>Ga0123519_10002027_pt1 | contig 34501 bp, 37 predicted proteins | sample YelNatPaOPRAMG02_FD_87396 | JGI IMG/M metagenome (GOLD analysis project Ga0123519, IMG submission 87396) | Hot spring microbial communities from Yellowstone National Park - Yellowstone National Park OP-RAMG-02 (version 2) | ecosystem: Environmental > Aquatic > Thermal springs > Hot (42-90C) ... | reverse complement strand
GCAAAAGAAAAAAATAACAACCATGAAAGAGACCCTTACCATAACTTAAATGCCTATTTAAACTTAAATTATAAACTCTCCGATAAAACCGAATTGGAACTTTTAAGTAGATATATCTATGCTAAATATGAATACGATGGAAGTAGCTGGATACCTCCATATCTTCCGGTAGATGACGATGATAACTATGCCTACGATTATGAAGGGATTTTAGGATTTATTTTAAAACAAAGTATCACCGATAGCTTAGATTATAAATTTACTCTTTCTTCAACAAATATTTATCGTAAAGGCTGGGAAGATTCCTCGACGGATTACTGGTATTTAGGAAAAACTTATCAGGTAGATAATCAATTTACGTTCATTCCATTTAATTTCTATAAAATAATTTTTGGTTTTGATTATTTAAGAGAAATTGGAGATTCCTTTAGAGTAGATAGCGGATGGATTTCCGATTTTCCTAAAGAAACCACATACAACAAAGGATATTTTTTAGAAAATATTTTTAATCCTTATAAAAATTTCCTTGTCTCATTTTCTTATCGGATTGATGAGCACTCAAGTTTTAAAGATAAAGATACTTATAGATTATCTTCAAGTTATCTATTTGAAAAAACAAAAACAAAATTAAAGGCTTCTTATGGCATAGGATTTAAGGCACCTTCTTTATATCAACTCTATGCACCAGCTAATGCTTGGGGACCAATAGGAAATACTAATCTTAAATCTGAAGAGTCAAAAAGTTATGAAGCAGGATTTGAACAAGGAATTACCGATAATTTAAAGATGGAAATAACTTATTTTCATAGCCAACTTAAAAATCTAATCGATTTTATATCCGGTCAGGGTTATGTAAATATCGGTAAAGCAAGAATCAAAGGAATAGAAGGTAATATCAATTATAAACTTATTAAAAATTTAACCTTAAGTTTAGGTTATGCTTGGATGGATACCGAAAATAAAGAAAACCATGCTGAACTTGCGCGCAGACCTTTAAACAAAATAGTATTTAAATTAAAAAATGAAATTAATAGATTAACTATATTTTTTGATATCTCCTATATAGGGCATAGATATTCTGATACCTCAGGGACACAATTACTTAAACCATATATATTGTCTAATCTCGCTTTGAATTATAAGTTAAGAGATAATTTAGAAATTTTTAGCAGGTTTGAAAATATACTTGATGAGAAATACGAAGAGATACAAGGATGCCAAACACCAGAATTTTCTGCCTATGCTGGCTTGAAAGTGTCATTTTAATTTCTATATTTTTATTGTTGTAAAGCTTATTAAACTATGATAATATCTTACTATGCCACAGGATAAATCTTTTAGATTCGCTTTGCTTATATCTATAGTTATCCATGGTGCGCTTTTTTTAAATACCTCAGGTTTAAGATTTTTATCTCCTAAACCCCAAGAAAAAAATATAGAAGTTAATTATCTTAAAATAAAGCCTGTTGATTCTCAAGATACCAAACAGATGGTTATTAGGCATAATCCTTCGGCTACGCAAATAAAAAAATTACCCCCTCTCTTTATAAAAAAAGAAGAGATATTTAAAGAAAGCATAAAAAAGTCCCTGTTGGTTAAACCTGCTTTGCCTAAACCGGATATAATCTCGGTAAAAAAAATTATCCAGTTAAAGCCTATAGAAATAGAAAAAATTAATAATCCGGTTTATATAAGTTATTACCAGATGGTTAGGGAAAAAATAAAGCGCTGCGCTTATCAGAACTATGTTCATTCGGATACAGGGCAGGTATATCTTACTTTTGTTATTCTTTCTAATGGGATGCTGGATGATGTTAGGCTAAATGAAGAAAAAAGCAGCGCAAATAATTATTTAAAAAAGATAGCCTTAAAAAGCATAAGAGATGCTTGTCCTTTTCTGCCATTTCCCAAAGAGTTAGATTATCCCCAGCTTAGTTTCAATGTAATCATCTCTTTTGAGATAGAATAACCATTCGGAATTTATGCTTTCTGTTGGTATCTAAAAATATGATTTGGCTTGTTAACTAAATTATTGACAAGATAAAAAAAGTATAGTTAAAATAATTTTTAGAAAGAAGAAAATTTAAGGCAATAAATGTGGGCGGGGGAGGGGAAAAGGTAAAGTCTTTATATATTTACATTTTTTATAAAAAAGATCCTGCCTGAACCCACATCTTACTTTACATTCAATCAATATCAGTAAAAAATAAATAATTTAAGAAAAAATAGCTGTAACGATGAAGAAGTTAGTATATCTATTCTGTTTAGCAGGAGTGGTAGGTTTAATATTTTCAGCTTTTGTTCAAGAAATTCTACAGAGATAGTTAAGGTGAATTTACAAAATGCAGAGATTACGGTAAAATAAATTAAAGAGACAGCATCAGAGATCGTTGAAAAAATATTGCCCTGAAAGTTTACCCGGAAACAAAAATTTTAAAAGGGGATACTCAACTGGCGCTTGCGGACTTAAAACCTTTAGACAAGGTAGCTGTAAGAGTATACGGTGGATGAAACGAATAATAAAATAACAAAAACAATTAATGTCAAATAAGAAACCGCCCAAAATAATAGGAGTTAAAATTAAAAAAAATATTTTTAGCAAGTTTTTTGATTTTAATTTTTGGTTTTACAGGTTGCAAAAATACCAAAACCACATAAACAGTAAATTGATCCGTGCAACAGATGCCATTTATGGCCCAGAATCTTACTATTACCAATGAGACCTCACAAAATTCTACTGCGGCGTTAAGCTTAAATCCTGCCAGCAAACAAAATAGTGTATCTGAAGCAAAAGAGATTCAAGAAGTTTTAAAAAATGCTTTTTTTATCAAGGCGCAATCGATGGAAAAATCAGGCCTAAAACTTTGGAAAAGATGCCAAGGGTTTTGGCTGCTGTTGCCATAATTGGATTATTTTTAAATTTTTTACTTATCCGCTTTATATATAGAAAAGATATTGTCAACAGGTCCATCATGCTAAACAATGATAACTTTTCAAAAACAGCAATACAGAAAGAACTTTTTTGTTTCTTTAACCGTATTATTTTTGCTTTTAATTTTTCTTTCTTTAGGATTTAATCCGGCCGCGGTTGCCATTACATTGGCTTGTTTGCTTATTTTGGCAGGCGCCACCAAACCCCGCCGGGCTTTGGAAAAGGTAAATTAGACACTTCTATTATTTTTTTGTAGGAATGTTTATCATAATGAAAGGGACAGAGAAGACCGCTATCATTAATTCCATTTTTAATTATGTTCAGCGTTATCTGGGGCAAGACTTGCTTATTTTATCTATAGGCATATTTATTTTATTTTCATTTTGCTAAAAACAATTCTAAAATGACTTATCACTCAGTGGTTTATGGTACCTTGGGCTTGTGCTCTTCTGGGGTCTCTGCCGGCATTAGATGCTCAGAAAAGAATGATGCTTAAAAAAAAATGATTAAATTTTTTTCTACTCCTAAAGAGAGAAAAAATAGCCAAATGGTTTTATCTACGGTATAATATAATATGGTAAGTTAAAGGAGGAATGATGGTTAAAAAAGGATTTGATAAAGAGATAGATTTATCTAGTTTAATTAAACCGAAATACATCGTATTATCTTTAAAACAAAATAAGAAAACCGGGATAATCAAAGAACTGGCAGATTTAGCAAATAAATATATTAGATTAAAAAATAATAAAGTTTTATTAAATGCTATTCTGGAAAGGGAAAGGCTGGGTTCCACCGCTTTAGGAAACGGCATCGCTATACCCCATGCAAAGATTAAAAATCTTAAGAAACCATTGCTTATTTTAGGAAGGGCTGAAGAAGGGGTAGATTTTGATTCTTTGGACGGAGAAAAAACTTATTTATTTTTCCTACTTATTTCTCCCCAAGATAAAGTAGGTTTGCATCTTAAAATTTTGGCAAAAATTTCTCATCTTATAAAGGATAAATTCATTATTGAGCTTTTAAAAAAAGCGAAGGATAAAAATGAAATTCTTAAAATAATCTCCAATTTTAAAAATCAATAAAATATCAAGTTTATCCTTTTTAACCAATATGTGGTTGCGAAGCTATCTTTTTTCTGTTATAATAAAATCTTCAAAAAGGAGTAGAGATGATAGAGAGATATTCTTTGCCAGAAATGTCTAATGTATGGCAGGAAGAGTTCAAGTTCAAAATGATGTTAGAGATAGAGATTTTGGTCTGCGAAGCGCTTGCCAAGAATAAAAGAATACCTTACGATGCTTTTCAACGGATCAAAAAAAATGCCCGTTTTAATTTAGACCGAATAAAAAAGATAGAGAAGGATACGCATCACGATGTAGTTGCTTTTATTAATAATCTGGCAGAGAACTTGGGCAAAGACGCCCAATATCTTCATTTAGGCCTTACCTCTTCTGACCTGCTGGATACTGCTTTTGGCATTCAGTTAAAAGAGTCATCAGTTATTTTGTTTAAAGATTTAGAAAACTTAAGAAGGATTTTAGCCCAAAAGGCAAAGGAATATAAAGAGATGGTTTGTATTGGCAGGACCCACGGCGTCCATGCAGAACCCATCACTTTTGGTTTAAAACTTGCCCTATGGTATGATGAGACCAACCGTAATATTCAAAGGCTTAATTTTGCCAAAGAACAGGTTTGCGTAGGTAAAATTTCCGGCGCAGTCGGCACCTATGCTAATATTAGCCCGCAGATCGAAATATATGTTTGTAAAAAATTGGGGCTTAAACCAAGTTTAACTTCTAACCAGATTATCTCCCGCGATGTTTATGCTAATTATCTTAATACCTTAGCAGTTATTGGTTCATCGTTGGAGAAATTTGCCTTGGAGATAAGGCATTTACAAAGGACAGAGGTAAGAGAGGCAGAAGAGCCCTTTAGGAAGAACCAAAAAGGTTCCTCAGCCATGCCCCATAAGAGAAACCCTATAATTTGCGAAAGGATATGCGGCTTAGCAAGACTTTTGCGTTCCTATGCTGTGGCAGGGATGGAAGATATCGCTTTATGGCACGAGCGAGATATTAGCCATTCTTCAGTAGAAAGAGTGGTTTTCCCTGATGCCTGTATCCTTTTAGATTATATGCTCAATAAATTTATAGAGGTGATAGGGGGATTAATAGTTTATCCGGATAAAATGTTAGAAAATTTAGTGAAGACAAAGGGGTTAATATTTTCGCAAAGGGTGTTATTGGAATTAATGCAGAAGGGGCTTAGCCGACAGCAAGCTTATGATTTAGTTCAAAGATGCGCTATGAAAAGCTGGCAGGAAAATTTAGATTTTAAGGAAGTTTTGACCAAGGATAAAGATATAGGCGTCTATATTAGCCCTTTAGAGATAGAAAAACTTTTTGAATTGGATTATTATTTAAAGAATATAGATAAAATTTTTGAACGTTTAGGGATTTAATATGTTTATAATTTTACTTTTTACGGTATTAGGATTTTTGTGCGGATTATTTTATGTGATAATAAAGAGAAAAGTTAGGTTTTCCTCTATGTTATCGGTAATTTTTTTAGGGTTATTAAGCTGGGGGATATGGAAGATCTTTAAGAGTTATAGAAAAGAGAGGTATAAAAAATGGGGTTTTTAATTATTTTGATTTTAGGTTTTATTATCGGAGTGGTATTTGCAGGAATAGCAAGAATGGGTTCAGTTAAACCGATTGTAGTTGCTACCCTGATAGGATTAATTATCGGACTTATTTTTGCTAGTGTCCGTATTGTCCCTGCAGGTTGTGTAGGGGTGATAGATTTATTTGGTAAAGTATCTCCACGTATCTTAAATAGCGGGATAAATTTTGTTAATCCCTTAGCAAAAGTATTAATTATGTCTATAAGAACTCAGGAAGACAAAGAGACGATGAGCGTCCCTTCCAAAGAAGGTTTAAATGTCTCTCTGGATGTTTCTGTTCTGTATCATTTAGACGCCCAGAGGGCAGCAGAAGTTTATAAAACCGTAGGTTTGGATTACCGCGACGTTATTCTTATTCCTCAATACCGTGCTGCGTGCCGGGGCGTAACAGTTGCCCATGAAGCAAAGGCTTTATATACTTCAGAAAGAGAAATGTTAGCGCAGGCGATATTTGATTCCTTAAAAAATTTAATAGGGGACAGAGGTGTTGTTATAGAAAGGGTACTTTTACGCGCCATTACTTTGCCTCCCACCGTAAGTCAGGCAATTGAGCAGAAACTTAAAGCAGAGCAAGAGGCAGAGAGGATGAAGTTTGTTGTGCAAAAGGAGCAGTTAGAGGCGCAGAGAAAAAGGGTAGAGGCAGAAGGCATCCGTGATGCTCAAGCAATCATTAATCAAAGTCTCTCCAGCCAATATCTGCATTATCTGTGGATAAATACATTAAATCAGAATCCCAATGTGATTTATGTAGCGACAGAAGCAAATATGCCGATCTTTCGCGTGGCTAATCCTGATGATGAACTTTTGCGTAAAAAACAGATTTTACCTAAAGAACAGAAATAAAATTCTATTAGATTAAACTCACATTGAAAATCTTTTTATGTACTGGCGGATTGAGGTAAGAGAAAAACCAAATTTTTTTGATGCTGTTGGCGAAGGCATCAAAAAAGATATATTAGATTTAGGTATTGATACAGTTGAAGAGGTATCTTTTATCTATGTTTATACCCTGAAAGGAGAACTTTCTTTTAAAGAGATTAAGAGAATTAGCGAAGAGCTTTTAGCGGATAAGATCACTCAGCAATACTATATAAATCAACCCTATAAACCAAATGATTTAGATGAATCAGTAATTGAAGTGGCTTATAATCCGGGGGTGATGGATCCGGTAGAGATATCGGTAATTAAGGCGATAAAGGATTTAGGCATTGATAAAGAAGCCTCCGTAAGAACCGCAAAAAAATATGTTTTAAAAGGAAAACTCACCAAGGTGCAACTAAATACTATCTGCGAAAAGCTCCTTTATAATAAACTCATCCAACATATCGTTGATCCTTATTTAGATACCAGCCAAGATTTATCTTTTAATCTTACCTATAAATTTAAACTGGTTAGAGTCCCTTTGCGGGAGGCAACAGATAAAAAGCTTATAGAGATAAGTAAAAATGGACAGTTGTTTTTAAATTTGGTTGAGATGCGTGCAATAAGAGATTATTTTAGGCGGCTAAAAAGAGATCCTACTGATTGCGAACTTGAAACAATTGCCCAAACCTGGTCTGAACATTGCGGTCATAAAACCTTTAAGGGGAGAATAAAATATATAGAGAAAATCCTAAATTCTAAATACGGAATTCGAAACAGGGCCCCATATAAGACAAAAATAATAAATAACTTATTAAAATCTACCATAATGAAGGTGACTGAGGAATTAAATAAACCTTTTTGCGTTTCGGTTTTTAAGGATAATTCAGGGGTAATTAAGTTTGATGATAAGTATAATCTCTGTTTTAAGGTAGAAACGCATAATCATCCTTCTGCTTTAGAGCCTTATGGAGGAGCAAATACAGGTATCGGTGGAGTGATTCGTGACCCTTTGGGTACAGGTTTAGGGGCAAAACCCATTTTTAATACCGATGTGTTTTGCTTTGCTGAACCGGATTATCCATTTGAGAAGCTACCTGTAGGTGTTTTGCACCCTAAACGCATTATGAAAGGAGTAGTAGCAGGGGTAAGGGATTACGGAAATAAAATGGGTATCCCCACTATAAACGGAGCGGTTTTGTTTTATGAAAAATTTGCAGGGAATCCGTTGGTTTACTGCGGAACCGCCGGGATTTTGCCCAAAAATAAAACTTTTAAACAGCCGAAAGTAAATGATTTGATTGTTTTAATAGGAGGCAGAACCGGCAGAGATGGAATCCACGGGGCAACATTTTCTTCAGGAGAGTTAACTACGGAATCAGAAAAAAAATCTTGCGGTGCGGTGCAGATAGGCAATCCCATTGAAGAGAAAAAAATGGTAGATGCCCTTTTGAAGGCACGCGATAAAAATTTATACAATGCTATTACTGATTGCGGGGCAGGAGGGCTTTCTTCGGCGATTGGCGAGATGGGCAAAGATTTAGGGGCAGAAGTTTATTTAGAGAAGGTTCCGCTTAAATACCAGGGGCTTTCTTATACGGAAATTTGGATTTCTGAATCACAGGAGAGGATGATACTTTCTGTGCCTAAAAATAAAATAAATAAACTTTTAAAGGTGTTTAAAAATGAGAATGTAGAGGCAACAGTGGTCGGTAAATTTACTAATAATAGAAGACTTAAACTTTATTATCAGGGTAATTTTGTTTGTGATTTAGAGATGGATTTTTTGCATAATGGGAATCCTAAGATAGAAAAAAGGGCAGTATTTATCCAAAAGCAACACAAGGAACCGCGCTTCATCTGTCCTGCTGACTTAACTGATTATCTTTTAAAGTTGCTTTCCCATTACGATATCTGTTCCAAGGAATGGATAATTCGTCAATACGACCATGAGGTGCAAGGTGGCTCGATATTAAAACCTTTGGTGGGAATATATAATGATGGGCCATCTGATGCCAGTATTGTGAGGCCGATTTTTAATTCTAAAAGAGGAGTAATTGTTTCATGCGGAATAAACTTTAGATACGGCTTTATTGACCCTTATTGGATGGCTGCTTCCTGTATCGACGAAGCATTGCGTCAGATTATTGCCGTAGGTGGTTCGTTAAAAGAGGTTGCACTTTTGGATAATTTTTGTTTGGGGAATCCGGACAAAGCGGACCGTTTGGGAAGTTTGGTAAGAGCAGCTTATGGTTGTTATGATATTGCTAAAGGTTTTGGCGTTCCTTTTATTTCCGGCAAAGACAGCCTTAATAATGAATATAGAATAAAAAATAAATCTATTTCCATACCGGCTACCCTTTTGATTTCTGCCATAGGGATAATGCAAGATGTAGATAAGGCAATCTCTATGTATGCCAAAGGGGCCGAAAACCTTATATATATTGTAGGCGAAACGTGTGATGATTTAGGTGGTTCGCATTATTATGATTTATTGGGTTTTATTGGAAACAATGCGCCAAAAGTAAATCCTAAAAAAGCAAAGTTAATTTTTAATGCTTTGAGTAAAGCCGCTTCTTTAGGTTTAATTAAAGCCATGCATGATTGTTCAGAAGGCGGATTAGCAGTAGCCTGCGCAGAGATGGCGTTTGCAGGGGGGTTAGGCATGGAGATATTTTTGAATGAAGTACCGTATAAAATTCGAAATTCTAAATTCGAAATTGAAAAAAGAAACGATTTTATTTTATTTTCTGAATCGAATTCCCGTTTTATTGTTGAGGTATCAAAAGATAATCAGAAGAAATTTGAAAGTATATTGGAAGGGGTTCCTTTTGGTTTGATTGGTTGCTTAAATGATAAAAGTATTTTTAAAGTCTACGGTGTAGATGGTATGGTATGTATAGATACGGATATAAAAAATCTAAAAGAGGCGTGGCAGAAACCTTTAAGGTGGTAGAAGAAAGAATAAAAGGAGAGATTATGAAGAACAAAATAAAATCAAATTTTAACGATTTTACCCATGAGGAGACCTGGCGGATATTTCGGATAATGTCAGAATTTGTAGAAGGTTTTGAGGTGCTTTCTAATATAGATAAGGCGGTTTCGATATTTGGTTCAAGCAGAATGAAACCAAATCATAAGTATTACAGTTTAGCTGAAGAAACCGCTTATCTTTTAGCCAAAGAAGGTTATGCTATTATTACCGGAAGCGGACCGGGAATAATGGAGGCAGCTAACAGGGGGGCAAAAAGAGCAGGAGGCTTATCAGTGGGTTTAAATATTCAAATACCGCAGGAACAGAAACCCAACCAATTCGTGGATATACTTTTGGATTTCCGTTATTTCTTTGTACGGAAAGTGATGTTTGTGAAATATGCCAAGGCGTTTGTGATTATGCCGGGTGGTTATGGCACATTGGATGAGTTTACCGAGGCAATAAACCTGATTCAGACTCAACGCATTCCTAAATTTCCTGTGGTTTTATTAGGGAAAGATTACTGGCAAGGATTGATTTTTTGGTTAAAAGATATGGTATTAGCCAGCGGCAATATCAGCAAAGAGGATTTGGATATTTTTACCATTGTAGATAATCCTAAAGAAGTGGTAAGGGCGATTAAAAAATTCTATGGCAAGGGTTAGGGTTTGTGTTTTAAGGACAGCAGGGACTAATTGTGATACGGAAACGGCTTTTGCTTTTTTACGTGTAGGCGCAAAGCCAGAACTTATCCATATAAATAAGCTGATGGAAAAAAAATTTAATTTGCTTAACTATGCTATTTTGGCTATTCCGGGGGGGTTTACTTATGGCGATGATGTTTCTGCAGGAAAAATTATGGCTAATGAATTAAAATTTAGACTTATAGATAAACTTAAAGAATTTATTCAAAAACATAGGTTAATTATCGGCATCTGTAATGGTTTCCAGATTTTAGTAAAAGCAGGAATTTTGCCGGGAAATAAAAAATTCGAACAGGAGGCAAGTCTTATTACCAATGATTCGGCAAAGTTCGAAGACCGCTGGGTGTATTTACGAAAATTTCAATTTTCCGATTCCAAAATCCAAAATAAATGCATCTGGACAAAAGATACTGCAGAGATAATCTATCTGCCGGTTGCCCATGCAGAAGGGAAATTTGTGGTTAAAGATAAGTCTGTTTTGGATAGATTAAAAAATAATAACCAGATCGTTTTTCAGTACTGCGATAAAGATGGAGACTTAAGCGGCTATCCCCATAATCCTAATGGTTCAAGTGAAAATATTGCAGGAATTTGCGATGAGACGGGAAGGATTTTTGGCCTGATGCCCCATCCAGAAAGACATATTGATTATCTACAGCATCCTTGTTGGTTTAAAGAAAAAGAAGGAGATGGTTTAAGGATTTTTAGAAACGGCGTAGAATATGCTAAAAAATAGTGATGACGCCATTTAGCAGTTAACAATAATTAGCATTATTGCGTTCGTTAAAAAACGAAATTAAGGAGGAATAATGAGCGGGATATTTGGCGTAGCTTCACAAAAGGATTGTACAGAGGACCTTTTTTACGGTACGGATTATCATTCTCATTTGGGAACCGAATTTGCGGGATTGGCGGTATATTCCGATAAAATGATTTTTAGAAAGATTCATGATATCCGGGGCAGTCAATTCAAAGCAAAGTTTTACGATGATTATAAGAAGTTATCTGGCAAAATGGGAATTGGAGTAATTAGCAGTCGCGATGAGCAACCCATTTATGTAAATTCTAAATTTGGTCCATTCGCTATTGTTACTACAGGTTTTATTGATAATGCTGAAGAACTTGCTAATGAGCTTTATAAAAAGGGACAGTCGTTTAGTGAAATTACCGATGGCAAAATTAACCTTGTGGAGCTGGTCTCTAAGTTAATTCTTCAGAAAGATACGATAATCGAAGGCATAGAATATATGTTCTCTAAAATCGCTGGTTCCTGCTCTATGCTTTTACTAAATAAAGAAGGCATATATGCGATAAGGGATAGATACGGTTATATGCCTTTAGTGATAGGCAGAAAAGGTAATGACTGGGCGGTTACTACCGAGACCACTGCTTTTTTTAATTTGGGATATAAAATCGTTAAATACTTAGGACCGGCTGAGATAGTTTTAATTAATAATAAAGGGTTAAAGCCAAAATGCAACTCAAGAGATATTAACCAGATCTGTGCGTTTTTATGGATATATACTGGTTTTCCTGCTTCTTCATACGAAGGGATAAATGTAGAAATGGTGCGCGAAAAATGCGGAAAATTTTTAGCAAAAAATGATGATATAAAACCGGATATTGTGGGGGGGATTCCGGATTCAGGGACTACTCATGCGGTTGGCTATGCAATAGAAAGCGGTGTCCCTTTTAGAAGACCCTTGGTAAAATATACGCCTGCTTTTGACCGCAGTTATACCCCTCCTTCTCAGGAAATACGTGATAGAATTGCCCGTTTGAAATTGATCCCTATCCCGCAGATAATTAAAGGCAAAAAAATTGTGCTTTGTGATGATTCTATCGTAAGGGGCACGCAACTTAAGAATTATACTATTCAGAAACTCAAGGATTGCGGTGCAAAGGAAATTCATTTGAGGATTGCCTGTCCTGCGCTGATGTTTCCTTGTAAATTTAACTATTCTACACGCTCCATTCATGAGCTGGCGGCGCGCAAGGCAATCAGGGCAATTGAAGGCAAGGATATAAAAGATATATCCAAATACCTCAATGAAGATTCTTTACATTACCGCAGAATGGTAGAATGGATTACGCATGATATAGGAGCCACTACCATACGGTATCAGAGATTAGACGATATGGTCTCTGCGATTGGGTTACCGCGCGAAAAACTTTGTCTTTACTGTTGGACAGGAGAACAACCATGAGGGCTTTAAGTTATAAAAAAGCAGGGGTGGATATAGAAAGTTTAGACAAATTTAAAGAAAAGTTAAAAAAGATAATTTCTTTTTCTTACTCAGATGATGTTTTAAGGGGTATCGGTGGCTTTGGGGGATTATTCAAATTTCCTTATAAAAATTACCGAAAACCTATATTAGTTTCTTCGGCGGATGGGGTGGGCACAAAATTAAAGATCGCCTCTTTAATCAATAAGCATAATACTGTAGGGATTGATTGCGTGGCGATGAATGTGAATGATATTTTATGCACAGGAGCAAAGCCGTTGTTCTTTTTAGATTACATTGCTTATAGTAAATTAGGGCCGGATGTGCTATTGGAAATTGCTAAAGGATTAAATAAAGGATGTGTAGAGGCGGGTTGTTTTTTAATCGGCGGAGAAACTGCCCAGCTGCCGGGGATGTATAAAGAAAATGAATATGATTTGGCGGGTTTTTGCGTAGGGGTAGCGGAGCAGGATAGGTTAATCGACGGCTTAAAAATAGAAGAAACTGATTTGGTTATTGGTTTGGAATCAAATGGTTTGCATTCTAATGGTTATTCTTTGGCAAGGAAATTATTTTCGGAAAATGAATTAAAACGTTTAAGCAAAGAATTGCTTAAGCCGACATATATCTATGCAAAACCTTTACTGGAATTGTTATACGCTAAACCCTACCCGCTATATCCTTATATTAAAGGGATCGCCCATATTACCGGCGGCGCCTTTTACGATAAAATCAAACGTATTTTACCGGATAATGTTGATGTAATAATTAATAAAAACAGTTGGAACGTGCCCAAGATTTTTCGGCTTATACAAAATAAAGGTGGCATTAAAGATGAGGAGATGTATCATACCTTTAATATGGGTATTGGCATGGTTTTGATAGTTTCGCCTAAAATTCAAAGAGAGTTGATTTTAAGACTAAAAGATTTTAAGATAAACGCCTATCTGATTGGCGAAGTGGTAAAGGGCAAAAGGCAGGTCCGGATAATTTAGAAAATGCAGATTCTGGTGATAGGTTTAAAATAAAAACCAAGTATAACGTTTGCGGAATTAGAAAGTATCACTAAAAATACATTTGGGAATTTAGCTAAGGTGGTGGTAGATATAGAAAATAGAATTATGACAGTGGACGGAGAAATCTATGCTGATGATGAAGCGTTTTTATTATAAAGAGGTTCTCAACAGAAAAATCTCTGGGAGATAAATATTTAGCCGCAATTAAAAAACGATGAATTTATTGAATTTGATTCCGTAATTGATTTAAGGTCTTTTCAAGGAAGTCTTGGTAGGAATGCGGATGATCATAAAATAAGAGAAAAAATTAAAGAGAATGTCAAAATCTACGAACTTTTGGGGGATTATTTTGAAGACAATAACTATTACGGCTCATCTGATGATTTCTGGAAGAAATACTTTTACGCATTTTTTTATGCCTTAGGGATTCAAAAATGAAGGTATTAGTTGTTGGTTCAGGTGGCAGAGAACACGCTTTGGTTTGGAAGATTGCCCAATCAAAATTAGTGGATAAAATTTTTTGTGCTCCGGGTAACGCTGGGATATCTGGTTTGGCAGAATGCTTGGATATAAAACAGGATGATATCTTAAGCCTTTTGGATTTTGCTAAGAGAGAGAAAATTGATTTAACCGTGGTTGGCCCTGAAGCACCGCTTGCTTTGGGTATAGTGGATGAATTTGATAAATACGGATTAAGAATATTTGGTCCGTCTAAACAGGCGGCGCAATTAGAGGCAAGCAAAGTTTTTGCAAAACAGCTTATGAAAAAATATGGGGTGCCTACGGCTGACTTTATGGTCTTTGATAATCCCGATGAGGCAAAGAGGCATATTGAGCTAAAAGGTGCTTTTTGTGTAGTAAAGGCGGATGGTTTGGCACAGGGTAAAGGCGTAATCGTGGCAAAAACAATCCCAGAAGCAACCAGCGCGGTGGATTCTATAATGAAAAATAAAATTTTTGGCGAGGCAGGAAATAGAATAATTATTGAAGATTGTTTAATAGGGGAGGAGGCGTCCATCATTGTGATTACTGATTCAAGGGAGGTATTAGCGTTTGTTTCTAGTCAGGATCACAAAAGAGTTTTTGATAATGATAAAGGTCCTAATACCGGAGGTATGGGTGCGTACTCGCCTACGCCGTTAATAAACGAGCAGTTATTTAAAGAAATTTTAGATAAGGTTATTTACAGGATCATAGATGGTCTGTTAAGAGAGAATATAGATTATAAAGGCGCCCTGTATGCAGGTATTATGATTACTGAAGATGGGCCAAAGGTTTTAGAATTTAATGTAAGGTTTGGCGACCCAGAAACACAGGTGATATTGCCTCCTTTAAAGGCAGACCTATTAGAGGCAATGCTGGCGGTTAGCGAAAGAAAATTGGCTAAATTTAAAAGGACAAGCAGTTGGCTATGGGATGCGCGTAGTTGTGTATGTGTGGTTTGTGCATCCGCAGGTTACCCGGGAGAGTACCAAAAGGGAAAAGAAATTTTTGGCTTGGAAGAAGTTACCAAAATGAAAGGCATAACAGTATTTCATGCCGGCACAAAAAAGCAGGATGGCAAATTTTTTACTAATGGAGGCAGAGTTCTGGGGGTGACCGGTTTAGGAAAAACTATCAAAGAAGCGATCGATAATACTTATCAGGCAGTAGGTATAATAAATTTTGAAGGGATGCATTATCGTAAGGATATTGCCCATAAAGCTTTAAAATATGCAAACAAAAATAATTAAAATAGACCCGGCTCAGATAGAAGAAAAAAAAATTATGATAGCAGTTGAGGTTCTTTCTAAAGGCGGGTTGGTAATTGTTCCGACGGATACAGTTTATGGAATCATTGCCAATAGCCATAATCCTGATGCGGTAGAAAGACTTTATGCGGTCAAGCAAAGGCCATCAAACAAATCTTTTACTATAGTTATTGAAAGAAAAGAGCGCATTGAAGAATTTAACAAAAATCTTAACCGTTTGGTTTATAAACTTATTGATAAATTTTGGCCTGGTCCCTTGACGGTGGTTATCCCCGACCGCAAGAATAATAAAACCTTAGGCTTAAGAATGCCTAATTATCCTTTCCTTTTAAAATTAATTTCACGGCTAGATTTCCCTTTATGTTGCCCTTCGGCGAATCTGTCTGGGAAAAAACCGCCGCGTACTTTACAGGAAGCGCTAATTGATTTAGACGGTAAGGTAGATTTGGCAATAGATGGCGCTGATACGCCATTAGGCGTAGAATCTACAATTGTAGATTTAAGCAATGAGTCATTTTCGATCCTTAGGGAAGCAGCGATACCTGCAAAAGAGGTAGAAGAGGCTTTAAATAAAAAAATTGTGCTTTTTGTCTGCACGGGAAATTCCTGCCGTTCGGTAATGGCAGAAGGATTATTGAAAAAAAAGTTAGAACAGATGGGCAAAAATAATGTAGAGGTAATATCCGCCGGTATTGCTATGATTGATGGTTTAAGGCCTACTTTCGAAACTCTCCAGTTATTAAAAGAAGAGGGGATAGATTTTTCTCAACATGTTTCTCAACGCATAACCCCCTTGTTGATCAAAAAAGCCGACCTTATACTTGTTATGGAAAGCATCCATGAAGATAAGGTTAAAGAATTAGTGCCTTCAGCAGAAAACAATCTTTTTTTATTAAAAGAATTTGCTAAAATAAATAAAGGGGGTAATTTAGAAATTCCCGATCCTATTGGCAGGTCTTTCGGGGAATATAAAATCATATTTAATATAATTAAGGAAGCAGTGGAGCGCATCGCTAATATTTTATGAAAATTAAAAAAATTATTATTGGTTCGGACCATGCCGGGTTTAAATTAAAAGAGATAATTAAGGGCTATCTTTGTAAAAAAAGATTAAAAGTAAAAGATGCGGGAACGGATTCCTTAGATTCCTGCGATTATCCTGTTTTTGCTGCGGCGGTAGCCAAAGAGGTTTCTAAAAATAGATATAATATGGGAATACTCATCTGTAAAACAGGGATTGGCAACTCTATTGTGGCTAATCGTTTTAAAGGGGTGCGGGCAGCTTTATGCTATAATTTAAAAGCTTGCCGGCTTTCCCGTGAGCATAATAACGCTAATATATTGGTTTTGGGGGCAGCGTTTGTTCGTCCTGCTTTGGCTAAACGTATGGTTAATTTATGGTTAAACACTCCTTTTTTAGGGGGCAGGCACCAGCGCAGGTTAAATAAGATTAAAGAAATAGAAAAGGAGATCGTATGTACTTAAAGAATTTAAAAAATGCCGACCCTGATATATATAAAGCGGTGATTTCTGAATTAAAAAGGCAACAGGGCAATTTAGAATTTATTGCTTCCGAGAACTTTACATCCTTGGCAGTTTTAGAGGCGCAAGGCACAGTTTTAACCAATAAATATGCTGAAGGTTATCCTTCTGCGCGTTGGTATGGAGGATGCAATTATGTGGATAAGGTAGAAAAATTAGCCATTGAGCGCGCTAAAAAACTTTTCTCTGCAGAGCATGCGAATGTCCAGCCCCATTCGGGCACCCAGGCAAATATGGCAGTATATTTTTGTGCTCTTAATTTAGGGGATAGAGTTTTGGCAATGGACCTTGCCTGTGGCGGGCATCTTAGCCATGGCCATTCCCATAACTTTTCAGGGCTTTTTTATAAAGTATTCACTTATGGCGTAGATAAAAAAACCGAAAAATTAGATTATGATAATATTCTCTTTTTGGCAAAAAAATATAGACCAAAAATAATTCTGGCAGGCGCTTCTGCTTATCCCCATACCATTGATTTTCAGAAGTTTTCTGAGATTGCAAAGAAAATAGAGGCTTTGCTTTTTGTGGATATGGCACATATTGCCGGATTGGTGGCTGCAGGGTTACATCCTTCGCCTGTACCTTATGCGGATTTTGTTACTTCTACCACCCATAAAACTTTAAGGGGCCCGCGCGGCGGCTTTATCCTCTGTAAAAAAGATTATGCAAAAAAGATAGACACTTTTATTTTTCCGGGCATACAGGGTGGACCATTAATGCATGTAATCGCTGCCAAGGCAGTGGCTTTCAAAGAAGCGCAGACCACTGGTTTTAAAAAGTATCAGCAACAGGTAGTTAAAAATGCCAAAATTTTAGCGCAGGAATTAGAAAAAAGGGGTTTTCGTATTGTGGGAGGAGGCACCGATACCCATTTAATTTTAGTAGATTTAACCCCTTATAATATTACCGGCAGAGAGGCATCTTTTGTTTTAGAAAAGGTAGGGATAACAGTGAATAAAAACCTTATTCCTTTTGACAAGAATCCTGCGGCGATTACCAGCGGTATCCGTTTGGGTACGCCAGCAGTTACTACGCGAGGCATGAAAGAAAATGAAATGAGATTAATCGCCGGCTTTATTGAGAGGGCAATAAAGTTTAAAGATTGCGCAAAAAGATTAAAAGAGATAAAAGAAGAGGTAAAAAGAATAACCGATAAATTTTCTTTATATAAGGAATTAAAATGAAAAAGTCTTTAAAACAATATAGACGTCCGGATTGGGATGAGTATTTTTTAGAGATGGCGAAGTTAGTGGCGAGTCGTTCTACATGTTTACGCAGAAAAGTAGGGGCAGTAGCGGTTAAGGATAAACGCATTTTGGCAACCGGTTATAATGGCGCCCCTTCTGGGTTGGCGCATTGCATTGATATTGGTTGCTTAAGGGTAAAGTTAAATATTCCTTCTGGACAGCGCCAGGAATTATGCCGGGGTATCCACGCTGAACAGAATGTGATTATTCAAGCGGTATTGCATAATGTAGATTTAAATGGTGCAAAATTATATGTGACCAATCAGCCATGTGTTACTTGTAGTAAAATGCTTATCAGCTGTGGGATAAAAGAGATAGTTATTTTGGAAGGGTATCCTGATTCTTTGGCGCTTAAGATGCTTAAAGAGGCAGGGATAAAGATAAAAAGGTTTAAATTTAAAAATTAAATGAAGTGCCCTTATTGTGGATATAAAGAGGACAAGGTAGTGGATTCGCGTTCCACTACCAAAGGCAGTGCTATCCGGCGCAGACGCGAGTGTCTTAAATGCGGAAGGCGTTTTACCACTTATGAATATATAGAAGAGAATTGGTTGATGGTAATAAAAAAAGATGGCCGTCGTGAACCTTTTGACCGTCAAAAGATTTTATCCGGAGTTATTAAGGCATGCGAGAAAAGGCCGATAAGTTTAGAAAAGATAGAAGATTTGGTTAGTTCTATTGAGCATGCTATTCAGCGCACTACCGACAAGGAAATTTCCAGCCAAAGGATCGGCGAGCTGGTAATGGAAAAATTAAAACTGCTTGACGATGTTGCCTATGTGAGGTTTGCTTCGGTATATAGGCAATTTAAGGATGTAAACCAGTTTATGGAGGAATTAAAGACAATTTTAAAAAAGAATAAAAAATCAAAATAATTATAAATAAAAAAGGAGCATAAATGATAGAAGTGGCGTTGAATAAAATTGTAATTGATGAAAAAAGGCCCGACCAGTTAGTGATTTTAAAAGAGAAGAACGGCAAGAGGATTCTTCCTATTGTTATCGGTTTAAACGAGGCTTCAGCGATAAAATTAAAAATAAGCGGGTTTGAGCCGCCGCGACCGCTTACCCATGACCTTCTGTATAATACTATTTGTCAACTTGATGCAAAATTGGAAAAGATAATAATTGATAAATTGCACCAAAATACTTTTTACGCAAAACTCGTTTTAAAACAGGATGGCAAAACTAAAGTTGTAGATGCCCGGCCATCAGATAGTATTGCTTTGGCAGTGCGTTCCAATGCCCCTATATTTGTAGAAGAAGAGGTGTTAGAAAAGTCCAATCTTTTAAATCAGACAGACGCATAATGAGGATAGGCGTATTAGCGGATAGCCACGATAATCTCGTTAAACTTAAAAAAGCAGTTAAAATATTTAACCAAAGAAAATTAGACTTTGTTTTTCATTTGGGGGATTTTGTTGCTCCTTTTTCTGCGGCTTTATTGAACCAACTTTTTTGTCCTTGGTTGGGGGTATTTGGCAATAATGATGGCGAAAAAGAAGGCCTTTTGAAAGTTTCAAAAGAAAGGATAAAGGTTGCTCCTTGGTATGTAGAATTAGATAGCCGCAAAATTATTCTTGTGCATGATATAAATACAATAGAACTTCGCAGAGAAAACGCAGAGATTATCCTCTGCGGGCATACCCATCGTCCTAAAGTAGAAACAAGAGACCTTCTTTTTATTCTAAACCCCGGGGAATGTGGGGGCTGGCTTACCGCTAAATCTACAGTGGCGATTATAGATTTAAAGAATCTTGTTTCTAATATAATCCGTATTTGATTTAATCCTTTAGAGATAAATTTATGAAACAGCTTTTAAGAAAAATTTATAATTTTTCGGTAAAGAACGGATTAAAAGTTTATTTGGTAGGTGGGTATCTGCGCGACCTGCTTATAAAAAGAAACAACAGAGACAAAAAAGAGTGGGATTTGGATTTCGCTATTGAAAAAAACGCAATTAAATTTGGTAAAAAATTAGCATCAGAACTTAAGGCGGGTTTTGTAGTTTTAGATAAGGAGCACGGTTGCTGCCGTTTGGTTAAAAGAGCAAAAGAAAAGCTATTTACTTTGGATTTTACGGATTTCCGCGGCAAAGATATTGTTGAAGATCTTTTCCATAGAGATTTTACCATAAATGCTTTGGCGATTGATTTAAAAGATTTTTTAAAGAATAAGGATAAAGAAAATTTCTTTATTGACCCTTTTGGAGCAAAAAATGATTTAAAAAATAAAATCTTGCGTCTGGTAAACAGGGATAGTTTTTTGGAAGATCCCTTAAGAATTCTGCGGCTTTTTAGTTTTTCGGCAATTCTGGGCTTTCGTATTGATAAAAAGATGATATTTTTGATTAGGCGCCAGCGCAAACTTATTGCGCAGGTGTCTGCGGAAAGAATAAGGGATGAACTTTTTAAAATTTTAGATTTAGATAATAGTTATCCTTATATAGAGATGATGGATAATTTGAAGATATTAGAATTGATTATTCCGCAAATTAATAGAATGCGCCGCGTCTATCAGGGGCCGTATCACCATTTGGATGTTTTTTCCCATAGTTTAGAGACGTTGAAACAACTAGAAAAATTGATGGCAGAATACAAGAATAATTTAGATTTAGCATCATATTTAGAGGAGCTGCTTGCCGCTAACCGTAAGCGCAGAAGCTTAATTAAACTGGCGGCTTTTTTGCATGATATCGGCAAGCCACAAGCAAAATTTTGGCAGGGTGGAAAGGTAAAATTTCATGGACACGAAAGGATTGGGCAAAGGTTATGTGAGGAGATCGGTCGCCACCTTAAACTTTCTAACACGGAAATAGAGATGCTTAAAACAACGGTTCTGTGGCATCTTAGACCGGGTTATTTAGCAGGTTTAGATACGCTTACTGCGCGTGCAAAATTCAGGTTTTTCCGCGATGCTGGCAAAGAAGCGGTGAGCGTGCTTTTAGTATCTTTGGCTGACCAGCGGTCTACCCGCGGTCCCCTTACTACAAAAGAATCGCGCAAAAGACACAAAAGGATAGTTAAATCTTTAATTAATGAATACTTTAAAAAACAGAAAGAAAAACCAATGAAAAGGCTTATTAATGGCGATGACTTAATAAATATATTTAAATTGGAGCCTTCACCTTTATTTGGAAAAATCCTTAAAAAGATCGATGAGCTTCAAGCAATAGGAAAGATTAACACTAAAAAAGACGCATTAAAATGGGTAGAGGTTTTTTTAAGGCATAATAAAATTTAAATTTGGAATTAGCATTTCGAAATCACAAATAATTTTTTAGTATATTGATAAGTGGCAAAAGATGGATAAAATTCTTACCTATATTTTAATCGTCGTTATATTTAATATATTTTTGTATATTAAATTTATAGAGAAAAAGGGGATATACTACCCTTATCCGCAGATAGAACGGACTCCCCATAATTTAGGGCTTGATTATCAGGATATTTATATAAAAAATTCTGATGGTTTACTTCTGAATGCTTGGTTTATCCCTGCCAGAGATGCTAAATACACAATCATCTTCTTTCATGGCAACGCCGGCAATATCTCCCATCGTTTAGACAAGATATCCATTTTTTATAATTTAGGCTTAAGCACCTTTATCTTTGATTATCGTGGTTATGGCAAAAGCAAAGGAAGACCTTATGAAGAAGGACTTTATATTGATGCCGACGCAGTGTATAGATATTTAATAAATGAAATTAAAGTACCAGCAGATAAAATTATCTTATACGGAGAATCTTTGGGGACGGCGGTAGCCATAAAACTCGCTTCAGAGGTAAATGTAAAAGCAGTGATTTTAGAAGGAGCATTTAGCAAGGGCAGGGATATGGCAAAGAGGTTTTATCCATTTTTGCCTTATTTTTTATTTAGCAATAGTTTCGACTCATTAAGTAGGATTAAGAGTATAAAGTATCCCAAATTATTTTTACATTCCATCGATGATGAGATTGTGCCTTTTGATTTAGCCAAAAAACTATACGATGATGCCCCGCCCCCAAAAGAGTTAGTTAAGTTAAGCGGAAGTCATAATAGTTGTTTTATGGATATAAAAGAGTCGTACATATCCGCTTTAGATAAATTTATAAAGGAATTAAAATAGGATGGATCTCTTTAAATTAATTAAGGCCAGACGTTCTATCCGCAAGTATAAAGAAAAGATTCCTTCGGATAAAGATATTGAGAGGATTTTAGAAGCAGGCCGCTGGGCTCCTTCTGGCATGAATAACCAACCCTGGAGATTTATGCTGATTAAGGAGAAAGTCTTAAAGGAAGGTTTGGCTAAATTTGCCAAAGAAGATTGCTGGATTATAAAAAATGCACCGGTAATTATCGCTGTATTTTTAGATAGAAAAAACAGTTATCACTACGAGAAGGATATGATGGCGATAGGCGCCTGCATTCAAAATATACTTCTGCAGGCGCATGCTTTAGGTTTGGGAAGTTGTTGGTTAGGCGAGGTATGGAAGAAGCAAAAAGCAATAGAAAAATTTTTGAAGTTAGATAAAAGTTTAAAACTTATGGCTCTTATCAGTTTGGGGTATCCTAAAGAGCGTCCTAAATCCTTTAGAATCGCTCTTAAAAAATTGATAAGAAATTAATTTAAAAAGATTTAAAAGATGAAGATAATTACCGAAAAATTATTTGTTTCTACACGGGGCAATCCTGACCTCATAAATATAACGCCCTATTTAGAAAAGATAATCTCCCGCCATAAGTTAAAAGAAGGATTGCTGACAGTTTTTGTGGTTGGTTCTACAGCTGCCATTACTACTTTTGAGTATGAACCAGGACTTATAGAAGATGTTAAGGCGATGTTTGAAAAAGTTATTCCCTCTAATGAATCTTATCAGCATGACTTAACTTGGAACGACGCTAATGGATTTAGTCATTTAAGGGCAGCTTTGCAGGGGCCGAGTTTAAGTATTCCTTTTACGGAAGGAAAACTTGTTTTAGGCACCTGGCAGCAGGTAGTTTTGGCAGAGTTTGATATACGCGCCCGTGAGCGCCAGGTAGCTGTACAGATTATTGCTGAATAATAAAATGATTCCCAAAACAAAAATTATCGCTACTTTGGGTCCGGCTTCCGACAGTTATAATGTATTAAGAAAAATGGTTTTGGCAGGTTTAGATGTAGTAAGAATTAATTTTTCTCATGGCAAAAAACAGGATCACTTACGATGGATTAAAGTAATCAGAAAGATTAATAAAAAGTACCGCCGAGCGATAAAATTATTGGGCGATTTGGAAGGTTACCGCATGCGCATAGGCAGATTGAGGCATCCCTTAGAACTTAAAAAAAATACATTTATCTATCTGGTTAAAAAAGATGTTATAGGCGATGATAAAATTATTCCCTTTGATTATAAGGCAAAGTTGGGAAAAATTAAAAAAGGGACGCTTATTTATATTGATGACGGAAATATCTGTTTGAAAGCGGAGGCTGTATCAGGTGATTCTATTAAAGCAAGGGTTATTACCCCTGGCTTAGTTAAGGAGCATAAAGGGATAAATATCCCCAAAATAAAATTAGAATTTGATGCACTTACTGCTCAGGATAAGCAGGATATAGATTTTTGTCTGGAGAATAATTTTGATTATATCGCGCAGTCTTTTGTAAGGGATAGTTCAGATATATTAAAGATAAGGCATTACATCGATGGGCAGAATGTTAAACTGATTGCCAAAATCGAATCTGCTTCTGCTATAGAGAATTTAGAGGGAATTTTAGAGACAGCGGATGGCGTTATGGTGGCACGGGGAGATTTGGGAGTATCCTGTCCAATAGATGAAGTGGCAATTTTACAGAAAGAGATTATAAATAGAGCAAAGTTAGAAAATAAATTTGCAATTGTTGCCACCCAGATGTTAGAATCGATGACGGAGAATATACGACCCACAAGGGCAGAAGTATCAGATATCACCAATGCAATTTTAGACGGCGCAGATTTTCTTATGCTTTCTGCAGAGACCGCAGTAGGAAGGTATCCGGTAGAAACAGTTAAAATGATGAATGAGATTATCAAGGCAACGGAAAATTATCTAAAGAAATTAAAAATCTTAACGGCAAAATCTGTTTAATCAATTTAAAGAGATGGTTCAAAAAGGCATTGCTACTTTTACTTTAGATTACGGGACGTGTCCTAAATGGCTATTTGAACGGATGGTAAGGTTGGGCTCGCAGGTAGTAGAGATTATTGTTCAGGAATATGGTCCAGAAGAATTTGTAAAAAGGATTGCTGATCCAGTATGGTTTCAGTCATTGGGAACAGTTTTGGCATTTGATTGGAATGCTTCAGGGCTTACCACTATTTTGACCGCAGCTTTAAAAGAAGCAATTAAGGGAAAAGAAAAAACATTAGGTCTGTTTATCTGCGGTGGAAAAGGCAAGACTTCCCGCAAAACACCACAACAGATAATGTATTGGGGCGAAGTTTTGAGTTTACCTTCCTTGCAGGTAGAAAATTTGGTTTATAATTCCCGCATGTCAGCAAAGGTAGACAGTTGCCTCATCCAAGATGGATTCCAGATTTACCATCACAGTTTCTTTTTTACCAAAAAAGGAACTTGGGCGGTAGTTCAACAGGGAATGAATACTTTAAATCAAACTGCGCGTAGATACCATTGGTATTCGGATAATATCAATGATTTGGTTTGCGAACCGCATTCCGGTATAATTAGCGAAATAAAAGTCCCTGCTTTAAATTTAGTGGCTAAAGAAAGTACGGATAATCGAAAAGTAAGCACTGAACTTGTGCAAGGAAGCGTTAAGGAATTAATTAAGGATATAGCAATCTTAAGCAAGCATTCCTCTGAACTGCATCAGTTGTTTCGGCTGCGGATAAAAGATAAACAATACACCTTTCTTAGTTTAGAGAACAAAGAGTTTTATCATCATCCGGTTTTAGAAGAAAATTTTTTAGAAAATACTTATTTAAAAAAAATCCTTTATAAACTCTGTGAGCACAAACCTTCTGATTATGAAAATTTACTCTCTCAGGAAGGCGTTGGACCAAAGACGATTCGGGCTTTAAGTTTGGTAGCGGAAGTTATTTACGGAGCCAAGCCTTCTTATCAGGATCCGGCACGCTATTCTTTTGCTCATGGAGGCAAAGATCGGGTTCCTTATCCGGTGGATAAAAAAACCTATGATTACAGTATCGAGTTTTTTAAACAATTGGTAAACAAAATGAAGATAGGTTATTATGAAAAGAATAAAATTTTATTTAGATTAATAAAGAAATGAAAATCCGTATATATTACCATCATACCGATTGTGGCGGAGTAGTTTATTACGGGAATTATTTAAAATTCTTGGAAGAAGCGCGTACCGAATACTTTGAAGAAAGGGGTTTATCTATAAAATGGTTGCTTAATGAGGGGATAATTTTTGTGGTAAGGCATCAGGAGATTGAATATATAAAGCCGGTATTTTATGCGGATATACTTACCATAAAAGCAAAGATAAGCGATATCTCAAGCGTAAAGATAACTTTTGATTATGATATTCGCAATCAAGAGCAAATAATAACTACCAAAGCAAAGACAGTTCTGGTTTGCGTGGATAAAAATCTTAAACCCCAAAAGATACCCGAAAGTATTATTAAAAAATTATGTTGAATGATAAAGAAATTAAGAATTTAATTTTTAAAAAGGGTTTAATCAAAAATTATATTGATTTAGAAAAACAGCTTACCCCCAATGGATTTGATTTAACCGTAGAAAGTATTTTTGAATTTGATGGGGGTGGGTGTTTAGATTTTTCCAACAAAGAGAGAAAAATTCCACAAGAGAAGATTGTTTCATTGGAGAAGAAGGACCCGCAGGATAAATTTGGCTGGTGGTCTTTAAAAAAAGGCAGTTATAAAATAAGGACAAACGAAGTGATAAATCTACCTTGCAATTTAGTTGCACTATGTTTTAGCCGTACTTCTTTGTTGCGGATGGGCGCTTTTACTCAACATGGAGTTTGGGATGCGGGTTTCAATGGAAAGGGTGAGTTTATTTTGGTGGTAGAAAATCCTTATGGTATAATGTTAAAACAAAATTGTCGGATTGCCCAGTTAGTATTTTTTAAGATAAAAAAGACAAAGAATATATATCAGGGGATTTTTAATATTAAGTAGTGGGTATTCAGTAGTGAGGAGGTTAGGGAGTAGCGTTATTGCGTTATAAGGTTGAGAAAATAAATAATGATAGTGATAAAAAAACGGCATTAACTAAATTAATGATAATAACGGGCTAAACCAATGGATGATAATATTCAAATTGTTTCTTATCCTTGTTTTGTTTGTGGAGAGAAAAATCCAGATGATTTTAGAATTTTTTTTGATGGGTATGTTAAATTATACCGATGCAAAAGGTGTCATTTCATTGCACGTTATCCTGGTCCGGGTATGAATAGCATCACAGAGAGATACGAAGATTATTATTCGTTGGACTTTCTTGATAGAGGTCAGGAATTTAAGTATCCTCATTATCGAAAAAAATTTATAGATATTGTTCAAAAAATAAAAAATTATACAAACAAAGGAAGATTGTTAGATGTAGGTTGCGGAGATGGTCATTTTTTGTCAATTTGTGAACAGTTTGGTTTTGAATGTTACGGTGTGGAGCCAAACAAATTGTTAAGCACTTATGCTTCGTCTAAAATAAAGAATCCAGTGGTCAATCTTATTATAAAAAAGAACTGTTTCCTAATGAGTATTTTGATGTAATAACTTTTATTCAGGTTCTTGAGCATATGCCAAATCCTGTTTATGCACTTGAGATAGCTAAATATCATTTACGCGATGGGGGAATATTAGTTATTGAGGTTCCTTCAGTTTATGCTCCACATTTTCTTTTATATAAAATTACTGGTATTAAGTGGTTTGTCTTGCCTCCTATGGGAATTATTTATTCCCATATTGGTTATTATTCTCCTCGGAGTCTTCGGTTTTTGGTAAAACGCGTAGGTTTTAATGAACTTAAGCTTATTACGGCAAGATGGCACGTTAGGGCTTCGGGCGTATTATCCAAATTAACTAAAATTACCGATCCTGTAATAGCGTTTTTTAAAATCGGCGGGATCCTTTGGATAGGGAAAAAAGAGAAATAAAATAATTTATGCAGTTTTTTATATTATTGTGTAATTTAAAGAATAAACAACGGAACTAAAATAATAAAGAATTAAGCGCAATTAATCAGTAAAGGGGTAATTTTATGGAGATAAAGGTAGAGAAATTATCTAATGAAGAATTAAAGAAAAGGGGAGTATTTAGTTGGCAAATTTGGGAAAAAGAGAAATCTGATTTTAATTGGTATTATGATGAGATTGAGGAGTGCTACTTTTTAGAGGGAGAAGTAGAGGTGAAGACACAAGACGGTAAGATAGTAAAAATTGGCAAAGGAGATTTTGTTACTTTTTCCAAAGGGCTTTCTTGCCATTGGAAGGTAATTAAACCGGTAAGAAAACATTATAACTTTAAATAAAAATGAAAATAAAAGATACAGAAATAAAGGTAGTTCAAGGAGATATTACAGAATTAAAGGTAGATGCCATTGTTAATGCTGCCAATAATAAACTTATTATGGGCGGGGGAGTGGCAGGGGCAATTAAGAGAAAAGGCGGCAAAGAGATAGAAGAAGAGGCAGTAAGAAAAGGACCGATTAAAGTCGGAGAAGCGATTTATACTTCTGCAGGAAAACTTCCTTGCCGTTATGTTATCCACGCCGCGACGATGGCTTTGGATTTTAAGACCGATGAATTAAAGATAAGAATGGCTACCCAAAGTGCTTTAGGGGTAGCGCAAAAACTAAAAATAGAATCTATTGCTTTTCCTGCTTTAGGCTGTGGCGTGGGTGGATTTCTTTATTTGGCTTCTGCTAAGGTTATGGCACAGGAAGTATTCAGACATTTAAGAGAAGATAGAAGTAATTTAAAAGAGATAATTTTCTGTTTATACGATAAGGAGGCATATGAGGTTTTTCAAAAAGGGGTTTTAGGGTATTTGGATTATATTGTTTATAAATTACAAAACGGCCCATTTGTTACGGTGGATGCGATAATCGAAGTCGACGGTTCTGTGCTTTTGGTAAAAAGAAGTAATCCTCCTTTTGGTTATGCTTTGCCGGGTGGATTTGTGGACTATGGAGAAAGTCTTGAGGAAGCAGTAAAAAGGGAGGTGGAAGAAGAAACCGGACTTAAAGTGATTTCTTTAAAGCAATTCCATACTTATTCTGATCCAAATCGTGATCCAAGGTTTCATACAGTAGGAACGGTATTTATTGCTAAAACAAAAGGTAACCCCAGAGCCGGAGATGATGCAGCGGATATTAAATGGGTAAAATTAGAAGCGATAGAAGATGTGGAACTTGCCTTTGACCATAAAAAAATTATTTTGGATTATCTTAAATACCGCTAGAATATAAATCATTTTTAATTTTAAATTTTTTAAAAAAAGGAAAGAAGATGAAAGAGATTAAGATTATTTTAAAAGAGAGAGAAATCCCGCGCAGTTGGTATAATTTAACCGCAGATTTACCACATCCTTTACATCCTCCTTTAGGCCCGGACAAAAAGCCCCTTAAGCCGCAGATGCTCGCAAAAGTTTTCCCAATGAATTTAATTGAACAGGAAGTATCTTCTCAAAGATGGATTAAGATACCAGAGGAGATTTTAAGGATACTTTTGCGCTGGAGGCCCACGCCTTTGCGTCGGGCGGTATATTTAGAGGAATATCTTAAAACCCCGGCGCGCATTTATTATAAGGATGAATCAGTAAGTCCTGCAGGTTCGCATAAGCCAAATACCGCAGTTGCGCAAGCCTGGTATAACAAACAATTTGGTATTAAAAAACTTACCACTGAAACCGGCGCAGGCCAGTGGGGTTCGGCTTTGGCTTTTGCCTGTAATATCATCGGTTTAGAGTGCAAGGTTTATATGGTGAGAATCAGTTTTGAGCAGAAGCCAATGCGCAAAATTATGATGCAGGTTTGGGGCGCGCGGTGTGTGGCAAGCCCAAGCACAGAGACTGAGGCAGGCAGAAGAATTTTAAAAGAAATGCCAGATACACCGGGTAGTTTAGGAATTGCCATAAGCGAAGCAGTAGAGGAGGCGGTTTCGGATAAAACAGGCAAAACCCGTTATTCTTTGGGAAGCGTTTTAAACCATGTTTTGTTGCATCAAACGATTATTGGTTTAGAGACTAGGAAACAATTAAAATTAGCCGGAGAGAAAAAACCAGATGTAGTAATTGCTTGTGTTGGCGGAGGAAGTAACTTTGCTGGGCTAGCCTTTCCTTTTACCTATGACAAGATAAATGGAGAAAAAATTGATATTATTCCGGTTGAGCCCACTGCTTGCCCTACTTTAACGCGCGGACCTTTTGCTTATGACTACGGCGATAGCGCAGGGCTGACGCCTTTATTGGCAATGTTTACTTTAGGCCATAAGTTTATACCGCAACCTATCCACGCCGGAGGCTTACGTTATCACGGAATGGCGCCTTTAGTGAGCCAGGCAGTAGTAGATGGACTCTTTGCCCCACGTGCTTATGACCAGATAAAATGCTACAAGGCAGCGCTGATTTGGAGTAAGACCGAAGGGACAATTCCCGCGCCAGAGACCTCTCATGCCATTGCCTGCGTGATTGATGAGGCACTGAAGGCAAAAAAGGAAGGAAGAAAAAAGATAATTTTGTTTAACTATAGTGGTCACGGTTTAATGGATTTGGCAGGCTACGAGAAATTTTTAAGCGGTAAATTAAAGGATTATCATCTTCCCGAAGAAGAACTTAAAGCTTCTTTGGGGGCAATAAAAGACTTTCCGAAACCCAAAGGAATCTGTAAGGCTTAATCAGCAATATGAAATCCTTTACCCAATACCTCTGGTTTAACACGAGCAATAAGCAGGAATTTATCAATATCACCCCGCAGGTTGAGGAAGCAGTAAAGAAAAGCGGGGTTAAGGAGGGCTTGTGTCTTGTAAACGCAATGCATATTACCAGTTCAGTTTTTATTAATGATGATGAAGAAGGGTTGCATCAGGATTTTGCAGTTTGGTTGGAGAAACTTGCGCCCTATGGCAAGGATAAGTATCAGCATAATTTAACCGGCGAGGATAATGCGGACAGCCATCTTAAGCGCACGATTATGGGAAGAGAGGTTGTGGTAGCAATTACAAATGGCAGGTTGGATTTTGGTCCTTGGGAACAGATTTTTTATGGCGAGTTTGATGGCCAGCGTAAAAAAAAGGTATTAATTAAAATTATAGGAGAATAATAAAAATTAAAATTTTAAAAATGGACAAAAATCATAATTTTAGACCGGCGTGGTTGGAAATTAATTTAAATAACCTTTCCTGTAATTTTAGAAAGATTAAAAAAATAGTTTCTCCTTCTGTAAAAATATTGGCTTGCGTAAAAAAGGATGCCTATGGGCATGGGCTTATAGAGGTAAGCAAAAGGTTGGTAGAAGAGGGCGTGGATTATTTGGGAGTTGCCTGTTTAGATGAGGGGATAAGATTAAGGATGGCTAATATAAATAAGCCCATTTTAGTAATGGGGGCGGTTTTGCCTCAAGATACAGAACCATTCTTTAAATACGACATTATCGCTTCTGTTTCTGATTGGAGTTTTGTTTATGCTTTGGGTAAAAAAGCGCAATACCTCAATAAAAAGATAAAGGTGCATATAAAGATAGATACTGGAATGGGAAGATTGGGAATTTTATTCCCTCATGCTTACGAGTTCATTAAGAGGGTTAATAAATTAAAATTTATTGAAATAGAAGGTTTATTTACTCATTTTCCCCTTGCGGATACGGACAAAAATTTTACTTTTAAACAGATAGAGTGCTTTAAAAAATTAAGAGAAAATTTATCCCAAGATAATATTCATATTCCTATATATCATGCTGCCAATAGCATTGCTACAGTTTTATATAAGGAGAGCCATTTTGATATGGTAAGACCAGGGATTATCCTTTATGGTATTTATCCAAAAAAAGGATTGAATATCGGTCTTAAGCCGGTAATGAGTTTAAAGGCAAAAATTGTGCTGGTAAAAAAAGTTCCTTCAAGATACGGGATAAGTTATGGGCATACTTATCATACTTTAAGACCTACCCATATTGCGGTTTTGCCTGTGGGTTATGGTGATGGTTATCCGCGTTTACTTTCCAATAAGGCAAAGGTTATAATCAGGGGGAAAAAGTTTAGAATATGCGGGATAATCTGCATGGACCAATTTATGGTTGATACAGGATATTTCAAGCCAAAGGTAAATGAAGAGGCAGTACTTATTGGAAGTCAGGGTAATGTTTCTATTTCCGCTGAAGAATTGGCTTATTTAGCCAAAACCATTCCGTATGAAATTATCACTTCTTTAGGTAACCGCCTTGTACGTGTAAGCCCTAAATTATAATTTATAAATAAAATATAAACTCAAAGACAAGAAAATCATGTGCGCAAGCCCAGCGCTTAAGAAGGGGGACAAAGAAATATTTTTCCCCAATGCCAAAAATATGGCATCCATTATATAATACAGAAATCCTATGCCAAAAGAAACACCAAAAGAGGATAGAGCGCTGACTCTGGTTTTTATGCGAAGGGCAAAAAAGATGCCGATTAAAGCGGTGATTAGGCTTGCAAAGGAAAAAAATATCCGGTGATAAAACTCTATTTCTAAATTTTTTACGATATTTTTAGCAAAACTTTTTTGTAGGCGCAAAATATAATTTCTTAACTGTAAGAGATTCATTGTTTGGGGATTGCCTCTTTGCTTTATAAAATCCTGCGGCGTTTCGGGGATATCCATAATTTGCTCAGTATAATGTTCGATGTTATCTTTAAGTTTGTCGTTTTCATAGTTGTAGATAATTACATTCGAAAATGTCCAAGTTCTATTTTCCCATTTGCCTTCTGAAGCAAGGATTTTTCTTATGATATTTTGTTTTTGGTCTTCTTCTAAGATAGTAATTCCTGACAAAAGGTTATTTTTAGGATCCAGTTTATTTATAAAAAACAATCGGTTCTTTAAGCCATACACGCACAGATTTGAGATCTTTTCTTCTTTTTCTTTGGTTATAGATTCTTTTTGTATTTTGTTTTTTATTTTTTCAAAGATTTCTAAAGATGAGGGCACAACCCGGTCATTTACTATAAATACGAGAACGCTTAACACTATGCTTAAAATAATTATAGGCGCGGTAATATTCAAGATACTTAAACCAGCGCTACGCATGGCGATGATTTCATTGTGCCGAGAAAGGTTTCCCAATACATAAAGAATTGCCAGCAAATAACTGATGGGCGTAATCTGCACGAAGATAATCGGCAAATATGAAAAATAATACTCTTTAAGCAAAGAAAGGTTAACTTTTTGTTTTATTATTTCATCCAGATGGTTAAAAAGATCCACGATTATATAGAGAAGGCAGAAAAACAATATACACCCTAATAACACCAAAATAACCGATTTTGTAATATAACGGTCTAATATGCGCATATCAAAATTTTAAGGCACTAAATAGACTTATGCCTCGCATACACGGTAAAGTAAAAAGGCGCCTAACCCGCCAAAGATAAAGTTGGGAAGCCATATCCCTGCTATGGGATTAATCAGTTTATTTATGCTTAAAGATTCTCCCAAAAGAAGAAGCAGGTAATATACGCCTACGATCAAAAACGCTAATCCTAAATTTATAGATTTTTCCTTTCTTCTTGTAAAAAGGGCAACCGCAGCCCCTACGAGCATAAAAATTATACAGGAAAAAGAGATAGCGATTCTTTCATTAAGGTGCACTACCACAGGTGAATAATCGATTTTCATATTTTTCATTTTTTCTATGTATTGTTTTAATTCTTTAAAATTCATATCCTTTAATTTTTTTTCATTTTGAGCAGAGGTTCCGCTACCCAGATTTAAGTTTAAAAAATATGCCTTAAAATTAAGTTTATAGAAATTATAAGGATTATCCGGGTCAGGCTCATCAGCGGTGCCATCGATAAGTTTAAGTTTTATCATCGCTTTTTCGGGGATGCTGATAAATTCCCCCTTTTTTGCGATAATGGTGCGCGCTGGACGATTATCAGGCTGGGGTTGGTAAATTCGGATGTTAAAAAGTTTGTTATCTTGGATATGGTAAATAAATATAATATAATTCTGAAACGCATCGATAAATACCCCCGGCTCAAGGAAAACGGAAGGATTTTTTAAACCTACCTCGGTAATTACCCTGCGGGTGGCAAAATGGCTATAAGGGATAAATGTATCATTAAGGATAAGAAGGAATAGGCTAAAGATAAGTCCGATAATTAATAAGGGTATGATTAAGTAGATTATATTTAGACCAACGGCGCGGATCGCTAAAATTTCATTATCGCTGCTTAACCTGCCTAAACTTAACAACAAGCCATTCAAAATAGAGATGGGAATAGTATATGTTAAAAGGTAGGGGATAAGATAGAAAAATAATTTTAATATCCCCACTAGGTCTGCCCCTTTGTTGATAATTAAATTAGCCATTCTGATAAAGTTTCCCATCAGCATAACAAAAGTAAATAATCCTAAAGAGAGCAGAAAGAAACCAAAGAATTCTTTTAATATGTAATTTCTTAATATGCGCATATTTAACTGGCTAAAACTAAAACGGTAATATTTTTCGCTCCCGCTAATTTAAGTACGCGCGCAGCTTCAGAGGCGGTGGCGCCGGTAGTCAATATATCATCAACCAAAATTATACTTTTATCTTTAATTATCTGGGAGGTCACCTTAAAAGAATTTGATACATTTTTCCAGCGTGACTGGGTATCTAATTTAGTTTGCGATACGGTATTACGTATTTTATGGAGAACATTGTTTAATACTTTAAGATTAAAAACTTGGCTGATATGCTGGGCTAAAATTAAAGCGGGGTTATATTCCCGCTGGCGAAATTTTACCGGATGCAGAGGGATGGGAATCACAAAATCAAATCCTTTTAAAGGGATGCGGTAAGTATTTATAAATTCAATTAGTAACTCTGCCAGATTTTTTCCCAGATAATCTTTATCATCATATTTAAACTGATGTATAAGTTCTTTTATCGCTCCTTCGTAAATACAGGCAGAAAATGCCTGCTCAAAGTAAAATGTTTTATTTCGACATTCTTTACATACAGCATAGGTTTCGTTTTCTATGTGTCGGCAGCAATATTTGCAAAAAGGGGGGGTATTTTTTTTTATATTGTCCCAACATAAATCGCAGATATATTTTTTTGCCGATGAAGACGAGATGCTTTTTTTGCACACCAGACATTTCGTAGGATAAATTATATTGATAAGATTATTTAAAAATTTCTTTAACATACCGTTTATATCATAGCAATAAGTTTTTTATTTGTCAAAAGATTGTTTTTAATTTTAAAATGTATATTCTATGAATTTTAATTTTTTATTAAAACTTTTTAAAAATGTATTAACTATAGACATAGGTAACACTCCTATATTTAACATAAGTTCTTAACTTTTGCAAGGGAGTTAATCCACCAAGACCCATATGTGGTCTGTGGTTATTAAATAATTCATCGTATTTCT
>Ga0123519_10002022_pt1 | contig 34569 bp, 27 predicted proteins | sample YelNatPaOPRAMG02_FD_87396 | JGI IMG/M metagenome (GOLD analysis project Ga0123519, IMG submission 87396) | Hot spring microbial communities from Yellowstone National Park - Yellowstone National Park OP-RAMG-02 (version 2) | ecosystem: Environmental > Aquatic > Thermal springs > Hot (42-90C) ... | reverse complement strand
GACTGATGTCAACAGACAACGCAATTGAAAAAAGATTACGAGACTGTCCGCAAAGATAAGGAGATCAAGCGTTGCAAGGCGGATGACTGCGGATTAGCAAGAGAATACGAGAAAGATAAAAAATGCGGCTGGCAGGGCTCGAACCTGCAACCTTCTGCTCCGAAGGCAGACGCTCTATCCAATTGAGCTACAGCCGCATTAACATTGATTCTATCAAAAAGCGATCTTTTCTCACCTGACAAAAATCAGAAAAGTATTGAGAAACACTTCCAATTTCGCATCCCAAAAAAGTGACGATTCCGCGCATCCCGTATCAACACAAACACAACACCGCTCCGCATCTCTAACGAAATCCATCCACCCCTTCCTTTGAACTATCCTGCCTAACGGCTCTTCGTAGAAATTGCCTAATACATCCTTTCTATCGAAACAACTCGTCACGCTTCCATCAGGCGCAACTCCCACGGAGATTTTCGGTATATGGCACCTATAACGAAAATTCCCGCCTGCAAGCATTCTCAAATATGTGTATGAGTTAATAACAGGAAACCCTTGACTTTTCAGATAGTTCAAACGACGAAACACCTTTTTCTCTTCTTCAGGAGAAAGACGCAATTTTACCATTCTTCCGCTGTAGAGCATTGGTCCTTCATTCGTGCTCTCATATACCACGCCGACACCCAACTCCTTTCCGAGTTTTGCTACGCCAAGTGCATCTTCACCGTTCAATCTACTCACAACGGTGTTTACGAGCACTTTGAGACTCTTGTTCACTCTTCGCGATTCTCTGATTCCTGCTACTGCGCGCTCAAATACTCCTTTCTTTTTCCGTAGTTCGTTATGCCGTTCATCAGCACAATCCAACGAGACTATCAGAAAATCAAGGTGACGGCAGACCTCGATTTTTTCAGGCAAAAGATAACCGTTCGTTATCAACCCCAGAGTAATCCCGGTATCGCGGATTCCACGACAGATTTCAAGAATGTCAGAACGCAAAAGCGGCTCACCTCCCCATAATGTCGCGCTCAAGATTCCGTCTTTCGCCGCCCACCGATACGCCCGAATAATCACATCAGAATCAGATTCTTCTATAACGGGCGTATCGGAGCGCCAAAGACAGGTATCGCAGAGGCAGTTGCATCTTGCGGTGAGCCGATGGGAGACCATAAACGGCGCAGAACCTTTTAGGCGCGCCTTTAATACGCCCCCAACCGCTTTCAAAAACTTTATCGTCCGACCAAACACCTTATCTTTCTCCTTCGCGATTCTATTATAAAGAAGGTTAAATAAAATTTCTCGAGGAAGACAAACTCCAAAGCCAACAGCGGTACACTCTCGAAAGACTTGTCACGACCCAAAACATCATCAGCCGTCCACTTTTCCCATTTCAAAAATTTCTTCAAATTTTCCGAATTCATAAGAAGAAACCTTTGTCTCACAATGTATATACTTCTGTGTTGTTTGAAATTCTTATTAAGGAGGGACGAATGAAGAGGCTCATTATCGTTGCAACAGTTCTGGTATTTCCGTTTCTATGCGGATTCGCGCAAGATGGCAAAAAACAGGAAACGCCAAAAGGAGAGTCTCCAAAACAGCAAGAAGAGAAGAAAGAAGAAAAACAGACCGAAGAAGTCAAATTGCCAGGTGTAACTGTGACTTCGCTTGGCACGCAGTCAAAAGAGATTCTCGATACACCTTATAGCGTCTCGAAATCCTCGTTTGAAGATTTCGATTCGCAGCCGCGCGGGAGTTTCGCCGATGCGTTGAACGAAATGGTCGGCGTTATGGGACAGAAAACGAGTTGGGGAATGACATCACCTTTTATCCGCGGATTGACAGGTTACCGCACTCTTCTTTTAGTTGACGGAATCCGTCTAAATAACTCAGTCTTCCGCTCCGGACCGAACGAATACTGGACAACCGTTGATATGTATTCGCTGTCGAGTTTTGAACTCCTGCGAGGACCTGCTTCTGTGCTTTACGGCTCAGATGCGATGGGCGGCGTAGTCTCAGCGCAAACATTCGACCCGTTCGATGAAAATGTGAAAAAGGCGTTTCCGAAAGGGCGTCTAATCTACCGTTATGGTTCGGCTGAACAATCAAACACCGCTCATCTGCGAATAATCAAGGCTTACAAGAATGTCGGCATCAGCGTCGGCGCAACAGGTGCTGACTATGGAGACTTGATTGGTGGTAAACATATCGGCTTACAGCCCTACACCGGCTATAAAAGCGGATTCGCCGACTTTCGCCTCGACATCTTTCTCTCAAACAAAGTCCGGTTGACAGCGGCAACCAACTACGGCGAAGTTACAGATGTTCCACGAACCCATCAAACCATTTTCGCGAAATCCTGGTATCGCACGACCATCGGCTCAGACATTCTCCACGAATATAACAATTACCGTACGCTTTCCTACATACAGTTAAAGGCGCTGAACATTGGCGGATTCATTGACGGCGCACAGTTTTCCACTTCTTACCAATATCTCCACAGTTATATCGTCAAGCAGAAGAACGGCTCCAGCGTCCGCGATTACAGCGGATTCGATGTCGGAACATTCGGATTCACAGCGAGCGCATTCACGAGAAAAACATCTTGCGGTGTCTTCCGTATCGGGCTCGAATCTTATAACGACATCGTTAACAGTTACCGTCATACGATTGACACATCAACGAGCGTGCGCACAGACTATGCTCGCGGAGAAGTCGCAGACGATTCGACATACAATCTATTAGGATTTTTCTTGCAGGACGAGTTTGCACTTTCACGGCGGCTTGAACTTTGCGCAGGCGCTCGTTACACATACGCCTCCATTGATGCAAGAGTGGTTGACCCTGACCCGACTGACGCATTTCCTTACGAGCCTTTCAAAAACTCTTACGACGCACTGGCCGGTTCCATCCGCGCCATCTTTCGGATAAAGGATGAAAAAGGAGAGGATAAAATAGTAAACAAAAGACTGATTCTGGGTATCTCACAAGGTTTCCGCGCACCAAACCTTGACGATACTACAACATTCAAAACCGTTCAGACAAAATCACACGATATTCCAGCGCCTGATGTCAAGCCCGAATACTGCACCAACTTCGAGGTCGGCTATCGCACATTCACGAAGAACGAGAATGGAGAAGGGGGTTTTGAGCTCTTCTACTTCTACAATAGCCTAACAGACTTCATCGAACGCATCCCGACAACTTACGCAGGTTCAGCAACAGACCCTGACGGAAGGCAGTATTACGCTAAACGGAATTTTTCATCAGGCTACATTCATGGAGTTGAGTGGAGCGTAGAATCCGCAACCAGAGTCAAATCAATGGAAAACACGCTGGCGTTTGCAAGGCCCATCTTTTCGTGGACAGAAGGCTATGGAGACGCTCTCGTGGGTGGAGAGAAAAAGACGCGCCCGCTTTCAAAAATACAGCCTATGACCTTCAGACTCCGTGCTGGTATAAAAACAGCAAATCCTGCTCGGCGAGATTCCGTCTTCATCGAGTGTGTCTTCGTTAAGAAACAGACCCATCTTTCCCCAAGTGATGAAGCCGATACAGGAAGAATTCCACCTGGCGGTACGCCAGGCTACTACTTGATAAACATCGGATTCGAAGCGAGTTTGACGAAAAATCTCGGTTGCTCCCTTTTCATTGAAAACCTAACAGACCGCGACTGGCGTATTCACGGCTCAGGCACGAACGGTCCCGGAACGAACATCGTTTTCACACTTGAATCTCGTTTCTAACTAAAAGCGCTCGTTCGCATATTCTCCGAGTGTTTTAAATCATACAACCTCGGTAGGATTTTCTAAAATCCGAGGTCGGCGTCAATAAGAATCACAGAGATTCTGCCTTTCTCCATCTGTCGAGCAATAACAGAATGAATGTTACATATCCTCTGCGGATGGTTGCAGTCGTGGCATTTTCCGTCTTTGACACAAGGGGTGTCAACGCCGAAACGCTTTGCGTTCTTCGGTGCGACAACCTCATAAATCCTCTTAAATCCCATCTCGATGTTTTTGACGATTTTGTTACGCCCAACGAGGACGAGTACTCTCGCAGGACCGAAAGCAAGCGCTGCAACACGGTTACCAAATCCGTCTATGTTGACCAATTCTCCGTTCTCCGTAACCGCGTTCGAGCCTGTGACAAAGAAATCAGCAGTCAAACCTTGTCTGCGCCGTCTGATATTCTCTTCGCGACTTATACCTGCTTCATACTGGTCGAAGAGTCTATATTTCCCTTCGCGAAGAGCATCTAATAGACCAATCTCCTGAACAGTAACGGAGCCGCCAAAACCGACCGTTGCGCCTTCAGGAATGAGAGAAAGCGCAAGTTCCCGTGCCTCGTTCCCATTAGATACGATATGAACATCAAAATTGTTTTTTCTAAGCGCTTCCGCAACTCTTTCAAGTTTCTCTCTCATCGAATCACCTCCCTAAATTCAGGGCAGAACAAAAAACTTCCTGCCACTCCTATACTGAAAGGCAGTTATCTAACCTTTTCAAGCCATTCGAATAATCTGTTCTTTCGAGATTCTCCATTCTCCTAATCTCTTTTCTATTCGTCTTACAAAATCTTTTGTGCGCTTGTCACGATAGCCGCTTACTGAAACCTGTTCGCCGAGCCGTGCACTGAAATACCGACAAAGACAGAAAACGAACAATTCGCGCAGATATTTGCTGAAAATGGATGCAAGCGAAACGGTTGGCTCTGTTGAATCCGCACGGGTCTCAATGCGAAACAAGATGCGTCTGCCTCTTTGAATAAAACCATACTCTGATGAATCTTTCGTTTCACGGACAGTATTAGGCGGTTTACCAAATAGTTCCCATAAATGACCAGCATAATAGCGTCGCGAGCCGATACGGTCAACGAGAAAAAGAACATCGTCCTCAGTCTCATTTACAACACTCTGAATATGCGTCCTCAAGAGTTGCCAGAGCACCTCGGATTTGTTATTAGTCTTTAAATAGAGCGTATTGAACTTATGCTCAGACAGATAAAGAGATGTTGCGCTACTAAAACGGACACTCTCCTTCATTCTCTCAGCAAGGTGTCTATCATTCACCGATGGCGAATTGCAAAACGGAAGTTTCAGTGAAAAGTCGCTATAAAATGGCGGTTCGCTCGATTTCGCAACCGCATCCAGATAAGAGCCAAGTGAGCCATTGCCTGGATAGAAGACGCAGACAGGCTGTTCGAGACGATGAAGAGTCTTTTCTCCATGATATAGAGTCTTACTGTCGGCGATTTTCACAGGGCACGCCAAAAGCGCCTCCGAAACAGTTTTCGGGTCAGAAGAATCGAATTCGACGCGGCTCGACACAAGGGGACCTAATAATGGTGCGTATCCTGCCTCATCTATTCCAACGATTCGCATTATTCCACTTCCATTTTTGCTGACGATTTTACAAAACTCGTCTGCCCTTATCAACTCAAACGAAAGTTCTTCATCAAAATCAGGGGAAGAGCAGTTTTCTTGACAGGCGTTTCATATTCTGTAAAATTCTTGAGAAGCGTTATGGGATAACGATGTGTTATCAACCGAAGACGAGGTACGCTACATAAAAGGAGTAGGACCTGTAAGAGCAAAGCAACTTGCAGCGCTTGGAATCCGCACAGTTTCTGACCTGTTGTTTCACACCCCATCGAGATATGTCGACAGAAGTAATCGGACCGAAATCGCAAAGCTGAGGCTTGGCGAAAGGCAGACAGTCGTTGGACGCATAACATCCGTAAAAGTCGTACCGACCAGAAGCCGTTTACATATCGTCTCGGCGACGCTCGAAGACGGAACAGGCAATATTGACGCAGTCTGGTTCAACCAGCCTTATGTGGTTGACAAGTTAATAGAAGGTTCCTTCATATCGGTAACAGGAAAAGTGCGGTTCTACAAGAAACTCCAAATCGCAGTTGAAGAATACGGACCTCTTGCCTGTGATGAGAGTAATGACAAGATGGTTGGAGTTTATCCCCTAAAAGAGGGGATAGGACAGAAGTTCCTGCGGCGTGTTATAAGGCAGGCGCTTATTGATGTTCGTCCACAAATCGTTGAGCATCTGCCTGAAAGAATTTTGAAGAAGAGAAATCTGCCAACGCTTGCCGACGCTCTTAGGATGGTTCACTTTCCTGAAAACGAGGAAGAAAAGAGATTAGGTTTAAGGCGGCTCAAGTATGACGAGTTACTCCTACTCCAGTTAGTCGTGGCTTCACGGCGAAAGAAAGCAAGGGATAAGCCTGGGGTACAACTTAAAGTGACACCTGAAATAGAAAGACGGATTTTCGCGAGAATTCCTTTCGCATTGACCTCGGCGCAGAAACGGGCAATCGCAGAGATTAGGCGCGACCTTGAAGCACCTTATCCGATGAACCGCCTGCTTCAAGGCGATGTCGGTTGTGGGAAAACCGTCGTTGCGCTTTATGCGATGTTGGTTGCAGTAGCAAACCACGCCCAGGCAGCAATAATGGCACCAACGGAGATTCTCGCTGAGCAACATTATCTCCTGTTCAGGAGACTTCTTGAAGGCTCGCGCCTGAAGATAGAATGTCTCACCGCAAGTACACCAAACAAAGAGAAGCTTCTTAAAATGACTGCACAAGGAGATGTCCACATTCTTGTTGGCACACACGCACTTTTCAGCAAACCCGTGGTCTTTAAGAATCTTGCTCTTGTGGTGATAGACGAACAGCAGAAATTCGGCGTCGAGCAAAGGTTGAAACTACTCAACAAGGCGCAAGCTCCTAATCTTCTCGTTATGACGGCGACACCGATTCCACGCTCACTTGCGTTAACCGTTTTCGGAGATACTGATGTTTCACTTATACAAGAAATGCCCCCTGGCAGAATCCCGCCGAAAACGAGGTTCTTGCAAAAGTCTGAATTCGACGAGGCGGTAGAGTTTGTTCGTCAACGCTTGCAAAAAGGCGAACAAACTTTCGTCGTTTGTCCTTCAATCGAAGACATTGACGAGAACCAGCGTGGAGTAATTTCAGCATTCAAAGATTGGAAAGATAAATTGAAAGGTTATGGAAGTGTCGAACTACTCCATGGGAGAGTAAACGCTGAGGAGCGCGACCTTTTGATGAGAAAGTTCCGAGCAGGGCGGTTCAGTGTTCTGGTTGCAACTACTGTCATCGAGGTTGGTCTTGATGTACCAAACGCAACGGTTATGGTCATTGAGAACGCTCAAAGATTTGGGCTTGCCCAACTCCAGCAATTGCGAGGAAGAATCGGACGGAGTAGCAAGCCGTCTTGGTGCATCCTCGTAGGCGACTTTAACACCGAAGAGGCGCAGAAAAGAATCCGAGTGCTTGTTGATACAAATGACGGATTCAAGATAGCGGAAGAAGACCTGAGAATGCGCGGACCTGGCGAGTTTTTAGGTGAGCGCCAGTCAGGACTGCCCGATTTGAAAATCGCAAATCTTGTGGACGATTATCCAATCCTTGTTGAAGCTCAGGAGGATGCGCGTCAAATGCTTTCGGATGGCGAGATGAACGAGAACGAAACGAAGATTTTGCGTGGTTGGGTCATCGAAAAACTTGGCACGCGCTGGAGGTTTTTGGTGCCGTGAGCAACCTACCGCTTCATCCGTTAGACTTCGTTGTAGTAGTTCCACTGCTTCTTCTGAGCGGATTCTTCTCTTGCAGTGAATCGGCTCTTTTTGCCCTGCCCCGTTATATAATCCGCCGATTAAGCGAAAAGCCTCGTCATCCTATAACAAAACTTCTATCGGACCAGAGACGGCTATTAAGCATTATTCTTGTAGGTAATATGTTTGTAAACATCACTTATTCAGCATTCACGCTTCTTGTCGCCCTTAGATTTCTCGAACGCTACGGATACAACGCTTTCGTCTTGGTCGAATTTTTAGCGCTCGTAGGGCTAGTCACATTCGGAGAAATAACTCCTAAATTCTTCGCTTTGCTTTCTCCTAAAACCGTGAGTGGGTTGGTTGCGCCTCCGCTTCTTGTGATAAGCAAGATATTGTCTCTGCCTGCTAAGGCGCTTTATAAAGTCGCTCGGCTCTTTACCGCACCGCTTTCGCGGAGGATAGAGGAAACGGAAGAAGACCGTCTTCTCACACTCGTTCGCGGTGCAGAAAGCGATAAAGTAATAAGTCCATACGAAGCCAACCTTCTTAAACAGATTCTCCATTTGCGTGATGTGAGAGTCAGGCAGATAATGGTACCGAGAGTCCGCATTGTAGGCTGCGACATCCGAACTCCCCGCTCCGAAGTCGTCAAAATTCTCAAAGAAACAGGCTACCGCAGGCTCCCTGTGTATGACGGAGACATAGAGAACATCGTCGGCATTCTTCATGCCAAAGATTTCTATCTTTATCCCCATCAGGATGTTCGTGAACTCATCCGTGAGCCTTTGTTCGTACCTGACCGCCAGCCGCTCGATTTGTTCTTTCGCACGCTCATCACTTATGGAGAGACGCACGCGATTGTCGTTGACGAATACGGCTCCGTCGTTGGACTTTCCACTCTCGAAGATGCTGTCGAAGAAATAGTCGGCGAAATAGAAGATGAGCACGACCGTTCGGAGGCGAAAATTCAGTTATTAGATGTTGGGCGCTACCTTTTAAGCGGAAACTGCGACATCGCCTCTTGGGAGCAGGTATCAGGTGAACTTCTGAGGACTGAAACGACGGTTATTTCGCAGTTCCTCATCGAGAAAAAGGGTGAACCCCTGAGAAAAAACGATGCGATAGAAGAAGGAAATTTCAAATATTCGGTCATACGCACAGAGCCTGAAACACTGATTCTTGCGGAGAGAACCAAATGACAGTGTTTCTAATACTGCTTGGCGTCGTAGTTATTTTTATCTTCCTCGCAGGAATCTTTTCCGGTTTTGAAACAGGGCTTTATGTCTGCGATGTGTTAACCTTAAGGGGGAAACTCCAAAAGCGAGAAAAAGGCGCATTCTTTCTTGACCGCCTAATTAGGCACAGAAAAAGCGCCGTTATAGTCCTGCTTCTTTTCACCAACATATCCTTGTTTCTCGCATCAAGCGCCTTTACAAACATAGTCAAAAAGTTGGCGATAACTGAAAATGAGTTTCTTACTGCACTGATATCTTCTGGTTTTATCTCCCCTGTCGTCGTCGTATTCGCAGAGATGGTTCCAAAGGACCTATTCCGCCTCCGCTCATATCCTCTTCTATACAGATTCTCCCTTTTCATATACATCATCTACTATACACTTTCCTTGCTTGCAACTCCGCTGAAACTTTTTGTTCGGAGATGGTCGACATCCGAAGTCAACTCCGACACCGTATCCTTTACAAAAGAAGATGTCGAGGCTCGTTTAAGAGAAGACCTTATCCCAACATCGCTTTTGAGTTCTATGGTCAAGAATGTACTTCGCCTAAGCGAATTGAGGCTAAAAGATGTCATGGTTCCTTCATTCGTGACGGTTACAGTACAGCCAAACGCAACGATAGAGGATGTTATGCGCTTATCTCGCATATACAGATACTCGCGGATGCCGGTTATGGAAAGTTTTGAAACAAGGAACGTTCTCGGGGTACTAAACATATTCGATATGTTCTACACAGGCGCCTCCACCGTAAAAGATGTGATGCGTCCACCTCTTACACTCAAAGATGACGCCACATTGAGAGACGCTCTTTTTCTAATGCGCGTTCACAGGAGCCATCTCGCAATCGTCACAGACTCAACAGGCTTGTTCATCGGAATAGTTACAATCAAGGATTTAATAGAAGAGATTACAGGTGAACTACGCTCTTGGTAGAGATTTTCTGAAGAGAATCTGATTTTGCTTGACACTGACTCCAGAGCAGAGATAAAATTCTTTCCGTCTTGGAGGATATTATATGAGGTTATCATATCTTCTCTGGCTGACAGTCTTAATTCTCCTTGTATCCTGCAGTGAAAACAGGCGTTGGGGACCCGACGACCCTGACTCTCTCGAGCTCAAGCTACAGAATGGGTTTAAGTTTTTCGCAGACGAACAGAAAAAAGTGCAAGAGACCAAGAATGTCGAGTTCAAGAATGTAACCGTGACTCGAGGTGATTCGACTTACAAGCATCCATACGGAGAGTATTATGGTCGCTATGAAAAGACGGCGCTTTCACTTCTCGAAAACGAGGAATACGACACCACAGCCGAGCCTGACCGTGCTCCGTTCATACCCTATGTTACTCATCTTTGCCTCATCTCGCATGCAAACGCTGCAAAAGGCCATATTCCTCGAGGAATAGAAAACTCACCTGTAACGAGGTATTATCCGGAAGCAGGCAAAATATATCTCCGAGCGAAAGATGAGGAGCAAAAAGTAATAAACTATCGTGGTGTGCCTTTTGTGCCCGAACTGCCCGCTTACGCTTATATGGGACGCGAATCGAGTATAACGGACTATTTCGGTTGGTATGACGAGCGTAACAGATATGTTGACACTCACTTCAATTACGCAATCGCACGAGAAGTCGGACCTGGTGGAATATATGTGCGCATCCCCAAAACTAACAAACTACTCTTCCATCAGAAATTCGACAAAAACGCCAAGCGTGACATCGGCAATAACTACATCAGAGACAAAACAAGATGGAGCCACATCTGGTGGGAAGAAGTCGGTCCCGACGATGATGTAGGCTTTACAAGGTGGTGCCCTGTCTGCAAGGCAGATGTTAGCGCCTATACAGGCGAAATGAAAGGACTCGACAGTTATGTTGAGATGTTAAAAGCCGCAGTACGCAAAGAAGGCATCATCGCCCCTGAGATTTTGGCTATGGCGATTCCCGTTGGGAGAATCCCATTCGGACACAACTGCAATGAGACACAGTATTCTCGCGTTTGGCTAAACGATGTTCCAATCCGCCCACTACTCTCAAAGATTGACTATCGCTCCCTCGATAAAAAATACGCTCCCGACAACGACCTTCGCATCTGGGGAAAAATCGAACGTTCTCAGTTTACAGCGGTTGAGGTGCCGAAAGTAGAAGACCAGCAAGTAAAACTTTCTCCTGATGACCTGCGCCAGATAAGACGCTCGGAAGAACTCAAATGGATTGAATGGATTGAATGGAAAGACCCGGAGACTAACAAAGATGTCAAAGAGATAATGCTCGAAAACTGCGAGAAGATTCCGAAACAGGTTGTGAAAGAATTAGATGAGAAAACCGACAACTATCTTGTAGAACAGAATCTAACTTTAAGAGATTTATTATATAAAAAATAACCGTCATTGCATCGTGATACAAGAGCCGCTTCGGGTGTATACCACTTGAAAGCGGCTCGCTTATTTTGGAGACGAGTTTTGAGAAAAACAGGGTTAGTTCATATTTACTACGGCGAAGGCAAGGGTAAAACAACCGCCGCACTTGGAGTCGCTCTCCGCGCCCTTGCAAACCGATTCTCCGTCGCAATCCTCCAATTCTTAAAAAACTCGAACCGCTATGGAGAACTTATGTTTTTTGAGAACAAGATATTCTCTGAAAAATTTCCCGAAAAGATTCTATTGCGTCGGCTTGGTAGCGGCTGCCGACACCCTTCGAAAAAACTTTGCGACGCCTGCGCCGACTGCCATATTGACCCGAACAATCCTGATATAAAGGAAATCTCAGCCGCAAAAAAGGGGCTTAATCTCGCCGAATCGATTTTGTCATCAGGTAAATATAACCTTGTCGTTCTTGACGAAATCCTTTACGCTCTTTCGTTCAAACTCCTCGATGTAAACGATGTTGTCAATACTCTCAAAAAGCGGCATAAAACCGTTGAAACCATCCTTACAGGAGGTGGCTTCTTCAAACCGCTGTTCGAATGCGCAGACTATATAACTGAAATGCGAAACAGGAAACACCACTACGAAAAGAACAAGAGTTCAATATTATCATTAGACTACTAATGCAACAACTAAAGACCGTTAGAAAATCTCTTTTTCCTTTTCCTTTACAAACAGAATGCGCCCACTTTCAAACAATCTTGCTATTCTAATCTGGTTCTCTACAAAAATGTCGGAGTAGGCGATGGGTTATTTGGGATGTTCTTCTTTCGGTTTCTCTTCTTTCGGTTTTTCATCCTCTTTCTTTTGTTCCTCTTTTTTAGCCTCTATATCCTTGGCTTCTTCTTTCTTCACCTGCGGCTTTGTCGTCCCTATCACCTCGAGCATTTTCCAAAGGTCACGCCGCGCCTCGGCAATCTTCTCGTCAACCTCGTATCTGTCCCAACCGTAAACGCGCCCTATCTCGCCATACGACGATGTGTATATGTAGCGCAGAAGAAGAAGTTCCCGCTTAGGCTGTGGTAACGCTAACAGACAACGAGCAACCAATTCTTCCAGTCTCTTGGGTTCAACCTTATCAACTCCGCCAGCAGTCGCAATCTCTTCGCACAACTCCTCTACCGCAAGTCCTGCAGGTATTTCTCGAGGCGTATGCTGTTTCATAAACTTTTCCGACTCGCGTCTTGCGATTAAAGCAAACCAACTCGGCAGTTCATTCTCGTCTTTGACCTTGCGGAGTTCACTTCCAGATTTGACCATACATAGCCTCGCAGCCGAACGGGTTAACTCCGCATCACAGCATACAGAATAAGCCACAGCAGTAATTAGTCCGCAGTAACTCTTCAACAGCCATTCAATCGCAGCCAAATCGCCGTCTTTTGCTCTCTTCAACATATCCTTCTCTTCCATCTGTTTCTCCCCTCTCACCCATTCTTTTCTTATTTTAATCCGAACATACTCCCTATTTCAAGAACAATGTTTTGACAAATGAAATCCATTCTGGAAAATAATTTTATTAAACGACTGTAACCTAATGGGGGAATGATAAATGAGGACTGTAATAGTAGGATTGCTAATTCTTGTAGCAATATCCACCCTGTCTGCCGAAGAGACGAAATTCCTGCGTCATCCTGATTACAACAACGGGCGACTTGTCTTCTCCTACCTTGGTGACATCTGGATTTATGACGGAAAATCTCCCGCACGCCAATTGACACTGCACCCCGCCGCTGACATATACCCGCGCTTCAGTCCCGACGGCAAATGGGTCGCTTTCTCAAGCAACCGCACAGGAAATTGGGATGTTTTCATCATACCTTCCGAAGGTGGGCAACCTAAACAACTCACCTTCCATTCAGGTAGCGACATCGTAGTCACATGGACACCCGATTCGAAATTCGTCGTTTTCACTTCCGCAAGAGACCAAAGACAGACAGGCTCACCTTTCGGAAACTCCCTTTACAAAGTCTCCATCGAGGGCGGTCTGCCTGAAAGACTCCCTATAGGAGTCTCCTCGACAGGCACATTCTCGCCAGGCGGAAGATTCTTCGCATACAACAAGGAATCCCCTTCTTACTCGCGAAAAGGCTACCGCGGCTCCTGCAACCGTGAAATCTACCTCTACGATTTTGAAACGAAAACGACCAAAAGAATGACCAAAAATGACTGGCACGACAACTCCCCTATGCTTACTGACAAGTTCATCTTCTTCGCTTCTGATTCTGATGGCGTCTTCAACATCTGGAAAATGCCGCTCACAGGAGGCGAACCTATTAAAGTCACATCTCATAAAGATGACGGTATTAGTTATCCTTCGCTCTCTTCTGATGGCAAAACGATTGTCTACGAACAGGGCTTCGGCATCTGGAAACTTGATGTGGAAAGCGGCAAATACGAAAAGATAGAGATTGACCTTCGCACAGATTACCGAGAGAATCCTATAATATACGAAAACTACAATTCTGCGCTTGACGAATACTGCCCGTCCCCTGATGGAAAATCCGTCGCAATCTCCGTCCATGGAGAAATATTCATTATCCCGCTTGAAGGAGGAAGAATCACTCAACTTACTGATAGTCCTGCACGAGACAGGAACCCTGTCTTCGACCCAAAAGGGAAGCGTATCGCTTTCATCTCGGATTCTTCTGGTCGAGACGAAGTCTATGTAATCAACACGGACGGAACCAACCTTAAACAGATAACCAACTCTGATACGCGCAAACTCGAAATAGACTGGTCACCTGATGGGAAAAAACTATCTATCGTCGAAAGCGACCACACTTTGAGAATCTATGACCCCGAAACAGGCGATTACACTATTCTTATCAAGCACAAACCTGCAAGACCCACCAATATCTGTTGGTCACCTGACGGAAAATGGCTTTCATATCTTAAATGCAACGATGACCTCATAGACGATGTCTATATCGTCTCCACCATAGAAAAGGAGCCTGTCGAACACTGCGTGATTGAAAGAATGCCTTACGACGAAGCATACCTCTACTTTACAAAGGACAAACTTTTCTTCCTCTCTGACGAAACAGGCGAAGGTGGTTATGCTCTTTACTGTGTCCCTTTAAGCATACAGAAGTTCGACCCTGACGACCCTGAAGCCAAAGCCAAAGAAAAAGAGTTAAAAGAAAAAGAGAAGAAAAAGCCATCTGAAAAAGAAGACGAAAAGAAGGAAGGTGAAAAACCTGAAGAAAAGAAGGAAGAGAAACTTCCTGAGGTCAAAGTTGATATTGAAGGAATCAAGAAACGAGTAAGGAAAATCGTTTCTCTGCCTAATGGCATTTCTGCGCTTGCGGTCAGTCAGGATTCATCCATCGCCATTCTTGTTCGCGAAGTCCGCGGCAGAGACAATGTAGATATAGTATATAGCGTAAGCGTCGACGGCAAGGAACTTAAACAAATCACAAGCGGTAAAGGAATTCAGAATATAATGTTCTCACCTGACGGAAAAAAACTTTTCTACAGGGTTAATGAAGGGCTCTATTTCATTCCACCAGCAGGAGGCAACGCCCAGAGAGTCTCATTCAATGTTTCCGTTAAAATTGACAGAGCAAAAGAGTATGCTCAAATCCTGCGCGAATGTTGGCGTCTGATGAAACACACTTTCTACGACGCTGGTATGCACGGAACCGATTGGGACGCTATCCAGAAAAAATATGAAGCCGTTCTTCCATCAGTTACTGATAAAGAAGCGCTCAGTGTGCTAATCAATAGAATGCTCGGCGAACTTAACGCATCCCATATGGGTATGTATACGGAATCTCCATACACCGCCAAGACAACCTATGAAACAAAATTCCTCGGCTTCGAACTCGCTCCCGATGCAGAATCAGGACTTTACCGTGTCGAACACATTTACGAATACGGTCCCGCAGACAAGGAATGGGTCAACATCAAGGTCGGAGACTATCTTCTCTCAATCGACGGTAAACCAGTTAAAGTCCCTGATAATTACTGGGAAATTCTGAATCATATCATCAACGAGAGAGTCGATATCGTCGTCTCATCCGACCCAGAAGGCAAAGAAAAACGGACATCTACCATACGCCTCGCCAATTGGTCAGATATATCCTCCCTGAGATACCACGAATGGGTCAGAAGGAACAGAAAGAAAGTTGATGAACTGTCAAACGGAAGAATCGGCTACCTACACATTCCTTCAATGGGAGGAAGTTCTCTCACAAGGTTCAAAAAAGAGATAATAGAGTTTCGCTTAAAAGAAGCGCTCATTATAGATGTTCGTTACAACGGCGGCGGCAACATTGACCAACAACTGATTGACATTCTCGAACGCCGTCCGTTCGGTAGATGGATTACTCGCGATTCGATACCACATATGCGCCCGTGGAACTGCTTCTGGGGTAAAAAACTCGTCCTGATAAACGAACATTCTTTCAGTGACGCCGAAATCTTCCCAATGGCATTCAAACATCTCGGACTCGGGAAACTCGTCGGCGTGCCAACAGGAGGCGGAGTAATTGCGACAGGCAGTTATAGTCTCATTGACGGCTCCACAATCCGTACCCCATATATAGGTTGCTATACTCTCGAAGGAATCAACCTCGAAAATCTCGGAGTTAAACCCGATGTGTTTGTTGAGAACAACCCTGATGATGAACTCGCAGGTAAAGACGCACAACTCGAACGCGCCGTCGCTGAACTTCTCAACGAACTCGGAAAATAAATTGTACTTCAACTATGGAGGGAGACGCCCCGCCGAACTATTCGGCATCGAGCCTACGGCTTCACCGACGATTGCTGATTAAGGAGAACAAAAATTGAAAATCATCTATCTTGGAACTCCCGAACATTCGGCGCAATTACTCTCCAAAATCATACGAGCGAACTTCAATGTAGCAGCGGTCATTACACAGCCTGATTCTCCAAAAGGGCGTGGACTTAAACTCTCTCCGCCCCTTGTCAAACAGACCGCTCTGAAACACAACATCCCCGTCTACCAACCCCAAAAACTCACCTTTCAGACCTTCAATGAAGTTCTTACGAATATACAAAGCGAGCCTACAATCGCCGTCGTTTTCGCATTCGGGCAAATTCTTCCAGAAGATATTTTGAATTTACCCACCTACGGTTTTATCAATCTTCATCTTTCACTTTTGCCGCGCTGGCGTGGTCCTGCCCCCGTTCACTGGACGATTCTCGCAGGTGACAAAGAAGCAGGGGCAACCGTCCAAAAAGTCGCTTTTAAGGTAGATACAGGCGCAATTCTCACCGCAAAGAAAATCCCTTTAGACGGCACCGAAACAGCAGGCACTCTTCTTAACAGGCTCACAGGCATCGGATTTGACCTGATTTGTGATGTCTTAAGCGCCTATGAAAAGGGAACCCCTCCTCAACCCATCCATCAAGACGAATCTTTCACCACCTATGCACCGAAACTGAAAAAAACCGACGCTCGTATTAACTGGAGCAATTCTGCGCAACAAATCGAACGGTTCATCCGCGCACTCAATCCAAAACCTGTTGCGTTCACCGAACTCAAAACGAAATCCCGTACGCTTACTGTCCGAATCTTCAAATCCACTCTCACGAACAAAAGTGGACTCGTGCCCGGAAAACTCTTATATGAAAACCGCAAACTTCTCGTGGGCACTGCTGACTTTTCTCTTGAACTCAACGAAGTTCAACCTGCAAGTAGGCGTGTTCTTTCAGCCGCTGAATTCGCTGCTGGTTATCTCCGTCCTGATGAGGAGGCATACTTTGCGTAAACCGAATGCACGCTCACTCGCTATCGAATCTCTGCTACTCTCTCGTAAGCCCAACTCTTTCATTGAAGCGACAGTCCATAGCCTTCAGAATAAATACAAACTCCCCGACTCCGAGCGTCGCCTCCTTGAAGAACTCTCCTTCGGAGTCACACGCCGCAGGCTCACTCTCTCATATATCATTTCAAACTTTCTCAAGAAACCGATAAAAAAACTCCAACCTACCGTCGAATTCGCACTGCTCACTGGTGCATACCAACTCCTTTTCCTCTCAAAAATCCCACCCTATGCCGCCATCAACGAAACCGTTAAATCTATCAAAGAGAAATCCCCTCACAGTGCAGCCCTTGTCAACGCTGTTCTCCATCGCATCCACGAATCAATAGAAGAGAAAACCTCAGACAAACCGCCCTCATTGCTCGACCCACAAAAAACCATACTTACTCCTAATGGTCCTACAATTCTTAAGATTCCTATACTTCCGCATCCATCCGAGACCATCAAACATCTCACAGTACAATTCTCCGTAACCGAATTCTTTGTCGAAAAGCTTCGTTCTCAATTTAGCGAAGAACAGACTCAGGAGATTTTGATGAGTTCAATAACTCCACCTCCTTTCACAATCCGCGCAAACACTCTCAAAACTTCCCGCACTGAACTGAAAAAATCCCTCATAAAATCCGCCATCAAAGTCGAAGATGGCAAGCATCCTTCCGCTCTCATAATAAAATTCCCTGGTGACATTACCCAACTCCGCCAGTTCCAGGAAGGGCTTTTCTATGTCCAAGACGAATCGGCGATGATGGTCGTAGACGCTCTTTCTCTTCAAAAAGGGTTATGCATTTTGGACGCCTGCGCCGCGCCAGGAGGGAAAACATCCGCCATCGCCGAGTTGCTTAGAAACACAGGATTCCTCGTCGCAGTTGACAACGATTTCAAACGGTTGCTCGCTATGAAGGAGAACCTCACAAGACTTGGCGCTGTCGCTTCACTTCTCTGCGCTGACACAACTCTCCTTTCAAAGACCTTAAACACCTTATTTGACCGAGTCCTTCTCGATGCCCCTTGCTCAAACTCAGGTGTTCTCCGTCGTCGACTCGAAGCCCGCTACAGAATCACCCAAGAGAACCTCAACTCTCTCACTGCGCTTCAAAAGAGACTTCTTGATGGTGTTGCTCCTCTTACCAAACCCGGTGGTATCCTGCTCTATGCAACCTGCTCAATTCTTAAAGATGAAAACGAAAAACGCGTCGAAGAATTCCTGAAAGACCATCCTGAATTCACGATGGGTAAAAAAAGACTTGGCTTACCAAAAACTAATGGACACGATGGCTTCTTTTTCTCCCAACTCGTTCGTAACAATTGAAGTCATACCCATTAACCTTGTTCTGTCAAACTTTATGCTGGTTGATAGCGTCCAATATAATAAGTAGGGGACAGGTTGTGCTGAAATGATACTCCGATTTATCCTGATATTCGTAGTACTTACGATTGAACTAAATTTCTGTCTCGCCCAACGCAATAAGTGGGACAAACCTCTCACCGAGGAGATGAAGTCGAGGATTTCAAAACTCCTTGAAAAGATGGATGACGACGAATTCAGAACGAGGGAAACATCTACGAATGAGTTATGGGCTTTCGCTCTCAAAAACGAGAATTTGCCTCACCTTGACACGATAGTCGATTTCCTTATGACGCATATCGAATCTGCCGACAACCTTGAAGTAAAGATACGGCTTACACATCTTATACGCTGCATCAGGGCTTGCGTGAGCAATGAACTTCTACGCTCTATGCCTGATATAATAGAACATCTATCGCAAGAAGGGACCGATTCTCGTAGAGCAGTCATAGTATCTCTTCTTCAACTCCGCAGCCCCGATGCGCTCAAAGTACTGAAACGGATTCTCCTTTGCGATGACGACATCTCCGTTGCCGAATATATTATCATTTCCCTTACCGAAAAAGGTGGCGAAGAATCGGTTGATTTATTGTTAGATGCGCTTCGGAGTGGCGAGCAAAGACTCTCTCTTGCCGCCGCAGAAGCCTTGAAAAAACTCGGTAAGGATGCAGTCAATGCTCTTCTTAACAGTCTAAAAGATTCTTCTTCCACTGTTCGTTCAAGTGCAGCGAGGGCGCTCGGCGAAATCGGTGACAAAAGCGCTCTTGATGGGCTTCTGAATCTATTGACCGACACTGATGCTTCAGTGCGACGCGAAGCAGTCACCAGCATAGGCAAAATAGGCAACAATGAACTGGTCGAGCGTATAGCAAAACTGCTTGAAGATGAGGACAAATCGGTCCGTAGAGCAGCTGCTGTCGTGCTCGGTGAGTGGGGCGACAAGCGTGCAATCCGTTCTCTACTTGCCCTCCTGCGCGACCCCGAGTATTCGGTCCGCAGGTCAGCCGAAAAGGCGCTCAGAAAGACCGTCACCAATGATATAGGACTTATCATCGAAGCGCTGAAGGATAAAGATACTGAAGTGCGCATCTCCGCTGCCTACATCTTGGGAGAAGAAAAAGCAAAACTTGCGGTTGATGTACTTAAAGACGCGCTTAAAGACAGCGACAAACGAGTGCGAATCGCCGCCTGCGAATCTCTCGCAGAAATACAGGACAAGGATGCTCTTGAACCACTACTTGCCGTTCTTTACGATTCCGACAAAGATGTCACTCGTGCTGCCGAGCAGGCAATTCTTTCCATCGCCGACAGAACTGATGTACAAAAGTTCAAGAAGTTGCTCAACGAAAAGGATAAAGAACTAAGAAAGAGAGGGGTGCGAATACTCGGCGAGTTAAACGGCGAAGGTGTAACAGATGCGCTGATTTCTGCCCTCAAGGACGAAGACCCCGGTGTGCGCTACGAAGCCGTGGTCTTCCTCGGAAGATTAGGAGCGACCGAATCGGTCAAACCGCTTATTGAAGCACTCAAAGACGGTGAAGCGGAAGTTCGTAAAGCGGCATCTTTTTCTCTTGGCAACCTCCGCTCAAGAGACGCTGTCGAGCCGTTAATCGCCATCTTCAAAAACAAGAATGAGAGTAAGGATGTCCGTAGGGCTGCTGCTATCGCTCTCTGCAAACTCGGCGAAACAGAATACCTCGAAACCCTTGAGAAAGAAAAATAACTCCGTTCTTATCAATATTTCTGTCTTTCGAGACTGTTCACAACTTCACAAATCGGCTCCGAACAATAAGACTGTTTGTTATGTCAGTCCGATAAACCACGCTTCTCAGGATTCTTTCCAAACGCATTAGAAAAGGTTCTACGGACAAATAGAGTTAATGCTGATTTTTGAGCGTCTTGTGTGTATAATATTTAACAGTTGTCTCGTTTGCGGAGTTAATAGATGGGAGCTTCGATGATAAGAGTTGCCCTAATTCTCGTATTGACCATCAGCGGATACTTCGTCATCAGACCACTCCGATATAGTCGACTCGCTATGTCTCTCAAATCAGACGATGCGGAAACGGTCAGAGAGATTCTCTATAATTACAAACTCAACACGGAAGAGATTGTTGCTCGATTCGCGAAAGAAGAAGCGGAATCCAGTGGAATCCATATTCCCGAGATAGAATCAGACAAGTGCGAAACTGCATCGCTGAATTATGGTACGCTTCTGCGACCCGAAGTAGCATCAGTCTTTTTCGTAAGACGCGACGGCTTCACAAAAGCGTTCAAATGGGACGACCGCGGGCATACATTTTTTTTAATAGTAGACGGACCAGCCAAATGGTATCTCGTATCAAGACTGTTAAGCCATTTCCAGAAAGTGCGACTCTCATATCTCCAATTCTTCGGGATTGACTCGTCCTTAAAGTCGCCTCTTTGGCTTGAAATCGAAATATCGCGACAGACACTGATTGGAACCGCCTATTCTGATTACCTTATATTCACAAATGAAGGCGATGTTCTTCATAACGGAGACCCTGTCAAGCCTGATACCAGTTTCGTTGAAAAAATGAAGAACCGTCTTGAAAAGATAAGGAACCGCTTTAAAACCGCAAGCAAATTCTTTGTAAGACTCATCATCGAGTGGGCGGTTCCGGTGCAGAGAGTTCTCCAGTATGTTGCTCTCCTATCGCAAGCAAACGGAGTCCCAGTCTTACGGCTTTACTTTCAGAACGAAATAAACGACGAATACACACACTTCAACGCTATCAGGGAGAACCGATGGAAACAAGTGTTCGGCGAAGAAGAGGAAGAGGAGCAAAAATGAGGTTCTTCTTTCTGTTTCTTTCTCTGACAGTATGCGGATTTCTCTTCGGAGAGGAAAAGCCATTCGACCGTGGAATCCGTCTTTTTAAAGAAGGCAAATATAAAGAAGCGATAGACTCTTTTAAGGAATCTCTCAAAGAAGGGGATGATGCTACCATTCATTACAACATCGCTTCCGCATATTATCGGCTTGGCGACTACGATTCCGCATCAGAAGAATATAAAAAGGCGTTACAACTCAAGCCTGAATATGAGGCGGCTCAACTCGGACTCGCTTGTTCTCTCGCATCATTAGGAAAAACTCAAGAGGCGCTTACCGCTCTCTCTTCGCTTTCATTTATCAAACAGATGAAGGAGACTTTCCTCCCACTCATCGCAGTTGCAGAGCGTAGAGGAGACGAGGCGGCACAAGAGGCGCTTCTATCGATTCTCTGTGCGCTTTCCCCTGCAGATGTCTCAATCAAACTCCGTCTTTCAGAGATAAGACTGCGAATGGGCGATTCAGAAGGAGCGTTAAGCGTTTTGCATTCAGTTTTGAGACTTGTTCCGGAAAACCCATCCGCGCATCTCTTATGTTCTGTTGCTTTGCGCAGACTAAACCGACTGAAAGAAGCGGCAGATGAGGCAGAAATCGCTCTTGCGCTTGGCGAGAAAAAGGCGCTTCGGATTCTCGCACAACTCTACATCGAGATGAAACTGCCGAGAATCTCCGCAGATTATATTCTGTCTCTCGCTCAAGAGAGTAACGAGAAAAAGATTGAACTTCTAACCGAGGCGGCCCAACTTTATCTGAATGCGAGCGCATTCGAGGAAGCCCTCAAAGTGATAGTTCAGATTCCAAAAGAGATGCAGACTGCCGATACGCTACTTCTTAAAGCAACCGCTCTTAACCTTATGAAAAATTTCGACGAGGCACTTTCATCAATCGAAGAAACCATAAAAATGGCGGACACCCTCAACGCCCGCCTTGTGCGTGCGCAGATTCTATTTAACGCTGGAAGACTTCAAGAGGCAGAGAAAGACTACAAAGAGATTCTTGAAAAAGAGCCATATAACGCAGCGGCAATAAGAAACCTCTCTGCAATCTTCGAACGAACAGGCAGGCACAAAGATGCGGAGAAACTCTTGAAGACACTATCATCAGAATTGAAGCGATAGTAAAACACCCGCCCTGTTGTCGTTGTCTTTGACGCCGAAGTAATATCCGCTCCAGTATCTACCGAAATCGAGTTTGCTCCAGTAGAGAGTGATGCGCGCCCAGTTAGTTATATCAACTGACAAAGCGACGGTATATATGAGTTTCTTTCTGTGCGTATGATGAGTAAAAAACTTCATTGCCTCCTCTTTGGGGGGGTCGAGCATATCCCAGCGAAATAGAATCTGCGCGCCGTAATATCTATTCAGCATTTCATCCCAGAATTTCGAATGCTTCCACAAGAAGATTCCTGCTTCCACATACGCACCGTCAGTCAGTCTTGTCCTATCGGCATCAGAGTTCTCATTGCTATGAATGTATTCGCCGAGGAGGGAGAATTCGTTGTATCGGATTGAAGCAAAACCGCCTGCAAGGTCCCGATTGTAGAAAACATCTGTTATAGTATCTCTTCTATCTCCATCGTAGATGCTGCTGCCGAAGCAGATGTTTTTCAGAGGATAAAAAGCGATGGTTGCAGCGAACGCTTTATGTCCTGTTGTATCCTGCCACCTACCTGCATACTCCCCATTCAATACAGCAAACTCATAAGAAAGATTACCACTACCCGTTTTTATTTTTCCTGACAGGGAGACACCAAGGTCGTAAAAACCATATCCGTTATCAAAGGAGGTTTCAAGAATCTGCGGATAGCCGAGTAGAACATCATACCTATTTTGGCGCTGCAAGTATCCAAACGGAACATCAATCAAGCCAATCTTAAGAGCGAAAAAGTCCCTCCATTTTTCATAAGAAACCAGCGGAATGTGAATATAAGCCTTGCGGAGCATCTCATCCTCGTCTGCCAAATCTAATAACCCGACTACATTTATACCACTGAAATCTGCCTTCAATTCAGTCCAAAGAGCCTCGAATCTGAACTCCTCCGGCTCACTATCCGAATAGTAATAAGATACGACAGCAAAGATTCGGCAATCGAAAGAGACCTTCTTTCCGTCTTTCTCTTCTTTTGGAGTCTCCTTCTTCACTTTTTCAGAAGCAGGTTTCTCTCCCGTAGGAATCTCCTTCTTATTTTCATCCTGCGGTTTTGACGCATCATCAGGCGAACCGTTCTGCGCCAATAAAACAGCACTCAAAAACAGCCCTGCAAGAAGAAGGAACACAAAAAAAACAGTTTTCATATTCCTATCCCTTAACAAATTTGAACCCATATCCGCTGACTTTCGCACCTCTGTACCATAAGAGAAACGCCCACGGGAACGGAGGTCCCCATCGTCTGATTCTGACAAAAGATAAACCATCGGCACCTGCCTTCTTCGCCGACGCTACGATTTCATTAAGCGCTTCTTCAACACTCACACTTCCTATTGGGATGAACCCGAATATGTTTGCGCCGTAATTGTTGATTTCAAAGTATCCACAGATGGTATATTTCGCATCAGGCACACCAGGAGTCACCACAAACCCTTCATATCGCCCAAAATCTATCTTCTCGGTGCTCGTGCACCCCAATCCCACAAACACGAAAGAGAAGACCAACACGACGCCGACTATTCTCATATAGCCTCTGCTTAAAAAACGGATTTAAGGATATATCGAGCGATTATGAGGCGCTGCATCTCGTTCGTTCCTTCGTAAATTTGAGTAATTCTTGCGTCACGATAGAACCTTTCAAGAGGAAAATCTTTGATATAACCGTAGCCGCCGTGTATCTGCAACGCCCTTGTCGTCACAAACTCCGAAACGGTGGGCGCCTTCAGTTTCGCCATTGAGGCGTGCAGAACGAAATCCTCACCCTTATCCTTAAGCCAAGCCGCTTTGTAAGTAAGTAGCCTCGAGCACTCAACTTCAACAGCCATCTCCGCAAGCATCCATTGAATCCCCTGAAAAGAACTCAAAGGAGCGTCAAACTGAACACGCTCTCGCGAATATTTCAGCGCAGCGTCAAGCGCTGCCTGCGCAATCCCAAGCGCTTGCGCAGCAACAAGAACTCGCCCTCCATCAAATGTAAGCATTGCTATCTTAAAACCGTCACCCTCATTCCCCAAAAGATTCTCTTTGGGCACACGAACATCTTCAAGAACTATTTCGCAAGTGCTCGAACCTTTGATCCCCAACTTCTTCTCTCTTTTGCCGACTTTAAAGCCTGGCGTATCCGTTTCGACAACGAACATACTCATTCCGCGCTTCCCACGCGACTTGTCTGTGACCGCCAAAACCACGGCAACACTCGCCTCAGCAGCGTTTGAGATAAACATCTTATTGCCGTTCAAAACATAATAATTCCCGTCTTTGACGGCGCTCGTTTTAACAGAACCCACATCGGAACCCGCTCCTGGCTCAGTCACCGCTAGACAGCCGATTTTTTCGCCTTTCGAAAGCGGAATGAGATATTTCTTCTTTAAGTACTCAGAGCCAAACCTATAAATAGGGTCGCAGGCAAGCGAGACATGAGCACCGATTATGATAGCCGTTGAGGCGCAGACCTTCGAGATTTCCTCTCCCATCAGAACATAGGAAAGCGTATCCATACCCGCACCGCCGTACTCTTCGGGAATAGTTATTCCCATAAAGCCCAACTCCGCCGCCTGTGCAATGACTTCCTTTGGGAAGTATTCTTCTTCGTCAATCTTCGCGGCATAAGGAGCGACAACCTTCTGCGCAAAATCGCGAGCCATATCCCTTATCATCTTGTGCTCTTCACTCAACTCAAAATCCATACTTCTACCTCCTAAATTCAACTCTCGGATTTATTATCCTCATCCTTGGATTGCAATAATTGTCCTTCCTTAGGAAGAAGCGGTATCCCACCTGACGATTCAAGCATTCTATCCGCCTTCTTCCCTTCCTCCGTCATCAACTTCCGCGGAGTCACCATTCCACACGAGATTATAAACTGCATCGCTTCATCAAAAGATATATCAAGCCGCACAACTTTCCTCTCCGGCACCACAACCGTAAAACCTGACATCGGCGTAGGCGAACAAGGAATGAACACGCTTATGTAACTCTCATTGCCATTCTTAAGTGGCTTAAGCCCCCAACCTGTCTGAAACCCCACACTCCACATCCCATCTTTCGGGAACTCAACTGCAACGACTTTCGAATATGTTCGGCTTTGTTTACCGCTACCAAATACAAACTCCGTCACCTGTTTTGCAGACGAATATATATCTTTGATGATGGGCAGTTTCGTTATCACTCTCTCTCCTAATCGCCATATCCTCCGTCCTATGAAACTCGCAAGGAAGATACCAAACGCAAAAATCAGAATCAGAACAAAAACAAATCCAGGCCACCAAGGAACCTTCCGACCTATATCCTCTTGTAACTGCTTCTCATATTTTAACGAGCCGTCCAAATCCCTCTCAAAATACTTGGGGTCAACTTTGTAATAACTCACAAGATGGTCTTCAACAGACTTCCATCTTTGCGCAGTCTGTACCCAAAAGAATACAGTTATGGGTTTCGAAACACTCTCCTTTACGAAGCCGAAAAGGAAAATAACAATATATATTGTCAGCGCAGTCGGAATGAGCGCAGCGAGTCCCTTAAAGAATATAGCCTTTATCTCCTGCCAGTTACTCCTTCCCTCTGTCATCAAAACTCCCAACTATGATTATGCACTTTAATGTGTTGAATTCTAACGCCCTATTCTATCTTCGTCAAACCAAATGCCTGCTTTCACAAGAATCAATAGCCTGTCGGTCTTATACAAGAAATTGTGTTCATTGAAATAAAGAGCAATGTTAAGATGTTCCAAAACAAACGAAAATCAGAGGAACCATAATGCTTAAAAAACCTTTGGACACTCGAAGTTATCGGTCCACGGAGCGCTTCTCCTCTCCACTCTCGTCATCATCTGTGGATGCAAGTCAACTCCAAAAGAGCCACTTTCAGCCGAAAATGAGCAGGAATCAATAACAGCGGAACAGAAAAAATGAATAATGGGGATTTCAACAGAGCGCTCCAAGACGAATAAAGTTTTTGACTTTTTACGAGCCGACCCTTCCTTTAAACACCTATTCGAAAAATAAGATAGGCGTTCTTTGGCCTCTTTTTAACTCGCCGATTAGCGAGCGTTATCTACCCTATCCTTGTGGTGAATAAAATTCGCTGACTAACCTCCTTTTACACAATACATACCTCTTGACAGAAAGGAGGTTAGTTGATAGAGTGATAATATGGAATAAGTGATAATATGGAACAAGAGTAAATTCAGTCATAATCGGCAAAGTCATAGCCGGAATCTCGGTTGCAAAAGTGATAAGCGAGGTCGAGACTGTCAAAGGAGTACCTACTTACAAAATCACAATACGAGATATAAGGATAGAGGAACGCGAAGCAAAGAGATAACCCGATTCGTTAAAGAGAAAAAGAACACGATTTCGTGGCGAGACTTTATTATCCTCACATCATCGTTTCATACTACCTGTAACAGATTTTTTTTTACGAAAAAAAAGAATGGTTGACTTACAGATTTGATGTTACATAATTAAAGTCATAATTTCTGCATATTGTCTTGGCTGGGGGTAAAAGTTATGTTTGAGAGATTCAAAGACTGGTATGAAAAACGGCATGATTATGCGAAAGACTGGAAGAAGAGGACGGGCGGCAAGGTATTAGGCTATTTTTGCACCTATGTGCCGGAAGAGGTTCTCTACGCTGCGAATGTTCTGCCTGTAAGAATCCTCGGCTCACATCAGCCGCAGGATGTAACCGAGCCGCACATATTCGGAATGTATTGTCCGTTCTGCCGTGACTGCCTCGCACAAGGCTTAAAAGGGCGCTACGATTATCTTGACGGAATTATGATTGCGCAGTCCTGCCTTCACATCAGGCAAGCTTACACAAGTTGGGACATTCATCTACCGCGAGAGTTCTCGTACTATATGCCGTTCCCGAACAAAGTTCAGTCACCGCGCGCAAAACCGTATCTCGTCGGCGAGATTCAGCGGTTCATCAAAGCGGTCGAAAAATGGACAGGCAAAAAAATCACGGATACAAACTTGAAAGAGGGAATCAGGATAATGAACAAAGACCGCGAATCTATGCGCAAAGTCTACGAGTTACGCAAAGCGGACAATCCACCGCTAACCGGTCTTGAAGCGATGTATATGGTCGTCTCATCGCAGTTCACCGACAAGCGAGAACACAATGAAGAACTCGAGCGGGTTTTAAAAGAGTTGCCAAGCCGCAAACCGGAACGCAATGTTGGTGCGCGTCTGATGATTGTCGGTAGCGAAGATGACGACACTGAATTCGTCGCTATGGTGGAGAAAGTCGGCGCAACATTCGTGATTGATGACCACTGCACAGGAACGCGGTATTTCTGGAACAAAGTAGAGAGAAAAAACGGCAACCCAATCGAAGCAATCGCGGAGCGCTACATCAAAAGACCTGCCTGTCCAAGCAAGGATTGGGAAGTACGAACACGGCTTCCTCACATTCTATCACTCGCTAAGGAATGGAAAGCATCAGGTGCCATTCTGATTCAGCAGAAATTCTGCGACCCGCACGAACTCGATATACCACCTCTTAAAAAACTTCTCGAACAGAATGGTATTCCAACATTGTTCCTCGAGTTTGATGTAACGGTGCCAATCGGACAGTTCAGGACAAGAGTAGAAGCGTTTCTCGAGATGATTGGACAAGAAGATTTATATTGATAGGGGGATTGAATATGGGAAAGTATAAGACGGAGCCTCTAAAACTTTGGGATAAGGCGAAGAATATAAGGCAGAGGTATTACGAGAACTATGCGAAAGCGCACGAAAAAGGTGGATTGAGATGGGTAGGTGGAGCCTGGACTTTCGACGCAGTACCATATGGACTCGGCGATGATGTTTTTCCATTAACGAGTGAGCCATACGGTGCGAGTTGCGCGTTTAACCGCGAGTTTTCAAACAGATGCCTCGAAGAGACGGAGAAGCGCGGATGGGCACGCGACTTGTGCGCCTATATGCGCAACTATTGGGGTTCTCTGTATCTCGATGAATACGCATTCGGAGGCAAGTTCCCGAAACCCGATTTCATCTTTCAAGACCATATATGTTGTTCCCATGCGAAATGGTATCAGGTCGTATCTGAAATTGAAGGCGGGATTCCGTTCTTCTGCGTTGATGTCTCAGTAGGTCCTTACAACGAAATAGACGAGAACCGCTTGAACTATGTCGCAGGGCAGTTGATGGACGCAATCGAGTGGCTCGAGAAAGTGACGAAACGGAAGTTCGATGATAAGAAATTCATCGAAGCCTGCTGGAACGATTTTAGAAGCACACATCTCTGGGCGCAGATTTGTATGGAGAACAGAAATATCCCAGCACCACTCGAAGAGAAAACTATGTATTCGCTCTATGTGTTAGCGACCCTCAAGAAAGCATCAAAAGAAGTAGCAGACTTTTACGAGGAATTGTTGGACGAGGTGAGAGACAGGGTAAGACGCGGTATAGCGGCGGTCGAGAACGAGCGCTGCCGTGTGATGACGGATACGCAACCACCATGGGCATTCCTCAATGTGTTCAGGTATCTTGAAAAAGTCTATGGCTGTGTTTCAATCGGTTCCCTCTACACATTCGGACTTGAAGGGATGTGGGTCTTCGACAAGAACGGTGAGTTCGTTCCGAGACCGATGCCAAAAGAAAAACCGAAGAATCGCGAGGAAGCCTGTCGGATGCTTGCGGATTGGCACCTGTGCAAGCCTGAATATCAGCATTTTTATCATCCGAAACTGAAAAGCGCTATGATGATTGCGATTGCAAAGCAGTGGAAGTTAAACGGCGTTATGCTCCATTACAACCGCGGATGTGAGGGATTAAGCCTCGGTATAGCGGAAAACAGACTCGCACTTATCAAAGAAGGAATTCCTGTTATGATATTCGAGGGGAATATGGGAGATGAGCGTGAGTTTGACGAGGTGCGCACGATGCAGAGAATAGATGCGTTTATGGAAACCCTCGGTATGAAGCGTTTGGAGGGCAAGTAGTATGGCATATGCAGGTATTGATGTCGGTGCAAAGAATATAAAGGTAGTGATATTCGACAAAGGGAAAGTGCTTGCTAAAGCGCTCATTCCAGGTGGTTTTGAGCAGGAGAAGGCTCTTGCAGAAGCATTCAATACCGCACTGAAAAACGCCAAACTCATGAATACGGACATCAAAAAGATAGTAGCGACCGGCGTGGGGCGGGCGATTGTGAAGAATGCGAACGAAGCGGTAACAGAGGTAACGGCTGATGTGAAAGGGGTGTTTTATCTTATTCCGAGCGCGAGAACAGTGATAGATGTAGGTGCAGAGGAAGGACGCGGAATCCGTATTGACGAAAGCGGAAAAGTTATTGACTTTGCGGTAAACGAGAAATGCGCGGCGGGCGCAGGAGCGTTTGTCGAGGCGATGGCGAGAGCACTCGAAGTGAAAGTAGAAGAGATGGGCGAGTTGTCGCTTAAATCTTCTTCTGCGGTGGCGATGAACGCGCAGTGCGCAGTATTCGCTGAAAGCGAGGTAGTCTCACTTATACATGCGAAAACTTCTAAACCCGACATCGCAAGAGCGATTCACGACGCAATCGCAAGCCGTATCGCCTCGATGGTGCGTCGTGTCGGACTGAACGATGATGTCGTTCTTATCGGCGGTGTGTCTTACAACAAAGGATTCGTCGATTCGCTTAAGCGAGCGCTTGAAAAAGATGTCAAGGTGCCCGATGCGCCTGAGTTCGTAAGCGCATTAGGCGCCTCACTCATCGCTGCTGGAAAATAATTAAGGAGGGTATAAGATGGCAATCGAATACTGGAGATGGCCTGAGCGGAAATGGGCATCAAAAGAGATAGATTGGCGCAAGGCAAAGACAATCACAGCAGGTGTTGATGTTGGTTCAGTCTCGTCCAAAGCGCTTATCCTCGTAGACGACAAACTCTTCTCATTTAGTCTGACCCGAACAGGCTCGGACAGTCCAGAAAGCGCGAAAAAAGCGTTAACAATAGCACTCAGTGATACCGACCTTCCGATGGAGAAGATTCAATACATCATCGGCACGGGTTACGGCAGAATCAACATCCCGTTTGCCCAGCGTGCGATTACCGAAATCGCCTGCCATGCGCGAGGTGCAAACTACATTTTTGGCCCGAGCACGCGCACAGTCCTCGATATGGGCGGACAGGACTGCAAAGCGATAAAATGCGACGAGAAGGGCAAGGTGACAGCGTTTTTGATGAACGACAAATGCGCCGCAGGAACGGGACGCGGAATGGAAGTCTTCGCCGACCTGCTTCAAGTGCCCATTCAGGACATCGGCGATATGTCGTTCGAGATTGATGAAGAGCCTGAGCCTGTCTCATCAACTTGTGTAGTCTTTGCGAAATCGGAGGCGTTAGGACTTTTGAAAAAAGGGTGGCCCAAATCGAAGGTGTTGGCAGCATACTGCGCCGCAATGGCGCACCGCGTCTTTACACTTCTCGAACGCGTCGGCGTCGAAAAAGAGTTCGTCATCACAGGCGGCATAGCAAAGAACAAAGGAGTCGTCAAAAGGCTTGAGAAGGAGTTAGGGTTTTCCGCTTTACCAATGCCGCAAGACGAGAGGTTCGACCCACAGTTAGCCGGCGCATTAGGCGCAGCCTTATTTGCCAAAGCCATAGTCGAAAAAGGCAAAGCGTAACTCCACCAAGCGACAAATGGAGTTTTTGGCGAAGCGTTATAGAAAACTATTTTTTCGTTTTCCCCTCGCGTGTGGAGATGGACCAGGGGAAAGGCGTTATGCGAACTGAAAAAGTAACTAATCTTCCTTCGTATATGAAAACTACCACAAAGAAGACGAATGGAATAGTATACACTCCAAGATGGATAGTTGATTTCATTTTAGAGGAGATTGATTATAAGATTAACATTTACAATAAAAGAATCTTAGACCCAGCTTGTGGAGAAGGTAATTTTTTAATAATTGTTGTAGAAAGATTTTTGAAGGATTGTATCGAGAACAATTTAAGCTTAAATAAAATTAGAAAAGCATTGCATAATAATATTTTTGGTTTTGATATTGATAAAGATGCTATTACTAAATGTAAAACCTATCTAAACGATGTTGCTCAAAAATATGGAATAGATAAAGTTAAATGGAATGTTCTGCAAATAGATAGCTTGGATAAGAATAAGATTAAACAATATTTTAATAGTTTTGATTATGTAGTCGGAAATCCACCGTATGTTAGAATACAACATTTAGGAAAAGAGAGACGGGAAAAAATCCAAAAGGATTGGGCTTTTTGTAGAAGTGGGTCAACGGATATGTTTATCGCTTTTTTTGAACTTGGGCTTAATTTGCTGAACGAAACCGGGAAATTGGGTTTTATCACCCCTAATACTTATTTTAAGACGAAGACTGCGCAGACTTTGAGACTTTATCTTATCGAGAAGAAAATTATTAGAAAAATAGTAGATTTTAATTATCACCAAGTTTTTGATGACGCAACAACATGTTCAGCAATCACTATATTGGATAAGAACTGGAAACAAAATAAATTTTTCTACTTTAAGGGATATAAAGAAAATGTTAAATATGTCGATGAAATAGATTTGCCAAATATTAATTTTAATAGATGGGTATTAGCATCAAATGATGTCTTAAAAAGGATTAAAGAAATTGAAACAAGAGGAATGCCGTTGGGTAAGATTGCCCAAATTCATGTTGGCATAACAACATTAGCAGATGACTTCTATATTTTCAAGGACCCGATTATAGACGACGATAAAGCAACTATAAGACTAAAAGATGGCAGGAGATTTTTAATTGAAAGAGATATACTCAAACCAATAGTCAAAGTTTCTGTGTTAAAAGCACCAAACGAAGACCAAAATAGATGGATAGTTTTTCCTTATAAAAAAGTTCACGGCAAGTATCAAATCATACCAGAAAGTGAGTTAAGAGACACATACCCTTACGCATATGAATACTTTTTGGCGATTAAAGACAGATTGTTATTAAGAGATAAAGGAAAAAAGAATCCTGTAGCGTGGTATGCTTTTGGTCGTTCACAAGGGCTTGATACTACTTGGGGGGAAAAAATACTTGTATCACCACTTAATTTACATCCTAATTTTATAGTATGGGAAAAAGAAGAATATACTTTCTACGCCGGTTACTGCATAAAATTCGACGGGGATTTAAACTGGTTAGTTAAGCAATTGAATTCAGAAGATATGGAATTTTATATCAAATATGCTGGCAGAGATTATCAAAATGGATATAAATCATACGCCAAATCATTTATCTCTAATTTTGGAATAATTGGATATCAAGATGAAAGAGATAAAGAACTTACGCTTTTTTAAAATCGGCACGGTTCTACGCCTAACAAGGTGTCTGCGGTTTGCGCCTTACGGCGCTCACAAAAAATCCGTCTTCGGCGGAACTTCTTTTATGCTGCAACCGTTATACGCAATCGGACTTCGGCGGCAAACCTAAACTATTAGGTGGGTACTATGGTAGATGAAGAAAAGCACAAAACAAAATTTGATAGAATAGGTAAAAGATGGAGAGAAAGCATAGATAAGGTTAAAGAATACGAGATTGTTGAGGATGAGGAAGAAGACAACGAAGAATTTGAGTGTGAAGAAGCAGAAAAATTAAAACATAGATTGCTGAAAAAGTATAAAGGTAAGAAATTAGAGGATGTGATTGAAGGTAAGAAACTTAAAACACCTGAAGGTGTATGTTACCACATAGAAAGTCAAGACATAATAAACCTAAAGGTGATTAACCCAGAGCACGCGAGAAAGAAAATTCTATCAGATTTGAAGTTAATTTGTGGAATAAGAGAAGAAACCGAGCGTATCTTGAAAAAGGAGGGATATAAAACAATTTACGATCTTACCGAACACCCTCGCTTTGGTTCTGAGGCTAAGAGGTTCGTAGAAATCATCGATAAATGTGATACTTTCCAAATCATTGATTGGGTTGGACACCGGTTTTCAAAATCGCATCCGTTAATCCTATATTCTTCTAGTCTTCACAACAAAGAGGATTTTATCATTTTTGATATAGAAAGCATGGGGCTTTATACGGAGCCTATTATATTGTTCGGCGTTGCCCAAATTTCTGGCGACCATATATTGATAAATCAGTATCTCTTAGGCGATATAAAAGAAGAACCAGCTGCTTTAACCTGTTTTTTATCTCATATTGATGTAAATAGTGCTTTCATAACATTCAATAGTCGGACATTTGATGTACCCTACATTAGAAAAAGATTAATATATTATAGAATGAAAGGGGACCTTGAGAAACCACACTTTGATATACTCTACTTTTCGAAGCGTGCATGGGGAGGATGTGTCCCCAATTGTAGATTAAACACATTAGAGAAATACTTACTTGGAATAGAAAGAAAAGATGATGTCCCAAGTGCTTTAGTCCCGGATTTCTACGAGACATATATGAGAAGCAAAAATATAGGACCTTTAATTCCAATAATTAAGCATAATAAACAAGATTTAGTTACACTTGCGAATATTTTTTCAAAACTACATAATGAATGGGGATAATGGTGGAAGAAATGGTACTTGCTCTAAAAAAGGAATCCAAATTTAAGGACCGGGTGGAACATATTGAAATCTTGCCCCCTAAAAAACCTATTTATGGAGAGTTAAAAAAAGATTTACCACAAAATTTAAAGAATTATCTCTTAAAAAAGAACATTAAACTTTATAGGCATCAATGCAATGCGATTGAGTATCTGAGAGCAGGAAAAAACATTATTATAACAACACCTACCGCTTCAGGGAAAACACTTGCCTTCAACATCCCAATCTTTGAGAGATTGAACCAAGATAAGAGCGCTACCGCACTCTATCTTTATCCCACAAAGGCACTCGCCAATGACCAGCTGAAAGTAATAAAAGAATTGGAAAACCTGAGCGAAATAGCTGTAAATCCAAATGTGTACGATGGTGATACACCACCTGATAAAAAACCAAAAATTAGGAAGACCTCAAGGATAATAATAAGTAATCCTTACGAACTCCATCAGATCTTACCCTGGCATCGTCAGTGGCAAAAGTTCTTCAGTAACTTGAAGTTTATTGTGATGGACGAAGCACATCACTACAGAGGTGTTTTTGGTTCAAATGTAGCATTTTTAATAAGAAGGTTAAGGAGGATATGTAGATTCTATGGTTCTGAACCTCAATTTATCTTATCCACTGCCACACTTGCTAATCCAATCGAGTTT
>Ga0123519_10002018_pt1 | contig 34605 bp, 31 predicted proteins | sample YelNatPaOPRAMG02_FD_87396 | JGI IMG/M metagenome (GOLD analysis project Ga0123519, IMG submission 87396) | Hot spring microbial communities from Yellowstone National Park - Yellowstone National Park OP-RAMG-02 (version 2) | ecosystem: Environmental > Aquatic > Thermal springs > Hot (42-90C) ... | reverse complement strand
TTCAAAGTTTCCTGAGACAAAAAGAATTCTCCTTAAGAATAAGAAGGAGTTGAAAGTTGGAGAAATAATTGTTCAAAAGGACCTTGCTAAAACATTAAGGGAAATTGCCAAATACGGTCCTGATGCCTTCTATAGAGGAAAAATAGCTGAGTTAATTGAAAGGGATATGAAAAGAAATGGAGGGCTTCTGGACAAAGAATCCCTATCTTCCTACAAAGCAGTCATAAGAGAGCCAATCAGAACTTTTTATAGGGGTTATGAGATTGTTACCGCTCCTCCACCATCCTCTGGAGTCATTCTCCTCCAAATTCTAAATATCCTGGAAAACTTCCCAATATTTAGAATGGATTGGAAATCTGACGAATACATTCATGTTGTAGCTGAGGCGATGAAACTTGCCTTCAGGGATAGGGCAAGGCTTCTTGGAGACCCTGATTTCGTAAAAATTCCATTAAAAACCCTTCTCTCAAAGGATTATGCTGAGAAGAAGGCTAAGAGCATTCATTATCTATCGGCAATTTCAGAAAAGGAGGCTGATTCCTTTAACCCATGGAATGAAGGGGAAGAAACAACCCATTTCTCTATAATTGATAAATATGGAAATATCGTCTCCAATACATACACTCTGAATGGGAGTTTTGGTTCAGGGGTAATTATAAAAGGAACTGGAATTCTCATGAATAATGAGATGGATGATTTCTCAATTAAACCAGGTTATCCAAACATTTACGGCTTGATAGGAGGTGAAGAGAATTCAATACAGCCTGGTAAAAGGATGCTGAGCTCAATGACCCCAACAATTGTCTTGAAAGAGGGGATTCCTGTTCTTGTGATCGGCTCTCCAGGAGGTCCAACAATAATCAACACTGTCCTTCACAATATTCTTTACAAAATCGATTTTGGAATGCCCCTCAAAAAAGCAATTTCTTCACCAAGATTCCATCATCAGTGGGTTCCTAATATCTTATATCTTGAGGAAGGGAAGTATGAAGATAGCGTTATAGAGAGTTTAAAAAAGAGAGGTCATGAAATTAAGTTCAGAAAGAAAATCGGGGATGCCCATGGGATTGAGATTATAGAGGGAAGAAGAACAGGAGAACCTGACCCAAGGGGACCTGGAAAAGCAATGACAACAGAAGATTAGGGGGTAAAGATGCACTGGAGGATTGGTCTTGTTGGATTTGGTAATGTAGGAAAAGCTTTTGTCTCCTTGTATAGGGAATTTAGAGAAATCTGGAATAAAAGATTCGGGCTAACCTCAGATTTTGTTTTTATTCTCAACTCAAGAGGAGGAATTTTTGATGAAAAAGGTATATCCGATGAGGCTTTAAATGAAGCCCTAAGCTCAAAGGAGGGTTTAACTTCTCTGAAAGGTTGGAGAAAAGGCTTAAAATTTGAGGATTTAATTGATTCAGCAAATATAAATCTTCTCGTTGAAGTTTCTCCCACCAACATAAAAAACGGTGAGCCTGCCCTCTCTTACATTAAATCTGCTCTGTCAAAAGGTATTCATGTAGTCACAGGAAATAAAGGTCCCTTTCTTTACAATTTCAGGGAGTTATTTGATCTGGCTAAGGAAAAGAAATGTTTCCTTGGAATAGGTTGCACTGCTGGAGCAGCATTACCAAGCATAAACTTCGGATTGGGTTCCCTTTCTGGCTCAAGGATTGATAGAATTGAAGGAGTTCTGAACGGAGTTTGTAATTTTATCCTCACTTCAATGGAGGAAAAGGGAATAAGTTTTGAAGAAGCTCTAAAGATTGCTCAGGAAATGGGAATTGCTGAAACAGATCCATCTTTAGACATAGATGGGTGGGATACCGCATCAAAAATCCTTATAATTGCTAATTACTTAATGGATTCTTCCCTTACTTTGAAAGATATTCAAGTTAAAGGAATTAGAGGTATTAGCCAAAAAGAAATATTAGATGCAAAGAAGATAGGAAAAAGGTTGAAACTTGCAGGAGTTGCTGTAAGGGATGGAGAAAGGGTAAAGGCAGAGGTTAAATTGATAGAGGTTGGAGAAAATCATTTCCTTTTTGATTTGAGGGGAACAAACAAGGGTATTCTTTATGTTACTTACCCTGCAGGAGAATTTTTTGTTAAAGGTGGAGCTTCTTCTCCTACTGGAGCAGGTTATTCAATATGGAGGGATATAATAAATTTCCAATTTAAACTTCAATAATTCTTGTGCTCTTTGATTCTTTAATTTTTTTCACTCTCTCAGGTTGATATTTTTCCATATAACCTATGAAGCCTTTCACAAATTCGTTGGATCTTATGTTTTCTCCTTTGTAATTCTTCACAAATTTTATAACTTTATCAAGGGTTCCTGGAATTTTGTCTCCATCTATGTATCCCTCTTTAACACCCCTTTCAAGAAATTTCAGCAATATTTCTCCAAATATATTTTTCACCTCTCCCAAAAAAGTGAGGGGGCTGAACTTTCTTCTTACATATTCAAGACCTGAAAGAATCTCAATATCCAGAGAACTGGGAGAATCAATTAAATAGGAGTACAAACTCCATTCTATAGCTGAAAGTATCTTAGAACTTTCCTCCTCTAATTCACCAAATTCTCTTGACAATTCAATAGCAAATTTTTCACCCTTCCTCTCTTTTGTATAATCAATATGCTCCTTAAGAACTGGACAGTTCTCAGGACAGGGGATAAATTTCATTCTCTTTTCTCCACAACACAGGGAGCATATCATTCCTTTTAATGCAGGACAATTTCTTTTCCCTTTTCTTTTCTTACAATAAACACAAACGCTCATTTGCTAACTTTCCATATACTCCTTTCTTTTCCCGCATAAAAACCATTAGGAATAAGCTCCATCTCTATTCTCAAAAGCCTGTTGTATTTGGATATCCTTTCACCCCTTGAAAGGGAACCAGTTTTTATGAAGCCAGCATTTAATCCAACTGCGAGATCTGCAATGAAGGAATCCTCTGTCTCTCCTGATCTATGAGATATAACTGTTCTATATCCTGCCCTTTTTGCCATTTGGACTGTTTTTATCGTTTCTGTGACTGTCCCAATCTGGTTTAGTTTTATGAGGATTGAATTGGCAACTTTCTCCTCAATTCCCCTTCTCAATATTTCTGGATTAGTGACAAAAATATCATCTCCCACAATCATAACTTTATCTCCAAGGGAAGATGTAATATCCTTCCAGCCTTCCCAATCATCCTCAGAGAGAGGATCCTCAAGGGTGATTATTGGGAAATTTTTAACCCAGTTCTCCCAGAACTTAATCATCTCTGAGGAATTTCTTTTAGAACCATCAGATTTTTTGAAAACATATATTCCATTTTCATAGAACTCAGAAGCAGCTGCATCTATGGCAAGATAAATATCCTCTCCAGGCTTGTAACCTGCCTTTTCAATGCTTGTTAAAATCAGTTCAACAGCTTCCTCGTTGGATTTAAGATTTGGAGCAAATCCTCCTTCATCACCAACAGCAGTTGAATAAACCTTGCTCTTTAAAACACCCTTTAATGTGTGAAAGACCTCAGCTCCCATTCTGAGGGCTTCATGAAAAGAAGGAGCATTCACTGGAACTATCATGAATTCCTGAATATCAACACTGTTGTCTGCATGGACTCCCCCATTCAAAATATTCATCATGGGAATTGGTAATAAGTTCGCAGACACTCCTCCTAAGAATTCGTATAAAGGAACTCCCCTTTCTCCTGCAAAGGCTCTTGCAAAAGCCATGGAAACTGCAAGAATTGCATTGGCTCCAAGATTACTTTTATTTGGTGTTCCATCCATTTCTATTAAAAGCTTATCAACTTCAGCAAGAGAGGAGAATTCCTTCTCAACTATCTTAGGAGCTATCTTTCTGATTATATTATCACAAGCCTTTAAAACTCCCTTCCCCTTATATCTTCTCTCGTCCCCATCCCTTAGTTCCAGAGCCTCCCTTTTTCCCGTTGATGCTCCTGATGGAACAGAGGCTACATAAACAGCTCCTATCTCATCAATAAGTTCCACCTCAACTGTTGGGTTCCCTCTTGAATCAAGAATCTCTCTTGCAATAATATTTTTTATAATCATATAAAACCTCCTTCATCAAGATCCATTTTTATATTATCCAATCTTAATTTAAATAAATCAACAATTTGGAAAGGGGCTAAAAATTAAAACCTGTGGGTATAAACTATTTTAAATCTTATATCATTGGTGTAATTGAAAAACCTCCTCCCCTCTCCTTCATAGTCTATCCATGAATGGTTAAAAACAAAGAAGATATCATTTCCAGGAGATATAGTCCATCGAAGTCTTGAGTTTATACCTATATTGTCAGATTTATTGTCATACTGAAGGAAATTGTAGAGAATTAATCTTGGATTGAAGGAGTAGTCAAACCTGATGGAATAAATTTTTGTCGTGAAGGAGCCCTGGGGAAGGGAGACCCTATTCTGTTCATATTTTATACCAAGAATTACATGCTTTCCTGATCTATAATTCAAACCTATCTCAGGACTTGTGTTCTTGCCTCCGTAAAATCCACCCCACCAGTACATAATATCAATACTCCATGGCCTCTTTGAAGCTGTCTCTACCTGAATCCTGTATCTTGTCTGTTTGTATTCCTTTGCAGGTATATAAATACCCTCAAAAATCTCATATTCCTCATCCACATATTCATACTGGGGAATAATGTTGAATTCTATATGTTCTCCTGATTCAAATTCAATATTTATTGGAGCTAAGAATACATTTCTCATCAAAGGTTTATTCTTCAAATCCATTGTCTCATTCCATCGGAGCTCAAAAGGCATTCTTCTTATCCCAAACTTCTTGGGTCTCGGAGCATATGTTAGAGATAGAAAAGCCTTCCTTATATCCTCTCTATATACAAAACCGAGAGCAGGGTTGAAATTTTTCTCAATTTGCTTCCAGGAGAAAGAAGCTTCAAAGGTATCATTGGGATATCCAATGCTGAAACCAAAGGCACTATCATTACCTTTCAGCCCCTCTGTGTTAGTTTTTAAGCCATAAAAAAGAAAATAAAAGTTTTTGTTTCCAAGAAATTTTGATGTCCTGTATCTAAAATCAAAACCTGCGAGAAAATTTCTTTCATCACTTTCAGGATTTCCATAGGTAAAAATTAAACCCACATAGGACTGCTCCCACAAAGGTTTCTTGACCCTTGTAACAAGGAAATTTTTCCTTTCAATATTTCCGTATCTATCTGTTGCAACATCAAGAAAGCCAATCTCATAATCTTTTATTTTCCCAGTTAGCTTGACACCGCCAATTATTGGAATTGAGACATTGTTTCCTTCCTCGTCTTCTGCTAATCCAATAGTTCTGCTGAAAAAGGGAAGGAAATCAGGTCCTCTAAAACCAAATCCCATTGACTCTCCAAAACTAAAAACCCCAGCTCCTTCGAGGAAAAATGTCCTTTTTTCTGGAAAGAAAAGGGGGAAACGAGTGAGATTAATTCTTCTCTCATCAACCTCTGTCTCTGCAAAATCTGTGTTAATGGTTATACAACTTGTTAGATTTGGTGTTATTTTGTAAACAAGATCTGCTCCAATATCTGCGGGAAACTTTTCCCCTCCATTCTCTCTTGCCCATGACTGTCCCAGGATTCCATAGGGTTTAAAATCTATCCCATGCCCTTGAGAAATCCCTTTTATTCCTTTGATAATACCAGCCTCTGAGACCTGAACAAATCTAATGTCAAGACTTGGTGAACACCATCTATCCTCCTCAAGCTTCCTTCTTATAAACCTTGCAATGTTAAATCCCCATTTGTCGTTGGAAGGATTGAAATTTAAAGATTTAAAGGGAATTTCTATCTCAACTATCCATCCATCCTCAACAATCCTTGCCCTTGCATCCCATACCGCATCCCATTCCCTGTTCATGTATGCCCCATTCTCACTAATAATGGAATCCATTATCGCGCCTAAAGGATTTACCACAAAAAGATAAGCATTTCTTCTATCTAAAAAAGGATCTAAAAGAATCTCAATTCTATCATCATTCCTTAATTCTGAATCCCTTGCCATGGAGCTTGCTACAATTTTTTTAGGTTCAGAATCAAAGCAGTAAATAGCAAAATAAAGACTATCTTTGTCAAAAAGGATCTTTACCTCTGTTTTTTCTGTGGGAGGAGAATTAGGATTTGGCTCCCTCTGAATTAAATCTCCAATCGATTCTGCTTGCAACCAGCATTCCTCATCAATATAACCATCTATCTTTATAGGACATTTTGCTTCCTTTATCTCATATTCCCTTACCTCTGAAAAAAGAGAAGATACAAAAATAAACAAAATTAAAAATCTTATAAATTTCATTTTCTCTCCACTCATGTCTTAATTTTATCCTTATATTTTTTATACTCGAAAATTGGAGTTAAAGTTTCACAGGGTATTATCACTGTCTCTTTCTACTGCCTTCAACAGCTCTGAGTAAGTAACTGCTGTTGTCCCAAGCCTTGAAACTGCCACAGAAGCTCCGTAATTGGAAAGTTCACATGCCTCCCTAATATCTGCTCCAGCAAGGATAGAAAGGGAAAGGATTGAGATGACAGTATCACCAGCTCCCGTAACATCGTAAACATCCCTTGCCTTTGTAGGTAGATGCCCTCCTTTATTATTTTCGTCCAAATATGTCATTCCTTCCTCCCCCCTTGTAATTACAACATACTGGCAATTGAGCATTTCTTTGATCTTCATTGCCCCTTCTAAAAAATCCTGATCTTTTCTCATTTTTACTCCTGTTATCCTTTCAGCCTCTCCATGATTTGGAGAAATAAGATTTACATTTTTGTAAAGGAGGATATTTTCAACTTTTGGATCGACAAAAATTTTTGCTGTGCCTTTCTTTCCAACTTTAATGCCTTCAATCAAAGTATCAGTTATAACTCCTTTGTTGTAATCAGAAATTAAGATACCATCAAAACTTTTTATATCTACCAAATTCAACAATTTATCGACAGTCTCATCGGAAATCTTTGTTGAGATCTCCCTATCCATTCTAACAACTTGCTGATGATGGGCAATTACTCGAGTCTTAACAGTAGTTGGTCTCGAAGAATCTTGTAACAGGAAAACCCCATCACTTCCGAGAATCCTTTTCAACTCCTCCCCCTCTTGATCTTTCCCTATAACTGAAAGAATTGTTGGATGAGCTCCCAAGGCTTTCAAATTCAGGAAAACATTGGAAGCACCTCCGCCCTTTGCTTCTTCTCTTTGAATCTCTACAACAGGGACAGGAGCTTCGGGAGAAATTCTTGAGACCTTTCCAATTATATATCTGTCAAGCATTGCATCTCCTATCACAAGAATCTTTAAATCCTTAAATCTTTCAACTATATCCTTTGCCCTTTTAATTTCCATTTAGGACTCCTTTTGATTTTTTAAGGATACAAGCGGATAAGTGATAATATAAAGTAAAAGAGTTTTAACTTCTGAATCTCCAAAATTGTATTCGAACAAACCTGATATTAAAAAACCAGAGATAGCTCCAATTGCACCCAGAGAGGAAAATTTAAAGAAATCTTCCTTGCTAAATTTAAAGACTTCCCAGTTCTTCTTTACGGAAATGAAAATAAACCATAGCCATGAAATCAAAGCAAAAATGCCTCTCTCAGCAAAAATCTGAATAATATTATTGTGAAGGTGGGGATTGTCCCTTACTGCTTCCTTAACTTTAAAATCTCTGTAGATGAGCCTAACTGTATCAGGTCCAGAACCAAAAAGGGGATATTTTGAAATTATTCTAATCCCTGCAATCCCCATATGAATCCTATCCCTGTTAGTTTCATCATTGGGATCAAAAATACTTAAAAATCTGTTTTTTACAGAGATCGGGGAAAATAAAATGAACAAAATTAAAAGAGGAATCGCAAGAAATAAAAGTTTTGGTCTGAAAAGGATTATGATTAAAGAAACACCAAAAAATGCACCAAGCCAGGCGCTTCTTGTAAAAGTGAGGATTAAAGATAAAAAGGACAAAAAAGAAAGAAATATCCAGAAAATTTTAGTTATTTTTCTTTCCATTAAAGTCATTGCAAAAAACAAGCAGAGGGAAAGGAGAACAACTCCCGATTGAGTCATGTAATGTCCTAAGAATCCAGAAACCCTCTCCTGGGGAAAAATTACACCCTTGTATTGGGCAAAGCACATAAGAGATGAAAGAATTATTGCAAAGGAAAAGGCATAATTGAAAGATAGAAAATCTTCCCTTTCTCTGAAGTTGTTGTAAATTAGAGGGACAATAAGGAAAAGGAGAAGCTCCTTAGAATCTTTCAAGCTTATTAGAAAATTGACGGAAAAAATTGTGGAAAATATTGTAAAGAGAGAATAGGAAAGGATAGGAATGAATATTGGAGGAATCTCAATCTTTTTCTTTTTCCATAGCGAAAAAATTAACCAAAGGAGGAAACTAAAGAAAAGGAAAAATTGGGATATGGCAATAGAAATAGGAATGAAAAAAATAAACAAAAGGAAAGAAAGAAATAGAAGGACACTGTCTATGCCTTTCCCTTTTAAATACATCTTTTTATTATAATTCATTTTTCAATAAATTTGGAGATTAGTCGGAAAGAAATTAGGAAATATTCTTTAATAGCTATTTGAAAATCTATTTTATTTCAATGGACCAAGAATCTCTCTTGAAATTACATACCTTTGGATCTCATTGGTCCCTTCATAAATCTGGAGGAGCTTTGCATCTCTCATGAATTTCTCCATAGGATAATCCTTCATATATCCATAACCTCCAAAAATCTGAAGGGCTTCAACAGTCACTCTCATAGCAACATCTGTTGCGTAAGCCTTTGCCATGGCTGCTTCCTTTGTAGCCTTTTCCCCCCTATCAAGAAGCCAGGCTGCATGATAAACGAGATGCCTTGCAGCCTGAATTTCTGTAGCCATATCAGCCAGTTTAAAAGCTATGTGCTGGAAGGATGCAAGAGGTTGACCAAATTGCTTTCTTACCTTGGCATACTCTAATGCTTGCTCGTAAGCAGCTCTTGCAACCCCTACTCCTCCAGCTCCAACAGAGGGCCTTGCTTTATCAAGGGTCTTCATGGCAATCAGAAATCCCATCCCTTCCTTGCCAAGGAGATTTTCTTCAGGAACAAATACATCATCAAAATAAAGCTCAGCGGTGTTAGATGCTCTATGACCCATTTTTCTCTCAATTTTTCCTACTTTAAAACCTGGAGAATCTGTTGGAACAATGAAAGCTGTTATTCCTCTTGGACCCTTTGTTATGTCAACATTAGCAAAAACCGTAACAAGGGATGCAACCCCACCATTAGTTATAAAACATTTAGAGCCATTTATAACATATCCTCCTTCTACTTTTTTTGCGGTTGTCTTCAATGCTCCTGCATCTGAACCCGCCTCCCTTTCTGTAAGAGCAAAGGCAGCAAATTTCATCTCCTTTGTAAAGGGAGTTAAAAATTTCCTCTTTTGCTCGTCTGTTCCAAAGAGGATTATAGGAGTCAGAGCAAGAGAGTTAGCCATTATAGATGTATACATTCCCGCACAGCCCCATGCAAGTTCCTCACAAACAATTACTGTGTCAAGGGTTCCAAGCCCTCCACCCCCATATTCAGAAGGAATTGAAGAGGAGAGGAAACCAGCTTCAAAGGCTTTCTGCATAATTTCCCATGGGAATGACTCTTCTTCATCGTATTTTGAGGCATTAGGCCTCATTTCCTTTTGGGCAAACTCCCTTGCGAGAGCTTGCAAAGCCAATTGTTCCTCACTCAATGTAAAATCCATATCATCCTCCTATATTTCAATTGGAAATATTCCTTTTAACACAAAATCCAAAATAGTTCAACTGAAAGCTTTATACCCATAATCCCAAAATTTCTTGACAGTTAATGTTTTTTTTGGTATTTTGAGCTATATTTTGAAAGGAAATTACAAATATGGTTGAAAAGGAAAGATTATTAAAACTAATAAAAGATTTCCAGGGAAAGAAAATTGTTGTATGGGGAGATTTTATTCTTGACGAGTACATATATGGCAGAACATCAAGGGTGTCAAGGGAGGCTCCTGTTCTTATTATTAAGTATGAAGGAAATGAGTTCAATCTTGGAGGTGGAGCAAACTCAATAAAAAATATAAAAGCCTTGGAAGGGATTCCCATTCCTGTTGGAATAGTTGGTGATGATGAAATAGGAGAAAGACTTTTATCAATTATGAGGGAAATGGGAATAACCACAGATTTTATTATAAAAGTAAAAGGCTATAAAACCCCCCTTAAAACAAGGATTCTTGCTGGAGGAGAACACACAAGAAAGCAACAAGTTTTGAGAGTGGATAGGGAAGAAAGATTTGTTTCAAAGGAAGACCTGAGGGAGAGAATCTTAAAAAATCTATTCAAGGCATTGGATAATGCCAATGCCCTTTTAATATCTGATTATGATAACTGGACAGTTGATATTGAGGTTTTTGAAAAGGTTGTTTCTGAATTAAAAAATAAAATCCCTGTAACCGTTGACTCAAGACATAGATTGTTAAAATTCAAAAAGGTTAGTATTGCAACTCCCAATGAGCCTGAAGTGGAAGAGGCTCTTCATTTAAATCTTAGTGAAGGAGAGGAATTACTTTTTGAAGCTGGCAAAAAAATACTTTCCCTGCTTGAAGCCCCTGCTCTCCTTATAACAAGAGGGTATAAGGGAATGTGTCTCTTTGAAAAGGGTAAGGAACCTATATTAATTCCAATTTATGGCTCGGAGGAAATTGTTGATGTAACAGGGGCAGGGGACACTGTGATAAGTACTGTAACCCTTTCCCTCTCTGCAGGAGGAAGTTTTCTCGAGTCAGCCCTGCTTTCCAATATAGCAGGGGGAATAGTTGTCATGAAAAGAGGAGCTGCCACTTTAACTCCTGAAGAACTTGAGGAGGGAGTATCAAAGTGTTTTCAGAAAAGATAATAGACTTCGATAAATTAAAAAGCATAGTTGAATCTTTAAAGAAGAAAGGGAAAAAAATAGTTCTTGCCAATGGATGCTTCGATATAATTCATGTTGGACATGTTAGATACTTAAAAGATGCAAAAAGTAGAGGAGATGTATTAATTGTTGCCCTTAACTCTGACAAATCAGTGAGAATTTTAAAAGGGGAGGGAAGACCAATAATAGATGAAAAGGGAAGGGCAGAAATTCTCTCATCCTTCGAGTTTGTTGACTACATAATTATTTTCGATGAAAAAGATGTTTCGAGGATCCTCACAGAGTTGAAACCTGATATCCATGCAAAGGGATCTGACTATTCTGAAGATACTGTTCCTGAAAGGGAAACTGTAATCTCCTATGGAGGTAAAATAGCAATTTGTGGTGGAAAAAAGGTAAGATCATCATCAGAAATAATTAAAGAAATCAAATCGAGAAGATGATGTTCAAAAATATATTAATTGTTAAACTCAGTTCCTTAGGGGATATTATCCATACTTTACCCGCCTTTAAAGCAATAAGGGAAAACTTTCCTGAAAGTAAAATTTGCTGGATTTCTGAAAAAAGCGGAAATGAAATTCTAAAATATGTTGATGGAATTGACGAAATAGTAATTTTTGACACTTTGAATTGGAGGAAAAAGCCTTTTTCTATGAAAACATTGAGGGAGTTAAAAGAATCCTTAGGAAAAATTAGAAAAAAATTTGATCTGGCAATTGATTTTCAAGGAACTCTAAAGTCCTCTCTAATAACTTTTTTCTCATTAGCAAAGGAAAGAATTGGGTTTGAATGGAAAAATCTCAGGGAACCCATCTCAACTATTTTCTATACTAAGAGAGGCAAATTTATTCCTGAAAATACCCACGTAATTCTTAAAAATTTAAAACTCCTTGAAACAATAGGGATAAAAAAAGATTTTCCCGAGTTTCCAAATTTTAGAATCGATGCTTCTTTACCTGATGAAATTAAGGTGGATAAAGAGCGTCTGATTTTGATAAATGGAGGGGGAGGGTGGGAAACCAAATTGTGGGTAAAAGGCAGATGGAGAGAACTTGCTCTAAGATTAAAAGCTCTTGGTTATGAGCCTCTTTTTCTATGGGGTAATAATAAGGAAAGGGAAAGGATGGAGGAAGAATCAAAGGGAGATATCCCCCTTTCTCCATTTTTAACAATCCCTCAGGTAATAAAGCTAATTTCTTTTTCAAGACTCTTGATAAGCGGTGATACCTTTCCCCTTCACATGGCGAATGCCCTCGGAGTTCCTGTCATCGGAATTTTTGGTCCTTCAAGCCCCTGGAGAAATGGTCCGATATCAAAAAACTCAAGGGTGGTCTTCAAAGAGCTTGACTGCAGTTTCTGTTATAAAAGAAAGTGCAAAAAAATGGAATGTATGAAAAGGATAGATGTGGAAAGTGTTATGGATAAGGTAAAGGAGCTACTTTAGATATGGTTTTCTCAGAGTTTGTGGAGAAAAATAGAGTTAAATTCAGCGTTTTGATAACAATGATAATAATAATAATTTCAAGACCCAATTACTGGAGCATTGCAGGAGGTTTTCTTGTATCTATCCTCGGAAACCTTTTAAGATTATGGTCATCGGGATACATAAAAAAAGAAAAGGTTCTTGCAAGCACTGGTCCCTACAGTCTTACAAGAAACCCCCTTTACCTTGGAAACTTTATTATTGGAGCTGGTTTTTGTCTGGCTTCATGGCAAATCCTCTCAATCCCTATTTTTATTCTTTTCTTCCTTCTATTTTATATACCCCTTATTAAGAATGAAGAAAGAAGAATGGAGGAAATCTTCAAAGAGGAGTACCTCGACTATAAGAAGAAAGTACCTGTTTTCTTCCCAAACTTGAAAAAATTCCCAAAAAAAGATGGTTTCTCCATTAAAAATGTCATTGAAAATAAAGAATGGAGAGGGATTATTTCAACATTATTATTCTATTTTGCTCTTTTCTTAAAGGTGATCCTCTTTAAATGAAAAGTTTTTTTGTATTTTCTCTTTTCCATTTGCTTTTATTCCAAATTCTCTTTTCTCAACCTTTTTTCCCCTATGAACTGATAAAATACAAAGTTAAATTCTCTTTCATAACAGCTGGCTGGGCAGAAATTGAACTTAAAAGATTTGATGACGAGAAGGATATCTATCATATAAGGTTGGATACCCAATCCTCGGGGCTTGTCTCTTCAATTTTCAATGTGGAGGATCATGCAGAATCCTGGATAGATAAGAACATCTGCTCTTTAAAATACATTAAGAACCAAAGGGAAGGAAAGTGGGTTGCGGATGAAGAAGTATCCTTTGATTACAAAAGTAGAAAGATTTTTTTTGAAATAAAAAAGAAGAAGGAGAGAGGAGAGATTGAGACTAAAAGGGAAGAGATAGAAATGGGAGAGAACGAATGCTTCCAGGACATGATCTCAACCTTATATTACTTCAGAACCCTAAAAATTGAAGAAGGGAAAATCTATCAAATTCCAACCTTCGACAGGGGAAGAATCTTCAAAACAGAACTCCACATCCTGGGAAGGGAGAGGATATCTACTGAACTGGGTGAGTTTAATGCATATTTGCTACAGCCAATTTCCAAGTTTGAAGGAGCTTTTAGAACGAGAAAAGGTAAAATGTGGGTATGGATCTCCGCTGATGAAAATAAGATCCCTCTAAAAATAAAGGCAAAATTCACATTCGGTTTTGTATATATGGAAATTACATACTATCAGAGAGGGGAAACCATTCTGACACCCCAAAAAACTGGCTTCCCGTAATCATCTATTTTTAATCCCTCAAATTTTTTGTTGAGATAGAATTTTGTTTTCATCTTGCAAAAAGGAAGAAAGATAGCATTCTCAATCATATTTTTCTGAATATAAAACAGGCTCTCAACCTTTCTGTCCGCATCAGTAACACTCTCCAGCTCCGACAGCAATTTCTTTGTTGCTAAAAAGTTCTCATCAAATCTTGAAATTTCATATTCCTCTATATAATGAATCAATTCTTTTTCTTCGGAATAAAAGGGAGAGGGGTTTGGGAAAAATATTACCATTTGAAAATAGGGACTATCAAAAATCTTTTTAATCTGAAAGGAAGGAATAAAAACAAATTCAGCCTTAATATTAATATCTCTAAAAATCTTCTCCAAAAAAGGTACTATTCCCTCAAGCCCCTTTTCAATACCTACATTTAGCTGGAGCTCCGGAAGAACAGAACTCTGGAAACGAGAGCCATGGAAAAAGGGGAGAGTAAAATTTGTATCGATGTAGGAATTTGAGAGTTCAAATAAATCGTTTTTTGGAAATTTATTTTTTATGGCTAAATATAAAGAGACCCTTGTGGTGTGATTTAAAGATTGTGGATTAAAAAACATAAATACTTTTCTGCTAAAACTACTGAATTCATTAAATTGCATACCTTTAATCTCTGAATCGCCAAAATCGAAATTCTGGATATCCCTTTTAAAAAATACTTTAATTCCGTCAAGAAAAACTCTTCCCCTTCCAAAGTAGGGATTTGGTTTGAGAGTGAGGCTATCCCCCTTTTCCCAGGATGAAAGAATATAAGGGCCAGAAAAAACATTAGATCCAGTATAAAGAAATATGTAGGGGGAGGAGAGAAGATCAAGAAAATCTTCCCCTTGAACTCTCAAATTTATTAAAAGCTCAGAAGGGGTCAGAGATACTATACCTTTAACAGAACCCGAAGAACCTGATAAAAACTCTTCCCCTCCTGAGATCATTCTGCTAAAAGTCTTAGAACCAGGCTGTTCACTCCTCAAATAAAGCTCAATAGATCTTTTTATATCAGAAGAAGAAATAGGAGAGCCATTAGAGAAAAGAAGTCCTTCCTTCAATATAAATCTCCATGCCCTTTTCTCTTTGTTGTACTCCCAACTTTGAAAAATAGCTGAGCTGAACTTACCATCTATCCTTTCCATAATATTTGTCCAAAGTAAAGAGAATAGGGGTAAGTCAGAAAAGGAGGATTCATAAGGGTTTAAACTTAACGGTTCCTGCCAAAGAACTATCAACTGTCCGCCGTACCTTGGCTTCGTAAAATTGAGAATAAATAGGAAGCAGAAAAGAACCAAAAAAACCCTTTTCATTTCTTTCTCCATAAATGCAAATAACTATTTCCATTAATATCTCTACAAATTACAGCTATTTTGTCTGAACCATTGTAAGCCATGGATACAATATTCCCATTTAACTGAACTTCCTGTAAAATACTTCTTTCCTTCCCTGAAATAACAAGAAGGGAATCATTTTCGTTCCTTCCAAATTTTGAAGAGAGGATGTAATTACCTATGGAAATTAATCTATCACCTGCTTTAAAATCAGGAATTTTCAACTCTTTAAAATTCCTATTGAAAAATCTTAGTCTCCCAGTTTTATCTAAAATGTAAATTCCAAAAAACCTCCCTTTCTCATCATTAACAGGAAGGATTTCATAAAAGGGAATTAAGTTAATTTCCCTTTGTGGATTAGAATTATCAGAAATAAAAGCCTGAGGCTGGAAAAGAGCAACTTTATCTTTGAAACTATTCATCCCTTCCCTTATCTTTCCGCAAAGGAAATAAAGTCTGTTTCCGATTGTTATTTTTTCCAATGGAATGTAATTAAGGGATTTAAGGAGGGTCCACTGGTTTTCTTTATTGGTAAGTAATAAAACAGAAGAGGAAAGGGATGAGTCGGCAAAAATAACAGGGAGATCATCTATCAGGTCAAAATAAATTCTTCCTGTTAAATCCTGCGAGGGGAAAATTGGTTTTTCCCAGTTTAAATTTAACTCTTCGGAAAACTTAAGTCTGTCCCCTTCAATTTCATAGAAAAGGAGCTTTTTCTCTGTAAGAAAAATCAATTTGTTCTCATCAAAAAACCTCAAATCTAATGGAGTGAAGGGGAGATATATAGGTTCATAAAGGGGAGAAATAAATGAAAATTGTCTTGATAAAGGCTTTTCTATAAGTTCTATTTCATTAAGGTTCAAAGGGGATGAGGAGTAAAAAAAAGCTATTAATTTTTCTGGTTCCCTACCATCAAAAACCTTAATAGAAAGGCTCGTTTTCCCATTCCTTTCATAATAAGTGAGAGAGAAAAGATAGTCATAAATCTTCTCCTCAGAAAGGTTGAAATAGCCAACATTCTCATCAAATCCTATAACTTCATCATCTATTTTTATATTCTCCGTAAGTTTTTTCTCAAGGGTAGCTAAAAATAACTGATAAATATTCTGGAGAAAGGAAGGAGACCGAGAAGACATGTTTTCAAACTCGAAAACGCAAACAGTTTTTGGGCTTGAAAAATCAAGCCCCAGGACAATCTTGTCGCAGAGCTTTGTCAAAAGTTCGTTAAAATCCTGGGATTTTTGTAATGAAACAAGGGAAAATAAAACTACAAAAAATGCCAAAAATCGTTTTTCCACAAATAAAATTTTACCATATTAAGCTAATCCGCTCAAATTCTATGTATCCAATTTGCATTTTCAAGGATTTTTTTGTAAATTTTTAGATTATGATTCTCCTCTGGAATTTGATCTACTTATTCCTTATTCTCTTAGTCTCCCCATATTATATTCTTATTAAAAGAACTTTTTCAAAGGGAAATTACAAACTCTTTGATAAATTAGGGATGAATCTAAGTTTCCCCTTAAAAAAAAGTAGGAGGATCTGGATTCATGCTGTCTCCCTTGGCGAAGTAAATCTTGCAGTCCCCATTATAGAATCTCTCAAAGAAAAAGGAGAATTTGAGATATTAGTAACTTCTACAACTCCAACAGGTCTTGAAATAGCAAGGAAAAAACTATCAGATTTATGTTATGTAAGACCATCCCCTTTTGATCTTACAATATCTGTTAAAAGATTCTTTGATAATTTTAAACCAAACATTCTTATTCTTATTGAAGCCGAGCTATGGCCCTCTCTCCTAACAGAGGCAAAAAAAAGGAATGTACCTGTAATTGTTGCCAATACAAGATTTGGAAGAAGAACAGAATTTTTTTCCAGGTTGATGAAGTTTATCATTTTCAGAATTATTAACAAGGTGGATAAATTCCTTGTTCAGAGCGAAAGAACAAAAGATTTTCTAAAGACTTTAGGAGTAAAAGAAGAGAAGATTTCTGTAGTGGGCAGTCTCAAAGCAGACCTATCTCTTCCTGAATTTAGCCATGATTATTGCATTAAAAAAAGGGAAGAAATGGGCTTTTTTGGAAAGAAGATAATTGTAGCGGGAAGCACTGCAGAAGGTGAAGAAAAAATTCTCCTCAAAGCTCTAAAAAAAGTGAGGAGGGAAGATCTATTGATGATAATAGCTCCAAGACATCCTGAAAGATTCAAAAAGGTGGAAAACTTAATAAAATCATTTGGTTTCAAATATCAGAAAAAATCCAACTATAAAAGAAACGATATCCAGATTCTTCTCCTTGACACAATAGGAGAACTTCCTGAATTTTATGCAATTTCAGATTGTGCCTTTGTTGGAGGAAGTCTTGTAAAATTGGGAGGACACAATTTCATTGAACCAATTTTTTACAAAAAACCTGTTTTTTTAGGGCAATTTATATACAATTTCAGAGAGCTCTCAGAAATTTTCCTTCAGAGGGGTTGCATCAAGATCCTAAAGAAGGAAAGGGATATAATTGAAATGCTCGAAGGAATAGGAACTCAAGCTCAGAAGGAGATGGGTTATCTTGCCTTTGAAATCCTCCAAAAAATAAAAGGAGCTAAGGAAAGAACAGTCTCTGAAATTCTAAAATTTCTTAACCAATGAGAACTATTAAATACAAAATCCTATCCTTCCCCTTTCAAATAGCAAATCTTCTCATTGATTTTATATACAGAAGTGGAATTAAAAGAACCTTTAAAATAGATCTTCCTGTTATTTCAATCGGAAATATATCCTTTGGAGGGGAAGGAAAAACACCCTTGACAATAAACCTTTCTCAATTTTTCCTCGAAAGGGGTATAAAACCAGCAGTTCTTCTAAGGGGATACAAAGGAAGAAAGGAGAAAACAGGAGAAATTGTCTCCAATGGAGAAAATATAAAAGGAGACTGGGAAGAAATTGGAGACGAGGCTTTTTTGATCTCAAAAAATGTTCCCTCATCAATAGTAATAATAGGAAAAAACCGGGTAAAATCCGCTCTAAAAGCCCTGGATATGGGAGCAAAAATAATAATCCTTGACGATGGCTTCCAGTATCGAAAAATTTTCAGAAACATTGATATTGTCCTCTACTCTCCCCTTCCTACCTTTCAAAGGGAGTTTTTTTCCTCAATTTCAAGGGCTAACATAGTTCTCATAAATGAGGGTTTTATGGAAGAAAAAATCATAGGAAAAATTAAAAAATTAAGAAAAGATCTATCAATATTCCAATTCAGAGTTAAAAATTATGGGATATTTGATAAATATGGCTCAAGGCTTGATTTAAAAAATGAAAATGTAATTGCCTTCTGTGGAATTGCGAAACCGTTTAGATTTTTAAAATCCTTGGAATCTCTATCAATAAAGCCAGAGAGAGTTTTATTTTTCCCTGATCATCATAGATTTGATCTGAAAGATATAAAAAGGATAGAGAAGGAAGCTGAAAAAAGCAGGGTTGAAATTGCAATAACAACTGAAAAGGATTTTATAAGGCTTTCAAAGCTTCCAATTTCAATAAAAATAGTTTATTCTAAAATAGGTATGGAAATTGAAGAGAATTTTTATAATTACATTCTGGAAAAGCTAAAGCTGTGAAGACGAGATATATCTTAGAATTCTTTCTCTTTCGCATCATCCAACTACTTCTTTTTCCCTTTCCAAGAAAAATTTACATTGGTGCTGGAAAATTAGCTGGATCTTTCTTCTTTAAAATCCTTAAAAACAAGAGAAAAATAGCAATAGAGAATTTGAAATTAGCTTTTGGAAAAGAGTTAGGGGAAAGAGAAATTGAAAAAATAGCAAAGAAATGCTTTCAGCATTTTGGAGTTTTAATATTCGATTTATTATGGCTAATGAAAAAAGGGAAAAATGAAGTCCGAAAAATAACAAAGATTAAGGGAATTGAGATTCTAAAAGAAATTAAAAAATCAAAGAAGGGAGGCTTAATCCTTTCAGCTCATTTTGGAAACTGGGAGATTGTTCCCCACGCCCTCGCTCTGGAAGGCTTCCCTTTAAATTCCATAGCAAGAAAATTTGATAATCCCTATCTTGACAGAGTCCTAAACAAATTCAGAGAAAGGTATGGAAACAGGATAATTTACAAACAAGATGCGAAAAGAGAGGCTATTGAAATTTTGAAAAAGGGTGATTTTCTTGGGATTCTTGCTGACCAAAATACTTTAAAAGACCATGGGGTCTTTGTAAATTTCTTTGGAAAACCTGCTTGCACTGCTACTGGACTTGCTATTTTCCACATGAAATATGGCTCTCCAATAATTCCAGTTTTCTGCTACCCTGACAAAGACTATAATTACACTGTTGAAATAAAAGAACCTTTCCAGGCTGAACCAGAAGATGACATATTGAAAATAACTGAAAAGTATACTAAAATCATAGAGGACGAAATAAGAAAAAGTCCACATCTTTGGCTTTGGATTCACCAAAGATGGAAAGAAAAACCTTAGGAGGGAGTAAAATGCGTATTTACAACTTAATTTTCTTGGGTTTAATTTTTATCTTCACCCTTAGTTCTCTCTCCTCTTCCCTTGATCCAAAGATTCAAAAAATTCTTAACTCTCTAAAGTGGTATGGGCATGCTTCAATAATGGTCAAAACTGAAAAGATCATTTATTTTGATCCCTTCGAGCTCCCAGCAGGAGTGGAGAAAGCTGATATTATCTTGATTACTCATGAACATTATGACCACTTCTCCCCTGATGACATAAAGAAGATTCAAAAAGAAGACACAGTAATAGTTTCCCCCCCAGATGTCATTGCAAAAGTAAAAGGAGAAAAGAGGGAGATCCTTCCTGGTAAGGAGGTTGAGATTCATGGTATAAAGATTAAAGCAGTTCCAGCATACAATATCAACAAGAGATTCCATCCCAAGGAGAAGAATTGGGTTGGTTATATAGTTGAAATAGAAGGAGTAAGAATTTACCATGCAGGGGATACGGACTTTATTCCTGAGATGAAGAATCTTGGCAAAATTGATATTGCCTTCCTTCCTGTAGGTGGAACATATACAATGGATGCAAAGGAGGCTGCTCAAGCGGCAAATACAATCTCTCCTTCGGTAGCTATTCCAATGCACTGGGGATCAATTGTTGGCTCCCAAAAAGACGCTGAATCTTTCAAAAAAGAATGCAAAGTTAATGCCATGATACTCCCTAAGGAAAAATGAGTTATGAGGAAAAATGGAAGAGGAGATGAAGAACTTAGAGAGCTAAAAATTTACCCAAATTTTCTAAAATTTCCTGAGGCTTCAGTTTTTTTAGAGCTTGGAGATACAAAAATAATATGCTCTGCATCCATTGATGACAAAGTTCCTCCCTTTCTAAAAGGAACAGGGAAGGGGTGGATAACAGCTGAATACTCAATGCTTCCAAGAGCTACTGAAAAAAGGAACATTAGAGAATCTGTTCAAGGTAGACTTTCAGGAAGAACACAGGAAATTCAGAGGATGATTGGAAGGTCCCTCAGATCGGTAGTCGAGCTATCTCTACTTCAGGAAAGGACAATAATAATTGATTGTGATGTAATCCAGGCTGATGGCGGAACAAGAACTGCTTCAGTAACTGCTGCATCAGTAACCCTTGCTATTTTATTCCAAAAGATGAAAAATGAAGGTCTTGTAATTGAATCTCCAATGAGAGCTTTGGTTGCAGGAGTCTCTGCTGGAATAGTAGATGATAAGTTATTACTTGATCTTGACTTTTACGAAGATTCAAGGGCTGAGATCGACTTGAACCTGGTAAAGACCGATAAGGGAGATATTGCAGAACTTCAAGTAACAGGAGAGGGGAGACCTTTCAAAAGAGAAGAGCTCCTATCCCTCATATCCCTTGCTGAATCTGGTATTGAAAAAATCCTTGAGATAGAAAAAAGGGTTTTAAAAGAACTTGAGATTGATGTTTGACAGAGGAAAATAATTAATATAATATAAAAAAAGGAACTTAAGAATGGCTTTAAGATTAGGTGAACTTTTATTAAAGGAAAAATTGATAACAGAGGAGCAGTTAAAGCAAGCCCTTGAATATCAAAAGACAAACGGGCTCAGACTCGGTAGTGCCCTTATAAAACTCGGATTTGTTTCGGAAGAAGATATTGCAATGACTCTTAGCAAGCAATTTGGCTACCCCTCAATAAATATTTCAAAGTTCGAAGTAGATCCAGAAGTTATAAAACTTATTCCTGCTGAACTTGCTCGAAAATACACAATCCTCCCTCTTCACAGGACGGGTCATCTCTTAACAGTAGCTATGGCGGATCCAACAAATTTAACTGCTATTGAAGACATAAGATTTAAAACTGAATTAAATGTCCAGCCTGTGGTTGCTCCAGAAACCCCATTAAAAATGGCTATAGAAAAATACTATGGAAGTTCAACCGAAATAGCTGTAGCCCAAGCTATGGAAAGATTTGAAAAAATAGCTCAGATAACCGAGAATGCTCCTCACATGGAAGTTGTTGTAGAAAAAGAAACAGATGTGGTTGACATAGCCCAACAGGCTGATCAGGCTCCTGTAATCCAATTTGTCAACCTACTCCTTTTCAATGCCATAGAAAAAAGGGCAAGTGACATACACATTGAGCCCTTCGAAAAGGAGCTGAGGATAAGATTGAGAATAGATGGAATCCTTTATCCAATTAAACCCCCCCCTTTCCAGATGAAGGATGCAATAATATCGAGAATAAAAATCCTCTCAAAAATGGACATTGCAGAGAAAAGATTGCCCCAGGATGGAAGAATAAAGTTGAAAATCAAGGGAAGTGAGGGAAATCCCAAAGAAGTTGATATGAGGGTATCTACACTGCCAACAGTTTTTGGAGAAAAAGTCGTTATTAGAATTCTGGATAGAGCACAGTTAAAACTTGACCTCACTCAACTCGGATTTGAGCCTATATCCCTTGAAAGATTTCAGGAAGCTATATCAAAACCATGGGGTATAATCCTTGTAACAGGACCAACCGGAAGTGGTAAGACAAACACCCTTTACTCTGCAATTTCTAAATTGAACACTGTTGATACCAATATTTTAACAGTAGAAGATCCTGTAGAGTTCAACATCCACGGAATAAATCAGGTAAATGTTAAGGAAGAGATAGGATTGAATTTTGCAACTGCATTAAGAGCCTTTTTAAGACAGGATCCCAATATAATCCTTGTTGGAGAGATAAGAGACTTTGAGACCGCAGATATTGCAATGAAAGCAGCCCTTACAGGACATCTTGTTTTCAGTACAATCCATACCAATGATGCTGCAAGTACAATAGCTCGTCTCATAAACATGGGTATTGAGCCATATCTTGTTGCCAATGCCCTGATTCTTGTTGTAGCCCAGAGATTAGTAAGAAGACTTTGTAATAAATGTAAAGTTTTGAATCCCCTCCCCCCTCAATCCCTGATTGATTTAGGATTTCTTCCTGATGAGATAAAAGGATTGAAAGTTTATAAACCAAAGGGATGCCCTGAGTGCAACAATATTGGATACAAAGGAAGGATAGGACTGTTTGAGGTAATGAGTATAACAGATGAGATAAGAGAATTGATTGTCTCTGGAGCCCATGCAATTGAAATAAGGAACAAAGCTATAGAACAAGGAATGATTACCCTTAGGAGAAGTGGTCTTGAAAAAATTAAGATGGGTATAACCTCTGTTGAAGAGGTTTTAAGAGAAACAATGAGATTTTAAAGGAGTAAGAAAATGGTTATGCCTCTTCATGAGCTTTTAAAAATAGTCGTAAACGAAGGAGGAACAGACCTTCACATAACAACCAATGTTCCCCCTCAAATGAGAGTGAATGGAGTCCTTGTTCCAATACCCCACCCTCCATTAACAGCAGCCGATACAAAACAACTTATTTACAGCGTTTTAACGGATAATCAAAAGCACAAACTTGAGGAAGAACTTGAACTTGATTTCTCTTTTGGAATAAAAGGACTTGCAAGATTCAGAGCAAATGTATTTTTCCAGAGGGGAGCAGTTGCTGGAGCCTTTAGAAGAATCCCCTATGAAATTCTTGGTTTTGAAGCCCTTGGTATTCCTCCTCAGGTCGCCTCCCTTTGTGATAAACCAAGAGGACTTGTCCTGGTTACAGGTCCGACAGGCTCAGGAAAATCAACCACTCTTGCTGCAATGATAGATAAGATAAACAGTGAAAAGCCACTCCATATTGTAACCATAGAAGACCCTATTGAATATCTCCACACCCATAAAAAAGCAATTGTAAATCAGAGGGAAGTTGGATCCGATACCCATTCCTTTCACAAAGCCCTCAGGTCTGTTCTAAGAGAGGATCCAGATGTTGTTTTAATAGGAGAGATGAGAGATCTTGAAACTGTAGAGGCAGCACTACAAATAGCTGAAACAGGACATTTAACCTTTGCTACCCTTCATACAAATTCAGCTGCCCAGACAATAAACAGAATAATTGACATCTTCCCACCCCACCAGCAAGCTCAGGTAAGAACCCAGCTTTCCTTAATTCTTGAAGGTATACTATGCCAAGCTCTTCTTCCAAGAGCTGATGGAAGGGGAAGGGTTCTTGCCATGGAAATTCTCTTTCCAACCCCTGCAATAAGAAATCTTATAAGAGAGGATAAAATTCACCAGATTTACGGAATTATGCAAACGGGGCAGGAGAAGTATGGAATGCAAACCTTCAATCAATCCCTCGCAAACCTATACTTCAGAAAATTAATTACCCTCGAAACCGCCCTTTCTGTAAGCCATTATCCTGAAGAGTTACTGGATATGATAAATAGAGGGGTAGGAGCTCAAAAAATACCGGTTTCTTCTACACCCTCAACATATAGGAGGTGAAGATGCCCGTTTATGTATGGAAGGGAAGAAACAAATATGGACAGATAGTAGCAGGGGAGAGGGTTGCATCCTCAATTGAGGAGGCTACTAAACTTTTAACTAAAGAACAGATCCTTGTTATCAAGATTGAGAAGAAAAGTGCTTTTAAAATTCCCCGATTGATTCCAAAGAAGGTTTCTTCTCAAGAACTTGCTGTTTTCACAAGACAGTTATCAGTAATGTTTTCTGCAGGCTTACCCCTTGTTCAAGCTCTCGAAATTCTTGGAACTCAGCAGCAAAACAAACTCTTCAGAGAAATAATCCTTTCTGTTAAAAATGATGTGGAGGCTGGTTCTTCCCTTGCCAATGCCTTCAGCAAACATCCCAATGTCTTTGATAAGCTCTACTGTAACATGATTGCATCAGGAGAAGCCTCTGGAAATCTTGACCAAATCCTCCAAAGACTCGCCCTTTACATAGAAAAAGCAACTAAAATCAGGGGACAGATAAAGTCTGCAATGGCTTATCCTTCAGTTGTCCTAAGTGTAGCAGTAATAATAGTGATAATTATAATGTGGAAAGTAGTCCCAACCTTTGCAAATCTTTTTATGGAAATGGGAATCTCTCTTCCATTACCAACCCAAATAACAATAGCAGTTAGTAGATTCATTGGCTCTTACTTCTATTTGCTCATTGGTGGATTTATTGGCTTTGGAGCAATTCTCCGAGCTTACTATCAGACCTATAGCGGAAGAAGGGTTATAGATCGTATCTTGTTGAAATTATATGTTATTGGAGATTTGATAAGGAAAACAGCTGTTGCAAGATTTTCAAGAACCTTTGCAACTCTTCTTACCAGTGGTGTTCCAATGCTCGATTCCCTTGAAATAACCTCAAAAACCGCTGGTAATGCAATTGTAGAGGATGCGGTTATGGAAGCAAGAAAGTTGGTTTCAGAAGGTAAGTCCCTTGTTGAATCACTGTCTGTATCAAAGGTATTTCCACCAATGGTTTTACAAATGATAGGAGCGGGCGAACAGACAGGCGCCCTTGACCAAATGCTAAATAAAATTGCTGAATTTTATGAAGATGAGGTAGATAGAGCAGTCCATACTCTTGTTTCTCTCCTTGAACCTATTATGATAGCCTTCCTTGGCGTTATAGTCGGTGGTATAGTAATGTCTATATACCTTCCAATATTCACTCTGATATCAAAATTTTAAGGTTAATTCAAAAATTAAATGGAAAACCAGAAAAAAATTGTTAGTCTTATAAGATACAGATTCATTGTTGCCACTACTCTGCTCATCTCAGCCATAATAATCCAGGTTATTTCCCCCTATCTTTTAAAAATGGACTTTTTCTATTACCTTGTTCTGGCAATTTACCTTTTGAACTTCCTTTATCTTCTCTTTCTCAAAATAAATATTAACAATAGTATCCAGCTTTATATTCAGATATTTGGGGACATTATCATTGTTACATGGCTCGTTTATATATCAGGAGGTATGACATCCCCCTTCTATTTTCTTTACATACTTCCTATTATAATCAGTAGCTTTCTTCTCCCATCAAAGGGTTTATGGATAGTTACATCGATTTCTTCTCTTTTGTTCGGCTCACTGGTTGATCTTATGTATTACGGAATAATCCCTCCTTATAATCCCATTGAAAAGGACATCCCCCAGGAACTTATACTCTACAATCTTTTTATATCCATTTTTGCCTTTTTCAGCTCTGCATATTTGAGCTCTCTCCTTTCCCGCTCCTTAAAAAAGGCTGATAAAGAACTTAAAGTAGTAGAGCAAAAATTTAGAGATCTCGAGATCTTTTCAAGAAGTATAATTGAAAATATGAGTTCAGGTCTAATTACTGCTAATCTGAGTGGCAAAATTACTTTTTTCAACAAAAGAGCTTTTGAGATTATCGGAGATAAGGTATCAACAAAATCTCTATGGGAAATTCTTGGTTTTAAAAAAAGCCCGGAGGAAGTCAAGGAGAAAAGGAACACTTTTGAAATAATTGTTGATGATAAGATTATAGGAGGGAATATTTCTTTTATAGAGGACTCAAAAAATCCATATTTCGTAGTTTTATTTCAGGATATAACAGAGTCGAAAAAATTGGAGAGAGAATTGAAAATAAAAGAAAAGATGGCAACTCTTGGAGAAATGGCTACATTTGTTGCCCATGAAATTCGGAATCCTTTAACTGCTATATCTGGAGCTGCACAATTAATGAAGGAAGAAAGCATAGGAGAGCCTGAGCTTGTAGATATAATTTTTAAAGAATCTAAAAGATTGAAGGATTTCATTACTGAATTTCTCGATACCATGAAACCTTTCCCCAAGGTAAATACAAAGGTTGATTTTGCAGAGATTATTAGAAACAGCTTATCTCTTATAAGTCATTCAAAAAGGAATATCCAGATAAAAGGGAATTTTGAGAAGGCATCTGCAATTGTTTACGGTGATGAAAGACACTTAAGAACAATATTCTGGAATATCATTCTCAATTCATTAAAGGCAATGCCCGATGGAGGTGTTCTTGAGGTCAATCTAAAAGATGGAGAAAAGGAGGTTGAAATATCAGTGAAAGATAGTGGTATAGGTATGGACAAAGAAGAAATACAAAGAATCTTTGAGCCATTCTATTCAAATTTTGGGGATGGATATGGGATAGGGATGAGTCTTGTGTGGAAATTGATAAACGAGATGGATGGAAAGATTAATGTGAAATCTTCAAAAGGGCAAGGAACAGAAATAGTTTTTACAATTCCAAAGGAGGCAAGATGAAAATTCTCGTTGTTGATGACGAAGAAAACATAAGGACCATAATAAAAAGATCTTTTCAAAAGGAAGGTTACACTGTTTTTACTGCTTCCTCAGGGAATGAAGCCTTACAAGAACTAACAAAAAATTCCTTTGACCTTGTAATAACTGATCTAAAGATGCCTGATGGAGATGGTATAAATCTCATTAAGCAGATCCATTCCCTCTATCCTGACACAATGGTAATGGTAATAACAGCATACGCCTCAACTGAAAGTGCTGTTGAAGCAATGAAGGCAGGAGCAATTGACTACATAGTTAAACCCATCAATATTGAGGAACTCAGAATTATAGTTAGGAATGCCCTCGAGAAAAAAACTCTCCAAGAAGAGAATTTAAGACTAAAAAGAGAACTTTACGAAAAGTATTCTTTCCATAATATCATCGGAAAGAGCAAGAAAATGAAAGAAATTTTCACTTTAATAGAAAAAGTTTCTCCAACTAATTCAACTGTACTTATAACAGGAGAAAGTGGGACAGGTAAGGAGCTTGTAGCTAAGGCAATCCATTACTCATCCTTAAGAAAGGATCAGCCTTTTGTCTCTATAAACTGTGGTGCTTTACCTGAGAATCTTCTTGAATCTGAACTTTTCGGACATGTAAAGGGCTCATTTACTGGTGCCTATACCGACAAAAAGGGACTCTTCGAAATTGCCCACAAAGGAACAATTCTTCTCGATGAGATCTCAGAGATGAGTTTATGGATGCAGGTGAAATTGTTAAGGGTTCTTCAAGAGAAAAAAATAAGAAGAGTTGGAGGAACAGAAGAAAAAGAAGTTGATGTGAGAATAATTGCCTCCACAAATGTAGATCTAAATGAAAGGATAAGAGAAGGAAAATTTAGAGAGGATCTTTTCTACAGGTTAAATGTTATAAGGATTAACATTCCGCCCTTAAGGGAAAGAAAAGAGGATATTCCCCTCCTTATTGAACATTTTATAAAAATCTATAATCAGAGAACAGGAAAAAACATCAGGGGAATCAAAGAAGATGCCCTTAAAATTCTTCAATCTTACCACTGGCCTGGCAATGTTAGAGAACTCGAAAATTGCATAGAAAGAGCTGTTGTTTTTGAGACCTCAGATTTTATAACAACTGATTCCATAGACGAAAATATAAAGCTTGCTGTTCTCTCCAATTCCTTTCCTCTTCCTCCAATTCCATCCTTCACAATTGGAGAGGAAGGCATTGATTTTGAGGGTTACATTGATCTTGTGAGGAAAAAAATTATTGAGGAAGCTCTTGCAATTACCAACAATGAATTTCTTAAAGCTTCCAAACTTCTTAAAATGAGTTACAGGTCTTTGAGGTACTATATTAAAAAGCTCGGAATAAAAGGAAAAACAAAGAATTAAAAAAATTAAAGGTGGAAAATAAGATTAATAAAGGAAAAAACCTAAAGTCCTTTAAAATTCTCCAAATAAGCAAACTCTATTATCCATGGATCGGAGGTGTTGAAAGAAATTTGCAAGTTTTTGCAGAATCAATAAAAGACAAAACAAACATAAAAATTTTATGTTGCGAAGTCAAGGGAAAAACAAAATTGGAGAAGATAAATGACATAGAAGTTCTGAAGTCTTTAAGTTTTGGCTTATTTCTTTCAATACCAATTTCTCCTCTTTTCCCATTCCATTACAAAAAACTCACAAAAGAAAGTGATTTAATCCATTACCATTCCCTTTTTCCTTTAGGTGAGGTAATGGAAATTTTACTTAATCCAGGAAAGAGAAAAGTTGTTACCCTTCATTATGAAAGGTTGACCAGAAACTACCTCATGAACCTTTACAAACCTCTTTTGAGAAGTTTTTTTAAAAGAATGGATTTAATTATAGTTCCCTCCAGATCCTTTCTTAATTCCAAGCTTCTTTCAGGATTCGAAGGAAAAACAGAGATAATACCTTTTGGAATAGATATGAAAAAATTTGAGTTGACGCAAGAGGTTCGGGAAATTAGAGATAAGATAAAGAAAGAATATGGTTTCCCAATCCTTCTTTTTGTTGGAAATCTTCTTCCCTACAAAGGTCTTTATTATCTGATAAAAGCAATGAGAGAAATTAACGGAAATCTCTTAATTATTGGAGATGGGCCTCAAAGAAAGGAACTTGTAGAACTGACTCAGAAATATGGATTGATTAAGAAAGTTCATTTTCTTGGAAGAAAGAGTTTCAAAGAGCTTATCTATTTCTATCATGCCTGTGATGTGTTCGTTCTTCCTTCTCTTTATGAATCCTTTGGAAATGTCCAGCTGGAAGCAATGGCTTGCGGTAAACCTGTTGTAAATACAAATATCCCAACAGGAGTTCCAGAGGTTAGTATCCATGAACAAACAGGTCTTACTGTTCCACCTGAGGATTCATCGGCTTTATCCCAGGCAATAAACAGATTGATTGAAAATCATGAAGAAAGAATCAGGTATGGAGAAAAGGCAAGGGAAAGGGTAAAAAATTTTTTTTCCATAGAATCTGTTTCTGAAAAAATTCTCTCTCTTTACGAAAAACTTCTTCTATAATTATAATTTTTTGAGAAATTCAATTATTTCTTTCTGTTCTGGATTTAATTTGAGAGATTTTTCAAAATATCTTTTTGCCTCTTCCCTCTTCCCCAGCTTGTAATAACAAATGGCAATAGCATTTAAAACATCCACATTCCCACCAGTTATTTTTAAAAGGGATTCATAATAGAAAATAGCTTCATTAAGATTACCCATTCCCTCGTAGGAACGAGCAATGAGTTCTATTACAGAGGGATCTTGAGAGTCTTTAAAGTTTAAAAGATTCTCCAGAGCTGATTTGTAATCCCCAAGGAGAAATTTTGCCTTTCCCACAAGGAAAAGAGTTTTCCCTTTTGCTTGAAAACCTTCTATAATCTTGAGAGCAGACCCTGGCTCACCCTTATTAATCATTTGCTCCAAAAGAATTTCAGCCAATTGATTGTAGTCCTTATAGGATTGAGAGTAAATTAGAGGTCTTTGGACAGAGGGGATTGGAAGTATGTTAAAATCTTCTGTAGAATACATTATCTCTTTTCCGTTTTCATCCAAGATAGAGACCTTTAACCTGTAATACTCTGGAGGAAAGTCGCTTAACCGCACACTCCTTAAAATACTTTCCTCTAAACCTTCCACTTTTCTAAAAAACTCTTTCCCACCTGAAGAGATACTCCAGCATATCTTCCAATCCTTGTTTGCCTTTTCGAAGTTATATATTTCCACATAGAAAATCATTGTATCCTTTGGAGTAAAACTCTTTTTCGAGTCTAAAAAAAGCTGAGAATCACCAAATCTAAAAGCTCTCAAAGGATGCTCTCCTGTTTTCTTACCATAACCAATGAGAATGGATGAAAGAGATGGGGATTCCTCCTGAGATGGGGAATGAATTGTTCTTTCAAGGGATGAAAAATCTTTTGAATGAACATTTCTCAAAAGTACATTCAGTACATAATCGCCTGGCGCCAATGGAATTACCCCTTGAATAGCACACATCCTACCCTCATAATTTCTGAATCTCTCCTCTTCCATTTCTATGCTCACATCCTTTTCATCTTGATAAATCCCTTTCCCTTTCAGATCGGTTATTCTTATATTCATTTTCAAAGGAGCATATACTTTTTTCTGATACTGATTGAATGCAATCTTCTCGGGTTCAAGAGAAAAAAATACCAGGTTTATAGAGCCTTCCCTATGAATAAAAACCGTTGAATAACTTTTAACAAAATTGACGGAGTAATCCGATAACACAAAATCCTTAATCTTTAGAAAATCCTCAGCCCATGCGCTCTCGACTATCTTGGAAGGAAGGGAGAAAACATTGTTTAAAAGAAGATCAGAGGAAAGAGAGACAATGCTTCCAGTAGGGTCAATGGCTTCTCCGGGTATAAGGGAAAGGGAAGCAGAAGCAAGTTCTGGATTGATTCTTTTAAGGGTCTTGTAAGCTTCTTCCCTCGAATTTTCACTCCTCCATGCTGAAGCTGTTAAAAGTTTTTCAGGACCATCTCCAGCAGGACTATAAATTTTCCAATCACCAATCCCATGTTCTTTATAAAACATAATGTAAAAATAAGGGGGGAAACCATACTTTGTCTCTCCATGATAATACCAGAGCTCTACAGGATTAACACTTTCGTAAGTTTCGAATCTGTGTCTTTCAAGGGGCTCGCCAAGAATAATATAAACCTTTCCCATATCTGTCATCCAACCTGGTTTTGTAGAACCTCTTCCTAAAACTTTATTGGCATAATCAAGCCTTCTGTAATGCTCGTCTTTAAACTCATTTACTGGAGTTCCTGGAGTGGGATCCCTAATTAACCAAAAATTCTCCACAAACTTTTCCCTCTCTTTATCAGTTTTAAGGGAAAGGAAAACCTCTCTTTCCTTCTTAGAAATTATGTAAACAACTTCCTCATTCAGCCACTTATCCCATTTTTCGCTCAGTTTCTCAGTTCTAAGAGGTGAAAAAAGAGAAAGTATAGAAATTAAAATCAACAGGAATCTCATACAAATTCTTTCTTTATCTGTTAATGGCATAGTTTTATTTTATCAGATGTCATTGGGTTAAGCAAACCAAAATTTCCTATAAAATAATACAATTTCAATTCCTTGACTCTTATCAAAACAGGAATAAAATACAAATATGATTGAAAAAAGACTTTACTCCCTTGATGTATTTAGAGGATTAACTATTGCAGGCATGATTTTAGTGAACAACCCCGGAAGCTGGAAGTATGTATACTCGCCTCTCAGACATGCAGAATGGCATGGCTGGACACCAACTGATCTCATCTTCCCTTTTTTCCTTTTTATCATGGGTGTCGCAATTACCCTTTCCCTTTCAAAAAGAAAAGAATTGGGTTTCCCCCAGTCAAAAATAATTTATAAGATCATAAAAAGATCATTGATTTTATTTGCTCTTGGAATAATTCTTCATCTTTATCCCTTTTACAATTTTCAGCTTTCAAAGTTAAGAATCCCTGGAGTCCTTCAAAGAATTTCCCTATGCTATTTTTTTTCAGCCATTCTTTTTTTAAAATTAAAACCAAAAAATCTTGCAATTATAACAGGATTCATTCTAATTGGATATTACCTTTCAATGACCTTTATCCCTGTTCCAGGATATGGAGCTGGTAATTTAAACCCTGAAGGGAACCTGGCAAGCTATATAGATAGATTTGTTTTTAGAGGAACAAGACTCTGGAAAGGGACTTGGGATCCTGAAGGCATACTTAGCACCTTTCCAGCAGTCACAACAACAATTTTAGGCATTTTTGCTGGTTTAATTTTAAAAGATAATAGAAAAGATATTGAAAAATTCTTAAGAATGCTTCTAACTGGAATATCTTTAACAGTTTCTGGATATATATTTTCCTTTTTCTTTCCGATCAATAAAAATCTATGGACAAGCTCTTATGTCCTCTTCACAGGGGGATTGGCATATATCTTCTTTTCTTTATGTTTTCTCCTTTTTGATTTTTTCAAACTGAGAAAATTAGGAATTCCCTTTGTCATTTTTGGTGTTAATCCTATTGCTGTCTATTTTCTTTCAGGAATCATTACAAAAACCTTATTATTAATAAAGATAAAATCATCTCCAGAAAATTTGTCCCTCTATTCCTGGATATATAAAAGCATATTTGTTCCATTAGCTGGAAATATGAACGGTTCCCTTCTCTTTGCTCTATCCTATGTCCTATTCTGGCTTGCTATTATGAGTGTTTTTTACAGATTAAAGATTTTTATAAAGATTTGAAAATGGAAATTTCTGTTTTAAAGGAATTTCTTTTTATTCTTGGCTTCTCTATTGTTGTTTTTTTTATAAGTAACAAACTTAAACTCCCTGCTGTTGGTGGTTTTTTGACAACAGGTGTTCTCATAGGTCCTTCAGGTCTTGGCTTGATCTCAAATCCCAAAAGGATAGAGCTCCTTGCTGAAATAGGTATAATGCTCCTTTTATTCACGGTTGGAATTGAATTTTCTATAGAAAAATTGAAAGAAATGAAAAAAAGCTACTGGATAAGTGGTTTTTTGCAGATTATTTTGACTGTTTTTATAACAGCTCTTTCCCTTTCACATCTAAAATACCCCTTTTCAAAGGGAATTTTCTATGGCTTTTTAATATCTTTAAGCTCTACAGCTCTTGTTATGAGAATTCTCTCCGACAGAAAGGAAATTGATTCTCCCCAAGGGAAACTGTCTGTAGGAATCCTCCTCTTCCAAGATCTCTCATTTGTTCCAATGATAATTCTAACTCCTGTTCTTGCTGGGAGAATTTCTCTATCACTAAACACTCTTATTACAAGGTTTTTTCTTGGAATTCTGACTGTTTTTCTAATAATTGTTGTTGCAAGAAAGGTCATGCCCTATTTCCTCTATCTAATAGTAAAAACAAAAGTTAGGGAAGCTTTTCTCTTTTCAACTCTTTTTGTTTTGATAGGGATGTCATTTATAACAAGTTATTTTGGTTTTTCTCTTGCTTTGGGCGCATTCATTGCAGGCTTAATTCTTTCAGAATCTGAATATAGCCATCTGCTTTATTCAGATATATTACCTTTAAAGGACCTCTTTAACAGTCTATTTTTTATTTCAATTGGATTACTCCTTGACCTAAACTTTGTATGGAAGGAGAAATTTTTAGTAGCTGAGGTTTTTGCCCTTATTTCCATAGTAAAAGTATTAATAATTTTTTTTGTTGTAAAATTTATGGGATTCCCTTTAAGGATTGCATCCCTGGTTTCCCTGAGCCTATTTCAGATTGGAGAGTTTTCTTTCCTTCTTTCCAAAATTGGTAATCAATACGGATTAATATCAAAAGATGTTTATCAGATATTCATTGCTTCATCAGTATGCTCCTTTATTGCAACCCCCTTTGTAATAGAATTCTCTTCACTGATCTTTGAAAAATTCCCCATTCAAAAGCTAAAAATCTTAAAGCCCTCGAAGAAGGAAGAAAAGATTGGAGAGTTAAAAAATCATGTAATAATAGCAGGATAAGGTTTAAATGGTCAAAATCTTGCAAGGGTACTAAAAAGCTCAGGAATAAAATATGTAATTATTGATATTGATGCTGAGCTTTTTAGAAAAGTGAGAAATGAAGAACCAATAATTTTTGGAGATGTCTGGAGTTCTGAAATCCTTAAAATAGCAGGAATTAAAAGTGCAAAGGTCATGGTAATTGCCATCTCAGACCCAAAAATAACAAAAAATGCAGTAAAGCTCGCAAAAACTCTTAACCCATCAATCCATATAATTGTTAGAACTAAATATGTAAATGAAATAGATGAGCTCTATAGAATTGGTGCAGACCAGGTAATCCCTGAAGAATTCGAAACTTCCATTGAGATATTTGTTAGAGTTCTTGAAGAATATCATATTCCCAGAAATTTAATAGATGCCCAGATTAAAGTAATCAGAGCTGAAAGATACAGTATGCTAAGGGGTGTATCGAGAACCCCATCCTCTCTCCAGAAAATAACTGAAATTCTCAAAGCTGGAACAGTTGAAACCTTCTTTGTTTCATCGGATTCTTCTATATGGGGAAAATCCTTGAAAGATCTTAACCTTAGAAAAGAAACCGGAGCAACAATAATAGCGGTTGTTAGAGGTGAAAAGTCCTTTGTAAGTCCTCCTCCTGAATTTGTAATAAATGAAGGAGATATTTTAGTCCTTGTTGCAAGTCACGCAGACATGGATAAGGCCTTTGACTATCTGAGGGGGGCAGGGAAATTATAAATTTTTCTCTTATAATTTTTTTCAGAATTTCAAAAGGACATTCTATACCGCAAATTGCTTTATCTACTTCTAAAAACGAATTTGACAATTATCCCTCAAATTTTTATAATTCAAAATCGATGAATAAGTTGAATTTTCTTAAAAGTTTACCATTATTCTCAAAACT
>Ga0123519_10002016_pt1 | contig 34636 bp, 30 predicted proteins | sample YelNatPaOPRAMG02_FD_87396 | JGI IMG/M metagenome (GOLD analysis project Ga0123519, IMG submission 87396) | Hot spring microbial communities from Yellowstone National Park - Yellowstone National Park OP-RAMG-02 (version 2) | ecosystem: Environmental > Aquatic > Thermal springs > Hot (42-90C) ... | reverse complement strand
GAGTGTAGTACTTTTTACATTGATACTCGGGCTCATTAACCCTGAAAAAAATTCAGATCCTTTATTGCATCTTCTGACGGGTGGCGTGCTTCTGGGTGCAATTTTTATGGCAACAGATTATGTCACATCACCAATGGTTCCGAAGGCAATGCTTATATATGGCGCAGGAATCGGTATAATTACAGTAATAATCAGGGTTTATGGCTCATATCCCGAAGGGGTCTCATTTGCAATACTGATTATGAATGCATTCGTGCCTTTGATGAATGCCTATATAAAACCACGACGTTTCGGAGAGGAGGTGAAAAATGGCTAAAACAGAATCATCGCTTAAAAACATGCTTCTCAGTCTTACGCTGATAACAGTGGTATCATCAGCATCATTGGGTTTTGTATATGAGATTACAAGGAAACCTATTGAAATGGCAAAAATCAACAAAAAACTTGAAGCTATTAAAGCAGTAGTGCCTTCATTCGATAACAATCCCGATAAGGAGATGTTCAAACTGCCATCAGGCAATGGTGATAGTCTTGAGGTTTATCCTGCAAAAAAAGGTGAAGAAGTAATAGGTTATGCAGTAAGGACCAGCACTGATAAGGGCTTCAGTGGTTACATTGGAATAATGGCCGGTTTCAGTCCGGATGGAAAAATTGTAAATACAAAAGTAATAGAACAGAAGGAGACACCCGGACTGGGGACCAAAATGACTGAACCCGGTTTCAAAGATCAGTTCAATGGAAAGGATCCTTCAAAATTTGTTTTAAAAGTAAAAAAAGATGGCGGGGAGGTTGATGCCATAACCGCAGCAACAATAAGTTCAAGAGCATTCTGTGATGCACTTGAAAAAGCATACAACACATTAAAGAAAGGAGGACTTATATGAGCAATCTCCGGGAATTTACAAAGGGCTTCTTCAGAGAAAATCCTACACTCGTGCTGCTTATTGGCATGTGCCCTACCCTTGCCACCACCACATCTGCTATAAACGGCCTTGGAATGGGAATAGCAACCACTTTCGTGTTAATCTGTTCAAATGTTGTAATATCACTTTTGTCAGGTTATATACCTGACAAGGTCAGGATTCCTTCATTTATTGTTGTAATCGCATCATTTGTTACAATTGTGGATCTTGTTATGAATGCGTATGTTCCGTCATTGTATGAGTCTCTCGGAATATTTATCCCTCTGATAGTCGTTAACTGCATCATACTTGCCAGGGCGGAAGCTTTTGCCAGTAAAAATAAAGTTATACCGGCGTTTCTCGACGGAGCAGGTATGGGACTTGGATTCACCATGGCACTGGGGATACTCGGAAGTGTCCGTGAAATACTCGGAAGCGGGGCAATTTTCGGATTCAAGTTCATCAAAGGTGACGGGATTCTGGTTTTCATCCTGGCTCCGGGGGCTTTTATCGCTCTCGGTTATCTGATAGCATTCATAAATAAATTACGAAAAGCATAGGAGGAAAAAATTATGGAATACATTATAATTATCATCTCGGCCATCCTTGTAAACAATATTGTTCTGTCACAGTTTCTCGGTGTATGCCCGTTTCTTGGTGTTTCGAATAAGGTGAATACATCGGTAGGCATGGCAGGTGCAGTAACTTTTGTAATGGTGCTGGCAACAGTAGTAACCTATCTGCTATACACCTATGTGCTTGTGAAACTGGGGATTGCTTTCATGCAGACAATTACATATATTTTAGTTATAGCCGCACTTGTACAGATGGTTGAAATTATTCTCAAAAAAGTGAGTCAGCCGTTATATCAGGCCCTTGGTATATTTCTTCCTCTTATAACCACTAATTGTGCAGTTCTGGGAATCACACTTCTTGTTATAAAAAAGAATTATAATCTTCTTGAGGGAGTTGTTTACAGTGCAGCTACTGCACTGGGTTTTGGTCTTGCACTTATAATTCTTGCAGGAATACGTGAGCAGCTTGATCTGGTCAATGTGCCGAAAGGGATGAGAGGTGCTCCGATATCACTCATTGTTGCCGGTATTCTTGCACTTGCCTTTATGGGATTCTCAGGAATTGTAAGATAAAAGCCGGATACTACGAAAGCAGCAAAAGGCTTATTCCTATTACTATCATACCACTGAGCAAACCGTATATTGCAGTATGATGCTTCCCGTAACGGTGTGCTGAAGGAAGAAGTTCATCAAAAGAAATATATATCATTATTCCTGCTACTATTGCGTAAACATATCCCAGTAAAGCAGTCCCTTTAATAAAAGAAATTATCAACAATCCTATCACTGCACCAAGTGGCTCGGAAAAACCAGATAATATCGACCATATAAGCGCCTTTTTTCTTGAACCGGTAGCACAATACACAGGAACTGAAACAGCAATGCCTTCAGGTATATTGTGTATGGCAATTGCAAAAGCAATGCTTACTCCTACAGCAGTCTCGGAAATTCCTGAAATAAAAGTTGCAATACCCTCAGGGACATTATGAATAAAAATTGCCATGGCAGTAAAAATACCTACCCTCATCAAAGGCAAGTCTTTAATCTGTCCCCCTCTACCCCATCTGTGTTTCCACCCTTTAGCATTTTCGCAGTCTGGTCTGTTCCCTGTCTGTTCCATTTCAACAATCTGTTCAACATCCCTTGCTTCGTGCGGATTATCTACTGATGGAATCAGCATATCAATAACTGCTGTCAAAAGAAAACCAGCAGTAAGAAAAATAACTGAAAACCATGCTGAAGCTGTATCATTGTATTTTGATGCAAAAATCAATCTCGAATCAGGTAAAAGTTCTGTAAATGAAATATATATCATTACTCCTGCTGAAAATCCCAGTGAGAATGAAAGAAATGACGTCTTGGTGTGTTTGGCAAAAAAAGCCACAAGTCCTCCTATACCAGTAGCCATACCCGCTATAAAAGTCATTATAAAGGCTCTTATTATTAACGGGGTATCCATTGAAATTCCTTTTATTTGGTTTAAATTTAAATTGCAAATGTATTGTTTTGTATTGTATTAACAAACAATGGTATCTGAATTAAATTTTGTTTCTTGCAATGTAACAGGAATATTGTAATGGGTGTGGCAGAATACTATAAGATTCTTGGACTTGAAAAAGGTTGTACGGTTGATGAAATAAAAAAATCATACCGAAGAATTGCAAGGCTATATCATCCTGATCTGAACCATAATCCTAATGCAACTGATATTTTCATATCCGCAACTGAAGCCTATGAATTTCTGATAACAAACCATCAAAGAATTATATCTGATGAGAGGGAATTTGAGAAAGCTATGGAGGAATGGCTGAAATTCAGGAGAGAGCAATCGAGACGAAGAGCCAACGCTTATGCCCGGGCTTCCTATACAAAATTCAGGGACACTGATTTTTATAAATCTACCAGAATTTTTGACGGCACAACTGTCGTAGCATCACTGCTCGTATCTCTTATGGTTCTGGTTATTGCAATATTCGGCTATATCTACAGGTTGCATCACCCGATACCCGGACTTAAGAATCCTTCGGTCTTTATTCTTATAATCTTTATTCTTCTGGGGATGACATTGTTCCTTATATCCTATATCCATCTTAAAGCTTACCTTGAATCGTTTAAAAATAAAAGTCCCAATGGCAAGAAAAATTAACAATCCGTTTGACAGTGATTTAAACAGGTGTTTTGGCTGCGGCCCGAAAAATCCTGCAGGTCTTAAACTTGAATTTACGGAAACTGAAAATGGACTTGTTACATGGTGGGAACCTTCAGAATATTATCAGGGATATCCGGGTGTGCTTCACGGAGGGATTGCCGCTACTCTCCTTGACGAAGCAGCCGCATGGTTTGTTTATGCCAGAATAGGTACTGCGGGTGTCACATCTCAGATGAATATCAGATACATTCATCCTGTAAAACTAAGCAAGGGAAAAGTTAAAGTTACTGCCGAAGCCGAAAGCATAAAGGAAAAAAGTGCAAAATTAATATGCAGGCTCTACGACGGAAGTGAAAAATTATGTGCCGAAGCCGAAATAATTTATTTCTTATACCCGCCTGAGATTGCTTACTCAAGATTCAGGTACCCGGGGAAAGAGGCTTTTTTAAAATGATTTTTTTCCTTACACTAATGATTTTTATATACTTTTATATATTATTTTCCTGTAATGAGACTTTTTATATTATTTACAGTAACAATGGCTTTTTATCTTCTGAACAGTGACCGTCAGGATAATTCTTTCTCTTTTTTAGGCAATCAGGACCAGGCTCCTCTTTTCACATTTGGTGTGTTTGCCGATGCTCAATATTGCGATTGTGAACCTTCAGGAACAAGATTTTACAGGAATTCTTATATGAAAATGGAAGAGGCATTGAACTTATTTAAAGAAGTTAAGCCTGATTTCATAATAAACCTTGGAGACCTGATTGAAAAGGATTTTTCATCCTTTGCTCCTTTGATGAAAATGATTGAAAAAAGCGGGTTAAAAGTATATCATGTGCCTGGAAACCATGATTTTTCCGTTGAACAGAAATATAAAAAAAGGGTACTTCCCCTTTTGTGCGGAAAAAACGGGTATTATTCATTTGTTCATAACAGTTTTAGATTTATAGTTCTTAATGGAAATGAAATCAGCACTTATGGGCCGGGAACGAAAAGTCAGGTAAAGGAAGCAGAGGAATATATTGAACGTCTGAAAGCTGAAGGGGAACCAAATTTTCACGACTGGAACGGGGGAACAGGAAAAGGTCAGACTGCCTGGCTAAAGTCAGAGCTTGACGCTTCAGCTGCAGCAGGTGAAAAAGTTTTTATCTTATGTCATTTCCCGGTATGGCCTGAAAATGAACACAATATGTTCAATTACAGAGAGATTATCGAAATACTGAAAAATTACAGTAATATAATTGCATGGTTCAGCGGTCATAACCATACAGGAAATTATGGGAATACACACATGATTCACTTTGTCAATTTTAAAGGTATGGTTGAAACTGAAAATCAGAACAGTTTTGCAATAATTGAAGTTTACGGGAACAAAATCTGGATCAAGGGTTATGGCAGGGAAAGAAGCATGATACTTGCTTACTGATAGCTTTTTTCTGATTTAAATATGCCGGATTCAGGCAGGATATATTATTATCCGGGTTGTGCAGTTGAAATAATTATCCCAATGCTTTTTTTGAGTAACCGCCTGTCATAATAAAATTAAAAGGTACTGAAAGAACTGAGGCAAAGTATTCACCACGTTCCAGAATATCTTCGTCACCCTCCTCATAATACCAGTTAAAGATATACTTTTTGTCCTTAACTGCCACATATATAATTTTCTGAAAAAGTCTTATAAAAACCCTGGCGCTTGAACTGTTGAGGTATTCCATACAAATATTAACGATTGTAAGATCAGCCGGATTTTTTATATACTCATTTATCCATTTTTCGACAGGCTCAAAAAATTCTTCAGCATTTTCATGGATTGAGCGCCCGCAGATATTAATTATTCCTTCCGGTTTAAGTATTATCTCGGGAGTATTTTTGCCCGGTTCAATCCTCAATTCCTGCATAAAAAAACTTTGGCCGAATTTATATATTTTTTAAATACAATTCCGGAAAAACAACGGATACAGACTAACTGAAATCTTATTCGATTATTAAATATCCATTCTTGCCATTGGCGGGCGGTCGTGGGCTGCAAAATCGTTTTTCAGATATTTATAGTATCCTGCAATTCCAACCATAGCAGCATTATCAGTAGTGTATCTGAGTTCGGGAATATAAATATTCCAGTTTCTTTTTTTTGCTTCCGCCGTTAATTCATTCCGAAGAGAAGAATTTGCCGAAACCCCTCCAGCAATTCCGATTTCTTTAATTCCGGTAACATCTGATGCTTTTATCAGCTTTTCAACCAGAATTGAAATTATGGTATGCTGAAGTGAAGCGCAGAGATCTGCTATATTCTCAGTGATAAAATCAGGATTTTCTTTTATTTTGTCGCGAAGAAAATAAAGAAAGTTTGTTTTAAGTCCGGAAAAGCTGAAATCAAGTCCGGCTACTGATGGCCGGGAAAAAGTAAAAGCATTTTTATTGCCTTCAGCTGCAAGTTTATCTATTTCCGGTCCTGAAGGATATGAAAGCCCCATCAGTTTGCCGCACTTATCAAATGCTTCACCGGCAGCATCATCAATTGTACTTCCGATAACTTTCATTTCAAAATAGTCATCTGCAACTATCAGTTGTGTATGACCGCCTGATACAAGAAGGCAAAGGAACGGAAAAGACGGGAGTCTGTTTTCACTGCCAGCTCTTTTTATAAAATGAGCAAGTACATGTGCCTGAAGGTGGTTTACTTCAATTATCGGAATGTTTCTTGCAATGGCAAAACCCTTTGCAAATGAAGTGCCGACCAGAAGTGAACCCATCAGACCGGGCCCGCACGTATAGGCAACAGCTGATATATCTTCAACTTTAATACCTGCTTTCTTTATTGCCTGATCAACTACCGGAATAATGTTTGCCTGATGTGCGCGTGAGGCAAGTTCAGGCACTACTCCACCATAAGATTTATGGACATCCTGAGTGGATATCAGGTTTGAAAGCACATATCCGTCGCGGACAACAGCAGCCGAAGTATCATCACATGATGATTCAATGGCAAGTATCGTAATATATCCAAACACTTTTTTTTTCCGTATTTTTTAGGTTATTTTGATAACAGTATTTTACCGGAAATACCAATGCTCAAAGGTATTAAAAATATACTAAGAATCATTATCATTGCCATCACAACAATAACCGTTGTTTTGCTGATATTGATGCTCTTCCTTAACATTTCATCAGTACAAACTTTTATTTCAAAAAAGATATCGGGTTACATTTCAAGGGAAATCAATACAACAATAAGTATAGGGAGAATAAAATACTCATATTTCAACAGATTATATGTCAATAATTTACTGATAAAAGACCAGAACCGAGATACCCTTCTTTTTGTTCCTGAGTTAAGAGCAGTTATAAGGTATTATGATTTTAATACAGGCACAATAAAATTTTCCAGAGTCAGTGCCACAAAACCCCGGATAGCCCTGATAACAGACTCAACCGGTATGATGAATTTAAAATGGTACCTTAACAAGCTGAAGAGTAATAGTAAGAAGCCGGACAGAGGTAAAACCAGTGTTTTTATAAACCGTATAAATATAGTTGACGGCAGATTCAGACTCGAAAAAAGAGAAGTTAATAAATCAAAAACTCCTGTAGATTTTAATAATCTGCACCTTGACCTGCTTTATGCAACCGTAAATAATCTGGGGATATACGGCGATTCAATAGCTATGGACATTGATGGTTTAAGGTTCAGGGAATCAAGCGGTTTTGTAATAAAAAATTTATCAGCCGGGTTTAAACTTTACAATAGAAAAATATTTTTTAACAATGCCGAGATAGAAAGTGATTCTTCATTCATTGATGCACCGCTTATTGCTCTTATTCCTGATTCGGCTTCAACATTCAGAAACTTTGCAAATGATGTAAAACTAGAAATTCATATCAGAGATTCACGTATTTACGGTCCGGAATTAAAATACTTTGTTCCTGTTAGGCAAATTCCTGAAAATATTATGAAAGTTGAAGGAAGAGTTTCTGGAACCCTTTCTGAACTAAGAGGGAAAAATATTAAAATTACCTTGCCTGAAAATACCTCACTTAATATGAACCTGAGTCTTTCAGGTCTTCCGGATATAAAAAATACATTTATTTTTTTCGAAATCAACAGGTTTGAAACTACTCCTTCCGATATTGAAAAATTAAAAATTCCGGATATCAAGCCATTAATCCTTCCTCAACACTTACGGTATTCCGGAAAGATTTCATTTTCTGGAACTTTCACAGGTTTTTTAACCGATTTCGTCACCTACGGCCGGCTGTATACCTCACTCGGAAAAATATCAACCGACATTTCCATGAGGCCTGTGGGCTCAGGGAAATTCAGACTAAAGGGTCTAATAACAGGCAGCGAAATTGATATTGGAAAAATTTACGGCAACAGCTCGTTGTTCGGAACATCAACAATAACTGCTGATGTTGAAGGTGAAATGGAATCTTTCAAAAAATTTGCAATCAACCTGTCAGGACGAATCGACAGCATAGAAGTTAACAGTTACAGATACAGAAATATTGCCCTTAACGGATACTTTACCGATAAGACATGGGATGGCACCATTAAGGTTGAGGACGAAAATATCAATATGGAATTGCTTGGTATGTTTGATCTCAGTAAAGAGCTACCAGAATTCGATTTCACTCTGAATCTTAAAAATGCCAATCTTTTCCGTCTTAATATTGACAAAAAGGATACAACAGCGGCTGCTTCTCTCCTGCTCACAGCCAATTTCAGCGGCAATAACATTGATAACCTCAACGGTGAAATAAAACTTCTTAATTCAAATTTCAGAAAATTTGGCAAAAACCTTCAAGTGCATGATTTTTCACTTAAAACTTCTTCTGAAAATTATACAGGCAGATCGCTGGTTCTGAATACCGATTTTTTCAACATGATAATCAAAGGACAGTATAACTTTTCCACTCTCGGAAATGAAATCAGGATGTGTTTTGCATCTATGTTCCCCTCGAGGTTCAGAATCACCAATCCTGTCTCAGGTTATGCAGGCAATAATTTTGAAATACAAGTAAATTTCAAAAAAATTGATGCTCTTAATGATTTTCTGAAAACAGGCCTCTCAATTTCTGAAAACACAACTGTTTCGGGTATTGTAAGACCCGACAGCATGATTACTTTCTGGGGCAAAACAAATGTTTTCGGAATAAGAAACAATTATTTCAACAACCTTACATTCGAATTCAACTACAAAGATTCACTTTTAAATGCAGGATTAAAAACCTCTTCGATAAATATTTTAAACCTGACTGAACTGAAGAATTTCAGTATGAATTTTTCAACAAACCCTGATCATTTCAGCACGATTTTACAATGGGACGACCACAACAGTGTTGCAAACAAGGGTTTTTTTGAGGCAGCAGGAGAATTTGTGAATACCGGAGATGCAGAAAAAAAAGGAGAAAAGTATTTGTTAAAACTTGGCATACAACCAGGTGAGATATATGTTAAAAACAACCTGTGGAAAATCAATCCGGCAGAAATTACTATTGATTCAAGTTCAGTAAAATTTACCAGATTTCTGATCAGTAACAATAAAAATTTCTTCAGTGTTGAAGGAGCAGCATCGCATGACAAGAATGACACAATAACCGTTAAAATTAATGGCATAAATATCAGTGGGCTGAATAACCTGTATGAAAAGAAATCTTCAGGCAGTCAGAACAAACTTCATTTGTCGCTTGGAGGAATTATGGGAGGGACTATCAGTTTTACAGATATTTATAAAAACTTTATGTTTGAAAGCGACATCCGGATAAATAATTTTGCATTGCTTGAAAGCAATTATGGTGAAGTGAGGATAGGATCGTTATGGAATAAATCAAAAAAAATTGCAGAGATAGAAATCAACAACAACATTGAGGGGAAGAGAATGCTGGATGTTACAGGTTATTATGACCCTGATAACAAGGTAATAGACCTGACTGCAAAGGCTAATTCTCTTCCGATGGAGATTATGAATCCTCTTCTCAGGTTTTTCGCTTCAGGAATTACCGGTTCAGCTACCGGCAATCTGCGTCTTAAAGGAGAAATTAATAAGCCCCTGCTTACTGGTTCTCTTTATGCAGACAATACATCAATCAAAATTGATTATCTGCAGTCGAAGTTAAGGTTTAGCGACAGTATCAGATTTGCGCCAGATGCTATACGTTTCAATAATATAACATTCAGGGATGAGAGGGGCAATACCGGTACATTAAACGGCTCGGTTTTCCACAATCATTTCAAAGACTTTTCAGTAGATCTTACCATCAGGACTAACGACTGTATGGTATTGAATACAAGATCTAAAGACAATGAACTTTTTTATGGCACTGCTTTTGCCACAGGTGTTACGACAATAAAAACAACGGAACAGGCTCTGAAATTCGATATCTCAGCAAAAACAGGCAGAAATACAAGGTTTTTTATCCCTCTGAACACTGGAATGTCAGTAACAGAAAATTCATTCATCACTTTTTCAAGCCCTGAGGATACTACAAAGAGCTCATCTGTTCAGGTAACAAGCTACAAGCAGACTGCACCTGCAAAAGCACCCATGGAAATAGCTTTCGATCTTGAGGTTACCCCTGATGCGGAGGTGCAACTGATAATGGATCCAAAGACAGGTGATATTATGAAAGGTTCAGGTTCCGGAAATCTTAACATAAGTCTCGACCGTAAAGGATTATTCAGAATTTTCGGGGATTATACAATTGAAAGCGGTGATTATCTTTTCACTCTCGGCAATATAATAAACAAATCTTTTTCTGTTCAGAGCGGAGGGAAAATCTCATTTAACGGTGAAGTTGACAAAGCCGAAATAGATATAAAGGCAGTATATAAAACAAAGGCCTCACTTTATGACATTATGCCGGGTATGCTTCCTGACGCCAGACTCAGGGAAAGAATACCTGTCGAATGTCTTCTTGTACTTACCGGAAAATTATTTAATCCTGTTGTCGGATTTGATATAAACCTGCCAACCGCTGATGAGGAAACAAGAGCTTATCTGCGAAGCATTATAAAGTCGGAGGAAGAGATGAGCCGACAGTTTCTGTTCCTTCTTGTTATGAACAGTTTTTATGCCGACCCTTCCGCGGGAACACAGTTAAAGACTGCTGACATCGGTTCGGCTACAGTTGGAGTTACAACCATGGAGATGCTCTCCAACCAGTTAAGCAACTGGCTGTCGCAGATAAGCAAGGACTTTGATATTGGAGTTGTGTACCGGCCGGGGTCTTCGGCATTGCCAAACTCTCAGGAACTCCAGGTGGCACTCTCAACACAATTGCTCAACGACAGGGTGACAATCAACGGTAATTTCGATCTTGCCGGCAATCAGGCAGCAGGAAGAATCGGAACATCCAGTACAAATACTGTCACAGGTGCATTTGATATCGAATATAAAATCAGTGAACACCTGAGATTCAAATTCTTTAACAGGTCGAACGATAATTTTTATATTGATAATGGCGTACAATATACGCAAGGTATTGGACTGTTTTACAGGCAGGATTTTAATAAACTCAAGGATATTTTCGGGAAAAAGGAAAAAAGCCCCTTCAAAAAAGAAGAAGAAGTTAAAATAGTTGATAAATAATACCTCGTTGTTATTAAAGACAAATAATATAGAATACTGGAGCCCCGTTTTTTAATAAATTTGCAACTGAAAAATAACCGGGGAATTTAAAATCCGGATAATAAAAATTAACTTAACTGATAAAGAATGGGATATTTGTTATTACTACCTCAGGATGCCAACCTGCAGGGTGCAGGTGAAATGAAGATGACTCTTATGGATCTTGCCATTAAAGGCGGATGGGTTATGATACCCATAATACTTTTGTCGTTTATTGCTGCATATATTTTTATTGAGCGGTACTACGTCATCAGGAAAGCAAGCAAAGAGGATATTAATTTTATGAACAGGATTAAGGATTATATTCATGACGGCAAGATTGATGCTGCACTTGCTCTGTGCAGGTCGAATAATTCGCCGTCGGCAAGAATGGTTGAAAAAGGGATAAGCAGGCTGGGCCGCCCTCTGCATGACATCAACACTGCAATTGAGAATGTAGGTAAACTGGAAATTTCAAAACTCGAGAAAGGATTCCCGACGCTGGCTACTATTACAGGGGCTGAACCGATGCTGGGCTTCCTTGGTACAGTGATAGGAATGGTAAAGTCATTTTATGCAATGTCGCAGGCAGGCAGTAATGTTGAAATATCAACAATGTCAGATGGTATTTACACTGCCTTAATTACAACGGTAGCCGGACTTGCCATCGCTATCCTTTGCTACTTTGCATATAACATGCTGGTTGAAAGGGTTGAAAAAGTTGTATTTAACCTCGAGGCAACCCTTACTGAATTTATGGATATTCTCAATGAACCCGTTAAAACCGGCAAGTGAAATGGCACTCTCTGCAAGAAATAAGATAAATGTGAGTTTCAGTTCGGTTGGGATGACTGATGTGGTGTTTAACCTTCTGATATTTTTCATGTTAACTTCTACCCTCATACATCCTACCGCCCTGAAACTTAATCTGCCCAAAGGTTCCGTGCAGGTGTCTGCCAAACCCCAGACAACTGTTTCTATTACAAAAGACCTTAAATTATACGTTGAAACACAGCAGATAAGCTTTGACGACCTTGAGGCAGTACTGAAACAAAAACTGGGTAGCAACCCTGATATTTACATAGCACTTCACACCGATGAGAGTGTGCCAATAGGCGTAGTTACAAAAGTTCTGAATATAGCACAGAAAAACAATTATAAACTAATACTTGCAACAACACCTAAATAGCAATATCCGCAGGATTCCCACAGAAAAGGGGAAAGGATATGCGGGAACAATCCTGTTTCACCTCGGATTGCTGTTAATCCTTTGGTTTGTTAGTTTTTCGGTTCATCTGCCCGACAAGCCCGAGAACGGTATACTTGTCAATTTCGGGTTTGATGACACAGGTTCTGGTCTTATTGAACCTTCAGTACCACCTTCACAGCCTGAGGTTGCTCCCCCGCCACCGGCACAGAAAGAAACAACTGTAAAAGATGATGCCCTTCTGACACAGGATTTTGACAAGGAGGTCCCGGAAGTAAAAAAAGCCGATCCTGAAGCAGAAAAGAAAAGGCTGGAACAGATTGAAGCAGAAAAGAAAAGAAAGGCTGAGATTGAAGCCGAAAGGTTGAAAAAAGCCCGGGAGGAAGAAGAGAGAAGAAAAGCAGAGGAAGAGCAGAGAAGAGCGGATGAAATATTGAACAAAACCAAAAATGCCCTAACAAGTGCAAAGAATGCAGGAACAAATGCAAAAAGCGAAGGGGTTGCCGGCGGGCAGGGTAACCAAGGTGTGCCTGAAGGATCACCCGATTCAAAAATAAGGGGACAGGGCTCCGGAACAGGTGATAAAGGTATTTCATACAGCCTTGAAGGACGGGGGTTTCAACTTCTCCCACCACCAAAATATGATTATCAGGGAGAAGGCCGGGTAGTTGTAGAAGTAAGTGTTGACCGAAGTGGAAAAGTAATAAAGGCTGTACCCGGTGCAAAAGGCTCTACTACTCTCGACGAATACCTGCTTAATACAGCCAGAGAAGCTGCTTTGAAAGCCATATTTGAACCCAAAGCCGATGCCCCTGTAATTCAACAAGGTACTATAACTTACAATTTCGTGCTTAAATAAATCAGGAAAATTACTTTCAGAAAAAATCTTTTCAGGCCTTGCTGCTTAATAATTCATTTATTGATGCGTCAAGATTATCAAGAAGGTTGTTGTCTTTGATAACATAATCATCTATACCCTTTCTGGCAAGTTCAAGAACCACCTCCCCTTTTTCCTGCCCCGACAACATAATCACAATAACATCCGGATACCTCTCTTTAATTTTGTCAAAGACTTCCATTCCATTCATAACCTGACTACCTAGTTTCGTAAAATAATAATCAAGAATTATAAGATCGGGCTTCCTGTCCATAGCTTTAAGACAATCCTCTCCATAATCAAAAGTCTCAACCCGGTAACCTTCGGATGTGAACCTCTTCGCTATAAGTCTGGTTACAAAAGGATCATCATCTACCACAAAAATAAGTTTGTTTTTATCCATTATCCGGTATTTGTTATGCAAAGTTAACAAAACTGAAATATCAGATGCAATTTCATTTAAAATCTTCTGTATTAAATAATGGATACGGTCTCATCATCTCCCTTACTTTTTTCCCGACTTTAATTATTACTTCCTCATTATCAATATTTGAAAGTACATCATCAATCAGTTCCACAATTACGGGCATGTGTTCTTCCTTCAATCCTCTGGTAGTTATTGCTGGTGTACCCACCCTTAAGCCTGAAGTCAGAAAAGGAGACCTGTTGTCGAATGGTACCATATTTTTGTTTACTGTGATTTTAGCCCTTACCAGTGTATTTTCAGCTTTTTTTCCTGAAATATCAGGAAATTTTGTTCTCAGGTCAATCAGCATAAGGTGATTATCGGTTCCGCCGGAAATTACCTTATAGCCTTTACTGATGAATGCTTCCGCCATTACATTGGCATTTTTCTTTACCTGTATCTGGTATTTTTTAAATCCGGGTTCAAGGGCTTCTCCGAATGAAACTGCCTTTGCTGCAATGACATGTTCAAGGGGGCCACCCTGTACACCGGGGAAAACTGCTGAATTAATTATGGCCGACATCATCTTAATCTCGCCTTTAGGCGTTGTCAGACCCCACGGATTAACGTAGTCCTTCCCCATCAAAATTATGCCACCCCGTGGTCCTCTAAGTGTTTTATGGGTTGTTGATGTCACAATATGTGCATATTTCAGAGGATTTTCAAGTAATCCTGCTGCAATAAGGCCTGCTGGATGTGCCATATCCACCATCAGCACAGCATTTACATCATCAGCTATTTTCCGCATTCTGGCATAATCCCACTCTCTTGAATATGCCGAGGCCCCGCCGATGATAAGCTTCGGCTTCTCCCGGTGAGCTGTTTCTTCCATCATGTCATAATCCACCAGACCGGAATTTTCATCTACACCATAGGCAACAGGCCTGTATAATATTCCCGATGAATTAACCGGAGATCCATGCGAAAGATGTCCTCCGTGTGAAAGATTAAGACCCATAAACGTATCACCGGGTTTCAGATATGCAAAAAATACCGACATATTTGCCTGAGCCCCTGAATGAGGCTGAACATTTACATACTCAGCCCCGAAAAGAGCTTTAAGCCTGTCAATTGCAAGCTGTTCAGCCTGATCTATAAATTCACACCCTCCGTAATATCTGTTTCCCGGATAACCTTCAGCATATTTATTGGTAAGAACCGACCCCATTGCCTCAAGAACCTGGGGACTAACAAAATTTTCTGATGCAATCAGCTCAATTCCTTCTGACTGACGTTCATATTCTTTCCTGATAATCTCAAAAACAGCCTCGTCTCTTTTCATGATAAAGTTCTAATAATTAAACGTTTATAATATACTTCAAATATTTACCCTAATCATAATAATCAATTGCGTAATAACTTATAAATATAAAATTTTAATATCTAATCACTATATTCTCCCGACAACTCTAAAAGTTTTTCCCTGTATGTGGAAAAAATTCTCGATTTGGAAATAAACCCGACATACAATCCTTTATCCAGTACCGGAAGGTTCCATGCTCCTGTTTTAGTGAAAGCATCCATAACTGCCGACATACTCTCCGATTTATCTATATAGCTAGGAGGTATTGTCATTATGTCTCTCACCAGAATTTTGTCATATAAATTGCTGTTAAACATTATTTCCCGTATGTCGTCGAGTAAAACAACACCTTCAAGTACCCCATATTCATCAACCACCGGAAAAATATTGCGTTTTGAACCCGAAATTGCGCGGATAAGAGTGCGAAGTGTTTCATCAGGTCTCACTTTTACCAGATCTGTCTCAATATCTTTTGTCCAGTCAGTCACAACCAGAACAGCCGTATCCTTATCGTGGGTTATCAGTTCGCCTCTGTTTGCAAGCTGAATATGATAAATGGAATGTTTTACAAAGCCTTTTGCAGTTATATATGATACTGTGGAGGTTATAATTAAAGGAATAAGCAGGTCGTATCCTCCTGTTATTTCGGCAATAAGAAAAATTGCGGTAAGTGGTGCATGCATCACCCCTGCCATCATACCTGCCATTCCTGCAAGTATAAAACGGCTGTCAGGTATTTCGGCATGTGAAAACCGGGCAATAAGTGTAATTACCAGAAAGCCTGTTATTGCGCCTGTGAAGAGTACCGGAGCAAAAACACCTCCGATACCGCCTGCAGCATTTGTAGAACTGGTAGCAAAAACCTTAAGCATTATCATTGCACCTGCAATAATCAGAACCCCCCACCACTCATCTGCAAGCATGCCTGAAAAAACAGAATTTACAGCACTTATGTCCCCTTCAAGAAGGCCCTTTACCGTTATATAACCTTCCCCGAAAAAAGGCGGAAACAACAATACAAGAAGCCCCAGAACAAAGCATCCCAGAATCAGCCTGACATGCTGGTTCCTTATCTTATTGAAGAACATCTCCGTGACCAGAGTCATTTTTGTGAACCACACTGAGATAAATCCTGTAAAAATACCAAGCACAATATACCATGGAATGTTACTAACGATAAAAGCTTCCTTTACAGTAAATGAAAGCAGAACATCACTGCCCATAAACAACCATGCCACTGTTGCTGCAGTGACTGATGAAATAAGCAAAGGGACTATTGATGACATGGTCAGATCAAGCATCAGAACTTCAAGGGTAAAAACGATTCCTGCTACCGGTGCTTTAAAAATACCCGAGAGTGCTCCCGCTGCACCGCACCCTACAAGCAGTGTGATGTGTCTGTAATTCAGATTAAAAAAACGTCCGACAGTTGAACCTATTGAAGATCCTGCATGTACAATCGGTGCTTCTGCACCAACAGAGCCCCCGAAACCAATGGTTATTGCACCTGTTAATAACGGGGCCCAGATATTACGCGCCTTCAGATAGCTCTTTTTCCTCGAGATAGAATACAATACCCTGCTGATGCCATGACTCAGATTCTCCTTTATAACATATTTCACAAGAATAAATGTAATTACTACACCTGTAACGGGTGCAAAAAAATAGAACAGGTAACCAGTCCCTGAACTGAACCCTTTATACACAAAATCCGCAGTAAGATGTATTATATTTTTCAGTACTGTAGCAGCCAGTGCACTCAGCAGCCCAACAATCAGACTCAACAGATAAATAGTCTGCGTCTGACTCAGACGTGAAAAAATATTCCAGCCCGGAATGTCCTCTTTTTTCATAATTATGCAAATATAAAAACATAAGGTAAGAGATAACATATTTTTGCTATGTTTGTAATAGTGCCTTTTGTTAGCAGGCATAATAAAAATTTTTTAAACCAAACCCGATGATTGAATTTAGGCGGCACATTCTTGATAACGGATTAAAGATTATTGTTCATGAAGATAAATCTACTCCTTTGGCGGCAGTAAGCCTTCTGTATCTTGTTGGCTCAAGAGATGAAAATCCTCAATTGACCGGACTGGCACATCTTTTTGAACATCTTATGTTCAGAGGTTCTGAAAACATTCCTGATTTTGACGATCAGCTTCAGGCAGCGGGAGGAGAAAATAACGCATTCACAAACAGCGATATAACCAACTTTTATCTGACCATTCCTGCAGTAAATCTGGAAACTGCTTTCTGGCTTGAAGCTGACCGGATGAAAAAACTCAACCTCACTGAGGATAGTCTTGAAAATCAGAAAATGGTCGTTCTCGAGGAATACAGACAGAGTTACATTAACCAGCCTTATGGTGATGCCACCTTACTATTAAGACCGCTTGCTTTCAAGGTGCACCCCTACCGCTGGCATACCATAGGCGAAGAATTACACATTAAAAAAGTTACCCTGAAGGATGCAAAAGATTTTTTTTATTCACATTACGGACCTGATAACTGCATTATGGTTGTTGCCGGAAATGTCAAAACAGATGAGATATTAAGAAAGGCAGAAAAATGGTTCGGAAAAATCAGGATGAGAAACATTCAAAGCAAACAACTGCCTCCGGAACCACCTCAGCAGGAAGAACGAAAACTAACAGTAACAAAAAACGTACCTGCCGATGCTATTTTTAAAGCGTGGCATATCTGCGGAAGAAATGAAACTGACTTTCGTAACCTCGACCTGCTTACCGATATCCTTGCCGGCGGTGAATCGGGAAGATTATATACCACACTTGTAAGAGATAAAAAGATGTTCAGTTATATAAATGCCTACCTTACAGGTGATATGGATCCCGGACTGCTTATTATTCAGGGACGTCTTATGAATGGGGTAAATTATGACGTGGCAGAAAGGGAAATTGATAACATTCTGAAAGAGATACAGGAAAAAATGATTGAGGACAATGAAATGCAAAAGGTTAAAAATAAATTTGAAACCGATTTTGTGACAGGAATGGTCAACATCCTGAATAAAGCAGTTAACCTGTCGCAGTATGAAATGATGGGCGATGCCGGATTTATTAACAGGGAAATTGAAAATTATCTCGGGGTGACAGCAGAAATGATAATAAAATCGGCATTAAAATACCTTAAAAACAATAACTGCAGCACTTTGTATTATAAATCATTGAACAGCAACTGAAATGAGTCAGGAAAAAAGCATAAAACCAGAGATAATACCTGTTACCCTTGAACAGATACAGGATGTGAAAATATCATCTCTCTCAAATAATGTCCCTGTTTATCTTGTTGACGGGGGAAATGAAGATATTCTGAAAATAGATTTTATTTTCAGGGCAGGTCTCACAAACGAAGAATTACCACTGCAATCTTCTGCTACCGTGCAAATGTTGACGGAAGGTTCCGAAAGCATGTCAGCTGATGAGATAAAAAGACAACTCGATTATTACGGCATCACTTTTGCCCCATCATTTGAAAGGGATTATGCATGCATATCATTAATATTTCTAAATAAATATATTCAGGAAGCCCTCGGGTTATGCAGTGAAATAATTTTCAGGCCACGTTTTCCTGAAGAAGAACTCAAAGCATTGATGAACAGAAAATTACAATGGTTTCTGATAGACAGGGAAAGAGTCAGCACCCTTGCAACAGAACATTTTTTCGAATCAATATTCGGAAAAAATCATCCCTACGGAGCACGAATCAATAAAGAAGACTTTACAAGAATAACCCCTTATAATCTTCGCGATTTCCACTCAAAAAATTATACTCCTTCAAGCCTTTCTATAATTGTTTCAGGAAAAATTCATCCCGATACAGTAAAACTGCTTGACAATACCATAGGAAAGATTATTTTCAAAGCGATAGAAAAGAAAAGGTCACCACAGTTGCCTTACAGCGAAACCACAAAAAAAACAGATATCACCAGAAAAGAAGCAGTTCAGTCAGCATTGAGAATCGGAATGCAGACCATCAGGAGAACCAATCCCGAATTCCCGGCATTACAGATAGTCAATACTTTACTTGGGGGATATTTCGGCTCGAGGTTGATGAAAAACCTCAGGGAAATAAAAGGCTATACCTATAGTATATCGTCCTATCTGGTTTCACTTGAGCTGTCAGGCTATATTATGATTGCCACAGAAGTCGGGAAAAAACATAAATCAGGAGCTCTTAATGAAATTATTAAGGAAATTAAAATCCTTCAGAAGAAGCCTGTTCAGGAGAGTGAACTTCAAATGTTAAGAAACTATATGATGAGTGATCTTGTCAGAATGTTTGACGGACCTTTTGCCACAGCCGAAAGTTTCAGAACAGTATGGGAGTCAGGCCTTGATTTTAATTATTACCTTAAATTGGCCGATAAAATCAGAACCATTACACCCGATGAAATAATTCACATTGCCCGGACGTATTACAATATTGACGACTTATATGTGATTACCGCCGGATAACAGATGATTCTGAAAAAAATTTATATTGCTTTATTTCTGCTTGCTGGTTTTTCAGAAATATGGTGTCAACAAGATGAGGAACCGCCTGATTCTCCTCTTCTTATGAGGGTAACTGTTCAGCCGGAAACAGGTTTTACAGAAATCTACTGGAACAGGAGCAAGGCTGAAGATGTAGCCGGATATATTATTTACAGATTAATAGGTGGAGCAGTCATTGCTATTAATACAATCTGGAACCCCCTTTCAACCAGTTACATTGATATAGACTCCAAAGCCCTGTACTGGTCTGAATCATATTTTGTGGCTTCAAGAGATACTGCTGGTAACTTAAGCCCGCTTTCAAACGACCTCTCAACTGTTTTTACTATGGCATCGGTTGATACCTGCCGGAGTACTATTAATATAACATGGAACCAGTATAAATCATCACCTCTGAAGGTAAACGGATACAGAATTCTGGTTTCGGAAAACAATAGCAGTTTCTCCGAAGTCGCGGTAGTGCAACCCGATAAAAGCAGTTACATGCTTGGTGGCATCAGAAGCGGAACAAATTACTGCATTGTAGTTGAAGCTGTTCTCGAAAACGGCACAAAATCCTCATCAAACAAATCATGTGTATATGTTAAAATGCAAAAAGCACCTGAATGGATTAACGCAGATTATGCAACAGTTGACAATAATGGAAAAATTGCGCTCTCTTTTACCATTGGCCCGGCGTCGGAAATAAAAAAATTCAGACTGGAGAGGAAGCAGGCAGGTGATACGGGTTTTTTGCCCCTTGAAACATTTACAATTCCCGGAAACACACTTAAATATACCGACAACTCTTCTAATATAACTAAATTTTTCGTTTACAGACTTGCTGCCATAAATAATTGCGGTTTTGATGCAGTCTATTCAAATGTTGCGACTAATATTGTTCTAAGAATCAACTTTACAGGTGAAATTATTAAACTTTCGTGGAACAATTATTCAGACTGGCGTGGTGGTATCGCAGAGCAAACTGTTATGGCAGATTATGGCAACGGTTTCAGCGAATATGTTGTTCTGCCGCCAGCTGACACATTGTTACAAATCAGATATTCCGGCATTATGTACCACATTTCAGGGCCGGAAGTATGTTTTTATATAAGAGCAGATGAAAATATTAATTCTCTCGGCATTGCCGGCAGCAGCAAATCAAACATTGTATGTCTGCAGGCCGCAGAAAAGGTTTATGTACCTAACACTTTCACCCCTGACAAAGATAATATTAATGATTTTTTTAAACCGGTAATTTCATTTGTACCACGTTCTTATCAGTTAATTATTACCGACAGAAATAATAATATAGTTTTTGAAAGTACTGATTATGAGGCCACATGGAATGGAACCAAAAATGGTAATCCTCTCCCCTCCGGTGTTTATCTGTGGTATTTACGTCTGGTCTCCCCGTCAGGAGAAAAAATACAAAAAAGTGGTATTGTCAATATAATAAGGAACAGGTAAGTAGCTTTCAGCTATCTGACATATTTTCATTATTAACAACAAAAGTGTAATTGCACTATATTTGCATATGCATATAGTGTATGAGCAGGAAAGATAAATTTGATGAGGAGGATCAGAGAATTATCAGGGAGGAATATGAATCCCTGATAAATAATCTTCACCGTTGCAACAATCCCGGTGACAGGGAGTTGATTGAAAAGGCATTTAATAAGGCAAATGAGGCTCACTGGAACATGCGGCGAAAATCAGGTGAGCCTTATATTATTCATCCTCTGCGTGTTGCAAAAATAGTAAATCAGGAAATAGGTCTTGGTGCAAAGTCAATAGCAACTGCTCTTCTTCACGATGTAGTAGAAGATACGGATTATACGCTTGATGATGTAAGGAGGGATTTTGGTGACAAGATTGCTTCACTTATTGACGGGCTGACAAAAATTTCCGGAACCTACAATGCTGATGCTTCAACGTCGCTTCAGGCCGAGAATTTCAGAAAGATGCTTCTGACGATATCTGATGACCTCCGGGTTATACTGATAAAGATAGCTGACCGTCTGCATAATATGAGAACTCTGGATTCACTTCCGGAAAACAAGAAAATGAAAGTAGCAGGTGAAACCATTTATCTTTATGCACCTCTTGCAGCCAGGCTGGGACTTTATGCAATAAAGACAGAACTTGAGGATTTGAGCTTTAAATACAGGCACCCGAAAATCTATGATGAGATTCAGGCTAAACTCAGGCACAATGAAAAGAAATATCAGGCTTTGATCAACAAGTTTTCTCTGCCCATTATTGATAAGCTTAATCAGGCAGGTTACAACTTTAACATAACAGGAAGACCCAAGTCGATATATTCGATCTGGAAAAAAATGCAGACCAAGAATGTTCCGTTCGAGGAGATATATGATGTACTGGCAGTCAGAATAGTATTTGAACCTTTTCCGGGCATTTCTGAAAAAACCCAGTGCTGGAACATATATTCAATGATAACTGACACATACATGCCCAAGCCCGACAGGCTTCGTGACTGGCTGAGCCGGCCCAAGCCTAATGGATATGAGGCACTGCATGTTACATTAATGGGGCCGGAAGGAAAATGGGTAGAGGTCCAAATCCGTAGTACGAGGATGGATGAAATAGCTGAAAGAGGCTATGCCGCTCATTGGAAATATAAAGGTGATGATTCACAGGAGAGTGAGCTCGATAAATGGATCAAGAAAATCAGGGTAATGCTTGAAAGTCCGCTGGAAGACCCTGCTGAATTTCTGGATGAATTCAAGATGAACCTGTTCTCATCCGAAATTATGGTGTTTACCCCGAAAGGATTTCTTATTACCCTGCCAAAAGGTTCAACAGCTCTTGACTTCGCCTATGAAATACACACTGAAGTCGGGAACAAAGCCATAGGAGCAAAAATAAATTACAAACTTATGCCGCTTAACACTGTTCTTAGCAGCGGCGACCAGGTGGAAATTATTACTTCCGATAAAGCTTCTCCGGAAAAGGAATGGCTGAATTTCGTACATACCCCGAGAGCAAAATCAGCCATCAAAAATGCACTCAAAGCCGAATCAAAAAACAGGATTCAGAAAGGAATGACAATGCTTGAAGAAAAACTCAATGAACTTGGATTGGCACCAACTTCTGAAATCCTGAAAAAAATAATGATAAACTATGAAGTTTCAAACAAAGAGGAACTCTATTCAAAAATCGGACTCGGCATTATCACCCTCGATAATCTTAAAAAAGTCCTGCGAAAAAACCCTGCAAAAAACCTTATAAAATACTGGGATCTTAAATTAATCATTCCGGGGAAAGAGAAGTCTGAACAGGAACTTCCGGCAACATACGACAAAAAAAACCCCTTCCTACTCAGGGAAAATATTGAAAGTCCTGAACAGGCATACGAAATAGCCCGCTGTTGTAATCCCATTCCGGGTGATGAGGTTACAGGTTATTTATCGCCCGAAGGGACAATCGTTGTGCATAAACCAAACTGTCCTGTTGCCATAAGGTTAATGTCGAGTGAAGGAAACCGCATAATAGCCGTTAAATGGACAATGCACAAGCTTCTCTCGTTCCTGGTACGAATAAGTCTTTCTGGCATTGACAGAATTGGTCTTATAAATGATATTACCAAAATTATTTCAGGAGAACTGAAAGTCAATATGAGAAACATAAATGTATCAGTTCATAACGGAATTTTTGAAGGCACAATTGACCTTTATGTACATCATACCAGAGATCTTAACAATCTGATTATGAAAATATCGAATGTTAAGGGTATTGAAAAAGTAAGAAGAGTGGAAGATTTTTCAGAGGAGACCATGTGATTGTTAAGATTAAAAATTATTCAGTTTATCTGCTTTTAATCCGGCATCTTTATGAATACAGAAGACACAAAAAAGGTAGTGAAACAGATATTTACCGAATACCTCGAAAGAAAAGGTCATCGTAAAACTCCTGAAAGATATGCTATTCTTGATGAGATATATACTCAATCAGGACATTTTGACATTGAAACACTCTATTTTTCAATGAAAGACAAGAACTACAGGGTAAGCAGGGCAACATTGTACAACACCATTAATCTTCTGCTTGACTCAAATCTGGTGATAAAGCATCCGTTCGCTAACAGGTCATATTTTGAAAAATCATTTCAGTGCAGCCAGCATGACCACCTTATTGATATTGAAACGGGGAAAGTTATAGAATTCTGTGATCCAAGGATTAATGATATAATAAAAAGAGCAGGTGAGCTTAACAATTTCACCCCCGTGTCGCATTCGCTTTATATTTACGGAATTGCGAAGAAAGATAAATAAAAATGTACCTCTTTCTTGAGGAGCTGGTTTTATATATCAGGCTTTCAATATTTTATCAGTCAAGTTTCTAAAAAGTAACAGAAGCTGCCACTAACGGCTGCATACCAATATACTTTCCGTTTATCATGAACCCTTTCTGTTCAATTTTATTGTTCAGAAACAGGTTCTGTGGCATAAACACCATATTGAAGTTGTTTTTGTGTATTGAAGGTAGAAATGCCATTGAATTGTTTTTCTTACGCATTAGCTCAATGGTTACAGCATAAGCTGCTAATCCTCCTGCATACGGTAATAAATAATACGGAGTAATATTATCTGATTCTGTAAGCAGGGCAATACCTAATCCAATAATAGCGCCTCCTGTTGTTGCATAAGCTGTTAATACTCCCTGCCTTGGAGTGAGACCGGTATTTTTTACCCAGAAGTGTCCTATTAGGGTACCGGCTAATGCACCAGCTGCCGGTATAAGCCAGTCAGTTCTTTTAAAATCTTCCTCATATTCATTTCTTTCCTGCAGGTCAGAAAAAATCCCGAATCCCAGCCCTGTATTCAAGCCTGTAAAAACCTGCAGGGCTCTCATTTCTCCTCTTGTATAATCATGCAAGCTGCTTATCTTGTCTGCAAGTAGATATCCTCCGGCCCCGAATGCCAGAACAGAGCCTCCGAAAAACCTTGGTTCATCAGAAAATGCTGCAGAAATGCAAAAACCGGTAAATGGCATAACCCATCCATAATGACGATAAAGCTCAGCCTTTCCTTCAGGCCAGTCATTTTTTCTGGCAAGTGAGTAACCAAGAATTCCAAGACCTATACTCGATAAAGCTCCGGTTGCGACGGTTAATTTGTAATTGTTACTTTCGTGATTTTCTCCCCACCAGGCTTTTTCACCACCGATAAGAGTCGCAAGTCCAAACCCATAGGCCCAACCAAGAGTTTTCCCATGTCCGTTAAGCACCAGGGCGTCATATTCAATTTTTCTTGAAGGATTTGTTAAAAGAGGCAGTAATGCACAGCTTCCGGCGGTTATTACAGGAATACCGACTGCAGCTCCTCCATCCAGTTCTGCAATTACATCCAGAGCAATTCCATAATAGAGCCCATTCCATCCGGAAGAGATTATATGCTTTCTGAACAGCAAATCTTCCTGGCCATAGATACCCGGATTAATGGAAGCTAATGTTAATGCAATAACAATTAAAGTTTTAATCTTGTTTTTCATTTTTTAAATTTTAAATGAATAAAATATTCATTAAATTATTTAATAAAATTCTTTATGCATTACATATCAAATTTACAAAAAAATTACTGAATAAAAAAATGGTGACTTGTTTTACCTGAAAAATTGAAAAACATGGATTAATATTATATGTTTGTTGTATGAAACAGTTTTTAACAAATTTTATTCCGGGTTACAGTAATAAATTTATTCGTAAATTGGACACCTTTTTAAAATTAATATAACAAAAAATGAAGGTTGATATTTTATTAGGACTTCAATGGGGAGATGAAGGTAAAGGCAAAATTGTTGATGCTTTAAGTCCTGAATATGACATTATTGCAAGATTTCAGGGAGGGCCGAATGCCGGACATTCGATTGAATTCAACAATTTTAAATATATTCTACATTTAATACCTTCAGGGATTTTCAGGGAAGGAAAACTGAACCTTATAGGTAATGGTGTTGTACTCGACCCTGCTGTCTTCAGAAAAGAAGTCGAAAGTCTTGGTATTCCTCCGGAAGAGATAAAGAAACGTCTGCTTGTTTCAAAGAAAGCTCATTTGATTCTTCCCGGTCACAGAATACTCGATGCAGCTTATGAGTGTAGCAAGGGGAATTCACGGATAGGCTCCACATTGAAAGGAATCGGTCCGGCATATACCGATAAGGCAGGAAGAAACGGACTGAGAGTGGGGGATATCCTCCGCAGCAACTTTAAAGACCTTTACCGGCATGTTCTTGATATTCACCTGAAAATTGCCTCCTCCTACAATTACAGTTTTAATCTGGCTGACTATGAGGAAGGATGGTTTGAAGGAATTGAACTGCTGAAACAGTTTCCCCTGATAAACAGTGAGTATTTTGTAAATGAGATGCTGAAAAAAAACAAAAAAATTCTTGCCGAAGGAGCACAGGGTTCGATGCTTGATATTGATTTCGGCACCTATCCGTACGTTACATCATCAAATACCATAAGTGCAGGAGTTTTTACAGGACTTGGTCTTCCGCCAGCAATGGCAGGTGAAGTTTTCGGCATATTCAAGGCATACTGTACAAGAGTTGGCAGTGGACCTTTTCCTACTGAACTTAAAGATGAAGCCGGTGACAGAATAAGAGAGAAAGGATATGAGTATGGTTCAACAACGGGCCGGCCAAGAAGATGCGGGTGGCTCGATCTGACTGCATTAAAATACGCAATTATGATAAACGGTGTCACAAAACTGTTTATGATGAAAGCGGATGTACTTTCAGGCTTCAGTAAAATCAGAGTATGCACTTCCTACAAAATCAACGGAACAGAAACACGGGAAGTTCCGTTTGATTATGACCTCAAGAATGTGAAACCAGTTTACACCGAACTCCCCGGCTGGAGTGAATCACTCTCATCAATAAGAAGCTTCAACGAACTGCCGGCATCACTGAAAAATTATGTGAAATACATCGAAGAAGAAACCGGAATTCCGGTCACGATAATATCTGTCGGACCCGACCGGCAGCAGACTATTTTCAGAGAATAACAGAAAAATCCTTTGGGAATCTCTTTATTTTCTGAATATGTAAAGCCACGAATCAAAGGCAACCGTATCCTGAAACTGTTTTAGTCTGCTTATTGCAGTGCCCAGTTTATCGTGAGCCTCTGCCGATACCATTTCAAACGATGTGTTTTCGAGAGGAATTAGTCTGGCATTGGTGTAGCCTTTTGCCTGAAATTCTGAAAGCATTTTGCGGGCATATTCCGGAGTTATAAAGCTCCCAACAATAATATTATACCGGAACTTTCTTTCCCATTCCAGTTTCTGTTGTTCCGCAAGCCTCTCCTGTTCCAGTCTCTGATTTTCAAGTGCAACACGCTCCTGAACTGCTCTTATTGAATCGGCAACTCTTATACTGTCCTGTCTGGCTTTCCATATTGCCAGTGTATCTGCTTTCCTTCCAAAAATACCTTTTTCTTTCAGCCACCTACAGGATGAAAGAGGAAGAGTCAGAATTATCAGAAAAATTAATAAATATTTCATAACCAATAATTTAAAATAAAAATATCAAATCAGGATAACCTTTTAAACAAAAATAACAATTAATTTTTTACAACACAAATAAAGACAGTATTTTAGTAAAAACTTTTGTAATCCGGTGATTTTTGTATATTAGTCATCTGTTTTAACAAAATAAAATAAACCTTAAAAATCAAAAGGATGAAATCAATCGTACAATTCTTTGAAGAGAATGTTGAAAAGTTCACCAATAGTGTATATCTCTGGGAGAAGCCATCAGATAAATATGAAGGCACAACTTATGGTGAAGTAAGAAAACAGGTGCATGAATTTGCTGCCGGTTTGATTAATCTGGGTGTGAAAAAAGGTGACCGTATAAGTCTTATATCAGAAGGGAGGAACAGCTGGGTAATCGGAGAACTGGGTATTCTTTATACCGGTGCGGTAAATGTACCGCTATCCGTAAAGCTCAATCCTGAAGAAATAAAATTCAGGCTTAACCATTCCGAATCGAAGATGGTACTGATCTCTGCCATACAATATCAAAAGTTGATGGAAATTATTCATGATTGTCCTAAAATCGAAAAGATTATACATTTTGACACACAGGAAGAATATCTTCCCAACGAGATACATTTTAATGAAGTGAAAAAAATTGGCAGGGAGTGGCTTGAGAAACCGGGTAACTATGAAGAATTTGAAAAAATATATAAAAGCGTTACTCCATCCGATTTTGCAAATATCTGTTATACTTCCGGAACAACGGCTGATCCCAAAGGGATTATACTGACTCACGGCAATTATATTACCAATGTATATCAGGCATACTCCCTGATGGATATTCCGCCGTTTTTCAAGACCCTGCTTATGCTTCCATGGGATCATTCATTCGGACATACCTGTGGAATTTATGCCTTTATGGGTAAAGGGGCAAGTGTGGCATCTGTAAAAACAGGCAAAACACCTCTGGAAACACTGAGAAATCTACCGTCATGCCTGAAGGAAATAAAGCCTAATCTTTTGCTCAGTGTACCTGCACTTTCAAAAAATTTCAGAAAAAATATCGAAAAAGCGATCAAAGAAAAAGGCCGATTCACTGAACTGCTTTTTAACCATGCTCTTAAAACAGCCTATGCATATAACAAGGAAGGATATAATAAAGGAAGAGGAATTCAGAAACTAAAAAAACCCCTGCTTAAACTCTATGATAAAATACTGTTCAGCAAGATTCGTGAATTTTTTGGAGGCGAACTGGAATATTTTATAGGAGGTGGTGCATTGCTTGATATAGAACTTCAGCGGTTCTTTTATGCACTCGGGATTCCGGTTTTTCAGGGATATGGCCTGAGCGAAGCTTCCCCGGTAATCTCTTCAAACTCAAAAGAAAAGCATAAACTTGGTTCATCAGGCGTCCTGGTCAATAATATGGACCTTAAGATATGCGATGAAAATGGGAATGAACTGCCTGTCGGCGAAAAAGGCGAAATAGTAATAAGAGGCGGAAATGTAATGTATGGCTACTGGAAAAATGAAAAGGCAACAGCCGAAGCCATTAGGGATGGATGGCTGTATACTGGTGATATGGGATATATGGACAAAGACGGTTTTCTATATGTACTGGGAAGATTCAAAAGCCTTCTTATTGCAGATGACGGAGAAAAATTCAGTCCCGAAGGAATCGAGGAAGCCATCAGCGAACAATCGAAATATATAGACCAGTGCATGCTGTATAATAACCAGAAACCATATACTGTAGCCCTTATTGTACCTAACCAGCACGCATTGAAAACATATCTTGAGGAGAATGGTTTAACGGCTGATTCGGAAGAAGGAAAACGTGCTGTTCTTACCCTTCTTGAAAATGAAATAAATGAATACCGTACAAACGGAAAATACGGAAAGATGTTCCCGCAACGATGGCTTCCCGTTGCAATAGGAGTACTTGATGAGGCATGGACCGAAGATAATGGCCTGATGAACTCCACAATGAAAATTATAAGAGGAAAAATTACTGAAAAATATGCCGATCTTATTGAATATCTATATACCCCGGTAGCAAAAGTTGTAACTAACGAAAGAAATATTGAAGCAGTTGAAAAAATGAAACTCAGATAAATCTGTAATTTTCATGAGTCCAAAATCATTTAATTTTTACCGGTCAGAAATGATAATAACCTTTTAAAAAGTTAAAACATGACATTTGTATGTCATAAGATAAAATATTGGTTGTATCTTTGCATTTCTTTGATTTATAAATTAAAAGCGAGAGGAAAGTGGAATGAGTTTATTAAGCAGTCTGAGGCCGCAGGTTGTATGGAGATATTTTGAAGAGATATGCAGGATACCACGTACTTCCAAACATGAAGAAAAAATAAGGAAATATCTTCTTGAATTTGCAAAACAACACAATTTACCTGCATCAGAAGACAGTGCGGGAAATATTCTTATTGTAAAACCAGCATCACCCGGCTTTGAGAAAAAGGAGGTTGTTATTCTTCAGAGTCATATGGATATGGTCGGAGAAAAACTGGCCGGCCATCCGCACAACTGGTATACCGACCCTGTAATTCCTTATATAACAAACGGATGGGTACATGCAAAAGGAACCACACTTGGTGCCGACGACGGGATAGGTATGGCTGCACAACTGGCCCTACTTGCTACTCCGGAACTGAAAACAGGAAAAATAGAATCTCTTTTTACTGTTGATGAAGAATCCGGAATGACCGGAGCAATAAATCTTAAGCCTGATTTTATTACCGGCAGGATATTACTTAATCTTGATTCGGAAGATGAGGGTATATTTTTCATAGGCTGTGCAGGCGGAATTGAAACCACAGTGACAATGAAATATGATCCTGTACCGGTTCCGCAAGAATCAAATGCATATAAAATAATCCTCACGGGGCTTCATGGCGGCCATTCGGGTGATGAAATTCACAAAGGCTATGGAAATTCCATTAAAATCATGTCGCACCTGCTTCTCGAACTGACAAAAAAATATGAAGCGGGTATCAGCATTTTCGAAGGAGGAAACATTAGAAATGCTATTCCCCGCGAGGCTTTTGCGGTTATCACTGCTCCACATACATACAGCGGATACATTAATAACAGTGTAAATGAATATTACAAACTACTTACCGGGAAATTCAAAACACTTGAACCCGATATCAGAATTTCGGTGAACAAAGTTCCTCTGCCTGAATTCATTATGGATTCAGCAAGCCAGGTTAAACTACTCGAAGCACTCAATGAATGTCCAAACGGCGTGATAAAATGGTCGGAAGAAATGGAAGATCTGGTAGAAACCTCCACAAATCTTGCATCTGTCAGATTCACTGAAGAAAACACAGTCAGGATTGTGACCTCACAGAGAAGTTCGGTTGATCCGGCAAAAACAGATTTGGTAAAACAAATAACAGACTGCTTTTCATCAAGGGGTGCAATAGTAAAATCATCCGACGGATATCCCGGATGGAAGCCTAATACTTCATCAGAGATCCTTGAAATTGCTAAATCGTCTTATAAAAAGCTTTTCGGAAAAGAAGCACAGGTAAGAGCTATTCATGCCGGACTTGAATGTGGACTTATTTATGAGAAAAACAGGGAGATTGATATGATCTCATTCGGTCCTACCATTAAAGGAGCCCATACTCCTGAAGAAAAGTTGGAAATTGATTCTGTTGATAAGTTCTGGACTCTGCTGCTCGATATACTTCAGAATATTCCTGAAGTTTAAAACCCGGACTTAATTATTGAATAATTACGCCCTTGAAAAACCAAAGATTATTCATCACAGACAAAAAAATCATCTTTTCCGGTTGAACACAACGGGCAAATAAAATCATCAGGAAGATCCCTGAATTCAACTCCTATGTCTATGCCAAATTCAGGTTCTCCCTTAAGCGGATCATAAATATATCCGCATACTGAGCATTTATACCTTTCCATAAGTTATTTCACTATTAATCAGAAAATTAATTATCTATGAAGAACAAGTAACCAGCGATATGGGTAATTTAATATTAAATCTCATTACTGTGTCCGCAAATTTCTATAAGAACACCTCCGGTTGATTTAGGGTGTATAAAAGCAATTTCAAGTCCGTCTGCTCCTTTTCTGGGCATTCTGTCAATCAGGGCCAGACCTTTATCTTCTGCTTCCCTGAGTTCTTCATCTATATTTTTTACGGCAAAAGCGATATGATGAATCCCTTCTCCCCTTTTTTCAATGAATTTTCCCACAGGGCCTTCAGGATCGGTTGACCCAAGAAGTTCAATTTTTGTCTGTCCTACCATAAAAAAGGCCGTTTTTACTTTCTGATCAGGCACCTCCTCAATTTTATAACATTTCACACCTAACAGTGCCTCATAAATCCTGATTGCTTTTTCGAGGTCAGAAACTGCTATTCCGATATGTTCAATATATTCCGGTTTCATGTTGTCAATGTAAATTAAAGCATTTTTTCTCTTAATGAACTATACAATCTGAATATAATAAATGATATTAAACCAAAACTTTCTGTCCACCGGCTTCGCCGGCCGTAGCCTACTATGTCGGTCGAAGGCCGAAGCGGAACACGAAGATGGATTAAATCAGAAAGGGAAGTCATCGTGTTTAAGGTCTGTCTGTATATTTTCAGGTTTTTTGGCTGCTGTATGTACCGGGAGTCCGTCAACATAAATAGCTTTATAGGGAGTTACCGGACATGCATGTTCACAATGTCCGCATCCTATGCAGATATCATCGTTTGTTTCGGGTATTGTAAGATTTCCGATGAAGGGTACCATGTGCACTGCCTTGGTAGGGCAGCTTTCAGCACAGGCACCGCAAGCCGTATGTTCAGTTTCGACAATGCAGTTTTCCCTGACGAAAATTGCCTTTCCTATTTTTGTCAGTTTCTTTGCCTCGGGTAGAAGTGGCAGAAGAGCGCCGGTTGGACATATCTCAAGGCATCTGGTACACTCATAGGCACAGAATCCTTTATGATAGTCCATGTGAGGCTGCATGATACCGGCAATTCCATACTGATCAAATGACGGAACAAGAACATTATTCGGACAGGCGGAAACACACAATGAACAGGCAGTACATTTTGAAATAAAATTTTCAATACCTGTTGACCCAGGTGGTGTAACCGGACTGGTCTTTTTTTCCTTTACCGTCGAAGCTTTCTGAGGTACAGGTGTATTCTTTTCCTGGCCTGAAGATCTTCCTGAAAGGCCTAAAAGAAGCAAAAGAGTCCCGCCTATCAACTCGCGCTTCTTTCTGTCAACTTTCTTCTCTGCTGAAGAAAACCTCACAAATCCATATGAGATGGCTTTATCGGGACAACTGTTAATGCAGTTGAAACATACCACACACCGAGAATTATCAATATTTTTATTCAGAAAGTCAATACATGATGATTTGCATGCAATTGCACATCTGCCGCACTTTGTACATTTAGAATCATCAAATTTAAATCTAAGTAGTGATATTCTGGATATCAATCCAAGAAAAGTTCCCACGGGACATACTGTGTTACAATAAAGCCTTCCCTTTATCAGGGACATTACACCGGTTAGAAGTAAAAACAAAGAAGGAATTATATAAACATACGCTTTGAATGAAGGAAAATGAAGGGGAACAATAGCATATACATCAAATCTTTCAAAAATATGGGCAAGCACATTATTGATTCCGGTAATAACAGGCCGGGCGAAATATGTCATAAACCGGCCAAATATGCTATACGGGTCGAGAAGGGTGATAAAATATAAACCTCCGAAAACGGCAAAAAGCAATGTAACAGCAAGAATTGTATATCTGAGAACCGTATGTGGTTTTTTGAATCCAAAGCGTCTGTATCTTCTTTTTATCTTGCCTCCTGCCCTGCTTATTATATCCTGCATAATTCCCAGAGGGCAGAGAAAAGAGCAATAGCTTCTGCCGGTAAGGACAGTAAGTATGAGCACAGCAATAAAACCTGTTGCAGCTGCTTCACCGGCACTGATGAATTTAATGGCAGAAGGTGCAAACTGAAACCACAGCGGTATATCGAAAAACTCTTCAGGAAGAAGATGTCTGATATCAAGAAACAGAACACAAAATACTGCAAATATGGCAAGTGCTGTTGCAAGCCTTATATATTTCAGAGCCTTGGAAGTCATTCTGATTTTTTATTACATTTTTATCTTTCTGATATTCAGGGAATCGAGGTTCATATTCCCAAGTCCTAAATTATGGGCAATTTTAATATAATCTATTTTGTCAGGGTCGTAATTAATCATTTTAGCTGCTGCAGCATCACCGGCAACCCAGTCGGTAGTTATGATCTGCGATGCAAGGTTTGCAACATCCTCCTTTGATACTCCCTGAGGCCCATGTTTGGTCATAACATTATAACAATCAATTATATGGAGCACAGGTTTTTTACTAAAGAAAGCATAGTCGGCAATGCACTGGTGAAGATTGTTTCTGTGCCAGTAACCCCTGTCCCACACAACTCCCATCATATTTTTCATAGCACACGTCATGTGTGTAGCATCATGGTTTTTAAGCACAGGAACATTAATGATAACATCCGATTCGAGTAGCACCTGATGTATTTTTGTCTTTTTCAAACTTCTGGCTTCAGGAATTGACACTTCCTGGTAGTAGCTTTCCGAGTTTGCAGGCACTACCTTTGCACCAGCATCCTTTGCTGCTTTTTCTATACCTGAGTTCCTGTAGCAGTTAACCCAGTTATCAACTGTATGGTCAAATAGATACACCTCTTTTGCACCTGCGCGGAAACAATGTTCAATTACCCTTTTTACAAGGGCAGGATTTGTACAGGCAGCATATTCAGGAGTCCTGTCCCAGCCTATGTTAGGCTTTACAAGTACTTTCTGCCCTTTCCCCACAAATCTTGTCATTCCTCCAAATTCCTGAATACCAAGGTCGAACATTGCATCAGGTTTACCGCCCATAATTGCCACCATATCATAGGTCTGGCCCGGTTGATTTTCCGGCCAAAGCTTCTTATAGCCACCGAAACTCATTGCAGCTCCTGCCGCAAAACCAGCACCGGCAGATTTTATTATAAAATCCCTTCTTCTCATAATTCACTTATTAAATAATTTTCCCAATATATACCCAAAACAAAAATCTGCGAAAAATACATTTTTTTCGCCTTTTTAAGTAGCCCTGAAGACTATTTTTTTTAAAGAATGGCCTAATATTTAACATATTTTAATTTTATTAAAGAGTTAACTTTACAACCGTTGTTTTGTTATATTAATATTGCATTAAAAAAACCGGCATAATGAAAATACTTTATTATGATTGCTTTTCAGGGATAAGCGGTGATATGAACCTTGGCGCAATGATTGATCTTGGAGTTGATGTAAAATACCTTGAAGGTGAGCTTGGAAAACTTAACCTTGAAGGATGGAAGCTCGAGGTTAAAAAAGACCAGAGGCATGGAATATACGGAACGAGGGTTGATGTTATACAGACAAGTCACGGGCACTCACACCGGCATCTTTCAGATATTTTTAAAATAATTGATAAATCTGCTCTT
>Ga0123519_10002013_pt1 | contig 34671 bp, 28 predicted proteins | sample YelNatPaOPRAMG02_FD_87396 | JGI IMG/M metagenome (GOLD analysis project Ga0123519, IMG submission 87396) | Hot spring microbial communities from Yellowstone National Park - Yellowstone National Park OP-RAMG-02 (version 2) | ecosystem: Environmental > Aquatic > Thermal springs > Hot (42-90C) ... | reverse complement strand
GGCCCGCGCTGCGGGCTTGTACCGCGAGATGGACCCGCGGGCGCGGGCCGCGGCGTGCGGCGAGCGCGATGGGTGCCGCGTGGCCTGCCCATGGGGCGTGCCGGTGCGGGCGAAGATGGAGCGAGCGCATGCCGTTCTGGCGTAACACATTCGCAGCCGTGATCGTAGCCACGGCTCTGGGGGCCGGGCTCGCGGAGGGCGGCCCGGCCTCCCTGCTTCCGAAGTCGGGAAGCGTTCCGGGATGGGTGTGGCAGGGCGAGCCGAGGTCGTACGCGCCCGACAACCTGTATGAGTACATCGACGGAGCCGCCGACCTCTTCCTGGCCTACGGCTTCCAGGAGGCGGCCGTCGCCGACTACCAGCGGGCCGGCGACGAGGGTCACTGGATCATCGTGGAGATCTACGACATGGGTGCGCCCCTGCACGCCTTCGGCATCTACACGGCTGAGCGTCCGCCGCACGTCAAGCGATTCGACGCGGGCGCGCAGGCGTATCAGGCCGATGGTATGGTTGCGCTGTGGCGGGGCCGCTACTATGCCAAGGTGCTTCTCGTTCAGGGCAATGATGCACAGGCTCAGCGCAGCCTCGCCGCGCTGACCGGCCGGCTGCTCCCGGGGTCGCTGGAGATGCCGGCCGAGCTGAAGCGGCTTCCCGCGGAGGGGAGGGAGCGGGGCAGCGAGCGTTACACGCAGGTGGGCGCGCTGGGGCACAAGTTCCTCACCGACGCGATCAGCGCGGACTATGCCGTCGGCAAGACGAAGGCGACGCTGAACGTCGCGGACCTCGCATCACCCGAGAAGGCGGCCGAGGCCCTCGGCAAGCTCAGGGACTTCGAGCGGCGGTCCGGCAAAAACCTGGCCGACGCGGCCGCCCTCGGGCGCGGCGGCTTCACGGCGAGGGACAGCTTCTATGGCGAGCTGGCGGCGGCGCAGCAGGGCCGGTTCGTCGTGATCGCGGTGAGTGAGAAGGCCGATCGCGCCTCGGTATCGGACCTCGTGAAGCGCGCGGCGGCCGGGCTGGAGGAAAAGCCGAACTCGCCGAGCACGGCCTGCACCGACGAATACTGCCCTGTGGACCCGCACTTGATCAAGCCCTGAACCTGGACGCGCGTGCATTAGCCAAGCGCGCGAACCCGTCCCACATAGAGGCGGTATGTGCGCGGCTCTCCGAAGCCCATGTGGTGGTAGAAAGCGGCGGCGGGCGCGTCGCGATGGGCGACCAGCTCGACGTAGACGTCGCCGCCAAGCGCTGCCGCAGCCCGGGTGAGCAGGGATCGGCCGACCCCGGTGCGGCGGCGGTCGGCGCGAACGAACAGCTCGTGGACATGGTAGTTCGTCCGCCCCCGCCAGGGATAGTGGTAGCCGAGCAGCACGCCGACGATGGCGCCGCCGCTGATGGCCACGTAGCAATTCCGCGGGTCCAGCTCGTGCAGGCGGGAGAGGTATTCAAGGGCCTCGGCCTCCTGCCAGATTTCGCGGTAGGGCGGCTCGGCGAACACGTCCACAAACAGCCGTGCACAGCCAGGAAGATCGCGGGCCGCGCACCTGCGGATCTCGACCGCGTGTCCAGAGACCATGCGAACTTGCGCCCCTCAGCTCCGCCCGAAGTGCCGGCGCACGCACTCCCAGATAGCTGGGTCGTCGCCCCGCAGGCACCAGAAGCAGACGCCCGCGACGTCGAGCGCGTCTGCGGTTTCCAGGTGACTGCGGGTGCTCCTGGCATCGGTGATGTAGAGCAGGTGCAAGTGGCCCTCCGCGTCGGTGTAGCGCGCCACGCTGACATCCCAATGCGATATCCACCGCCGCCCGATGCTCGACTCGGCCGCGCGCGCATCCACCCATTCAAAGTCGTAGACCTGCCGGGAGCGCGGCGGCTCCGTCAGGTCGAAGTCCAGGGAGTAGGTCGGCAGTCCCATGACGAGCTTGTGCCTGGGCACCTCGCGCGCCAGGTAGCTCATCCGCTCGCGCGTCCAGGGGGCGGTGGAGGTAGGGCCGACGACCTCGGGAGTCCATGGCCCGAACAGGTCATAGTTCATCGGCCGCAGGTGGTCGGCGTAGTGCGCGAGCGTCGGCAGCTCGAGGAAGCGGATGCCGCCGTCCCGCCGCGAGGCCGCGGACGGCGCGTCAGTGCAGATGCTCAGCATCTTGCCCCGCTCGTGCAGGGCCGCTGCCAGGTCAGCGATGAAGCCCGTGAACGCGAACCGCGCGCGAGCAGGCAGGTGCTCCAGGTCGATGTCCACGCCGTCGGCGCCCGTGTCCTCACACTCGGCGGCCATGTTGGCGATCAGCCGCGCGAGCGCGCCCTTGGATTCGCATAGCTCCGCAAACAGCTCACCGTCCCCGCTGTAGTCATTCAGGACCGAGACTCCAAGGTCGCGAAACCTCGCGATCAACTCCGCCCGCTCGCTGGCCGGCCAGTCCGCGGGTAGCGAGCCGTCCGGGCCCGGGTGCTCGCACATGAGGATGACCTGATCGAAGATGTCCTGGAACTCGGTGACGCGCGCGAGCGCGTGTTGCGCGTCATCTCTCAGCATCCACGCCGACACCAGGCGGCGCGATTTTGGTGGTCGAAAGACAGGGCTGGTCTCGCTCACAGCGGTGGACTCCTGTGGTGATGGGGAGACGGGTTCGCCTCCGGAGTGGCCGCTCCTTCCCGACCACCCTCAGGACCGGGGCGGCCCGAACGCGCGAGGCCGGCCGCCACCTTCACGGCCGGCCTCGCCTTCGTGGGACCTGGTCGAGGAGGCGCTACTCCTCGGGCTCCTGTGCAGGCGGGGCCGGAGGAGGCGGGGCGTGTTGCTGCATCATCCCCATCAGCGCCATGTGAGCCGCCGGTCCGCCGGCCGCGCGGACGAGATCGCCGAGCATCTCGCCGATCGGCCTGGTGGTGGTGACCATCGCCACGACGAGCTCACCGCCCTGCGGCGCCACGGCCGCGAAGACGCCCTTTGCACCCGGCGCAACGAGGATCGCCACGTTCACCTGGTTCTCCGCGCGAACCGTCACCATCGGCGTCCAGCCGCGGGAGGTCATCATGTCGCTGTAGTGGCCCACCACCCGGTTTCCGTCGACGGTCCCGGCGGGCTGCATGATGTAGGCGGTGACGCGCGAGACGCTCTTGATGATCTCCTTCGCCGGCTCGATCATCGGCGCCAGCATGGCCAGCCTCCCGGCCTGCGGGCCCATCGACTGGAGCGCGCCGGCCTGCTGGTGGGCGACCTCCGCGACGGCGTCGAGCAGTCCGCCGACCAGTTGAACCGCAGCCTCGCCATTTACGTCGACCTGCATCGTCACTTTTGCTCCCTCGTACACGAGCTGATTCGCCGTGAGAGGAAGGCCCGCCGCCGGCGCCGGCGGCGCCGCCGCGGCGGCCGGGACGGCGCACACCACTGCCGCCACGGCCAGGACTGCGAGAATCTGTGCACCGCGAATGCTCATTCGTCCCCCCTTTTCCGCTTACCAGCGGGGCGTATTTCACTTCCAGCCTTTACTACGCTGACATCGCGACTTTGGTTTCACGGATTCGCCTTCCTGCCGCCGCAGCGGCCGCCGCTGGCATTCTCGGCCCGGGGCAGGAGCCCCGCGTGCATCCGGGGAAAAGAGCGTCGGTCTTCCATCGCCGCCCAAATGCAGCCATAGGTTGGAGATGAGCGTGACCCGGCCTCGCAGACTCCTGGCACACCTCCTCGGCATCATCTGCCTCCTCGCAGCTACCGCTGCGGCCAGGGCCGCCGACCCGGTGCCGATCGCGCCGGGTGCGACGCACACCGAGGTCTACCGCCCGGACGGCCCGTGGGCCATCCACATCGTCTCGGCCGACCTCTCCCAGCCGTATCTGGACGTCCGCGCCGTGCTCGCCGGCGGACAGAAGATGGGGCGGCAGGCGCTCAGCCGGATGCTGCCCGCGGATCGCCCCGAGGAGGAGCGACTGGTGGCGGCAGTCAACGGCGACTTCTTTGCGCTGGACTGGGGCGAGGCCGCCATCATCCCTTTGGGGTTCCAGGTTACGGGCGGCGAGCTCGTGACGCTGCCGGATCCATACCGATCTGTCTTCTATGTGCTCGACGACCGGACGCCGCACATCGGGCGGTTCCGGCCGATCGCGTGGCTGGTGTGCCCCGATGGCGTGCTCTACCCGATCGCCGCCCTAAACCGGATGCCGGGAAACGCGGACCTGGTGGTTTTCACGCCGCGGTTCGGGCCGCAGACGCTCGCCGATGCGGACACGACGCAGATCGCGCTCGTGGGTTTCTCCGGGCCTCTGCGCCCGGACAGCGAGACCGCCGGCCGCGTCGCCGCGGTGGTGAAGACGGGGCGCCTCGCGATCCCGCCGGACGGAGCGGTCCTGGCGGCGCGCGGGGTGGCCGCCTATGCGCTGCGCAACCTCAAGGTCGGCGACGAGGTGCGACTGCGGATGAAGCTGGAGCCAGAGGCGAAGAACGTCGTCGAGGCGATTGGCGGCGGGCCGCGGCTGGTGCGGGATGGGCGCGTCTGCGTCGAGGTCAAGGAGGAGCGATTCGCGGACAGCTTCGCCTCCCGCCGCCACCCCCACACCGGGGTCGGCCTCAAGGGCAACACGGTGTTCCTGGTCACGGTGGACGGGCGACAGCCGGGGTACAGCGAAGGGATGACGCTGTACGAATTCGCGCAGCTCTTCGTGGATCTGGGGTGCACCGACGCGATGAACCTCGACGGCGGCGGGTCAACTGCCATGGTGGTGCGGAACCGCCTCGTCAATTCGCCCTCGGGGGGCGCGGAGCGCGCGGTGGTGAACGCGCTCGCGCTGTTCAGCACCGCGCCGGCCGGGCCGCCCGCGTGGCTGGTTATCGAGCCCGCCCAGGCGAACGTCCTCAGCGGCGATCAGATCGACCTTACGGCTACCGCGCTGGACGAGTACTACAACCCGGCGCGGATCGATCGCAGCCAGGTGTGTTGGCAGGCGCCCCGGGGCCTGGGAACCATCGACAACAGCGGACGTTTCCAGGCCTCAGAGGTGGAGTCCCCCACAGTCGGGCTGGTGCTGGCGCAGTACGGCAACATGACGGCCTCCTCCGTCGTGCGCGTGCTGCCCGCGCCCGCGCGGCTCGTCGTCGTCCCGTCGCAGGCAACGCTGCCGCCGGGTGGGTCACAGCAGTTCACCGCGCGCGCCTATGACGGCAACAGCCGTCTGATTCCCCTCGCGGCCGACCGCATCGCCTGGAGCGCGGAGCCCGCGGGCGCGGGGACGATGGCGCCCGACGGAACGTTCAGGGCGGCCTGGCACCCCGGCCGCGTGACCATCATCGCCCGCGTGCGAGACGTCACCGGCCAGGCGCAGGTTGTCATTGGCGCGGCCAGCAAAGTTGTGGAGGATTTCGAGCGCGCCGGGAAGTGGTCTTATCAGAGCATCCCCGCCTCGCTGCCCGGCGGGGTGAGTGTGGTGCAGGACCCGACGAACCCCCAGAACCACTGCCTCCGGCTTGCCTACGACTTCACCGGCGCGACCGGCACGCGGGCCGCCTACGCCCACCTGGAGCTGGCGCTGCCGGAGTGCCGGAGCTTTTCGGTGCGAGTCATGGGCGACGGGCAGGGCGGCTGGCTGCGGGCCCGCTTGCGCGACGCCGGGGGGCGGAGCGCCACGCTCGATGTCTCGCCGCACGTCGACTGGTCCGGCCAGTGGCGTGAGTTCACAGTCTGGCTGCCCGAGGATGCTGCGACGCCCGTGGTGCTCAAATCGCTGTATGTCACCGAGTACCGCGCCGACCGAAAGCCGGCCGGCGAGATCCTCTTCGACGACATCCGCGCAGCCGTGATCGGCCCCACGGAGCAGCCAACCACACCCGCTGCGCCGCCGCAACCAATGCCCACCCGAGCTCCCGCGAGCATTTCCCCGACCCTGCGCGTCCCGACCCTTACCTGCTACCGCACTCCCGAGCCGGTGACAGTCGACGGCAGCATCGGCGAGCTTGTCTGGGCGCGCACGGCGCCGGTCGCGCTCCGCGCCGCGGGGGAGGAGGGGCCGGCGGGATCCACCCAGGTGCGCGCCTGTTGGGACGACGGCAGCCTCTACCTCTCGTTCGTCTCCATGGACCACGACATCTGGGCCACCCTGCGCGGGCGCGACGCCGACGTGTTTTCCGAAGAGGCGATCGGCGTCGACCTTTGCCCGAGCCCGGACTCGGGGGCGGGTTTCCAGATCGGTGTGAACCCACTGAACACAGTGTGCGACGCGAGCGTCCTGTACCCCGCCTCCGGCGAGCGGGCGAGCATGACCGAGAACCGGCAGTTCGACTGCGAGGGGTTGCGGTCGGCGGTTCAGATGGTCGGCACGACATCTGCGAGAGATGACCTCGACTACTACTGGGTGGCCGAGCTGGCGTTTCCCTTCTCCTCGATCGGGCGCGAGGGCCGGGCGCCGGCAGACGGCGAATCCTGGCGTGCGGACTTCTTTCGCATCGACCGGGCGCCGTCGGGCGAGCGCGTCAGCTCCTGGTCGGCGCCGCGCGTCGCGCCCGGGAAGTTCCAACTGCCCGGCTTGTTCGGGCGGCTCGTGTTCTCGACTCAGATTCGCTGACTCGCAAGGGGAGGCCGCATGAGACCTGTGCCAATGTACATCTGCCGCCGCACCCCGCAGCCCATCATCATCGACGGGCGTCTCGACGAGCCGGTGTGGTCCCGGGCGCCCGCCGTTGGCGACTTTGTGCTCGCCGACGGCGAGGGTCAGCCGCAGCTTCCCACAGAGGTGAGGGCGTGCTGGGACTCGTCGTACCTCTATGTGGCCTTCGTGTGTGTGGACACGGACATCTGGGGGACGCTGCGGCAGCGCGACGACCCCCTCTATGAGGAGGAGGTCTGCGAGGCGTTCCTCAGCTCGGGCGGAGATGTGACGAAGTACTACGAGTTCAACTTCAGTCCGCACAACGTGGTGTTCGACGCCAAGGTGGAGTGCCCCGAATCGGGCGACCGTCGCTTCATGAAGAACGATCCGACCTGGGACTGCCAGGGCCTGCGGTCCGCGGTGCAGGTCGTTGGCACGCTCGATGATCACAGCGATGTGGATGAGCGGTGGACGGTCGAGGTTGCCCTGCCCTTTTCTGAGATCGGCCGGCAAGGGCAGCCGCCCAGGGACGGTGAAACCTGGCGGGCGAACTTCTATCGCATTGACCGGGCCGGCGAGGGGGAGTACAGTTGCTGGTCGCCCACCCTGGCCGATCCCCCGAACTTCCACGTGCCCGGGCGGTTTGGGCGATTCGTGTTCTCCACGGACGAACTATAGAAAGGGGGTCTCGATGAGTCGAGCCTGGTGCACGCGAACGGCCCCGCTGATCGCTCTATTCGCGCTGATGGCCGCGCCGTGGGCAGGGGCGGCCGAGGTCCGCGTGATCTCCCCGCAGGACGGGGCCGGCCTCAGCGGCACCGTCGAGGTCATCGCCCAGGTCGTCCCGCCCCGGGCTGCGAGCCTGGACCGCGTCGTGCTCGTGACCGCGGACGGCCGGACGATTCGCATGACGCCGCAGTTCGCCGACCGATATACTGCCGCCCTCGACACGACGACCCTGCGGAATGGAAAGCAGGCGCTGGCGGTGATCGCATTCGCCAAGGGCCGCGACGAGGAGATGCTTACCGCCGACACGTCCAAAGCCTGGGGGAGCGAAGTCCGAAGCTGGGAGGCCGAGGTGCGGGTTGCGGTGAGCAACCCGTACAACCATTATTGGGGAGACCTCCATGCCCACACCAGCTACTCGGACGGCTGCCGGGTGCCCGAGGTCGCCTACCGCTATGCGCGCGACACCGCGAGGCTCGACTTCTTCGCGGTCACCGATCACAGCCAGCTCCTCACGCTCGACGAGTACGCGGACACGGTCGCACAGGCGGACCGCTTCAACGAGCCCGGTCGCTTCGTGGCGCTCTACGGCGTCGAGTCCACCGAGGGCACCGGGCACCTCAACGTGTATATGTCACCGGTACCTCAGCTTCCAGTCGACCTGGACGCGCGCTACCGGGCCATCGGCGAGATGGAACTGCTGGGCCACTTCAACCACCCGAGTCCGTTCGAGCATGAGGGGCAACCGTGGCGCGATGACTTCGAGGGTTTCCACTGGGTCCCCGCGGCCGACCAGTGCATGGCGATGGTGGAGGTGCGCTCTCCTGAGGAGGAGGCGGCTTACATCGCGCTGCTGAACGCGGGCTGGCACGTCGGCGCCGCCGGTTGCCAGGACCAGCACGGCGCGACCTGGGGCACGGGCGGCTCGACGTGGACGGTTGCGCTCGCCCGCGAGCTCACCCGGGAAGCGATCCTCGAGGCGCTGTGGTCCCGCCGCTGCTATTCCGCGGCCGACCGCAACCTGCGGCTGGACTTCACGCTGGACGGCGAGGACATGGGCTCGCGCATCGCCCGCCGCGGCGGACAGATGAGTTTTCTCATCACGGTCGCCGATCCTGACCCCGGCGAGGTCGTCGAGCAGATAGACCTGTTCGTGGACGGCAAGATCGCCCAGACGGTCCGGCCGGGGCTGACGACCTACGCCTGGGCCGCGTCGCTCGACCTGCCCCGCGGGACCCACTACTGCTTCGCGCGGGTGACCCAGGTGCGGGACCGCATGTCATGGTCGAGCCCCATCTGGGTCACCGTATACTGAGGGGGCCTGCCATGAAGCCAACAACCCGCCGCGATCTTGCGCTCTCCTTCGTGTTCGCCCTGGCCCTCGCGGGCCTGCCTCTGCTGCCCGCCTGCAGCGCGGCACCGCCGGGCGGGAGCCGGGCGGCCGCGGTCCCCCTGGTGGACGGCTGGCAGCCGATCGGCCTTTCGGGCGGGGGCGGCATGTTCGCGCCCGCGATCAGCCCGGTCGACCCGGATCTCATGATGGTCAACTGCGACATGTCCGGAGCCTATCTGTCTCACGACGCCGGGCGCACGTGGCGCATGATTCACCACCTCCAGCTCCGCGGCAATACCCGCTGCCGGCCTGCGTTTCATCCGACTGATCGGAACGTGATCTTCGCAGCGAACGGGTGGTCGGGCGAGCTGGAGGTCACCCGCGATGGCGGAGAGACATGGACGAAGATCGGCGACCTTCCCGCCGGCCTGTGCGGCGAGATTGCCATCGATCCCGACAATCCCTCCCTAATGCTCGCCGGTGCGTGGGACGGCGCCTGGATCTCCCGCGATGCGGGCAACCACTGGGTGCGGTGTGAGGGGCCGACAGGGGAGGCGCTGTCGTTCTGCGTGGATCGCACCAGCCCGCGCGGGCGGCGGGTGCTGTTCGCCGCGACGCAGCAGGGCGTGTGGCGCTCGGAGGACGGAGGCGAGACCTGGTCGCGGAAGATGGCGGGCCTGCCCTCTGCTCAGCTTCGCTCGTTCGCGGGTGCGTCGGACCCCGCGCGCCGCCTTATCATGCTCTACTGCGCGGTGCCCAGCGAGAACGTGGGCGGCCGGTTCACGGGAGGCGTCTACCGGTCCCGGGACCGCGGCGAGCATTGGGAGTCGGCGATGGGAAAGGGGATCAACACTGACACTCGCACGTACGACGAGTGGGCCGACGGCCCCATCGCCCAATACCAGCAGGTTCTCGCGGCCGACGCGGCCCCGCTGACCGTCTACGCGACGAACACAAGCACCGGCTTCTGGCCTCCCCACCACTCCACCGTCTACCGAAGCGACGATGGCGGCGACACCTGGCGCGCCACCTTCTACCCCGATCCGCGGCGAGAACCCTACAATGTCGCGCCCAACTGGTTCACCGTCTCGACGGGCCGGAGCGAACCCACGGCCCCGTTCGGCGCGGCTGTCTGCGCGACCGACCCGGACCGCGTCATTCGAGTCGACGGCTTCTGTTATGTCACCACCGATGGCGGCAAGACCTGGTCGAGCGCGCACACGCTGCTGGCGCCCGGCCAGAAGCCCGAGCGCGGGTCTTCCTGGCTCTGCAACGGCCTTGTGGTGACCACCACGTGGCATCACTACGTTGACCCCTTCGAGCCGAGCCGGCACTACATAGCGTATACGGACATCGGGTTCGCGCGTTCGCTGGACGGGGGCAAGACGTGGATCTGGTGGGAGGACAGCAAGGCAGCGCCGTGGCGCAACACCTGCTATGAGCTAGCCTTCGACCCGGACATCCCGGGCAAGATCTGGGGCGCGTTCTCGAATGTCCACGATATCCCCAACGACAACATCATCTCCGGGCGCCACGGTTCACAGGGGCCAGGCGGCGTGTGTCTCTCGACCGATTTCGGAGAGAGCTGGCAACCCATCGGAAACGGCCTGCCGGAGGCCCCGGTGACGTCGATCGTGCTGGACCCCAGCAGCCCGCGCGGCTCCCGCACCCTCTACGCCGGCGTGTTTGACAAGGGCGTCTATAAGTCGACGGATGACGGCCGCTCGTGGCAGAAGGTCAGCGTCGGGCTGGGCGCCCCGGAGAATGCTCGCGTGTATCGCGTGCTCCTGCACCCGGACGGGACGCTGTTATCCGTGGTGACCGCGAAGCGCCGGGACCGCCAGTTCCTTCCCCAGGGCCCCGGCGTCTACCGCTCCCGCGACGGCGGCGCCACGTGGCAGTGTGTCACGGCCTCGTTGGGCCTGCTGTGGCCCAAGGACATCTCGGTCGATCCCCGGTCGAGCGACACGATCTTCGTCGGCGCGGCCGACGCGGGAGGCCAGCAGCAAGGCGGCCTGTGGCGGACCACCGACGGCGGGAAGACCTGGCAGCGAGTGGCGCGAGAGGGGCCGGAGCACTTCGGCGCGTACTTCCATCCCGGCCGCCCGGGGTGGGTCTACATGACGTTGACGGAGGGCGCGCCGGGCCCGTCGTTGTGGCTGAGCAAGGACGGCGGAAACACCTGGCGGCCCATCCGGTCGTTCCCGTTCGCGAACACCCAGCGGGTGGAGTTCGACCCAGCCGACCCGGACGTTATCTACGTGACGACGTTCGGCGGCAGCGTGTTCAGGGGGGCGGCGGACGCGCCGTAGCGCGGCTAGCGCTGCACCGGGCCCGCTCGGAAGCGGTTCGTGATCGGCAGCCGGCGATCCCGGCCGAAGGCGCGACTCGTGATGCGGACGCCGGGGGGCGCCTGCCGGCGCTTGTATTCGCTCCGGTCTACCATCTCCGCGACGCGTGCCACGATCTCCGGCGCGTTGCCCATTGCCACAATGTCGGCCACGGGGCGGTCCTCCTCGACGTACGCCCGCAAAATCGGATCGAGCACCTCGTACGGCGGCAGCGTATCCGTGTCGCGCTGGTTGGGCTTCAGTTCGGCCGAGGGCTCCCGCTCGATTGCGCTGGCGGGAATGATCTCGCGGCCGCTCGACTGGTTCTTGTATCGGCACAGGGAGTATACCAGGGTCTTTGGCACATCTCTGATGACCGCGAACCCGCCGACCATGTCGCCGTAGAGCGTGCAATAGCCGGTGGAAAGCTCGCTCTTGTTGCCCGTGGTGAGCACCAGCCAGCCGTGGGCGTTGGAGAGCGCCATCAGGATGTTCCCGCGGACGCGCGCCTGAAGGTTCTCGTACATGACGCTGGGGGCGTCGGGGGCATGTTCGGCGAGCATCCTCTCGTAGGCCTGCACCGCCGGCTCGATGGGAATGGTCCGCAGCTCAATGCCCAGGTTGCGCGCAAGGGCGGCCGCGTCCCTTTCGCTCTGCGCTGACGAATATCGCGACGGCATGTACACACCGATCACGTTCTCCCGGCCGAGCGCGTCCGCGGCGATGGCAGCGACCAGCGAGGAGTCGACGCCCCCACTCAGCCCGATCACAACCTTCTCGAACCCGTTCTTCCGCACGTAATCCCGCGTCCCGAGCACCAGGGCGCGATATACCTCGGCCTCGGCAGACAGCCTCTCGGCTATGAGGGGCGGCCCCAATCCTGGCCGCGCGCCGCCGGCCCTGCCGCCGATCGGGATGCGCAGATGCGCCGCCTCTCCAGTGTGCTTGCGCCGCCGCGGGTCGTGCAGCCGCCGGCGGAAGGCCATCTCCAGCTCGACGTCCACCACCAGCAGCGCCTCCTCGAAGGCCGGGGCGCGTGCGATCAGCTCGCCGTCCGGGCCCAGCACCATGCTCTGGCCGTCGAAGACCAGCTCGTCCTGCCCGCCCACGAGGTTCACGTACGCGACGAACGCCGCCGTGTCCGAGGCGCGCGTCGCCAGCATCTGGCAGCGGTCGTCGAACCGGCCGACGCAGTAGGGCGAAGAGGAGATGTTCACCAGCAGCTCCGCGCCGCCGTCCAGGGCCTGCGTCGTCGGCGGCCCGTCGGGGTACCAGATATCCTCGCAGATGCTCACTCCCACCACTGCCCCGCCGATCTCATAGACCGGCCGCTCCCGCCCGGCCCGGAAGTAGCGATCCTCGTCGAACACGCTGTAGGTTGGCAAGAAAACCTTGTGGTAGATCGCCGCCACCCGGCCGTTGTGAAGGAGCGCGGCGGCGTTGAACAGGTCGTCGCGGCGATCCGCGAACCCGCACACGGCGACCGTGTTCCCGGTCTGCGCGGCCACCTCGTCCAGCGCGCGGCGGTTCGCCTCGATGAACTCTGGCTTGAGCAGCAGATCCTCGGGCGGATATCCGGTCACGGCCAACTCGGGCACCGCGACGATATCCGCGCCCATCTCCTCCGCCTCGCGGATTGCGTTGACAATCTTCGCCACGTTGCCCTGCAGATCGCCGACCACGACGTTGATCTGCGCGAGCGCCACGCGCAGGGTTCTCATGATATCTCTGTCTCCGGGCGTTAAGCTTACCGCGTCGCGCGCGGGAAGTCCAGGGGCAAGCATGGCGTTCACCGCCCAAGCGGCTGCCCAGCAGCCGGCGCCCGCGCGGCGCCCCCGCCACTGCGCCCTACCAGTTGATGGGGTAGACGTTCATCTTCACAAAGGCGCCCAGGATCGTATAGAAGGCGCCATTGACGAAGTCTCCGACGATCAGGCCGAGGAAGAATGGCAGGGAGGCGCGGTACAGCCGCATGCCCCCGTAGCGCAAGACGAGCGACTTGGTCGCCCAGGCGATGAAGAAGGGGACGGGAAGCTGTCCCCACAGCTCCGTGTTCGCCATCGCATAGCCGACGGGATGGAAGGGGAACCACACGTATCGCGCCCGCATGAAGGCGAGCAGGCAGGTCGCCAGAAAGCCGATGCCAGCGAACGCGGCGCCGCCGTAGTTGGGCCGCGGGGGCGATTGCAGGTAGCTGTGCAGGCTGACGAAAGGCATCTGGCCCATGTAGGTGCGCCAGTAGTCGGTCTTCGACGCGGCGCCGAGGTGGTACCAGATGGCGAGTCCGCCCCAGAAGCCGACGGCGATCACCAGGGCGATCGCACCCAACATGGCCGGCACGAGCTTGCGCATGGGGATGCCCGCGGTGCCCGCCATCCGGAAGCCGTCGAGCTGGTGGGGCATGGACAGGCAGCGCAAATCGTAGGTGCTCATGAAGCGCAGGTACGCCATGATCGTCAGGTCTGCTGGCCGCAGGTAGCCCGCTCCGAAGGTCTCCGTGATGAGCGTGTTGGGGTCGACCTGAGGGCCGAAGAGCCACGCATTGCCCGCCTCCGCGCGGATGCGGGTCGCGGCCATGATGTACAGCAGCGCCACGCCCAGCAGCAGCAGCGCCGGCACCAGGTTCATTCCTGCCGCGTACGCGACCCACACCATGGCGCCGAAGGAGGCCGTCAACCCGATGGCCGCCCACCGGTAGGGGAGAGGCTCGATCGTCGCACCGGGGACCTCGCGGCTCAAGCCAAGCACCTGGCGTCCCACCTGCTTCAGGTAGTCGCGGGCCAGCCACAGGGAGATAATCGGAATGGCCAGGAACGCGCCGGCCCCCTGGTAGCTGATATAGGGCACGGCGGAGTCGACCGGGGCACCGGGCAGGCGCCACCCGGCTGCGGCCGCGCCGACGAGCTCGATTTTCGTGAGGAGGTAGAAGAACCAATAGCTGAAGGTCACCTCGAGGGACAGGATATATGCGATGCCGATGACGAAGGGGTAAAAGCCGACGGGGAGATACTCGATGGCGTTCCAGGGGAAGCCGGGCAGGTATTGGGAGACGTCCTCGTTGCGGACGTGCAGGCCGGGTATCTCGGGGAAGTTGAGGTGCAGGTTGTTCACCGTGCCGATCGCGAAGGCGATCCCGAAGCCGATCCACATGACCTTGCTGCGCAAGAGCGACTGCTGCGGGTCGGTGAGCTCAAGCGGCACGACGACGGTGGGGAAGGTCAGGCGTTCGTGGTCCACCCACTCCCTGCGCAGCAGGGCCGACAGGCACAGCGTGGCGAAGGCGAGGGCGAAGAAGAACCCGCCCCAGACCAGGAAGGGCGTGAGCCAGGCCTCGACGGGCACCGGCGCGCCGCCGACGTAGAAGGCGTCGAGCGCGGCCCGGTCCCGGGGGGCCAGCCAGGTGGGAATGTACTGGTGGAACTCATCCCAGTGGTTCTCCGGGGTGGCGAAGTGAAAGGCCGCGGCAAGCGTCGGGATGAGGAAGTGGATGCCGCCGCTGGAGGCGAGCACAGTGGAGGCGGCCATCATGACGTAGGCGGTGATGAGCTCGCCCTGGGATAGCGCGAAGCGAGGCAGCACCGCGCGCACCGCGAGGTTGGCGACGATCAGGACGAACAGCGCCGTAAACGCGCCCACGGGGATGGAGGTGTTGGCGAGCGCGCTGTGGCCGCGCATGCCGCCCAAGATCAGCTCGGCGTGGTGGATCCAGAGCGTGACGACGGCCGAGCCGACGAGACCGATGAGCACAGAGCGCGCCGTGAAGGCCCGGGGCGACGCGGGAGCGGCGGCCCCGGCCGGCCCGCCTGCGCGGGGGACGGTGGCGGCGCGCCGACTCTCGCCGCAGCTTCCCGGAGGATCAGACCCGGCCATGCTTCCCCTCGGCTGGACTGAGGGCGGCCGCGGCGGCCGCCCCCAAGACGCTACCAGCCCGCCGTTGGCCTGTCAAGCAGGCGACGGCGCGCGGGCCGGAGGCTGGCCGCGTTGACCCTGGTCGTGCGGCGTGCTAGAATCCCCGCGATGCGCCCGCCCCAGGAGGACGACGGCACCGAGAGCCTATTTCCCGAGGAGCGCACCGCCTCCCGCGGAGCCCCCGAGGCGGCCATGCCGCTCGCCGCGCGCATGCGGCCGCGAGACCTGGACGAATTCGTGGGTCAAGAGCACATCGTCGGCCCTGGGACATATCTGCGGCAGGCCATTGAGAGTGACCAGCTGTCGTCCGTCATCTTCTATGGTCCGGCCGGCACCGGCAAGAGCACGCTCGCGCGCATCATCGCCCATCGCACGAAGGCCCACTTCGAGAGCTATAGCGCAGTGACGTCGGGTGTGGCCGACATTCGCCGCGTCACGCAGCAGGCCGCGAAGCGCATGAAGGCGCAGGGGCAGCGCACGATCCTGTTCGTGGACGAGATCCACCGCTTCAATAAGGCCCAGCAGGATGCCTTTCTGCCGTTCGTCGAGGACGGCACCATCGTCCTGGTGGGCTCGACGACCGAGAACCCCTTCTTCGAGATCAACGCTCCCCTCGTGAGCCGGTCGCGCATCTTCGTGTTCGAGCCCCTCCGCGCAGAGGACATTGGCCGGATCGTGGACCGCGCGCTCGTCGACCCCGAAAGGGGCCTGGGCAGGATGCGGGCTGAGCTGACGGCCCAGGCGCGGGCCCACATCATCAACCTCGCCAACGGGGACGCCCGGGCCGCGCTCAACGCGCTGGAGGCGGCGGCCCAGCTCGCGCCACCGCGGGACGACGGCGGGCGCACTATTACGCTCGAGATTGTGGAACAGGCCGCGCAGCGACGCGCTCTGAGGTACGACAAGGCCGGCGACACGCACTATGACGTCATTTCCGCCTACATCAAAAGCATGCGCGGCGGGGACCCGGACGCCGCGCTCTACTACCTCGCCCGGATGATCTCGGCCGGTGAGGACCCAAGGTTCATCGCGCGCCGCCTCGTGATCCAGGCCGCAGAGGATGTGGGAAACGCCGACCCGATGGCTCTCGTGCTGGCCACCGCGGCAGCCCACGCCGTCGAATTTGTCGGCCTGCCGGAGGCCCAGATCCCGCTCGCCCAGGCCACCATCTACGTTGCCAGCGCGCCGAAGAGCAACGCGTCCTACCTGGGCATATCGCGGGCCATGGCCGACGTCCGCGAGCGCGTGGTCCCGCCGGTGCCCAAGCATCTGCGCGACGCCAACTACCCGGGCGCGGCAAGGCTCGGCCACGGGGAGGGGTACAAGTACCCGCACAGCTATCCCGGCCACTTCGTGCCCCAGGAGTATCTCCCCGAGGGAACCAAGTCGCGGCGATACTACGAGCCCACGGAGCAGGGCTACGAGAAGAAGATCAAGGCCCGCCTCGAGGAGTGGGATCGCCTGAGGCGGGAAGCGGCCCGCGACGCTGACACCAGGCATCCCGAAGGCGATGACGGCTGAGCGGACGAGGCCGTCGGCTCGCATCGCGGTGGCGATGAGCGGCGGCGTGGACAGCTCGGTGGCGGCTGCGCTGCTCGTCGCTGAAGGCCAAGACGTGCTGGGGATCACGATGGACGTCCTCCCGTCGGGGCCGCGCTCCGCGGAGCCGATCGCGGCGGCCCGGGCCGCCGCGCGCGCGCTGGGCATTGAACACGTTGTCGTCGAGCTGCGCGAAGTCTTTGCGCGGCTGGTTATCGAGCCCTTCTGCCGCGCCTATCGCGCCGGACGCACCCCCAACCCGTGTGTCGAGTGCAACCGGCACATCAAGTTCGGCGCGCTGCTGGAGCGCGCCCGCGAGCTGGGGGCGGAGTGGCTCGCCACGGGTCACTATGCCAGGGTTGGCTTCGATCAGGCCCGCGGGCGCTGGACTCTGCGCACCGGTGCGGACGCGGCGAAGGACCAGTCGTACGTGCTTTACGGCCTTACGCAGGAGCAGCTATCCCGGGCGCAGTTTCCCCTGGGAGGGATGACCAAGGCGGAGGTGAGAGAGCGGGCGCGGCGGCTCTCACTACCGGCCTGGGAGCGCCCCGAAAGCCAGCAGGCGTGCTTCGTGGGCGACGCCTATGGCGCCTTCCTGGAGCGGTGGCTGACCGATGCCGTGCGGCCGGGGCCGATCGTTGATCGAGCGGGACGGCAGGTTGGCCGACACCGCGGCATCGCTTTCTATACGATTGGCCAGCGGCACGGCCTCCGGATCGCCCGGGGGCGGCCGTGGTACGTGGTGGCAATTGATGCGACCGCCAACCGGATTATAGTAGGGGAGGAGAGCGAGCTGCGGGCCAGCCGACTGCGTATGACTGCAGTCAACTACGTGTCCCTGGCGGGCCTGCCCGAAGGGGGAGCAAGCTTCAGGGCGAAGGTCCGCTCCGCGGCTCCCGCGGCCCCGTGCACCGCGAGGGCGCAGGGCGCGGCAGTGACCCTGGAATTCACTCGCCCACAGCGCGCGATCGCCCCAGGACAATCCGCAGTGTGCTATGATCAAGATGTGGTGGCCCTCGGAGGAGTGATCGACGCGGCGTGGTAGCCAGGCCGGACGCCGAAGCGTGAGGACCGCGCACACGAGCGAGTGGAGAAGGAGGAAGGATGGACGTATTCGCACTGGCGGCAGCAGGGCTGGCGGCGCTGGCCATTATGGCGCTGGCCGTCAAGGCATACGTGGTGGTCGGCCAGGTGGGCAATTCCGTGCAGTCGATGGAGACGGAGTTCACGGCGACGGCGCGGGAATTGGCAGCGGCGGCGCGAGGGGTTCAGCAGTCGGTCGGGAAGCTTGACGGAGGTCTGGAAGCGCTCTCCAGCACCCTCAAGCGGCTGGATCGGCTTACGGAGCACTTTGAGCCAGAGGTGATCACGGGGACCGTCGTGCTGCCCGCGATCCACAAGCTCAGCGCGTGGCTGGCAGGTCTCAGGAGGGGGCTCGGCGCAAGGTCCTGATGGCGCCGCCCGGGCGCGAGCAGCCGGTTGCGCTCGGGGCGGGGCGGCTGCGGCCTGTTGGGCGAGAAGTGGTAGGAAGGAGCGCGAGGGAGCTGCGATGACGACACCGCTGACGATTGACGCGAAGGACCTGGGCGACGGCGTGGGAGTGATAGAGCTGGAGGGAGAGGTAGACGTTGCGAACACGCCGCAGGTGAGGGAGGCCGCGCTGCGGCTGATCTCCGGGGGTGTGAAGAACCTGGTGACGGACCTGAGCAGAGTCGAGTACATGGACAGCTCGGGCCTCGGGATGCTGGTCGGCCTGCTGAAGCGCCTGAAGGAGTCGGATGGGAGGCTCCTTGTGGCGGCGGCTCAGCCCCGCGTGAAGCGGCTCTTCGAGATCACGGGGCTGGAAAAAGTCCTTCCGCTGTATGATGACGCATCGGCTGCCCTGAAGGAGGTGGGTCGATGACCACGGCGGCACCGGCAAACGTGGAGCTGCGGATTCCCCGGAGGCCGGAGTACGTGCGCGTGGCCCGCATGGCCGCCTGCGCCCTGGCGGCTCAGCTAGATTTCACCTTCGACCTGGTGAAGGACATCGAGTTGGCGGTGGGGGAGGCGTGCACGAACGCGGTCGAGCACGTCGCCAAGGAGGCGTGCAGTGAGGTGCTGCTACGCTTCAGCGTGCTGGAGGACCGGCTCACGATCGAGGTGATCGACCACGGCCAGGGCTTCGACGCCCAGCGTGTGCTCAACGGGGACGCGGAAGAAGGGGAAGGGGGCCTCGGGCTCCAGGTCATCCGCGCGGTGATGGATGAGCTGGACGTCCAGTGCGGCCAGGGTGTGGGGACGTGTGTTCGGATGGTGAAGTACCGGGCGAGGAGCTGATGATGAGAGGGCAGCGCGCGGCCCGAGCACAGGATTCCGCGCAGGACGAGCCCAGGCCGAAGGCCCGGGCTCGCGACGCCGCGACCCCGGAGCTGTTCGCTCAGTTCGAGCGGACGCGCGACCCTCAGCTCCGGGAGCAGCTTATCCTCGCGCACATGAACCTCGTGCGGTATCTGGCCCGCAAGTTCGCGAACCGCGGCGAGCCGCTCGAAGATCTGATCCAGGTGGGGATGATCGGGCTCATCAACGCGATCGACCGCTACGACCCCAGCCGCGGCATTCGCTTTGCGACCTATGCGACGCCGACGATCCTGGGCGAGATCAGGCGATACTTCCGCGACCGCGGGTGGGCGGTGAAGGTGCCGCGGCGCTTGCAGGAGTTGAGCCTGTCGGCGAACAAGGCGGTGGACGAGCTGACGCAGGAGCTGGATCGGGCGCCGACGGTGGCGGAGATCGCGCAGCGCCTGAATGTGACCGAGGAGGAGGCCCTCGAGGCGCTGGAGACGGGCGAGCTGTACGAGCTGCCCTCGCTGGACCGCGATCTCGGGGGCGATTCCGACGACTCGCACACCGTGCTCGCCGACTACATCGGCGAGGCCGACGCGGAGATGGAGCGATTCGAGCGCCGGGCGAGGTTGTCGCAGGCGATGAGCTACCTGCCGGAGCGGGAGCGCAAGATCATCGAGATGCGCTTCTTCGACAACCTGTCCCAGACGCAGGTCGCTCAGAAGCTGAAGATCTCCCAGATGCACGTGTCGCGGCTCCAGCACCGCGCGCTGAGGCGACTGCGGGAGCTGCTGCGCAAGCAGGACCGCGTATAACCCGATCTTGGGCGGATTGGGTCCGCGCGGCCGCCCGCGGCCGCCGCGGGCGATAGCTTGACCGCGAACCGACGCGCGGAGGTAGCCTTTGGACCTGCCGACAGCCTTGGTTGCAGTCATCGCTGTTGCAGTGATCGCCTACATCGTGACCGTCGTCCAGGCGGCAACCGCGCGGGCCCTTGCCGCGGCAGAGGGCGCCGAGAGGCCTGAGGAAAGGCTCCTCTCGTGGCCGAAGTGGCTCACTGGACTGATCGGCTTCGCCATCCTCATCTGGTTCCTGTACCGCGTCCGACAGATCCTGCTCCCGTTCGTGCTGGGCGCCCTCATCGCGTACATCCTGAATCCCGCCATCGACCGCCTGGAGGCTCGGCACTGGTCGCGGACCCAGGCCGTGGCGGTGGTGTTCGGCGTGTTCCTGCTGCTGTTCGTCCTGGGCGTTCTGCTGCTGGTGCCCGCGGTCGTGGCGGAGGCCAGGGCGGTCATCGACAACTACACCGAGCTCGTGGCGCGGGCCCAGCAAGCGATAACACAGGCGCAGGGGTTCGCGGAACGCGTCGCACGACTCGTCGGCATCCTGCCCGAGAATGTGCGACAGGCCTTCAGCAGGGTCGGCGAGAGGCTGCAACAATACGGCCTGGGAATCCTCGAGGGCGGAATGTCCTGGCTGAACCGGTCGGTCACCGTCGTGGCCCTCCTCATCATCACGCCGGTCGTCACCTTCTGGGTCCTTCGCGACTATCACGTCTTCGGCCGCCGGCTGCTGGGGGCCATTCCCCAGCGGCAGCGCAAGTCGGTCGTGTCAGTGCTGCAAGACATCAACCGCGTCGCGGGCAGCTACCTGCTCGGGATGGTCATCATGGTCGCCGCCGTCGCGATCTACGCTGTGACCGTGATGGAGATCGCGCGCGTGCCCTATGCGTGGCTGCTGGGGATTCTGACCGGCGTTCTCTACTTGATACCGTACTTCGGCTACCCCGCCGCCATGGTCGCCATCGTCATCACCATGCTGGTGACCGGTCGGTCCGCGGCAGCTATCCTGACGGTTCTTGCGATCCTCATCGCGGGCAACTTCTTCTTCGACTACGTGGTCTCGCCGCGGGTGCTCGGCCGCCGCGTGGGGCTACATCCGCTCACTGTGATCTTCGCGGTGCTGTCGGCCGGCGCGCTCATGGGGTTTCTCGGCGTCATCCTGGCCGTGCCGGTGGCGGGGTCGATCAGGGTGGTGCTCCTGCACTTCTGGCCCGAGGCGTTCGGGGATCTGCCCGCCGGGTCGGACCAGGGATGACCCGCAGCGCGGGTGCGGGCCGCCTTCGAGTCTGCTATAATGTCCCCTGACGTCCCGGCAGCCGCTGTCCGTCACGTCGCGACATTGGAGGCCCCTGGCGCGCAGGGGGCTGATTCTCATTCCGGAGGGCACCAGCGTATGACCAGTCGGGAACTGCGGCAGAGCTTTCTTCGCTTCTTCGCACAGCACGACCACCGCGTCCTGCCCAGCTCGCCGCTGAAGCCCACGGACGAGACCACGCTGTTCACCAGCGCCGGCATGCAGCAGTTCGTGCCGTGGTTCCGCGGGCTCGTCCCCGCCGCCGCTCCCCGCGTCGCCACGTGTCAGAAGTGCTTCCGCGCCGATGACATCGAGCAGGTCGGCTTCACCCCCTACCACAACACCTTCTTCGAGATGCTCGGCAACTTCTCGTTCGGCGACTACTTCAAGCAGGGCGCCATCGAGTTCGCCTGGGAGTACGTAACCCGGGTCCTGAACCTGCCCGCCGAACGAATCTGGATCACCGTCCACCCCGAGGACGACGAGTCGCCGGCGCTGTGGCGCGACCTCATCGGCATCCCCCAGGACCGCATCGCGCGCGACCCCACGAACTGGTGGGGCCCGGTCGGCAACTCCGGACCCTGCGGCCCCGACACCGAGCTGCACTGGGACAACGGGGAAGAGGCCGGCTGCGGGCGGCCCGACTGCAACCCTACCTGCGGGTGCGCGCGCTTCACGGAGATCTGGAATCTGGTCTTCCAGACCTACAATAAGACCGAGTCCGGCGCGCTGGAGCCCCTGCCGAGGCCCGGCATAGACACCGGCATGGGCCTCGAGCGCACCACCGCAGTCATCGAGGGAGTGCCCACTATCTTCGACACCGATCTGTTTGCGCCGATCATGGCCGCGGTTCATCGGCGCGCCGGCGCGGCGCCCCCCGGGGAGGCGGCGCCCGCGAGAGAGCTGGCGGCTCGCGTGATCAGCGACCACGTGCGCGCGCTCACCTTCCTGCTCGCGGATGGCTTCACGCCGTCGAACGAGGGAGCCGGCTACGTGGTGCGGCGAGTGCTGCGGCGGGCCTATCGCTTCGGGCGAAGGCTGGGCATCGAGGGGCCCTTCCTCTACGAGCTGGCCCCCGCGGTCATCGAGACGATGGGAGACATCTACCCGGAGCTTCGGGCCGCCCGCGACCGGGTGCGGACGTGGCTGGAGCAGGAGGAGCGGAATTTCGAGGAGACCCTGGAGCGCAGCCACGGGCCTCTGATGTCTGCCATCGAGCGCGCGCGGGCGGCCGGCGAGAAGGTCCTCGACGGCGAGACGGTGTTTCGGCTTCACGACACCTACGGCCTGCCAAAGGATCTGGCGGCGGAGGTGGCGGCGGAGTACGGGCTGGAGCTCGACGAGGAGGGCTTCAGCCGCGCGATGGAGGTGCAGCGACAGCGGGCGCGGGCGCGCGCAGAACAGGATTTCGCGTTCGCCGCGCGCTCGGGCTATCAGAGCTTCATAGGCAAGACGACGTTCGTGGGCTATGAGAGCTGCGCGGCCGAGGGCGCGGTGATGGGGATCGTCCGCGACGGGCAACAGGTCGCGCGCCTGGCAGAAGGGGAGGAGGCCGAGGTATTCCTCGACCGCACGCCCTTCTATGCCGAGAGCGGGGGCCAGGTGGGCGATCGCGGGTGGATGGAGGCCGAGGGGGTGCGCGCGGAGGTGCTCGACACAACCTTTCCCATCGAGGGCGCGCATGCACATCGCGTTCGCGTGGTGGAGGGCGAGCTGACCGTTGGCCAGCGAGTGGCGGCCCGCGTCGACGAGCGGCGGCGCGCCGCCATCGCCCGCGCGCACACCGCGACCCACCTGCTGCACCACGTGCTGCGCCGCGTGCTCGGCGAGCACGCCGTGCAGTCCGGCTCGCTGGTGGAGGCCGATCGGCTGCGGTTCGACTTCGCGCACTTCGCGGCCCTCACTCCGGACGAGCGTCGGCAGATCGAGGAGGGGGTCGTGCGGCTGGCGCTGGAGGGCCACGCGCTCCGCGTGGAAGAGATGGGAAGGGAGGAGGCGCGCGCACAGGGGGCGACCGCGCTCTTTGGCGAGAAGTACGGCGAACGCGTGCGAGTGGTGCAGATCGGCGACTTCAGCAAGGAGCTGTGCGGCGGCACCCACCTAACCAATGCGGGCGCCATCGGCGGCTTCCTGATCGTGTCGGAGCGAAGCATCGGGGCGGGCCTGCGGCGCATCGAGGCCGTGACTGGCGCCGAGGCCCACGCGCTGGCGGCGCGGGAGCGCGAGACGCTGGCCCGCGCCGCGGGGAAGCTGGGCTGCGCCCCCGAAGACGTCCCCGATCGCATCGAGCAGCTTCTGGCAGAGCTGCGGGCCGCGCAGCGAGAGCTGTCTCGCTCCCAGCGCCTCGCGGCCAAGGAGCAGGCGGCCGAGTTGGCGCGCGAGGCCGAGGACGTGGACGGGGCCAAAGTGCTCGCAGCCCGGGTGTCTCCGCTCGCACCCGAAGCACTTCGCGACCTTGCCGACGACGTCCTCAACCGCCTGGGGACCGGAATCGTTGTGCTCGGCTGCGAGCGCGACGGGCGCGCCCAGTTCGTCGGTGCCGTCTCAAAGGACCTGACGCGGGCCGGCTACCATGCCGGAAACCTGATACGGGAGGTGGCGAAGCTGGCCGGCGGGGGAGGCGGGGGGCGGGCAGACTTCGCACAGGCGGGCGGAAGGAATCCGGAGCGGCTGGATGAAGCGCTGGCCAAGGTCAAGGAACTCGTGGCGGCGCAGGTCCGCCGGTCGTAGGTGGCCGGCCATCGCCCGCGCGTCCCTTCTCCAGCGCACTGTCATTAGTTTCTGTCTGGCTGCGGCCGCGTTCGGCGCGGTCGCACGAGCTGACCGGCCGCCTCGCTACGCCCTGCGCCGCGTGTATGGGGAGAGGCCCGGCCCCCGCGCAGTCATCCTGACTCTCGGCGAGGTCACGTGGGCGCAGTTGCGCCAGGCCGATATGCCTGCTCTCCACCGACTGATCGACGAGGGCGAGATCGGGCTCATGCCGGTGGCCGCGCCGTCTGACTCCGACCCAACCCGCACCTGGGTAACGCTCGGCGCCGGCCGCTCGAGCGTCGGCCAGGCCAGCGCGGGTCGCGTTCTGGAGGCGGGCCCGCAGGGGCTGCGCATCGACATGGCCGGCGTCGTCGCCGCCAACGCGGACGCCGCCACGTCGTCCCGCCCAGGGCTGCTCGGCGCCCTGCTCCGGGGCTCCGGGCTGACCACCGCCGCCGTCATCGTGGGCGGCAAGGCGCTGCCGCCGGCGAGCCCCAGCCTCCTGGTACTGGCGGATTCAGATGGGCGGCTCGACGGAGGCGTCGCCGCGATGCCCGATGATCCCGGAGTCGTGGCCGAAGCGGTGGCGCGCTGGGACGTCACGCTGGTCGACCTTACGAAGGTGGTAGCCCCGCGCTCTCGCGCGCCGGCGCGGTCGCCCTTCGAGCTGGATGAGGCGCGGGCCGCCGCGCTGCACGCGGCTGACAAGCTGGTGGGCGCCGTGCTGACGGCGGTCCAGGGGCAAGATGTGCTGATCGCCATCGTGGCGCCTACGTGCCCGGCCTACGGGAGTCTCGCGACGCGCAACATGGGGCCGCTGGTGTTGTGGGAGAGCGCTCGCGCGACGGGCCCCGCTCTGCTCACCAGCGCCAGCACGCGCTGGGAGGGAGTGGTGACGGCCGCGGACCTCGCACCCACCCTCCTGGACTGGTGGGGCATAGAAGGCCGCGGAACCGACGGCCGGATGGCCGGCCGGGAGATGCGCGCCGTTCCCCGCTCGGACGCCCCGACCCGCCTCGACGCGCTCGACCGGATGCTTGTGGCGCGACAGCGGTTGTTCGTGAGCGCGGCGTGGCTGTACCCGGTCTATGGCTTCCTGGTGATCTGCGCGTTCATGGCGGTCTCGCTCTGGCGGCCGGCGCGGCTGTCGCGGCTCGCGATCCCCACCCTGACGATCACCACGGTGAGCGTCGGCTTGCTCTTGGCCCCACTCTTCGGCGGGCACCGGTCGGCGCCGCAGGTGGCGGCCGCGGCGGCGGTCGCCCTGGTCCTCGCGGCGGCGGGAGGGCGGGCGCGCCGGCCGGCGCTGGGCCTGGCGCTGGTCATGCTCGCCGGCGCGGCTATCATCGGCGCAGATGTGGTATTGGGATCGCGGCTGATGCGGCGCTCGGCCCTCGGGTTCGGCGCCATGTTGGGTTCGCGTTTCTACGGGCTCGGCAATGAATACGCGGGGTTCCTCATCGGCATGGCGGTGGTGGGAATCGGGGCCCTGCTGGACGTGGCGCCTCGCTGGCGGTCGGCCGCGGTCATTGGCGGCGCCGCGGTGGTCCTGGTAATCGGCGCGCCCTTCTGGGGCGCCAACTGGGGTGGGTCGCTGGCGGCTGCGTGCGGAGTCGCGGCTGTCTGCCTACTCTCGAAGGAGAAGCTCGGCTGGAAGTCAGTCGTGGGGGCGGTCGTGATCGTGGCTGTGAGCGGCCTTCTGCCTCCGGCGCTCGATTTGCTGCGCCCCGCTGCCGAGCGGACGCACATAGGGGCGGCCGCGGAGGCCGTGCTGTCCGGGCGGGCCGGCCTGGTCGCCGACATCGTGGCGCGGAAGGTGGCGATGAGCTTCGGCATCATCCGGTATGCGCCTGCGACGCTGGCGCTGCCCTTCGTAGTGGCCGCCGCGCTGTGGGTGGCGCTGCGCCCGGGCGCGCCGGCGCGGCAGGCCCTCGAGCGCCGGCCTGCGCTTCAGGCGGGGGCGGTGGGCGCACTTTTTGCCGGCGTCGTTGCGATATTCGTGAACGACTCGGGCATCGTTGCCGCAGTGGGCCCCCTGATAGTGGCGGTCAGCGGCGTCCTGTTCCTCGGAGCCCGGGGTGCGGAGGGCGCGGCGTGATCGCGCTCGGCATTGACCTGGGAGAGCGGCGCATCGGCGTCGCGGTGAGCGACCCGCTTGGGGTGACCGCGCGGCCGCTGGGCTTTGTCGAGCACGTTTCCCTCTCGCAGGACGTGGCCGCCGTCGGAGAGCTCGCGCACAGGCGCGGGGCGCAAGCGGTCGTTGTTGGGCTACCGCTGAACATGGATGGGTCTGAGGGGCCGGCGGCGCGCCGGGCGCGCCGGTTTGCAGAAGCGCTGCGCAGACGGCTTGGCATCACTGTGCACATGTGGGACGAGAGACTCACGACAGTCCAGGCGGAACGCGACCTCGTTGCGGCCGGACAGCGCCGCTCGCGGCGGCGCGACACCCGCGACGCGACGGCGGCTGCGCTGATTCTCCAGGGCTATCTGGATGCGCAGCACAGGAGCGAGCGCCAGTGACAGGGCGGCGCGCGAGACGATGGAGGCGCGCGAAGCTGGCGTTCGCGGGGATTGCCGCGTTGGTGGCGGCCGCCGCATGGGGCATGTGGAGCGTGATGACGCCCGTGGGTCGGGGAGGGCCGCAGCTGGTCGTCGTGTCCCGCGGGCAGTCGGTGTGGACGGTGGCCTCCGGGTTGCGCCGCCAGGGCCTGGTGCGCAGCGCGACCGCGCTCACCGCAGCCGCCTATGTGACGGGAAGGTGGCGGCGCATTCAGGCCGGACGGTACGACCTTGACCCCGGCATGACCGGCCTGGAGATGCTGGATGCGCTGGGCCGCGGCACGCACCGCGCCTGGCGATGGCTGACCATCCCGGAGGGTTTCACGGTCTGGCAGGTCGCGCAGGCCGTCGAGTCCCACCACCTGGGCAGCGCGCGGGACTTCCTCGCGGAGGCGGCCCGTCCGGGGCGCTTCTCGGCGCCCTTCCCGCTGCCGCAAGGCGATCTGGAGGGGTATCTGTTCCCCGACACGTATCGGGTGGACGTGGGCGAGGGCGTCAGGGATATTATTGCACAGATGCTGGGGCGATTCGACCAGGTGGTGTGGCGGGGCCTTTTCGAGGGGAAAGCGACATATCGCGGTCGGACGATGCACGACATTCTCATCCTCGCGTCGATGGTGGAAGCGGAGGCGAAGCGGGACGACGAGCGCCCCATCATCGCCGCCGTGTTGCTGAACCGCCTGAAGCGCGGGCAGCGTCTGGAGTGCGATGCCACCGTGCAGTACGCGCTGGGACAGAACCGCAGACCGCGGCTGACGTACAGGGACCTGGAGGTGGACAGCGACTACAACACGTATCTGCACGCGGGGCTGCCGCCCGGCCCGATCTGCAGCCCCGGGGAGGCGAGCATTCGGGCCGCCATGGATCCCGCCGACGTGCCCTATCTGTACTACGTGGCCCGCCCAGATGGATCACACGTCTTCAGCAAGACATTCGCGGAGCATCAGGCGGCAATCGCGAAGGTTCGCCGGGAGCGAGACTGAGGTGCGGCGAAATGGTTAGGTGCATGACTAGCGTGCAGCAGGGACAGAGGACGAGAAGGTGCGGGAACGCAGAATAGCAAGCCCAGCGCCGCTGCGCGGTCCGAGCGTGGGCATGTGGCCGACGCAGCGCCACCCGGAGCCGAGGCTGCTGCCGCAGGTCTTCCAGCTTGTGTTGGTGGTTGGCGCTCTCATCATCTCCTACCATTTGCTGGTCTTCGTGTGGGAGCGCACGGCCCCGCCCGAGGTGACCGTGCCGGAGATCGTCGGCCTGAGCGAAACGGAGGCCACACGCCTGCTGTCCGCAAAGGGTCTCCGGGGCGAGGTCGTTACGCGCCGCTGGGATGAGAAGGTTCCCGAGGGATCTGTCATCACATCGCATCCGCCGGGCGGGCGGCGCGTCAGGGTGGGCCGGGTCGTCCAACTGACAGTCAGCTCCGGATCCCGGTGGGCGGTCGTCCCGGACGTCCGCGAGATGTCGGTGGACCGCGCCCGCGCGCTGCTCAACCAGGCCAAGCTGAACCTGGGCAACCAGAGGGCCGAGTACGATCCCACCGTGCCCATCGGGTATGTCATCAGGCAGGCGCCGGAGCCGGGCAGGAAGGTGCCGCGGGGCACGGACGTCACCCTCTGGCTGAGCAAGGGCCCGGCCCCGGATGCCGGACAGGTGAATCAGCCGGAGCGCCCCTCCGGCACGCGCAGCACCGACGTCATCTACACCGTTCCCGCCGGGGCCGACCTTCAGGAGGTGCTCATCGTAGTGCACGACCAGAGCGGCGACCACACTGTCTATCGCGGTTACCACCAGCCCGGCGAGACCATCAAGAAGCGGGTCACCGGCACCGGGGACAGCGTCGCCGTCGAGGTCTACCTCAGCGACCTGCTGGTGGAGAGGCGCGAGTTCTGACGCGCCGCAGCGGTTCAGACGAGATGGCCAGCTACCGCATCGGCATCGACGTCGGTGGCACATTCACCCACGCGGTGGCCCTCGAATCCGGGAGCATGGCGCTGGTCGCCCAGGCGAAGGTCCCCACGACCCATCGCGCCGCGCGCGGGGTGTCGGAGGGTGTGGTGGAGGCGCTGCGCGCCCTGCTCGACGCCGCCGACTTCCCTCCCTCCGCCGTCTCCTTCGTCGCTTACAGCACCACCCAGGTGACCAACGCGCTGCTGGAGGGAGATGTCGCCCCTGTGGGGATCGTCGGCCTCGGGTCGGGGGTCGAGGGCCGCCGGGCCAGGGGCGAGACGCGCCTCGCCGACATTGGCCTGGCTCCGGGCCGCCGCCTCCGGGTGCTTCACACCTTCGTGGACACGGCCCACCTCGACGAGGACTCGGCCGGGGCGGCCGTGCGAGAACTACGAGAAGCGGGGGCCGAAGCCGTGGTCGCAGCCGAGGCGTTCTCCGTCGACGACCCCACGCACGAGCGGCTCGTGATGGCGGCCGCCGAACGGCAGGGGCTCCCCGCCACAGGCACGCACGAGATCTCTGGCCGCTACGGCTTGCGCGTCCGGACGCGCACCGCGGTGATCAACGCGAGCCTGCTGCCCAAGTCGATCGCGACTGCGGACATGACCGAGCAGGCCGTGCGCGAGAGCGGAATCGAGGCCCCGCTGATGGTGGTTCGGAGCGATGGCGGGGTAATGAGCGTCGCGGACATGCGCCGCAGGCCGCTGCTCACCCTTCTGTCGGGGCCCGCAGCTGGCGTCGCAGCCGCGCTGATGTACGCCCGGGTGAGCGAGGGCGTGTTCCTCGAGGTCGGCGGGACGAGCACTGACATCACGGCGATCCAGCACGGGCGGGCGCTGCTGCGGAGCGCGGAGGTCGGGGGCCACCCGCTGTTTCTGCGAACCCTGGATGTGCGCACGATTGGGGTCGCGGGCGGCTCGATGCCGCGCGTGAGCGCCGGCCGCGTACACGACGTCGGTCCGCGCAGCGCCCATGTCGCGGGGTTTCCGTACGCGTGCTTTACGCCTCGCGAGGCTCTCGCGGGCCGAAAATTGCGAGCCCTCCTGACCTCCCCCGTGGAGGGAGACCCGGGCGACTATGTCGTGCTGGAGGCGGGCACCGCGGGCCGGCTCGCTGTGACGCTGACCTGCGCCGCGAACGCCGCCGGCCGCGTTCCGGAGGGCGACTTCGCCCGGGCAGACGCGGAGTCGGCTGCGGCGGGGCTCTCGGCCCTCGGCGCGCTGCTGGGACAGAGCGCCGAGGAGGCGGCGGAGGCGATGCTCCAGGCGGCGGCCAGCAAAGCCAGCCGCGCCGTCGAGGCGCTGCTGGCCGATCGCGCGATGAGCGCGGAGGTCAGCGAACTCGTGGCCGGAGGCGGCGGGGCGGGAGCCCTCGCGCCAGCGGTCGGAGACCGGGTGAAGATGCCGCTTCGCATTGCGCCGAACGCGGCCGTCGTCTCGGCTATCGGAACCGCGCTGGCGGTGGTGCGCGATACCGTGGAGCGCACAGTGCCCAACGCGGCCGAAGCGGATGTGCTTCAGATCAGGCGGGAAGCGGCAGAGGCGGCAGTTCGGGCTGGCGCGGACCCGGACAGCGTGACCGTCGAGGTGGAGTATGATGCGCGCAGCGCGGTTCTGCGGGCGGTCGCGACCGGGCACGCCGAGCTGCGAGAGCGGGAAGCGGGGAGCGCGCTTGTGGGCGACGAGGAGAGGCGCGACGCGGCGGCGAAGTCCCTGCGCGTTGCGCCCGAGGAGGCCGTCGCCGCGGCCGAGGGCGGCGGGCTGCGGGCGTATCGGGCAGCGAGGGAGCGGAAGCGCCTTTTCGGGCTTGTCACGCAGCGGCGGGAATCCCTTGCGCTGGTCGATCAGCAGGGAGTCGTCAGGCTGGTGCTGCCGGGAGGCCAGGCGAGCGCGGCGACGGCGTCCCAGGCGCGGGAGCGACTGGTGGCGATGCTGGATGGGTTCACGCGCTACGGCGACGCGGGAGCCGAGCTTCCCCAGGTGTTCCTGGGGGTGCGGGGACGAGTGGTGAATCTGTCGGGCCTGGCCAGCGCAGGCCAGGTCCTGTCGCTCGCGGAGGCGGAGCTGGGCGCGATGGCGGACGACGAGGAGGTGCTGATCGTCGCCGCGCCACGTGGATGAGAGCCAAAGGGAACGGCAGGCATGTGCGGACAGCAAAGGAGGACGGCATGGCGGAGCTGGGCCGCTTGACCAAGGAAGAATGGGACGATCTCGAGCCGCTGCTGGAGCGGGCGGAGAGGGCCGCGCACGAGAACTTCGTGAAGGACGCGGCCGCGCGGGCACTCCTGGGCGAGGGCGACAGGACGCCGGGGTACCTGCTGCTTCAGCACCTCAAGAAGCTCAAGGACGACGCGGCGATTCGCCTGTTTCGCGCCATGGAGATGTACCATCACGAGATCACGCGCGCGGACATCGCGGCGGCGTACCTGCGCGGCAAGGCGGTGGGCCGGTCCGGCGCGGGCAGCGGTTGAGAAGCCTGGGCAGGAGAGGGTAGTGCGAACTTCTGAGCTCTTTGCGCCAACGCTGCGGCAGGTATCAGGCGATGTCGAGATGGCCAGCCATCGCCTCCTCTTGCGCGGCGGCTTCATCCGCCAACTGGCCGGCGGGATTTACTCGCTGCTGCCGCTGGGCTGGCGCGTCGTGCGCAAGATCGAGCAGATTGTGCGCGAGGAGATGGACGCGGCCGGCGCGCAGGAGCTGTTCCTGCCCACTCTCCATCCCGGCGAGCGGGGGGAGCGAAGCGGCGGGTGGGGGCGCTGGGGCCCCGAGCTGATGCAGCTCCAGGACCGCAACGGTCGGTGGTTCTGCCTAGGCGGAACCCACGAGGAGGTGATCACCCAGCTCGTCGCATCGGAGGTGAAGTCGTACCGCGAGCTTCCCTTCACGCTTTATCAGATTCAGGTGAAATTCCGCGACGAGATTCGTCCCCGCGGCGGCCTCGTGCGGGCGCGGGAGTTCACCATGAAGGACGCGTACAGCTTCGACCGCGATGTGGCCGGGCTCGATCGGTCCTACGACCTCATGCTGGCGGCCTATCGCCGCGTGATGGAGCGCATCGGCCTGCCGTATCGGCTGGCCGACGCGTCGCCGGGGGGCATTGGCGGCTGGGACACCAGGGAGTTCGCGCTCCCCTGTGACACCGGGGAGAGCACCTATCTGCGATGCGAGCAGTGCCGATACGACGCGGCGCCGGAGGTGGCGCGCTTCGCCCCCGACACTCTCCCGGAGCCACAGGAGCCGCCGAAGCCGCTGGCGCGCGTCGAGACGCCGGGACAGCGGACCATCGACCAAGTGACCGCCTTTCTCGGCGTGCCGGCCGCGCGGCTGGTGAAGACGCTCATCTACAAGGCCGACGGCCGCGTCGTCGCCGCTCTCGTGCGGGGGGACCGAGAACTGAGCGAGGACAAACTCAAAGACGCGCTGGGCGCCGGCGCCATCGAGATGGCCGATCCCGAGACCATTCAACGCGTCAGCGGCGCACCCGTCGGGTTCGCCGGGCCGGTCGGGCTCAGGGAGGCAGAGATCATCGCTGATGAGGACCTGCGCGCGGAACGCAACTTCGTCACCGGTGGAAACGAGGCCGACCTGCATCTGGCGAACGTCAACTGGGGCAGGGACTTCCAGGTCGCGCGGTGGGCGCAGCTTCGGGTGACGGAGCCGGGCGATCGGTGCCCCAGGTGCGGGGGAGTCTACACCTCCTACCGCGGCATCGAGATGGCGCACATCTTCAAGTTGGGGACGATCTACAGCGAGGCCCTCGACGCGTACTTCCTCGATGAGGATGGAAGCCGCAAGCCGATTGTGATGGGCTGCTACGGGCTCGGCACGACGCGCATGCTGGCGGCCATCGCGGAACACTGTCACGACGACTCAGGCCTGATCTGGCCGCGATCGGTGGCCCCGTTCGACGCCATCACGATCATCGTGAACCACGATGACCGGGCCCAACGCGAGCTGGGCGAACGGGTGCACGAGCGGCTGGCGGCGGCCGGCTTCGACGCCCTGCTGGAGGACCGCCCGGAGCGCCCCGGAGTGAAATTCAAGGACGCGGACCTGATCGGGATTCCGGGGCAGGTCGTCGTCGGGCGCCTGGCCTCCGAGGGCAGGGTGGAGGTGAGGCGACGCGGGGGCCGGGCGAGGACCGTGCCCGTCGAGGAGGCCGTGGTGGCCCTGGAGGAGCTGTTGGCCGGAGAGCCGACGGGATAGGCGCAGATGCCTTACCCGGTCGACGTCCTGATCAAAATGGTGGTCGCGTCGGTGCTGGCCGGAGCCGTCGGCTGGCAGCGGGAGCTGCGCGACCGGCCAGCGGGGCTGAGGACGCATGTCCTGGTCTGTGTGGGCGCCACGGTGTACACGCTCTCCTCTCTCAGCTTGGGGGCCCCGAACGCGGACCCCGGCCGCATCGCGGCCCAGGTGGCGACCGGCATGGGCTTCCTGGGGGCGGGGACCATCATCCGCTACGGGACGACGGTGCGCGGGCTGACGACGGCGGCGAGCCTCTGGGCCGTGGCGGCGATCGGGATCACCGTGGGCATCGGGGGCCGGGAGTTCTGGGTGGCGGTGCTGGGGACGCTCACAGTCCTCCTGACGCTGACGGCGCTGAGGAAGGCGGAGCAACGCATGCTGACCAGGGGGCGATACGGGGAGTTCACGCTCCGGATGAGAGGCACCGCGACGGGCGCGCAGGCCATCGAGAAAATGCTCGTCGAGCGCGGGGCCGAGCTGCGGACCATCGAGCTCACCGACGTGGACGAGCAGGGGGTGCAGGTCGTGCACGTCGGCGCCCGGCTGCCGCCCGGTTTCGACCTGGCCGGGTTCTGCAGCGAGCTGCGCCAGATGGAGGGCTGCCTCTGGGTGAGGGGGGAGTAGCGCGCGCGGCGCCGCTTGCCAAGGGTTCGCGGCTATGGTATACTCCTAAACAGCTTCTGGTTCTCCGTCGGAGCGAAGAGTGGGAGTTGTTCCCACTCTTCGGCATTAGGAAGCGGGCCGAAAATGCACGTCGATTTTGTACAGGCGCTGCGAGACATAGGCCGCGAGAAGGACATCCCGCTCTCGGTGTTGAGCGAGATCATCGAGGTGGCCCTCGTCTCTGCATATAGGAAACACTTCGGCGCGCCGTGCGAGATCCATGTCGACATCGACTGGGACAATGGCACGGCGACCGTGTTCACGCGCAAGCGCGTCGTGGAGCACGTCGAGAACCCGCACATGGAGATGTCGCTGGCCGAGGCGCGTCGGCTCGACCCGACGGTCCAAGAGGGCGAAAGCCTGGACATCGAGGTATCGCCGTCGGAGTTCGGCCGCATTGCAGCACAGACCGCAAAGCAGGTTGTCTTGCAGAAAATCCGCGAGGCCGAGCGCGAGCTGGTGTATGAGGAGTTCAGCAGCCGCGACGGCGAAGTGGTCACCGGCACGGTGCAGCGTCGCGAGGGGCGCACGGTGTTCATCGACCTGGGGAAGGTCGAGGCGGTGCTGCCGGCCTCCGAGCAGAGCCCGCTGGACAGCTACCGCTTCAACGAGCGCATGAAGGTGTACATCGTCGAGGTGAAGCGCACGACCAAGGCCCCGCGCGTGCTGGTGTCGCGCAGCCACCCCGGGCTCCTGCGGCGTCTGTTCGAGCTGGAAGTGCCCGAGGTTCACGAGGGCGTGGTCGAGATCAAGGCGCTGGCCAGGGAGGCCGGCGCCAGGTCCAAGGTCGCGGTGGCGTCGCAGCAGGAGAACGTGGACCCGGTGGGGGCCTGCGTGGGCCATCGCGGCAGCCGGGTCCAGGCCGTGGTCGATGAGCTGCGCGGCGAGAAGGTGGACATCGTGCGCTGGAGCGACGATCCCGCGAAGTACGTCGCCAGCGCTCTGAGCCCGGCCAAGGTCAGTCGCGTCATCGTGGACGAGGCGACGCGCTCGGCCACCGTCATCGCCCCCGACAGTCAGCTCTCGTTGGCAATCGGCCGGGAGGGGCAGAACGTGCGGCTCGCGGCACGCCTGACCGGCTGGCGCATCGACATCCGAAGCGAGAGCCAGATGGCCGAGATGGCGGCCGCCGCGGCGGAATCGCAGGTCGCGGAACTCGCCGCGGCCCAGTCCCGTGGGACCGAAGGAGCTGCCGGCGACGACGCCCAGGCGGAGGAGACGGCGGCATCCGGTGGCGACAACGGCGAGGCGGCCGAACCCATCGGCGTGACGGAGCCGCCGGAGGAGGGGCCGGGCGCGGAAGGCAGCACATGAAGCGCGTGCCGCAGAGGACGTGTGTCGGCTGTCGGCAGGTGAGGCCGAAGCAGGAGTTGGTGAGGATCGTGCGCACCCCGCAGGGCGAGGTGCGCGTGGATGTCAGCGGCAAGCTGCCGGGCCGCGGGGCCTACGTGTGTCCGCGGCTGGAGTGCGCGGAGGCCGCGCTGCGCCAGAAGCGGCTTGCGCGGTCGCTGGGCGTCGCAGTTGCGCCGGCTATCCTCGACGAGATGAAGGAGCGCCTCCGCGAATCGAAGGCGCAGGTGCGGGGCGAGCCGGGTCGTGTGGGGGCTGTAGAGTAGGTCCTGGATGCGGGTAT
>Ga0123519_10002002_pt1 | contig 34831 bp, 37 predicted proteins | sample YelNatPaOPRAMG02_FD_87396 | JGI IMG/M metagenome (GOLD analysis project Ga0123519, IMG submission 87396) | Hot spring microbial communities from Yellowstone National Park - Yellowstone National Park OP-RAMG-02 (version 2) | ecosystem: Environmental > Aquatic > Thermal springs > Hot (42-90C) ... | reverse complement strand
TTTCAATGGAGGTAAAGGAACTTCAAAGAAGCTCAATACAGTTTACAGGTGGGTATAGTGGTCTCGAAGGTCCCTTTGTTGCTCTTTCCTATCAAACTGTCAATTTCCTTGGTGGTGGAGAGGTCTTTGATGTAACCCTTCAGACAGCAAAGAGGGGAAAAAATTATAGGCTTGGTTTTTCAGAACCATATCTTTTTGACCTTCCAATGACTGTAGGTTTAAATATCTACAATAGTTCCCTTGAGTATCCATGGCTTTATACAAGAAGGGATAAAGGTATTGATTTTACATTCTCAACAAGGATTTACAGATTCTTCAGATTTGATTTCTCTTATACCAATGCCTTCATTGAGGTAAAGGATGTTAATGAAGACCTTCTATGGAGCCTTCCCTGGTACTACTGGTCAATTGGAAAACAGAGGATTTCAAGCATCCTTCCTACAATTTACTATTCATCTATTGACAGTCCCATTGACCCAACAGAAGGTTCCCTCTATCTCATCTCAGTGAAATATTCTGGAAACTTTCTTGGTGGAGATATTCATCTATGGAAACCTACCTTTGAGTGGAAACATTTCCGCAGGATATGGAGGAATCATGTTCTTGGTTTCCATTTTGAAGGCTCATTTATAAAACCCTTGAAGGGTGGTGATATTCCCTTCTGGGAAAGGATATACATGGGAGGAGACTATACTTTGAGGGGTTTTGAATACTACACAGTTGGACCGAGAAATGAGCTTGGAACCCTTATAGGTGGAGACAAAAGTCTTCTCTTTAACTTTGAGTATCAAATACCTGTTGGTGGACCCCTCAAAGCTGTCTTCTTTTACGATGTTGGTAATGTTTACGCAATTGGAAAGAGGATAAATTTAAGGGATATGTACTCTTGCACAGGTATTGAGGCAAGGATCTTTGTTCCTCAACTAAGAATTCCAATGCGTCTAATATTCTCTTACAACCCGAGAATAGCAAGACCTGGAGATTCCCATTATGCCTTCAGGTTTGCAATAGGAACTACATTTTAAGGAGGATTTGAATGATAAAGAGATTTTCAATTCTAATTTCATTAACCCTGATTCTATTTTCCCTTTCTCTTGCACAACAAAAGATTGCTTTTATTGATTCTAACAGGGTTCTCCAAGAGTCAATTGGTGGAAAAGATGTTTTGAAACAGCTGAATGATGCAAGGGCAAAGAAGCAGAGCGAGTACAATGCAAAATTAAAGGAGATTACTGATCTTAGAAATAAGTATTCATCCCAGAGATATGCTCTCAGTGAGGATGCCCTGACCAAGCTTCTTAATGAAATTGAACAGAAGGAGACCGCTTTGAAGAGATTTCAAGAGGATGCAGAAAAAGAGCTTGCCAACCTTCAAGCAAGGCTTTTCAAAAAATTGCAGGATGAAGTAAATCCAATAATAGAGAAAATAGGACAGGAAGGAAACTACACCCTAATCCTTGACCTTGCAACTCAGGGGATCATTTACTATGATAGGAAAGCAGATATAACTGATGAGTTAATAAAGAGATACGATCAGACAAAGGCAACTCCTCCCGCTCAGAAAAAATGAACAAGATTGATATAAAAGAAATATTAAAAAGACTCCCCCATCGTTACCCCTTCCTTCTTGTGGACAGGATAGTTGATTTTGAGGAAGGTAAAAGGGCTGTGGGAATAAAGAATGTTACCTTCAATGAGCCCTTTTTCCAGGGGCATTTCCCAGAAAATCCTATTATGCCTGGGGTCCTAATCCTTGAGGCAATGGCTCAAACTGGAGGGGTTCTCCTCCTCGGCTCAGTTAAGGAAAGGGAGAAAAAGTTGATCTATCTAATTGGAGTTGATAAGGCAAGGTTCAGGAAACCGGTTCTTCCAGGGGATCAGTTGAGGATGGAGGTTTCTGTGACAAAGATAAGAGGAAATTTCTGCCAGCTCTGGGCTGAAGCCTTTGTTGAGAATGAAAAGGTTGCAGAGGCAGAATTCCTCTCCACAATGGTTGAAAAGGAATGAGTCACATACATCCAACAGCAGTAATAGATAAAGAAGCTGAGATAGATGAGGAAGTATGGATTGGTCCCTATGTGATAATAGGAAAAGGCGTAAAAATAGGGAAAGGAACAATAATAGAAGCCCATGCAGTTGTTGAAGGGAACACAGAAATTGGGGAGAGAAATCATATTTTCCCCTATGCCTCCATTGGCAGAGAGCCCCAGGACATAAAGTATAAAGGAGAAGAAACTTTTTTGAAGATTGGGAATGAAAACATAATAAGGGAATTTGTAACAATAAACAGGGGGACACCCCATGGTGGTGGAGTTACTTATATTGGGAACAAAAACTTCATAATGGCTTACTCCCATGTAGCCCACGATTGTAAAATAGCCAATGAGGCAATTTTGATAAATGGAGCTACCCTTGCAGGTCATGTAGAGGTTCAGGATTATGCTGTTGTTGGAGCATTTACTGGTGTTCATCAGTTTACAAGAATTGGAAGATTTGCCTACATAGGGGGTTACTCTGTTATAACTCAGGATGTTCCTCCCTTTTCAAAGGTTGTTGGAGCAAGGCCAGCGATGATTTATGGAATAAACGGTATTGGATTGAGAAGGAGGGGTATGAGTAGAGAGGAAATAGATTCCCTGCAGATAGCCTTTAAAATAATTTTCTATTCTGACCTTAACACAACCCAGGCAATTGAAAAAATTGAGAGGGAAGGACCCCATACAGGAGTTGTTAAGGAACTTTTAGAATTTATAAAAAGCTCAAAAAGGGGGATTATCAAAAAGGTTACAGAGATGGAAGAGGATTAATATGGAAGGAAAAATAGGAATTATAGCTGGTGAGGGTAAATTCCCTTTTCTTGTTCTAAGGGAAGCAAAGAGATCAGGCTTCCATGTGGCTGTTGCAGGAATAAAAGGAATTTCCTCACCAGAACTGGAGCAAGAGGCAGATTCCTTTTTATGGATCAACATAGGAGATGTTGGGAAACTTGTAGAATTTTTTATCCAAAATAAAATAAAAAAAGCCCTTCTTGCAGGAAGGGTCAAACATTCCTCAATTTATAAAGAACTTTCTCCAGACCCCATAACAGAGGTTTTACTAAAGCAACTTCAGGATAAAAAACCGACATCAATCTTTAGAAAACTTGCTGAATTTCTTTCATCAAAAGGGATTGAATTTATAGATTCAACAATTTTTCTTTCCAATTTTCTTCCAAAGGAAGGAGTTTTAACAAAAGTTAACCCTTCTCAAAGAGCTTTTGAAGATATTGAATTTGGATGGGAAATTGCAAAGAATATTGCAAAAATGGATATTGGGCAGACAATAGTTGTAAAGGATAAAGCAGTAATTGCAGTGGAAGCAATGGAGGGAACAGATGAAACTTTGAAGAGAGGTATTGCTCTTGGAGGAGATGGTGTAGTAGCAATAAAGGTTTCAAGACCTGAGCAGGACATGCGTTTTGATGTTCCTGTGGTAGGACTTTCAACATTAAATATACTTTCAACGGTCAAGAATCCTGTCCTTTGTATAGAGGCAGAAAAAACAATCTTCTTCGATATAGAGGAATCCATTAAATTTGCGAATGAGAGGGGGATTTCCATAATTGCGAGGAAAGGTTAATGAATAGAATTGGGGTTATAGGCGTTGGATACCTTGGAAGCCAGCACGCTCGAATCCTTTCATCAATTTCGGAATGTAAACTTACCTGTGTGGTAGATATAGATAAGGAGAGAGCAGATAGTGTAGCAAAACAATACAATACAATCCCGGTTTATAACTGGAGGGATGCAATCTCCCTGATAGATTCAGCAGTTGTTGCAACTCCAACATCAACCCACTTTGAAATTTCAAAGGAGTTAATGGAAAGGGGTAAGCATGTCCTTGTCGAAAAACCATTAACAGAAAAGGTTGAAGAGGCTGAGGAACTCGTCGACTGTGCGAGAAAAGCTGGAATAGTTCTTCAGGTAGGGCATGTAGAAAGATTTAATCCAGCCCTTTGTGAAGCAAAAAAATTAATGAACAATCCAAGATTTATAGAAGTTCACAGGCTCGGAACTTTTTCCTATCGTTCCATCGACATTGATGTTGTCCTTGACCTAATGATTCATGATATAGACATTGTCCTCGACATTGTAAATAGTGAACCTGTTGAAATAAAATCAGCTGGGGTTAAAGTATTAACATCCAAGATCGATATTGCCAATGCAAGAATAGAATTTGAATCAGGCTGTGTAGCAAATTTAACAGCAAGCAGAGTTTATGGGAAGAAAATAAGGAAATTAAGGGTTTTCCAACCTTTTAAATACATTTCCATTGACTATAAGGATCAGGAAGTTAAAATTTATTCCCTAGAGAATTACTCCATAAAGGAAGAGGTTTTGAATGTTGAAAAGGGAGAGCCCCTTAAAATAGAACTTTTAAATTTTATAAGAACTATCCAGGGGAAAGATGGGAAGGGCGTAACAGGTGAAGAGGGATTGAAGGCTCTAAAGCTTGCTCATAAGATTCTTAAAGAGATGAAATCTGATTTTTTAGTAAATGAAAGAAAGTGAAGCTCAGAATTCTCACCACATTCATTTCTGGAATTATCCACATAGCAGTTATTTTAATACTCCTTTTGATCCCTCCTGGAGAAAATAAAAAGATAAAAATTGAACCAATAATGGTTTATATTCCAAGAAGCCCTCTTGAAGGAACCCCTCCTCTCTACATTCCAAAGGATGAGGAAAAGAGCGAAAAGAAGGTAGAAAAAAAGGATGAGAATAAAGAGATTTCAAGGAAAAGAGATATTCCAATTATAGTAAAGGGGGATGAGGAAAAGGAAAAAACGAAGAAGGAAGAAAGCGGAGAAAAAATAGGAGAAAAAGGAGAAGGAGATACTATGGAAAAATCCATTGAGAAAGAATCAGGTAGCCTTTCACGAAAAAATTCTGAGAATTTCAAGAGTTCGGAAAGAGGATACATTTACTCTGAGAACTTAGGAAGGCATCAATTCAGTTACCCATCAGGTTTTTACTTTAAAGGAGAAGGAAAGGGATTTGGTGGAGGAGGGATTCAAGGTTTTGCAGGCTCAGCCTATTTTGATTCAGGCGGTTATGATATAACCCCATGGGCAAAGGAAGTTATTGAAAAGGTTAAAAGGAACTGGCTTGTTCCAATCGCTGCTAAGTATGGAATTAAAGGTATCACTGGAATATTCCTTGTTTTTGAAAAGGATGGAAGCATTAGCACAATGAATCTCTTCAGGAAATCGGGTGTGATATCCTTTGACCAATCTGCAACAAATGCAATAATCTCTTCAATACCTTTCCCTAAGCTTCCTCCTGATTTCCCTAAAGAAAACCTTCCTGCCTATTTTCTCTTTTATTACAACATTCCTATTGATTCCCAATGAAGAAAGCAATATTAAAAACAACTGTTATTTTAACCATTTTTATTCTTCCCCAGTGCCAGCCTTTAAAGAAACCGGTTTTTTATGAGCTCGAGGAAGTTCATTATCATCTCAAAACTCCTATTATAAAAGTAGGGTTGACAGAGCTTCCCCCAAATGTCGAGATTACTTGCAAGAATGGAATGAGATTTATAAAAAAACTGAATGAGAATTTAATAGCTAACAGGATAGTTCAAGCTTTAAAGATAGAACTGAAAAATGGAAACAAAAACGAAGTATATTATGTTCAACTTTCAGCCTTTCTAAAAAAAGAAAATGCTGAAAATTTTCTTGCTCAATGGAACCACCTTTATTCTAAATTCCCTTTGAGAGTTTTCCAATCTTCCCAGTTCTATCAGGTAAGAATCGGTCCTTTAAGGAATAGAGCTGAAGCCCTTGAATTGTTGAGGTTTTCAATAGCCAATGGGATAAAAGATGCCTGGATTGTTACGGAGAAAGAAGAAATTTCAGGGGAAAAGAGGGTAAACATTCTCGTTGATTGGGAGAATGTTCCTTTAGAAATAAACTCCGACATATTTTTATTCCCCTCAAAACAATCAGAACTGATAAGGATAAATGGAAATCCTTATAGAGGGATGCTGGAAATAAAAAATGGGGTGACAGGTTTAAAGATAATAAACATTTTAAACATTGAAGACTATCTAAAGGGGGTTGTTCCCCTTGAAATGAATCCACAACAATTTAACCAGATAGAAGCCTTAAAAGCCCAGGCTGTATCTGCAAGGACATTCGCTCTAAGAAAGCTGAAGTATCGTGAAGACAAAGACTATGATATATGCTCCTCTGCAAAGTGTCAGGTTTACAAAGGTGCTCTTTTCGAGCACCCTCTTTCCAACAGAGCTGTTGAGGAAACAGCTGGAGAGATTGCTGTCTGGAATTCAGAGCCAATAAATGCCCTTTATTCCGCTAATTGTGGTGGATATACCGAGGATGTAGAAAATGTTTTTGGAGGGGAATCTGTTCCATACTTAAGAGGAACATTCTGCTTCCATGAGAACTCCTCGGAATGGGTCGAGGAGAAAACAAAGGATGAAATTTTATCAATATTGAAAAAACATTTTCCAATAACGGATATAATCGATATATATCCAATAAGAAGGGGAATCTCAGGAAGGATTATTGAACTGAGAATATTAACATCAAGGGATTATTTTGACCTAAGGGGTTTTCTAATAAGAGAGATTTTTGGTCTAAGGGATCTACCCCTCGAAATACTCAGAGAAACAAATCAAAACACTGGAGCTGAAAAATTTGTCTTTAGAGGAAGAGGGAAAGGTCATGGTATCGGATTTTGTCAGGAAGGGGCATATATTATGGCAAAGATGAAAAAAAATTATAAAGAGATTCTCTTGCATTACTATAGAGATATTGATATATTAAAGGTTATGGGAAACAAAAATGACTCTTGATGAACTAATAAAAAATTTAAATAGTTTAATTGAGTCAGAGCTTGAAAACGACTCATCCCAGATCCTTGAGCAAATAGCAAAGTTCTTTATGGAAAAATTCAATGTAGAAGAGGATGAGGTCTCCTTTCTTTTCATTGATTCTGATGGACTCTTTCTTAGATTTTTCTATCCCCCGCATTTAAAGGATGCTGGTTTACTTCCTGTAAAGTTTACAGATTCTATAGCAACTCAAGTTTTCAATCTCGGATTTCCAAGATTGATAAATAATATTAGCTTTGTCAAACACTTTTCCCTTTTTGAAACCGTAAAATCTTCAAAGGGGAAAGCTTTACCAATTCAAAAAATGTTGGTTGCTCCAATCCTTTCACCTGATGGGAAAAAAATTGGGGTTGTGCAGGTAATGAGAAAGGGGAATAAACCTGATGAAGTAGAGGATTTTAGTGAATCTGATCTGGATTATCTCCAAACCTGCATTTCAAAGCTCTTCCCCTATCTGAAAGCCTTTGCAGGACAAAAAATTAAATAAAGTAAGGAGGAATCATGTCTTCTGATAAAGAGAAGTTGAGGAATATTTTAATTGAAAAATGTTTAAGAACAGGGGTAAGAAGAATTCTTTCTTCTGGAAGGGAGAGCAATTATTATATTGATGCCAAGTATGCAACAATGGATCCAGAAGGTTCCTACATAATTGCTAAACTTATCCTTGAAAAATTGGAAGAGTATGATGTTGATGCCATAGGTGGATATACCCTTGGAGCTGATCCAATTGTTGGTTCTGTTGTTGCTTTGAGTTCCCAGACAAAAAAGCCTCTATTAGGATTTATTGTTAGAAAGGAGCCAAAAACCCATGGAGAAATGAAACTTATTGAGGGTCCCTTCAGAAAGGGTTTGAAATGCCTTATTGTTGATGATGTTATAACAACCGGGAGTTCGATATTAAAGGCTGCAAAAGCTGTTGAGGATGAGGGAGGAATAGTTGTTCTAACAATGGGAATTGTAGATAGGCTTGAAGGGGGGAGAGAAAACATAGAAAAGGCAGGATACATTTTCCAATCAATCTTTACAAGAAAAGACCTTGGGATCGATTGAGAATAAAACTTGAAGAATTAAATTAAAAATTAAGCCTTTCTTTTTTTCTCCGATTTGAAGAGAAAGGAGCTCATTGAAAAATCGATTGGAAAATAATATATTTTTTAGTTGCAATGAGGCTTAGGAATTTTCTTGATAGATTGACAAATCTTAAGATTCTATTCTTCTTTTATATTGGATTAACATTAATTGTAAGTTTTGCAGAGATAGAAAAAGGAAATAGGGATTTTGGAGGAAGAAGTTATCCCCATTACAATAACTATTTAATTTTCAGTAAATCCTTTTACCATTTGATTGAAAAAAAGGACCTTTACACCCTCTTTCCTGATGAGCACTGGGACCTTTTCAAGTATAGCCCTACTTTTGCTTTATTAATGGGTTTCTTTGCAATTTTTCCTGAACATTTTGGACTTATTCTCTGGAATTTGCTCAACTCCCTCCTTCCCTTTTTTGCCATAAAATCCATAAATTTAATTGATGAAAGGAGAAGGGCTTACATTCTCTGGTTTATTGTTATTGATACTGTAACTTCAATGCAGAATTCCCAGAGTAACGGTCTCATCGCAGGACTTTTGATTTTAGCCTTTGTTTTTTTTGAGAAGAGAAAAGTTCATCTCTCTGCCCTTTTTTTAGTCCTTTCCCTTTTTGTTAAGCCAATAGGTTTTGTTTCCTTTTTTCTATTTCTTCTTTATCCGAAAAAGTTTAAGTTTCTTTTATTTTCTCTTATTTTCGCTATCCTTTTCCTCCTTCTTCCTATCCTTTCTGTTTCTCCTTCCCACCTTTATTTTCTCTATAAAAGCTGGATGAATCTTTTAATGAGGGATTACTCCCTTTATGAAGGCTTATCTGTATTTGGAATTTTAAAAAAATGGTTTGGTCTCTCCCTCTCAAAGCAAATTGTTATCTTTTCAGGAATTTTTCTTTTCCTCCTTCCCTTTTTGAGAAAAAAATTATTTGAAAAAATTGAATTTCGTTTTCTCCTCCTCTCATCCTCCCTCATCTGGGCTGTGATTTTTAATCATAAGGCTGAATCCCCAACATTTGTAATTGCTACCTGTGGAGTTGCCATCTGGTATTTCTATGGAAGAAAAAGGGTTGATGATCTGCTCCTTCTTATTTTCTACTTTCTCATCACATCAATTTCATCGACAGATTTAACTCCCCTTTTCCTAAAAGAAAAATTTGTAAAACCTTATCTTTTAAAAGCTCTCCCATCAATTTTAGTGTGGATTAAAATTCAGATGGAGCTTCTATTTTCTAAATTTGAGTCTAAAGAAACTACCTGCTCTCCCTCTTTTTGAACTCCTCCTCTTCAAGGATTTGAATTGGTTTTAATCTGGCACTGGAAAGCTTTGAATTTATTTGGGGTAGTTCCTTTCCCTTTATCTCTTTAAATTTTTCTTCAGCTTTTTTCACCTCTTCCTCAAGAACTGATGTGTGGAGGAGCTGAGAATTTGTTGGTCTTCCACCATAACTTGACACAGAGCTATAAAGATCAAGAACCCTTTCACTTAATTTTGGCTCAGTATACATACCCTCTTCTGAGACAAGCTCAGAGTGGAATTTTTTTAGTTTTTCAGAGAAATCCTTTAAAATTTTTCTCAACCCCTTTCCCCTTTTTTCCTTTTCAAGAATCTCTATTCTTCCATCAAGCTCCTTTTTTGCATTTAGAACAGAATCTGATATATAGGCAAGTTTTTCCAACATTCCATACAATTTCATTACTGTCTCATACTGAAGCTTTCTATCTTCCTCTTTATGGGTTGAAACAGGGTCAGGACGCAACTCCAATTTTCCAAAATAACTTTTTCCATTCTTAGTTATCTTTACTGTATAGATTCCTTCAGGGACCATAGGACCATAAGCAACTCCTGTTGGAACTCCAGGTTTGAAGCTTACCTTTGGAGGCTTGAGTCTCATGTCCCAGTAAACTATATTTATACCTTTTCTCTTTCCAGTTGGTAGACTCTTTACAATCCTTCCTTCAGAATCCAGGATTTCAAGTTTTAAATCACCGAAAATATGTCTCTCTTTGAGATAGTAAGTTATTTTTGCAGAGGAAGGTGGATTTGCTCCTACAAATCCATCATCACCAGGAAAATCCTGCATGAAAGAAGAATAGGAAATTGTTGATGGTCTTGATGGAAGAATTGCAACTTCACTTTCGAGCATATCTTTTTTAAGATTTCTAAGGGGGGTTAAATCGTCAATAATCCATATTCCAAGACCATGGGTTGCAATTATGAGATCATGCTCCCTTGGATGTATAACCATATCCCTGACTGCAACCATTGGAAAATTCTCCTTTAGATGAGCCCAGCTCTTTCCTCCATCAATGGAAATGAAAAGTCCAAATTCTGTTCCAAGGAAAATAAGATCGGGATTGACCAAATCCTCTCTAATTACATGGCAGTAGCCTTTAATATCAGGTGTTACAAGGGATTCCCATGTTTCCCCAAAGTCCTCTGTTTTATAGACATAGGGTTTCATATCTCCATTCTGATGACCGTCAAAGGTTACATAGGCTCTTCCCATTTTGTGTCTGCTGGACTCAACATGGGAGCACCAGGTATTAGGAGGAAGACCAGGGATATTTTTTACAAGGTTTTTCCATGTTTTACCACCATCTGTTGTTAGCTGTAAATTTCCATCGTCAGTTCCAACCCATATAACATCAGGATTTAAAGGAGATTCAGAAATTGTGTAAATTGTGCAATGATTTTCAGCAGATGTATTATCTATTGTTAAACCTCCTGATTCTGCCTGTCTTTGTTTATTAGGGTCATTGGTTGTAAGATCAGGAGAAATCCTCTCCCATGTCTCCCCCTTGTCTTTTGTTTTAAAAAGGAATTGGGAGCCAATATACATTACTTCTGGATTGTTTGGGCTGATTAGAACAGGTGTGTTCCAGTTAAAACGATATTTTGGCTCACCCTTTTTAGGGTAAGGCTGAATATCTTTCATCTCCATTGTTTTCAGATTAACTCGAACGAGCCTTCCTCCCTGCCACTCATGGTAGACAATATCAGGATCAGTTGGATCTGGAAAGGCATGGAATCCATCCCCTCCACCAATATTCCTCCAATTTCTATTCTCAATACCTCTCCCTCCAATAACCCTTGATGGTCCCATCCATGAACCATTGTCCTGCAAACCACCATAAACATTGTATGGGATTTTCATGTCGTAATTTACATGATAAAACTGGGAAACCGGGATATTTCCAAGAAGTTTAAAGGTCTTCCCCCTGTCATAGGAGAGATAGACTCCTCCATCTGTTCCAACCAATACATGATCTGGATTTGATGGATTAATCCAGACAGCCTGGACATCAGGATGGTAGGATGAGCCATATAGATCTCCAGCTCCAGCAGGATTAAAACTCTTCCCTCCATCATCACTAATAAATAGAATGAAAGAGAGATTGTAAAGCCTTCTATGATCTTTGGGATCAACTTTTATCTCAGAAAGATAAAAGGGTCTTGCCTTTGTTCCAATAAAGGAATTTACCCTTTGCCAGCTCTCTCCCATATCATCGGAGCGATAGAGGGCGGTTTCCTTTTTAGCTTCAAAAATACCGTAAATTGTCCCCGGTCTTGAGGATGCAACATCAAAAACAATTCTTCCAAGATCTCCATCAGGAAGCCCTTTATTTATTTTCTTCCATGTTTTCCCTCCATCTGTTGATTTGAAGAAACCTGAACCAGGTCCTCCTGAGATGAAGAAATAGGGCATTCTTCTAACCTGCCACATACCGGCATATATTACATCAGGCTCCTGAGGATCAATGGCAAGATCTCCACATCCAGTATTTTCATCAACATATAAAATTTTCTCCCAGCTCTTACCTCCATCCCTTGTCTTATAGACTCCCCTCTCATTGCTCTTATTCCAGAGATTCCCAAGAACACAAACATAGGCAACCTTTGGATCCTTTGGATGGAGAACAACCTCAGCAATCCTTTCAGAATCTTTAAATCCGAGATGTTCCCATGACTTTCCTCCATCCTTGCTTCTGTAAAGGCCAGTTCCAACAGAGACAGAATTCCTTACATTGATTTCCCCAGTTCCAACCCATATCTCATCTGGATTGTTTTGATTAACAGTTATGCATCCTATTGACATTGTGTACTTTTCAAAGATTGGGAAGAATGTAATTCCTCCATTTGTTGACTTCCATATTCCTCCTCCTGCAGTTCCAACATAAATAATTCTTGAATCCTTCGAGACCCCTTCAATATCCGTTATTCTTCCGCTCATAACAGCAGGACCTATGAATCTTGGTTTAACATCTCCGAAGAAGGATGAATCAATTTTAAAAATTTCTTGAGAGAATAGCATACCGAAAATAATAAAGAAAAAAGCAAAAAATACTTGAATACCCCTTTTCATGCTTACCTCCAGATTTCCAAGAAAAAATATTACTTCAATCTCCTAAAAAATTCAAACAGTTGACAGAAAAAAATTTATAAAATAGGATTTTAGGGAGGAGGAAAAATGAGGGAAAGGAGGAATTCATTCTTCACCGATTAAAAATTTGATTATAAAAAGATTTTTTGATAAGCTTTTTAAATGCGGAGGTAAAGGAGATGAAGAAGTTTATTCTTTTGTTTTTATTTCTCTCATTGGTATTTTTAACTGGATGTAAGAAGAGAACAGAGAATATGGGGGTTGGAGTTGAGCTTACCTTCCCCACATCACCAATAACTGACTACTGGCTTACAAAGGTTAAATACACATGGACAGTAAAAGAAAACTTCAAGGGATTTAACGAAAATCTCTATGCCTTTGTTCACTTCTCAGATTCCAACAACAGAATGATTCTTCAGGATGATCATTTACCTCCTGTTGAAACAAAAAAATGGAAGGCAGGGGATAAATTCGAATACGAGAGGGAGATATTTATACCCAAGTTCATCGATGAATTTGATCCTTCTTTTAAAGGTGAAGAAGAGGTGAAATTAACAATAGGGCTCTGGAATCCATTCAATCCATCAACAAAGCATATAATTTTAATTAAAAAATTGAAATTTCAACCTCCACCGGCTGAGACCCCAGAGATAATTTATGAAAAAGGATGGTATCCTGAAGAGTATGATGCTAAAAGGAATATTTCATGGAGATGGACATCAAAGGAAGCAGTTTGCACAATGGATAACCCAAGAAGGGAGACTCTTCTCTGGATAAAAGGAGGAGTTAATAAGGCTATTTATCAGGATCAAAGAGTTGTTATTTTTGTGAATGATAAAGTCATTGATGATTTCATACCTGAAACTGGAGAATTTGACAAGAGGTACTATTTAACTCCCGATGAGCTTGGGGAAGGAGACGAGGTTACTCTAACAATTAAAACTGACAAAACTTTCATCCCATCAAAGGTAATTCCAGGATCCACTGATCCGAGAGAGCTTGGAGTTATGATTTATTTGATTTATTTTAGATAAATTTTAGGAGGGGTAATGGAAGAAAAATTGATTGGCAAAATTACCCATTATTTCAACAGGATTGGAGTTGCAGTTTTAGAGCTTTCCGATGAAATTAGAGTGGGAGACACAATCCATATTAAAGGACATACTACAGATTTTACCCAGAAGGTTGTTTCAATGCAGATAGAGCATAAGCCCATTGAGGTTGGAAAACCAGGAGACAACATTGCTATTAAAGTGGATGATGTTGTTAAAGAGCATGACCTTGTTTTTAAGGTAATAGAATAGAAAGCTCAGCTGTATTCTCTATTCTTGGAAAAAGCAATTACTGCCTGTCCGAGGGAGATTCCTCCATCATTTGTAGGAACTTTTTTATGATAAAGGACAGAGAAATTATTCTCCTTTAAAAGGGTAACAACTTTTTTGAAAAGGAAAAGATTCTGAAAGACCCCTCCACTCAATGCCACTGTATTAATACCATATGAATTTCTCAAAATCTTGCATGCCTTTAAGACAAGGTGGGAAATTGTATTGTGAAACCTTGCAGATATTTTTTCCCTTTCCACTCCTTTCTTCATATCCTCAAGAACAGAGCTAAAAATGGAAAGCTGGTTAAAAATTAGATTGTCATTAAATTCAACAGTATAATAACCTTCCTCATTCTCATCAGCAATCATTTCAAGTTCCATTGCAGATTGAGCCTCATAACTGTTTATTTCCCTAATTCCAAGAACAGCAGACACAGCATCAAAAAGCCTTCCTGAGCTCGATGTAAGAACAGTGTTAAAACCATTTTCTATCATTGATTTAAATGCATTAACCTCCTCATCTTTGATAAAATCAAGGAATTCTTTAGGAAGATAGGATGGTATATTATCTAAAATTGAGAGAAGATAGCAAAGTGCCATTCTGTATGGTTTTCTTACAGTCTCATCCCCTCCAGCAAGGGGGATATAACTCAGATGTCCTATTCTTTCAAAATCTCTAAGATCTCCAATAAGGAATTCACCTCCCCATATTTTCCCATCAGTTCCATAACCTGTTCCGTCAAAGGAAACACCGATTACCTTCCCAGTATAACCATTTTCAATCATGCAACTTGCCATGTGGGCATGGTGGTGCTGAACCCCAATTAATTTTACATTTTTTAGGGAAAGAGCATATTTGCTCGAGAGGTATCCTGGGTGCAAGTCGTAGGCTACAATTTTAGGCTCAATTCTGAATAATCTTTTGAAGAGCTCAAGGGTTCTGAGGAAATTCTCCATTGTTTCAAAATTTTCAAGGTCTCCAATGTGCTGACTTAAAAAAGCATAATTTTTCTTTGTAAGGCAGAAGGTATTCTTAAGCTCAGCTCCGCAAGCAAGAATCTCATCAACTTCAAAGGGAAGATATATGGGAAATGGAGCATAACCCCTTGCCCTTCTTAAAATAATCTCCTCATCAAAAATAACCCGTGCAACAGAGTCATCATAACGGGAGTAAATCCCCCTGTTGTGGAGGAGGAAGGAGTCTGCAATATCTTTTAATCTTTCAATGGCTTCCTCATTCTCCATGGCAATCGGTTCTTCAGTTATATTCCCGCTCGTCATTATGAGAGGTCTCGGATAAAAATTGAGGATTATATGATGAATTGGAGTTGAAGGGAGCATCACTCCCTGATATTTTTGATTGGGAGCAACAGATTTAGCTATTTTTGATTCTTTTCTTTCCCTTAACAAAAGAATTGGCCTTCTCGGGCTGAGGAGAATCTCCCTTTCCCTATCACTTAAAAAACAGTATTCTTCGACCATTTCAATGTCTTTCATCATAACTGCAAAGGGTTTTTCCCTCCTTAACTTCCTTTCCCTAAGTCTTCTAACAGCACTTTCATTGAGAGCGTCACAGGCGAGGTGGAAACCTCCCAGCCCCTTTATTGCGACGATCAAACCATTTTTTAAATCATCAACAACCTTCTCAATCCATTTTTCCCTTTCCACTAAATTACCTTTTCTGTATTCCACCTCAGGACCACAGACAGGGCATGCGTTTGGCTGAGCGTGAAACCTTCTATTCATTGGGTCTCTGTACTCCCTTTCGCAATCCCCACACATTTTAAATAGTTTCATTGTTGTCTTTTCTCTATCGTAGGGAATATCCTCTATTATTGTGAATCGGGGTCCACAATTGGTGCAGTTTATAAAGGGGTAAAGGTATCTTCTGTCTTTTGGATCAAAAAGCTCTTTCAAGCAATCATCACAAGTTGCAAGATCTGGGGATATTGGCTGGAATTCATCCTTTACCTCAATACTCTCCTTTATTTCAAAACTTTCAAAACCTTCAAGTTCTATCTCCTCAAAAGATATGTCATCAATTACTGCAGGAGAGGGTTTTTCCTTAATAAGGGATTTGATGAAATCCTCTATTTTTTCCTTTTCACCCTCAACATGAATGATTACAGAGGAGGAGGAATTGAGAACCCAACCCTTTAGGTCAAATCTCTGGGCAAGTTTAAATACAAAAGGTCTGAAACCAACCCCTTGAACAATTCCCCTTATTTTTATCCTTTTTGCTTCCATAGATAATTTTATCAGAATTTTAAATTATTTGAAGTTAAGGGAAATGTAATTTATACTTTAAAGATGAGGGAGAAAAAAGGGAGAAGGGAAGAGCTCCTTCTTTCCTCAGTTGGCTTGATGTTTCCAGCATCAATAATTGTTGGGCTTGCCCTTGGCTATCTTTTCGATAAAATTTTTAAGACATTCCCTTATCTCACAATTATTTTCACCATCCTCGGAATATTTGCAGGTTTTTATAATATTTTAAAAGTTTACTGGATGATGAAGGATGAGTGAGGAAGATAAGCTTCTAAAAAGGGTTTCAATTACTTCCCTTGGGATTTCAATTTTTCTTTCCCTTTTAGTGATGATATTCCACAGATTTGAATCCTCCCTCTTCACCTTTTCAGGTGGTATTTTTTCAATTTTTTTCTTTTTTTTACTTAAAGGTATTGCTTTCAAATTTCTTGAGAAAAGATCCTTTATTTATGTGGTTCTTTATTTTATGAGGCTTGTTTTGATAGGTTCTCTTTTTTATGTTATAATTTTGATTTCAAAAAAAGAGATTTTATACTTTTTCATTGGTTTTCTTTCAATTATTTTTGGAATAATGGTTGAAGGATTTGTTCAATTTGTTAAATTGAAGAGAGGAACTGAGTAAATGGAAGGACTTGAGCACAAACTTCTTTTTGTCTCTCTCTTCAATGCAATATTTGGGAAACCAATATATCTTCTTTTTTCCCTTTTTGGCATAAAACTTAACCCCCACCAACCAATACCTGACCATGTTGTTATGATAATTATTTCAGCTTTCTTTCTTGTTTTATTTTTTGGAATAGCGAGCAGGAAACTTTCAATATATCCCTCTCCTGTCCAGACTCTCCTGGAGCAAATATATGGCTTTTTTGAAAGCATTGCAGTAGATTTTATAGGAGAGGAGGGGAAAAAATATGTCCCAATGATAACAACCCTTGGACTTTTTATACTTACCTGCAATTTAATTGGATTAATTCCAGGTTTTATGGCTCCAACAAGTAATTTAAATGTTCCAGTTGGTTGCGCAATTTTTGCTGTTCTTTACTATCACTTCCAGGGTATTAAGAAGCATGGTGTATTCGGATATCTTAAAAATTTTGCTGGTCCTGTTTGGTGGCTATCCTGGCTCATTTTCCCTGTGGAAATAATAAGCCATCTTGCCCGTCCCTTCTCTCTTTCCATCAGGCTTTTTGGAAATATTCTTGGAGAGGAGCTATTGATATTAGTGCTTGCAACCCTTTTCCCTTTTATAGTCCCTCTACCATTTATGCTCTTTGCAGTTCTTACTTCCTTTATCCAGGCTCTTGTTTTTGTCTTTCTAACAACTACTTACATTGCTGGTGCTGTGGCAATGGAGGAGCATTGAAAAAAAATCAAATTTGAGAACCTATAAATAATTTTAAAAGGAGGCTTTGCATGATGAAAGGAGAAAAATTTCTCAAAAGGTTTTTGATTATTTGTTTGTTCCTTTCCCCTCTTTTTGCTGGAGATGGTGGGTCTGGTTCAGACAAACTTGTCTGGGCAGTTATAGTTAGTGTTGGTGGTCTTACTCTATCAGCAATGGCTGGTGCAATTGCCCAGAGCAATGCAATAAGGTCTGCCTTTGATGGAATATCAAGAAATCCAGGTTCTGCAGGCTCCATAAGAGCTCTATTCCTTTTGGGCTTAGCCTTTATTGAATCCCTCGTCATTTATGTTCTTTTCATTAACATTGTAATTTACTTCATTCGCTGGAAGGATCTTATCTCTCCATAATAATGAAATTTTTCAAAAAAGCCTTTAATGTTCTAAAGGAAAGCTGGAATAGATTCAGCAACGAAAGAAGTGATGATCTTTCAGCTATAATTTCCTTCTATATTTTGCTAGCAGCAATTCCTTCCACTGGATTGTTGGGTTTTATTGTCTCCAAAATAATGGGCTCAGACATGGAGCTCTTTCACTCAATCTATGTTCTATCCAATGGATACTTCACATCCCTCGATCCAAATTTCTTCGTTAAGATAAGGCATCTTATAAAGAGCATTGAAAAACTTGGATGGTTAGGGATCATCTTTGCTATTCCCATAGGGGTTGTTGTCTTCACGAAGATCACAGCTGGAATAAATTCAATGTTCGGAATTCCTTTGAAGAGATCTTTTTTCAAGAATACAATTTTTCAACTCATGATGATGTTTTTTACAGGAACCTTAATTTTTCTCTCTCTTCTTATTTCCCTTACATTCTCAGCAATCCATGGATACATTTCGAGGAATCCTGTTATAACCCAATATATAAACCCAACAACAATTTCCTTAATTATAAACTTCCTTGTCACTTATATTCTTCCCATTCTTCTCTCTTTTTCCTTCTTTTTTGTTTTGTACAAATTTATCCCTCCAGTTTCAGTAAAAACTTCAGCGGCTCTGGTTTCTGCCATATTTACAACCACTCTCTGGGAAATTGCAAAAAGGATTTTCACATGGTATATAGGAAATGTGGCAATATGGGGAAGACTCCACGGAACCCTTTCAGCAATTGTAGGATTCATTCTTCTTGTAGACCTTTCCGTTTACTTTCTTCTCTTTGGAGCTTCCCTAACATCTGTTTTAAATACGGAGATAAGGGAAAATGAAACTTAAAGAGATCTCAGAAATTCTATCTTTACCATTGGAAGGGGATGGAGAAATTGAAATTAAGGGAATTTCAAGCCTTGATAGTGCAAAGGAAGGGGATATAAGTTTTTTTTCAGACCCCAAGTTAAAATCCCTTCTTGATTCAACAAAAGCATCTGCTCTAATTATACCTGAAGATTTTCCTTTCAACCGGCTCCCTGTTCTTAGGGCAAAAAACCCATACCTTGAGTTTGCAAAACTTATGGCTATTTTTTATCCTCCTCCAAAATTTCGCCCTGGAATTCACCCAACAGCAATAGTTTCTGAATCATCCTCCATTCACCCTTCTGTCCATATTGGCGCCTTCGTATTTATTGGTGAAAGAGTTTCAATCGGTGAAAATACTGTAATTATGCCCCACACATTTATAGGAGATGATGTAAAAATTGGAAGTAACTGTATGATTTATCCCAATGTCACTATTCGTGAAAGGGTTAAAATTGGTGAAAGAGTAATAATTCATTCTGGTGCAGTTATTGGCTCTGATGGATTTGGCTATTTAAAAAAGGAAGATGGCTCTTACTTTAAAATTCCCCAGATTGGGACTGTCGTGATTGAGGATGATGTGGAAATAGGAGCAAATACAACTGTGGACAGGGCAACCATCGGAGAAACAAGAATAGGAAGGGGGACAAAACTGGATAATCTTATCCAGATAGGGCATAATGTAAAAATCGGTGAAAATACAATAATGGCAGCCCAGACAGGGATAGCGGGAAGCACTGAGATAGGTAAGGGAGTTGCAATGGGAGGACAGGTTGGGATAGCGGATCATTTGAAAATTGGGGATTTCACAATTATCGCAGCAAAGACTGGTGTTGCCAGCAACATTCAGCCAAATTCAATCATTGCTGGTTATCCTGAAATGGACATGAAAGTTTGGAGAAGGGTCCAGGTCTCTCTTTTAAGAGTTCCAGAACTGATAAGGGATGTAAGGGAGATAAAAGAAAGGCTTGGGATAGAGAAGAAAGAAAATAAAGAATAAAATTTTTTAAGAAAGGAGCTTAGAATGAGAAGGGGTTTAAAAATTTTCTTATTTTTTAGTTTTTCTATTGGGATTTCTCTTCTTCCGCTCAGAGGTCAAAAATTACCGTCTGGAGAAGATATTTATAACGCATACAGAGAATTTAGAAATTTTAAAGCTGATTCAGGAGAAGTTATCATTGTTAAAGACCTCATCCTGAAAAAGGATATTGTTGAGATTAAATTGAATGGAGAATTTCTTAAATTAAAGCCTCTTCTTGGTCAAGAAATTGGTGGTATTTTTTCAGGAAATGGTGTAATTTCATTTTCACCCGCTCCTCCTCTTGAAAAAAAGCAACTTATAAGATTTACAGGGAAGGAAAGGTTTGAAGAAGAATTCAATAAAGCTATAATTTTCTTTTCTGATAACACATTCACACAAATTAAAGAGAAAAGTAGCGTCTCTGAAGTTCGTCCTTCCGAGAAGATTATTTCATACTGGAATGACTTTGTTAAGATGATGCATGACAAAAGAAAGGTGAATTTTGAAGCAAGGTTTTTGGCAGGGTTAGTCAATTCTGAACAAGGATTTACTATGTATTTTGATACAGAGAAATATGGAAAGTTTATTTTTTCCATTGATCCCATGGCTGATGAAGAGATAAGCTTGGTCAACTACTCACCAGAAGATTTCTATGATATATGGTGTTCTTTTCATTTTATCCAGGAATACCAGCACTCATATTATTCTGTTTATCATAACAAAAATTTAGGAGATGTTTTAAAAACAGAAATTTACACAGAAGTTGACAAAGACGGGCTCCTTTCAGGAAAAACATTAATTGAGTTTTCAGCAAAGAGGGACGGGGTAAGAATGCTCAATGTTGATCTTGCACCTTCATTAAGGGTATCAAAGGTAACAAATAAAGATAGGGAGCTAAAATTTATCCAGGAGGATAAAAAGAAAGATAGTCAGCTATGGATAATATTGGATGAACCCTTACAATTTGGAAAGGAATACGAAATTTCCTTCAACTACAAAGAAGAAAAGGGAGATGATACGATTATAGAAAAAACTGGAGACAATAACTTCTTTGTCTCAAAGAGAACGAGCTGGTTTCCTAATTTTTATAATTTCAACAATAAGTGTCTATATGAAATGACATTTAAAGTCCCTGCTAAATATCAAGTTATCGCTACTGGAAGACTTATTAATAAATATAAAGATGGAGATTTCAGTATATGGGAGTTTAACACTGAAATTCCCTTTCCAAGGGCAGGATTTAGCTATGGAAAATTTATCTCAAAGACAAAAAGAGACGATAAGATCGCCATTGAATGCTTTTCGAACCCAGACCTCGACGATGCTTTAAGGGGCATCCAAATCCTTCTTGAGCAGTCCCCTGAATTACAGCAAGAAGTTGGATTCGCTCCAACAGCCTTGAATACAACAAAACTTCTTGAAAGTGTTTTGAACGAAGTCTACTTTGCGCTCAAATCTTTCACAATTTACTATGGTGATCTTCCCTATAGCTATATAGCAGTAACTCAGCAATCAGCAGGAGGTTTTGGTCAAAGCTGGCCAACTCTCATTTACTTGCCTTTTACATCTTTCCTTCCAGCCTCTGTCAGATACCAGCTTCATTCAATGTCTAATGAGATATATGATGTGGGATTTTATAGAGAGGTTGGACCCCATGAGATAGCTCATCAATGGTGGGGAAATGCAACTACAGAGAGAACATATCACGATGAATGGATATCAGAAGGTTTTTCCCAGTTTTCAGCAGGGCTTTTCCTTCAATTGACTAAGAAATTAAAGGATTATCTCGATTTCTTGGAAAATGAAAAAAATGAAATAATTTTTAAAGGTCGTAGCGGGAAAAGAGTGAACGACGAGGGGCCCATCTGGCTTGGAAGACGTTTATATTCTCATAAATCTCCAGAGGCTTTGAATCTAATTTACAGCAAAGGAGGATATGTCTTACATATGCTTCGACAAATGATGAAAGACAAAGCTGGCTCAGACGAGAGATTTATAGCAATGATGAAGGAATTTTTCAAAACTTATACTCTTAAGGATGTAACCACAGAAGGATTCAAAAAAATAGTTGAGAAGCACATGATTCCTGAAATGGATATGGATAATAATGGAAAGATGGACTGGTTCTTTAATCAATGGGTTTATGGCACTGATATACCAGAATACGAGTATTCATATAAGATTGAAAAAATTGATAAGGAGAAATATCTGTTTAGGTTAAAAATGGTTCAAAAGAATGAGATAAAAGATTTTAAGATGCCAGTTCCAATTTATCTCCAGTTTAAAGGCAAAATTCTTCGATTGGGTAGGATGTTTATTAAAAGTGGTGAAAGCGCCGTTGTTTTAAAGACAGAGTTACCAGCCAAGCCTGATAAAGTTTTACCTAATGCTTTTAACGATGTTCTTTGTATAATGAAAGAGGTTAAATGGGTTGATTAGCCATCCAGATCTGGCTTCAACAAAAGTTCCCCCTCTATCCTTTCTAAAAGCTTTTAAATATTATTATCTTCACTGTTTCTCTGCTATCTACACCAAATATAAAATTTTCATAGAGATTCCCTTCATCATCACAGCACAAACCTGTTATCTTTATGAAGAAATTCTCCCTTTCAGAGGAAAAACCATCCTTGATTTCCTTTACTTTCTTAAGATACTGAACCTTTTCTCCGGAAAAGCTTGGATAAGGAAGGAGTAAGGAAAATGTAAGAGGGAAAAGCCTCAAAATTCCTTTCCTCTTAAAATCCTTTAAAATTCTCATTTGTCCTTTTTCCCAAACTAAAACTTATAAACTTTCCTTTTCCCATTCCCCCGCCCCTCTTAGTTCATTTTTCGTCTCCCATAAAACTATGCAATCTGCGAAGGGCTCTAAGTTTTTCGTAGTCCCCTATCTTTGCAAGCTTTATTGCTTTTTCTATTATCTCAATGGATTTCTGGTATGTCTTTCTATCAACAGGGAATGGATGTCCATCCTTTCCTCCATGGGCAAAGGAGTATGTGGCTGGATCTCTGAAACTCGGTTTTGCTCCATAAACAATGTCTGAAATTAAGGCGAGCGCTCTAATTGTCTTCTCTCCAACACCTTGAATGGAGAGGAGTTTCTCGAAATTTTCAGGCTTAAACTCGTAAATTTTTTGAAAGATCTTCGACAATCTTTTGAAATCAAAATCTTCTTTAAAAATAGGATGATGGGAAGGAAGATTCAGCTCTTTTATTGTTTTAAATTCTTTTTCAAGACTTTCTGGCTCCTCTTTTACTATCTCTTCAATTACTTTTCTCGTATCCTTACTCTCTTCAGCAACCATATTCAAAACAGGATGTCTCTCATCACAACATACAGCGCTATGGGGTTCATTCACAAAATCAGTTATTTTACTTGAGAGCCAGTGATACCTCCTCGCCATTCTCTTTTCTGTGTTCATTCCCTGTTGAACAACACACCATCCCCCTGAATCTATAAAAATAAAAGAGTGATGATAAATCGAGTATCCATCCTGAACTGCCACTGAGTCAATCTTTGCTGAAATCCTGCTTGCATAAACCAATGGTTCAGGGTTTAAACCTGTTTTATCCGCTAAACTAATTATCTCATCAGGAGTTCTCCTCGAAGCTTTCCCCTTCCCTCCTGCCACATATATTTTCACTTCATCTCCAATATCCTTAAGGGCTTCTTTAATTGCTCCGCATAAAGTTGTTGTGAGACCTGATGAGTGCCAATCAAATCCAAGAACACAACCGAGGGATTGAAACCAGAAAGGGTCTGAGAGTTTTTCAAGAAAAGATTGATTCCCTTCCTCCATGCATATCCATAAAATTATGTTCTTCGACAGTGCCACCATCTTTTCAAAAAGCCATGGAGGAGCCTTCCCGTAATGGAGAGGTAGATTGGCTATCCCTGTTTTTCCCATTTACTGGATGAACTTTCTTATTTCCGGATTATCTCTCACCTTTTCAAATTCTTTCTCCTTAAGAATTCTAAACCACTCATTGAAACCCGATTTTTTTGCCTTTTCAAGATACTCAACAGTTTTCTCTACATCTCCAGCAGAAGCGAATAGTTTCGCATAGGCAAAATAAAGCTCACCAGCCTTTGGCGAAAGCTCAGTAAGTTCAGTTTTAAGAATTGCCTCCTTCTCCATGAAATTGGGATCGATCTGAAATCCCTTCATAAGATAAGCCATCCCTTCCTCAAATCTTCCGAGGGAGAGGAGCATATTTCCGAGACTGTAATAAGGAGAAGGTGAATCTGGAGACAACTCAATTGCTTTCTTGTAGGACTCCTCAGCCTTATCCCACTGATTAAGTCTGAGATATACGTTTCCAAGATTTGAATAGGCGGGCGAATATGAGCTGTTTAAAGATATTGCCTTCTTGAATTCATCCTCAGCAGGTTTGTAGGATTTTTTCATGAAGTAGGCAATCCCGAGGAAGTTGTGAGCCCTCTCGGAGTTTGGCTTAAGAGATATGGCATTTTTGAAATCCTTTATTGCAGAATCATAATTTTTCTCACTTAGGTGTCTGTAACCCTTTGAAAGATAAGCATTGAAATCCCTTGTTATCTCCTCCTCAGAAACCTTAACCTTAGCACAGGATAAGATTAATATTGGCAAAAAAACTACTAATAATAACTTTTTCATCCCAACCTCCTAAAAATTCAAAGCTATTTCTATTTTAAAAAATAAAGATTCTTCTGTCAAATTTTCAAGGATGAGAAAATTTAAAATTTGCAAGTTTTTAACTGGTGTTTTAAAATGAATCTTTAGGAGGAATTATGTCAAGGAATCATGATATCTTAGAAATTCGATGGCATGGGAGGGCTGGTCAGGGTGTTGTAACAGCTGCTGAAACCCTGGCTGAGATTCTTGCCCATGAAGGAAAATTTGTTCAGGCTTTTCCCAATTTTGGGGCTGAGAAAAGAGGTGCTCCTATTTCCGCTTACAACAGAATCAGTTCAAAACCAATAACAATTCACCAGGAGATCACAAATCCACAAATTGTTGTTGTTACTGACCCAACTCTCCTCGGTCTGATAAACTTTGCTGAAGGAACTCCTGATGATGGAATTATAATAACAAACTCAACCCTTGACCCCGCCTACATAAAAGAAAGGCTAAAGCTCCATCCGAGGAAGGTTTACTCAATTGATGCTTACAGAATAGCTAATGAAGAGATAGGAAGACCAATTCCAAACATTCCAATGCTCTCAGCTCTTTTCAAGGTCACAGGAATGATGGATATGGAAAAATTTAAAGAGAGGGTTAGGAAGTCTCTGGAAAAGAAGTTAAAAAAGGAAGTTGTTGAGGCTAATTTAAGGACAATTGAAAGAGCTTATAAGGAGGTGAAGGGATCATGAAATTAGGATGGAAACAGTTACATATAGGAACTTTGAATCCTGAGGCTGGGAATTCTTTGAAGAACAAGACAGGAACATTCCGTTCAGCTGAAAAGCCCCTTTTCCACCCAGAAACCTGCATTCACTGCCTTTTCTGCTGGGCTTTCTGTCCTGATTCAGCAATTATAGTAGAGGAAGGAAAGATGAAAGGAATCAACTATGATTACTGCAAAGGTTGCGGAATCTGCGTTGTAGAGTGTCCGACAAAACCAAAGTCCCTGGAAATGGTTATTGAGGAAATTACCCTGTGAAAGGAGAGAGAAATGGGAAAAATAACAATTTTAACGGGTAATGCGGCGATAGCTGAAGCCATAAGGCAGATAGAGCCTGATGTTGTCGCTGCCTATCCAATTACACCATCAACTGCAGTTGTCCAGTATGTTGCCCAATTTGTTGCAGATGGAATAATAAATTCCGAGTTTGTCTGCCCAGAGTCTGAGCACAGTGCAATGAGCATGTGCATTGGAGCATCTGCAGCTGGTGCAAGGGTTGTTACTGCTACAGCATCTCAAGGGCTTGCTCTTATGTGGGAGCTCCTTTACATTGCAGCAGGGTTGAGACTTCCAATTGTCACAGCTGTTGCCTGCAGAGCTTTGTCTGCTCCAATAAACATTCATGGTGATCACTCCGACACTTTTGGCGCAAGGGACTCTGGCTGGATACAGTTATACTCAGAAAACCCCCAGTAAGCTTACGACAATATGATTCAGGCAATAAAGATTGCAGAGAATCCTGAGGTCAGAACTCCTGTTCTTGTAGGTTTTGATGGATTTGTTACCAGTCACTCTGCAGAGAATGTTATTGTGGAAGAGGATGAAGAGGTAAAAAAATTTATTGGTGAATACAAACCTCCAGTTTCAATTTTGGACACTAAGAACCCTGTTACAATAGGCTCAATTGTTTTCACTGACTATTACTTCGAGATGAAGAGAAATCAGATTGAGGGTATTGAAAGATCAAGGAAGGTGATAAAGGAAGTTGGCGAAGAGTTTGGGAAAAAGTTTGGAAGGAGATATGATTTCTTTGAAAAATACCTGGTTGAGGATGCGGAACTTATAATGGTTGTCATGGGCTCTGCTGCAGGAACAGCAAAAGCTGTTGTGGATCTTTTAAGAAGTAAAGGTAAAAAAGTTGGAATGATAAAGCTTAGGGTTCTAAGACCCTTCCCATATATGGAGCTTTCAGAAGTTTTAAAAGATGCCAGGGCAGTAGGTGTTATGGATAGGTCAACAAGCCCTGGTGGGTTTGGAGCTCCCCTTTTCACAGAAATAAGATCTGCTCTTTACCAGCTTGACAATAGACCAGTTGTCCTTAATTTTATTTACGGACTTGGTGGAAGGGATGTTACAATGGATAATATTGAGGAAGCTTTCCATAAACTTGAAGAATCCACTAAGAAAGGCTGGAAGGGTGAGCTAATAAATTATTTAAATCTCAGAGAATAAGAGGAGAAGAAAAATGGTAGCTTTAAAGGATCTTGCAAAATTAGAAGATAGATTTGTCTCAGGTCATGGGCTCTGCCCTGGTTGCAGTATCCCTCTCATTTTAAGATTTGTTTTAAGAGCATCGGAGGCTCCATTAGTTGTAGCAAATGCTACTGGATGTCTTGAAGTCTGTTCCACAATGTTTCCTTATACATCATGGAGAATTCCTTGGATTCACTCTGCCTTTGAGAATGCTGCTGCAACAGCTGCAGGTATTGAGACTGCTTACAGGGCTTTAAAAAAGAAAGGAAAAATTAATGAAGAAATTAACTTCCTCGCCATTGGTGGAGATGGTGGAACTTACGATATAGGTTTTCAAGCTCTGTCTGGAGCAATGGAGAGAGGGCACAAAATGGTTTATCTTTGCTATGACAACCAGGTTTATGCCAACACAGGTGGTCAGAGGTCATCGGCAACCCCTGAAGGTGCATCTACCACAACATCTCCCGCTGGCTCTGTTTTACCCGGTAAGCTCCAATGGAGAAAAGATCTTTCAAAAATAATTGCTGCCCACAATGTTTCCTATGTTGGTCAATCTGCACCCTCCCGCTGGCAGGATCTCTATAACAAGGCAAAGAAAGCCTTTGAAGCCAAGGGTCCTGCTTTCTTGAATGTTCTCACCGCTTGCCCAACTGAATGGAAATACAATACTGAAGAGACTGTCAAAATAACTCAGTTGGCAGTTGACACCTGTATATGGCCCCTCTGGGAATATGAAAATGGGAAGTTCAGAATCACCTATTTCCCCAAGGAAAAGAAACCTGTTGAAGAGTGGTTTAAAATGCAGGGTAGATTTGCCCATCTCTTAAAGGAGAATAATAGATGGCTTCTGGAAGAGATTCAGAAAAAAGTTGATGAAGAATGGGAATACCTTAAAAAACTGACTACGATATAAATTATTTTACTTGTAATAAAATTTATTTTAAAATGGAAAAGGAATGAATGATATATTCATTCTCTATGATGAGGAATATCACGAAATAAGGAAGATACTCACACGCTTGAAAGAAGAGTCCAACTCAAGACTGGTATTTCTTGCAGACAGAAATGGCCAGGCAATCGCAATAATAGGAGATCTCGACGAACTGGATTCCACAGCCCTTGCTTCCCTTACTGCTGGAAATGTAGCAGCTACCGATAGTCTTGCGAAACTCCTCGGTTCAAAGGGTTTCCATTCCCTTTTCCATGAGGGTGAAAAGGAAAATATGCACATATCACCAATTGGTGCCCACATTATCCTTGGAGTAATCTTTGATGAGAAAACATCCCTTGGTCTTGTAAGGTTAAGGGTTAAAAAGGCTTCCTCTGAGCTTAATACCATATTTGAGAATATTCAGAAAAAAAAGGAAAGGGGCGAACTACCAAGTCCTCCACCTCTCTCAGAAATAACCGATGAAGATATAGAAAAGTTATTCCGAGGGTCATAGATATGCCATTTATAAACAATTTCACAAAAGAGATACATGTTAAGATTGTTTACTACGGACCTGGGCTCGGAGGTAAAACCACAAATTTACAATATATCCATAATCATCTTGACCATCATAGAAAAGGACCTCTTGTCACCCTTCCCACAGAAACCGACAGAACCCTTTTCTTTGACTTCCTTCCTCTGGATATCGGAACTCTTAAGGGTGGGTATAAGGTTAGATGCCATTTTTATACAGTCCCTGGACAGGTTTATTACAACGCAACAAGAAAGCTTGTTTTGAAAGGTGTTGATGGTCTTGTATTTGTTGCAGACTCCCAAATAGATAGATATGAGGCGAATCTTGAAAGTGTTGAAAATTTAATGGAAAATCTGAAAGAATATGGTTATAATTTTGCTGAAATACCATATGTGCTTCAATTAAATAAAAGGGATCTTCCAAAAATTATGAGTGTGGATGAAATGCTGAAGGGATTGAGACTTAAAAATGAGCCATATTTTGAGGCTGTTGCAGTAAAAGGTATCGGAGTTTTTGAGACCATGGAGGCAATAGTTAAGGCAACAATCGCAAAGCTTGTAAAGGGTTTTTCTCTTTAAATAAAATCTGAAGGTAAAGGAGAAACAAACTTTATTTCTTTCCCTGTGGATGGGTGAATGAAAGCAAGGGAATAACTGTGAAGGGCAAGTCTTTTATGGGGGTGGCCTCCGTATTTTTTATCGCCGAGAATAGGACATCCAATAGCCTTCAAGTGAACCCTAATCTGGTGAGTTCTTCCTGTCGCAGGTTTTACTGAAAGAATTTTTAGATCATTGATCTCTCTTATTACCTCATATTCTGTATATGCCTCTTTCGGTTTTTTTGTTCTTATTGAAATTTTAGTCCTATCCCTTTTATCCCTACCTATTGGAAGCTCTATAACACCTTTTTTTACTTTTAAATTGCATTTAACTACTGCTATATATTCTTTTTTTACCCTTCTATCCTTAAATTCCTTTTGAAGGAAATGGTACGAAAAATCATTTTTCGCCACAACCATAACCCCTGAAGTTTCCTTATCAAGCCTGTGGACAATGCCCGGTCTTTTTTCGGAACCCACATTGGCAATCTCAGGTCTGTGGAATAACAATGCATTAACAATAGTTCCCCTTTCCACTCCTGCTCCTGGGTGAACAACCATCCCTGAGGGTTTATCAATAACAACTATGTCTTCATCTTCGTAAAGGATTCTAATTGGGATATTCTCTGGAATTATTCCTGATTCTACCTTTTCAGGAATTATTACCTCAACCCTTTCACCTTTTTTTACTTTATATCCACTTTTTTCAAACCTTCCTGATACGGATACCTTCTTCTCTTTTATAAGCTTTTGAATCTTTGAACGAGTAAATTCTGAAAGTTTCGAAGATAAGAATAGGTCAAGCCTTTTCCCCTCATCTTCTCTTCCAACAATAAACTCTTTCCTTTCCCCTTCCTTAGCCATAAACAATCATTTTTTCTTTTTTATATAGGAAAAAAGGAAAATTGAAAAGATAATTCCTATTATTGAAATAAGTTGTGGAACTGAAAATGTAAATGGCTTCTGAAAAATTATCCCCCTATCAGGATCACCTCTGAAGAATTCAATTAAAAATCTCCATATAGAATAGTTAAAAATGTAAAAGGAAAAAACTTTACCCTCTTTTACTTTCTTTTTTAAAAGATAAAATAAAAAGAAGAAATTGGCAAAATTAAAGATTGCCTCAGCAAGTTGGGTTGGAAATAGGGGAACTCCAAGGGGGACACCTGTATTCTGGTGAGCTATGGGATTTGTGAAGGTAACAGAAATTGGGCAATTGATTTCTCTACCATAACAACAACCTGCGGAAAAACATCCAAGTCTTCCAAAGGCATGAGCAAGAGCTATGGAAGGAGCAAAAACATCAGAAACAGGTAAAAAAGGTATTTTCTTTTTCTTTAGATAAATTAGAGCAAAGGGTATGCCGAATAAAAGAGCACCGAAAAAGTGTCCTCCTGCTCTAAGGGAGCCTAAGATTTCTTTGGGATAGGTAATATAATACTTATACTCGACCAGAATCATCAAAATTTTACTTCCCAAAAAGGCTACTATGAAAAGATAAAAAACAAGATTTGATAATTCCTTTACAGGGAGTCCCGCTTTTTTTAGATTCCACTCAAACAAAAATAAAGCGAGAAGAAATCCTATAGCCAAAAGGAACCCATAAGTGTAAATTGTGAAGGAGCCAATTTTTATGAGGACAGGGAACATACTCTCCTCTTTCTGTGCAAAATCATCTCTCCAATTATTAATATAGCTCCAATGGTAATGAAGAAATCAGCAAGGTTAAAAGTGGGCCAGCGGAAGGAACCATAATAAATATCTATAAAATCAGTAACTCCTCCATTGACAATTCTATCGAAAATATTACCGAGAGCTCCTCCAATTATAAAGGAAAAGGAAAGGTTGGCAATTATTTCATTAGGAGATGTTTTGAAGAAAACATATAGAATTAAAATGAAGGCAAAAATAGAAAGGGCTAAAAAAATAAAGTAAAGAAATCCTCTTTCATGGGTTGAAAAAAAGCCAAAAACAGTCCCCCTATTTACTATATTTGTAATTGAGAAAAAATTTGGTATTATTTCCTTTTCTCCATAAAAGGGAACATACCTTTTTACAAGAAGTTTTGAAAAAATATCGAGAAAGAAAACATTGGCTATTACACTAATCCAAACCAATCTTTTCATTGGAGTTTTTTAATAACCTCTATACATCTGGGGCAGAGATCTGTAAAATCCTTATCCTTTCCAACACTCACTGAGTAATTCCAGCATCTCTGGCACTTTTCACCATCAGCCCTTAAAACTTTAACTTCCCATTCATTTCCAGCCATGGCTTCAACCTGAGAAACAATAAAAATTGAAGGAAGAATAGTTCTAAACTTCTCAATCAATTTTTCATAGCTTTCAGGGTATTTTAAAATCACCTTTGCCTCTAAGGAATTACCAATGGTTTTCTTGTTTCTTTCAATTTCAAGAGCCTTTAAAACCATATCCCTTATATCTAAGATAGATTCCCACTCCCTTACCATTTCCTCTTCAAGCCAGACCTTTTCAAATTCAGGGAAAGTATGGAGAAAGATGGAATCTTCTTTTCCATCAAAATAAGGTAAGAATTCCCAAGCCTCTTCTGAAGTGAAGGGAAGAACGGGAGAAAAAAGGAGAAGGCTCTCTTTCAAAATAATGAAAATGGCAGTTTGAGCTGATCTTCTTTCTTCTGACTCAGGATGGGAACAGTAAAGCCTATCTTTAATAATGTCCAAATATAGAGCACTAAGATCAACTGTAAAAAAGTTGAATATTGTATGAAAAATTGAGTGATATTCAAAATCTCTATAACTTTCTATTATCTTCTTTGCCTTCCCCCTCCACTTTTCAAGAATGAAAAGGTCAAAATAATTCATTCTTTCCTTCGGGATCATATGTTTTTTGGGATCAAAATCATAAAGGTTACCCAGCATGAACCTCCATGTATTTCTTATTTTCCTATAAGCCTCAGTGAGCCTTTCGAGGATTTCAGAGCCAAGTTTAACATCCTCTTTGTAGTTGAAACTTGCAACCCAGAGCCTTAAGATTTCTGCTCCCATTTTATCAATTATTTCTTGAGGGGATATAACATTACCAAGGGACTTGTGCATTGTTCTTCCCTGTTCGTCAAGAACCCAGCCATGGGTTATTACAATTTTAAAAGGAGAATCTCCCTTTGCAGAGAGACCAACAAGAAGGGATTTGTTAAACCATCCTCTATACTGATCATTACCTTCAATGTAAACATCCGCAGGCCATTTATGATCAGGATCCCTCTCGAGAACAGAGTGGGAAGAGCCTGACTCAAACCATACATCAAGGATATCTGTTTCCTTTCTGAATTCCTTTCCTCCACACTTTCCACATTTTGTTCCTTCAGGAATAAAATAATCTGCATCCTTTATAAACCAGCTATTTGAACCCTCCCTACTGAAAATTTCAGCTACTCTATCCATTATTTCCCATTTATCAAGAACTTCATTACAATTCTTACAGAAAAATACAGGAATTGGAACTCCCCATGTCCTTTGACGGGATATACACCAATCAGGGCTTGAAAGATACATATTTGTTATCCTCTCCATCCCCCACTCTGGAATCCATCTTACTTTTTTTACAGCCTCTATGGCTCTATTTCTTAAAGATCCTGAATCCATGGAAATAAACCATTGCTCAGTTGCCCTGAAGATTACAGGATTTTTACATCTCCAGCAATGGGGATAGGAGTGGGTAATTTCCTCAGAGAGAAGTAGCTTACCCCTCTTTTTCAGTTCCTCTACAATCAAAGGATTTGCTTCAAATACCTGTAAACTGCCAAAAAGGGGCAAATTGCTTACAAATCTTCCCCTTTCATCTACAGGGTTATAAATTTCAAGATTGTATTTTACTCCTGAATAGTAGTCCTCTTCCCCATGCCCTGGAGCTGTGTGGACACATCCAGTTCCCTGTTCAAGATTAACATAATCCGCAAGGATAATTAGAGAGTTCCTTTCATAAAAAGGATGAATTGCATTTAAACCTTCAAGCTCAGCTCCCTTGACTTTCTTTATTATCTTTGGCTCTTTAAACTGCAACTTTTTAGTTATACTTTCAAAAAGGGAATCCGCAATAAGATAAATTTTCCCATCAGCCTCAAAAAAGGAATAAATAAAATCAGGATGGAGGGCAACTGCGAGATTTGCTGGTAATGTCCATGGAGTTGTTGTCCATATTATTACAAAGGAATCCTTCCCGTTGAGAAAGGAAAATCTTTCATAAAAATCAGAGCTTAATGGGAATAGAACCCAGATTGAAGGAGAGGTATGCTCGTGATATTCAATTTCAGCCTCTGCAAGGGCAGTCTCGCAATGAATGCACCATAGAACTGGCTTTTTCTTTCTATAAACCTCCCCCGATTTAAAGAATGTTGCAAGATAACGGATTATATCCGCTTCATATTCTGGATCCATTGTGAGATAAGGGGTATCCCAGGAACCAAAAACACCAAGCCTCTTAAACTCTTCCCTCTGAATATTTACATACTTCTCAGCATAAGCCCTGCACTCTTCTCTTATCTCTAAAGGGCTCAGTTTTTTCTTTTTATCCTTTAAAATCTGATCTACCTTATGCTCAATGGGAAGACCATGACAATCCCAGCCAGGAAGAAATGGGGATTTAAATCCTTCCATGCTTTTTGATTTTACAATAAAATCCTTTAAGATTTTATTTAATGCATGTCCAAGATGAATATTCCCATTGGCATAAGGTGGACCATCATGAAGGATGAAGAGGGGGGAGTTTTTTCTTTTCTCAAGGATTTTCCTATATATGTCCATTTTCTCCCATTTCTGCAAAATAAGGGGCTCCCTTTGAGGCAGGTCTGCCTTCATCGGGAAGGGAGTCTTTGGAAGATTTAATGTGTCTTTATAATCCTTACCCATTTTCTCTAAAAGATAAATTTTACTCAATAATTATTGAAAAATCAATAAAGAGTATGGATTAATTTGAATCTTTATAAATTTTATCCGATAGTTATTCCTTTCTTTACTCTTCTGGGCTTGTAAAATCAATCTTTTTATAGCCAGCAGGAACTTTGAATAATTCATCGGAAATGTTCTTAAATGTTATATCTGTGACATTTGTCTCTGTTATATTTGTCTCGACCTTACCTTTTTTGTCTGTATTTTTCTGAGTTGTAATTGACTTCAAAACAAATCCCATATCCCTTTGTGCCTGCATCTCCTTTTCAATGAGTCTGTCAATATCTTCCATCCCTGTTTTAAAGGATTTGTTCTTGAAGCCTCCTGCTAATTCCATGGATGGAATATCATTAGTCGCCCATATTTCCTTTATTTCTTCCACATGATTTTTTGATTTTAGGAAAGCCACTTTTGTTTCTATATCATAGGATGTCTTAATCAAATAGTGATCGCATTTATACTTTCCCAAAATTTCTGATTCAACTTTTGATACCTCGACATTGGGATTTGTTATGGTTATTTTAATCAGCTTTGCAATTGCTCCACCCATTTGCAAAATTTTATCCATATCAACTTCCATATATGTCTTTTCTTCTGGATCAACAACTATAATCGTATTCGCTCCGCTTCTGTAAATCCAGTAACCTCCTTCTTTTCGAGTAGGATCTGATTTCTTTCCCATTTCAACAAATTCCTCCCTCACATTTCCTCCCTGGGCATAGAGATGGGAGAGAATATAATTTGTTTCCTTCTCTCCTGATTTAAAAACAGTCTTAGTCTGCCACTCTATTCCAGCAAAAACTAATCCTGCCTGGAGAGCAAAGAAGAGAGCCCACAGAAAAACACAACTTTTTTTCATTTAAACCTCCAATTTCCATTATAACACTTCTTTTAAATATCTCCTAAAAATCCTTTTTAAGATTTATTGCTTGACTATAAATGAATTTGATGATTTAATAGAAAAGGTAGTTAAAGGAATGAGAAAATATTTTATTCTGATTTTCACTTTCTTGATATCGAGCTATTGCTATTCTTCCATAATAACAATTGAAGTCTCAATGCCAATCCATCCCATATCTGCTGAATTCATTGTAAAATCTATTGAAAGAGCAGAGATGGAGAATGCAGATCTCCTCTTGATAAAACTTGACACACCGGGAGGACTTGAAACTTCAATGAGGGAGATAATTAAAAAAATTATAAGCTCAAAGGTTCCTATTGCTATATGGGTCTACCCTCAGGGAGCAAGAGCTGCCTCTGCTGGTTTTTTCATAACTATATCCGCTGATATTGCAATAATGACACCCGGTACTTCAATTGGTGCAGCTCATCCTGTAGCAATACCAATTGGTGGAGAGAAACCTGACAAGACAATGGAAGAAAAGGCT
>Ga0123519_10001993_pt1 | contig 34871 bp, 30 predicted proteins | sample YelNatPaOPRAMG02_FD_87396 | JGI IMG/M metagenome (GOLD analysis project Ga0123519, IMG submission 87396) | Hot spring microbial communities from Yellowstone National Park - Yellowstone National Park OP-RAMG-02 (version 2) | ecosystem: Environmental > Aquatic > Thermal springs > Hot (42-90C) ... | reverse complement strand
TCAAGTCCTTGACTGACAAGGACTTGGGCCGATTTGTAGTGCCAACTTTTCACGCTTGAATGTCAGCTAAGTCGTTGATTGACAAGGACTTACAGAAAATCGGGGTGTCAAAGTTGGGTTAAAGGCCGTGCCGAGGTTTGTCTGGACCCTGGAATTTATTACCTCAGGTCGCCCCTGGGCAACCAGGTCGGGGTCGTAAGATAAGGCCTATTTAAGGAACGCCTCTATGTTCTCCGGGGCCAGGAAATAGTTTATCTGATCCCTAATTATCTCCGAAAGGGTTTTTGTTGCCCTGAAGCCAAGGGCCTTTGCCTTGCTCGCGTCGCAGAGGAGGATCGGCACATCCGAGGGCCGCATCCTGTCGGGGTCAAACTGAACCGCGATATCCCCCATTTCGGTCTCAAGTATAAGGCCCCCGTCCTCAGCGGAAAAATCAAGCCCTCCGAAGAGCATCGCCTCGTCGGCCTTGGTGCCGGGAAACTCAATCCCGAAAGCGGATATGGTCCTCAACTCGCCGGGTTCATCCATTGATTTGTTGCCCTTCATTGTCCTCATCCTGTGCACCTTGTATCCTGCCTCGGCAAGGCCCAGCAGAATGAGCGAGAGGACGGAGTTTGTTCTGCCCGAGCCCTGATTGTAGACCTCGCCCGGCTTTCCCTTCTCCGCAAGAAGCATGTATCCGCGCACTATATCCGATACATGGGACCAGTCTCTGAAAGCCGAGACATTCCCTATCATGATGCTATTAGTCTCCCCCCGGACGATCCTCGCTATGGCCGAGGCCACCACTGATGTAACGAAGTGCCCGCCCCTGCCAGCTCCCTCGTGGTTGAACGCCCGCGATACGACCGTGGCCATCCCGTTGGTTATGTGATATTGGCGACAGAGGAAGTCGCCGTGGACCTTGCTGACCGCATATGGCGAGAGGGGTCTGAGGGGATTGGTTTCCTTGATAGGAACCTCAGGTATTGCAGTTGGCTCCGGAAAATAGCTCCTGGTGGCCGTGACTTTCCTATACTGTTCTTCTGAGTAGAACACCATGCCGTATTCCTCCGAGGAGCCAGCGAACACAACCCTCGCGTCAGGGGCCTTCATCCTGACGGATTCCAGCACATTAGCGGTTCCCAGGGAGTTTATGGCCACGGTCTCCGAGCAGTATATGAATGACCTGTGGACAAAGGACTGCGCCGCGAGGTGGAAGACGACCTCAGGCTTTGTCCTGTCCATGACCGAGAGGAGGGAGTAGAGATCCGTTATATCTCCCTCTATTAGACTTACCGCTTCCATGAGGGACTTGTCAGCGAGGTTCTTGGGATAGACCCTGTCAGCCCTGAAACGGAGTAGCCCATAAACCTCCGCTCCCTCCTTCACCAGCTCCTTGGCGAGATATGAGCCGGCAAAGCCCGATATGCCCGTTATCAATACCCTTTTACGGTTCCAAAAGCTCATAGGGAGATATTATACCATAACCTCGCTCTCCTGTGCCTCTTTTCGCCTTGGGCCTCGGATATCAGGTTGGGTTGATGAGCATCCGGGAGGGGATTCATAATATCGGACTAACTGAAGGTAAAGAGGTTTGATCATGCTTGGATACATCTTTGGAATATGTTTAGGCCAGGTCCTGGGGAACTGGCCCATGTGGGGAGGCGAACCCACGCATCGGTCAATCCAGCTTCTGAGTGGCGCAATGACCAGCCCGGCGATAAAATGGCGGTTTGCGCCAGGTGGCTATGTTGAGTGGCAGTTCTCGGCTATAGGTGATGCTAATGGCGACGGCCAGGCTGATGTGGTGATCATCTCCGGGGATGGCTGTATCTACTGTCTGAGGGGATCCGATGGGATCCCACAGTGGTTTTCCAATGCGTCCGCGTCGTTTTCTTCTCCTGTCATAGCGGATGTTGATGGAGACGGTCAAGCGGAAGTCCTGGTTGGCTCATACTGCTTAAAGGGATCTGATGGGAGCCGGAAATGGGTATTTCCAGCTCAGTGCGGCATGTGCGCTCCTACAGTGGCTGATTGTGATAAGGACGGTGAAATGGAGGTGGTTGTGGGCTCATCCGGGGATTACAATATCTACTGCATCAGAGGGTTGGATGGCACCCAGAAGTGGGCGTTCCCAACAGGCGGCACTTTGCGTTCTGCGCCAGCGATAGACGATGTGGATGGCGACGATCAAATTGAGATACTGGTATGCTCAGGGGATCACAACCTCTACTGCCTCAGAGGAACAGATGGGGTGCAAAAGTGGGCTTTCCCTACGGGCGGAGAGCTCTACTCTTCCCCAGTGATAGCTGATGTTGACGGTGATGGGTTAAAGGAGGTATTGATAGGCGCCTCTGACGGCAATCTGTATTGTCTCAGGGGCTCAGATGGCACTCAGAAGTGGGCTTCCCCGATTAGCTCCACCACCTCCTCACCCGTTGTGGCGGATGTTGACAGGGATGGAAATACGGATATCATCATAGGCTCACAGAGCTACAGGGTCTACTGTCTTCGTGGATCTAATGGCACTGTGGAGTGGAGCTTTCCCACCCCTACAACCGTTCACCTTCCAGGAGCCCTCGTTGACGCGGACGGGGATGGGCGTTTTGAGTTTTTGGTCTCCCAGGCCGTCGGATCAACCCTTTACTGCCTTAACGCCGAGAACGGCTCAGTGGCTTGGCAGATAGACTTAGCCAACGATATTCACTCTCCGTTTGCCGGGGATATAGACGGAGACGGGTGCTCCGAGATAATCGTTGGGACACAGGGCCCTGACGCTCAGGGCTACCGCATCTTCGCCATAGATGACCCTTGGAATTCATCGGGTTGTGGCACGCTTGAGCTCGGCGAAACCGACCGGGGAGAAGACTTTGACTTCAGGGTTCTGGGCCGTGTTCTCCGCCTCTTTATGCCCCAGCAAGCCCAGGTATCTCTGAGGATATACGACGCGCAGGGAAGGTTAATACAGAGGGTTTACGAGGGGGTCCTGAAACCGGGAACCTACACTTTCATACCCGAGCTAGAGGCTGAGGGCGTCTATCTGGCTGTTCTCAGGTATCGTGAGGGTATGAAAACCCTTAGGATCGTGAAATAACGCCGTTCTAATCAATCAAGGCATACTGCCAATCAGCTGTGTTATAATTTCTCTCTATGCGCGTTTTCGTTTCCGGCGGCGCTGGGTTCATAGGGTCTCATGTGTGCGAGGAGTTGCTTCGGCGGGGCGATGAAGTCGTCGTTTTGGACGATTTCTCAACGGGCAAGAGGGAAAACATTGAGGATATGATGAGGGCGCTCGCGGGGGAGGGGATTGATCCGGGGCCTAGGTTCAGGCTGGTTGAAGGGGATGTCCGCGACCCCGATGCTGTAAGGGAGTGCCTCGGCGGCGTGAGCGGAATAATCCACCTCGCGGCTGTGCCCGCTGTCCCGCGTTCGGTGGAGGAACCGGCCGGAACCTCTTATGTTAACTATATAGGAACCATTAACATCCTGGAGCAGGGGAGGAGGGCCGGGATAAAGCGCTTCGTTTGCGCTTCAAGTTCCGCGGTCTACGGCGACACTCCAACCCTTCCTAAGTCGGAGGACATGATCCCCATGCCTCAGTCTCCTTACGGGGTAGCGAAATACGCGTGCGAGCTCTTCGGCAGGATGTTCGTTGGGCTTTATCCTGACCTGAACATTGTCTTTCTCAGATACTTCAATGTCTTCGGCCCCAGGCAGGACCCCTCCTCGGGCTACGCGGCCGTTATTCCGGCTTTTATATCAAGGATTCTCAGAAACGAATCCCCTGTTATATTTGGAGATGGCAAGCAGTCCAGGGACTTCACCTTTGTTCGCGACGCGGTCCAGGCAACGCTCCTTTCGCTGGAAAAGGGGAGGGGGTTCTCGGTCTACAATGTGGCCAGGGATAGCCAGACAACCCTCCTTGAGCTCCTTGATGTGATATACCGGGTCTCAGGCAGGAGGATTGAGCCGACATTTGCCGGGCCTCGCCCCGGCGACGTCCTGCACTCAAGAGCCTCCCTAAAGAGTATATCCAGCGAGATAGGCTACAGCCCACGGTTCGGCTTGGAGGAAGGCATACGGATAACCCTGAGGTGGTATGAAGAGCAGATGCGGGATCGGGCAATTACATGAAAGTCGTTTCAATAGTGGGCGCCAGGCCCCAATTCATAAAGCTAAAACCCGTCCACGAGGCCCTCGTGGCAAAAGGCCACGAGCACACGGTTATCCACACGGGCCAACACTATGACCATGAGATGTCCGACGATATGTTCGCGGACATGGGCCTTCCGGAGCCGGACATCTGCCTGGGTGTAGGCCATAACGAACCGCCCCAGCAGGCCGCGAGGATGGTTGAGGCTCTTGAGAGGGAGATAAACGGGGCTTCGCCCGATTGCGTCCTGGTATACGGCGATACAACGACAACCCTCGCGGGCGCTCTGGCCTCGTCAAAACTAAGGCTAAAAACCGGGCATGTGGAAGCCGGGCTCAGGTCATACGATCCGCAAATGCTGGAGGAGGTCTCTCGCAGGGTTGCCGACAGGGTCTGCCAACTTCTCTTTGCGCCAACCGCTAACGCTGTTGCCAACCTTGAAAGGGAAGGCTTAGGCAAGAGGGCAAGGCTTACCGGGGATGTTATGCTGGACGCCTTCCTGGCCTTCTCTCCCAAGGCTTCTGCTCTTGAGTTTTATAGGGAATTGGGCGTCAGCAAGCCGTATATCCTCGTCACCTTGCACAGGGCAGAGAATGTTGATCGCCCGGAGACCCTTAGGACCATACTTGAGAATCTGAATTCGGTTTCTGAGGAGTTGCCGGTCGTGTTTCCCATCCATCCGAGGACCATGAAAAGGGTTGCGGAATACGGCCTAGAGGGTTACATTACCCAAAGAGAAACCATGAGGGTAATTTCCCCGGTGGGATATCTGCGGAGTCTTTCGCTTCTTCTCAATTGTGCTCTGGTGATAACGGACTCCGGCGGCCTGCAAAAGGAGGCATTTTTCGCCCGAAAGCCGTGCATCACCCTGAGAGACAGGACCGAGTGGCCTGAGACCCTTGAACAAGGTGCGAACAGGCTTGTTCCTTCGGCTTGTAGATTGGCAGAGGCAATAAGGTTTATAATTGAGAACCCTCCCGATGTTCCGGAGCCTGGGGCTTTTGGCAATGGGAATGCCGGGATGCTGATAGCGGAGGCTATAGGTGAAGCCTGAGATAAGCTTCCTTTTCGTTAACTATGACTCAGAGGACTACCTTCTGAGGTCACTGCGTTCCATTGTTGAGGATTCCGTGCCCGTGCCCTACGAGATCATAGTCATAGACAATGCCTCCAAGGAGGGACTTCCGCTCCGCGTAACATCTCTCTGGCCCAAGGTGAGGCTTTTCATCTCCGAGGAGAATCTGGGTTTTGCCAAGGCCGCGAACTACGGTGTTCGCCAGGCAAGGGGGAAGTATGTGGTCCTGGTTAACCCTGACACCCTGGTCTATCCGGGCACCATAGAAAAGCTCTACGAATTCATGGAGGCAAACCCGGATGCGGCCGGGGTTTCGCCCCAGGCCTTCTACACCACGGGCGAACACCAGCCCGTTGCCCGCCGGTTCATAACCCTTGGATACATCCTGTTCGGCAGGAGGAGCATCTTTCACCGCTTCTTGCCCAATAACCCCTTCACCAAGAGATACCTATACTCCGGGATAGAGCATTCCCCGGTTCCAGTTGAGGTGGAAGCGCTCATAGGCGCCTTTATGTTTCTCAGAAGGGAGGCATTCCTGGAGGCCGGAGGGTTTGACGAGAGGTTTTTCTTCTACGCTGAGGACATAGACCTCTGCAGGCGCCTGCACGGAAAGGGCTGGAAAATATACCTGCATCCAGGCGCGAGGATAATTCACTTCTACGGCGGCTCTCGGAAGAAGATACACCTTTTCTCCGAGTATCACAGGATGAAGGCGTTCTACAAATTCTTCACCAAGCACCTGTCGGGGCTCAGGGCCATACAGCCATTGCTCGCCCAGGGCCTCGCGGCCATAACCACGCTAATGATGTTCACCTCCATATTCGGAGCAGAACCAAAGGAGCCCTCTTGGTTAAGGGAGAGAAAGAGGAAGTGAAGGAGGCCTTGTGAGAAGGGTTATTCCGCCCATTATTCTGTTTATAGGAGACATGACAGCGGTCATCTTATCCTATATGTTAGCCTTCAGTCTGAGGAAGTTCCTGATGAGCCAAGTTCTAACATTCCTGCCCCCGACCCTAGCGTTTGACCTTTTCGTTGAGAGGTTCTACCTTCTGCTTTTCTGGGCGATGGTTTTTGCTTATGAGGGACTATACACAAAGCGCTATCCTTTCTGGCAGGAGATATTGCGACTTTGGAGAACCGGCTTGGTAGCAACGGTCTTGGTGACCGCGGTGATGTTCGTTACTGGGGAACCCTTTTACCTTTCCAGGATAGTAATGATCCTGGCCCTTCCCATAAGCTTCGTGCTTCTTCCAATGACAAGGGCCGTTCTCCGAAGGCTGATGACCCGGATGGGCATATGGCAGAAGAGCGCCTGTCTGCTCGCGGACCCCGGAGATGTTCCCCGGCTGAAAAGGGCCGTTGAGGGAGACAAGGCCCTCGGTTACCGGGTTGTAAAGGTAATGAACGCTTGGAGCCCCGAGGAAGGCTTTAATGGTGCCAAGGCCCTCATAGTCCAGATGGAAAAATTCAAGGGCAAGATCCTGAACGATATACTTGAGCGCGCTGAAAGGGAGGGCATACAGGAGGTCCTGGTTGCCCCGGATCTAGCGAACATGAAGCTAACAAGCGTAACCCTGGAGAACCTGGAGAGTCAGGTCTTTCTGAAATACGACGAGGGACTTCTGATGCCGGGCAAGAGAACGCTGAAAAAGATTACCGACACCGTATCCGCGATAGTGTTCCTCCTTCTCACCCTTCCCCTTTATCCCCTGATAGCCCTTCTCATCAAGATAGACTCAAAGGGTCCGGTCATATTCAAGAACAAGAGAATAGGTAAGGACGGAAAGGAATTCACTTGCTACAAGTTTAGGACCATGTATCAGGACGCGGACGAACGCCTTAAGGAACACCTTGAAAAGAACGAGTCTGCAAGGCAAGAGTGGCTGAAATATTCAAAGATAACAAACGATCCCAGGATAACAAGGGTTGGCAAGTTTCTGAGGAAGTTCAGCCTGGATGAACTGCCTCAGTTCATAAATATACTCAAAGGAGAGATGAGCCTGGTTGGGCCGAGACCTTACATGGCGTGGGAGGTGGCGAGGATGGAGGATCCCGCCAACACAATACTTAAGGTCAAGCCGGGCCTAACAGGCCTCTGGCAGGTCTCAGGCAGAAACGAGATAGACTTCAAGACCAGATTGCTCCTGGACGAGTATTATGTCAGGAACTGGTCGCTTTGGCTGGACACGGTTATAATCCTTAAGACCTTCAAAGCAGTGATCCTGGCAAAGGGCGCGTATTAGTTTTCTGGGATAACTCTAATCCTTTCCCCGTGTGCATGTCCGGGCGTATAATTTGTTTCTATGAGAAGGATCTTTTTCTCGCTTATACCTGCGCTTTTTCTCGCGTCCTGCGAGACAGAAGAGGGCGCCGCTGGCGATCCCATGCCACTTGAGCTGGGCAACTATTGGCTCTACGAGGCCGAGGGCCCGGACAGCACCTATCATGTTCTTGACACTTTGGCGGATACCCTAAATTTTGCCGGATACCGCGCCTATCTCCTCTGGCACAGAACCCCTGATGGCACGGACACGGTCTACGCCTACTACGATAACGAGGGCTACCTTGTGTGGGCTGATGTTGGCGTATCGGATACGGTTTTCAGCAGAATGGCGAAGAGAAACATGGCCCCGGGCGACACATGGAGCTCATGGGAGGGTTCGCCCGTGTTCATGAAGGTGGGGGAGTCGGAGACCCTGCACCTGGCCGCGGGGGATTTTGATGCCCTGCCGGTGATAATGACCACGGGAACCGATACCATGGCGATCCACTGGTTTGCCCCGGGCACAGGAAGGGTTCAGCACAAGGACTTCGGAGGCTTTTATCACAGGCTCGTGGAATATCATCTGAACTGATTTATTGTCCTCGCTTCTCTGCGAGATACCTAGCTAACATAATAGTTCCGTATGCCGCGGCAACGCCCGCCCAGGAGGCTACCATATCCCGCCACGAAAAACCATCGCCGACGAAGTGGTAAGGCCTTGCCTTCTCGCGCTCAGAGGGGAAGTTCTCCGGATTGTAATAAGCGTCCTTGACCTCCCAGAGGAAAGCCGCGCCCGCCACCGATGAGACCACAACGCCATCCGAGAGCCAGGGCCAGCCCGAGGCGTCACCTATGACCAGAAGGGGCAGTGTCCCGATGTATCCGCCAACAAAGTGCTCAAGCTTGTCGGACATCTTTGCCGTTGTCTTCCAGTGATCCCCCCTTGCCCAGCGCCACTTTACAGCTGGCCGCTGAGAAGGTGGTATGGTATCGCCAACGAGGGCCTGCGCTAAAAGGAGAAGTATCACGGAGAAATTATGAGGGCGAAGGGCCGAGGTTTTCAACCTACTACAATTGCTTTACATAATATCTCTTATGTTAACTAATATCAGGATTAATCGCGCCAACAATCTTAAGGTGGTGAATGAAGCCCGCTTCTAGTGCGGGCTTCAATGGATTGCACGATATCTGACGAGGCGCGCGTTTGATTTCAGGACGAAAACGGCCAAGATGGATTGTCTATGTCCTTGAATAATTGGAGCTTAGCCCTTCTTATCTAGGGTAATTTGTAGAATCCCCCTCCGGGTTTCCGCGCACAAGTTTAGAACAAGAGGAAAGCTGCGAGGATGAAGGGGGTTATGGCGAGGGAATATCCCAGGCAAAAGTATGGGATGCTCTTTTCGGTCATGGTGCCGTAGGTTTCCGTTCCTCCTGGCTCATAGGTTTCAACCCAACGGTCCCCTTCCCAGTGGCCCTCCAGCCTGGCCGGTTTATTGACCTCGTATGTGGATTCCTCTCCATACATGAGGATCTTGGTATACTCAAAAGCGGCGAAACCGGCACCCGCGCCAAGACCTATAGAGGAAGCGATGAGAGGAACCTTTGCTGAGCTGTCAGCGGGGTCCTTGTAAAGCCAAACCCCACCAACTGTGAGGGATCCGGCAAGGCAACCCAGGCCCACGCCCCTCCCGAGCGCGCTTTTTTCCGGAGTTGTCCCTCCGCCTGCAAGCAAAATCATCGTTATAAGCATTAGGTTCATAAGCTTACAAATTATAAGTTATAAGGCCACCCGGGGGCAGGATCAATCACCCGAGAGCCTCTACGAGGGCCTCCGCGGCCCTTTTGCCCGCTCCGGGGTAGCCAAGTGCCTCCCTGAGCCCGGAAAGCGCCTCTCTGACCGCCTGCGGCCCTCTTTCTACGCCCTCGGTCATGTCCCTAGCCACCCTTTCTGGGTTAATGTGCTGGATGTGCTCCGGAAAAACCTCCCTGCCAAGGATTATGTTGGTGAGGCTGGCGTAAGGAACCTTTACCATTCCCCTGGCCAGCCAGTAGGTGAGCTCGGAGACCATGTAGACCACAACCGAAGGAACGCCTAGGTAGCCGGCTTCAAGGCTGGCTGTTCCTGAGGCGACAAGCGCGACATCCGAGGCAGAAAGGACCTCCGGCGCCATGCCCGGGAAGACCCTGAAGTCGGGATCCGGCGGCCAGAACCTCTCAAGGCCGGGCAGGAGCGAGAGAAGAAAATCAGCCTCACGGAACCTGGCCTTCAGGATGTTTTTAACGGCGGTGAATTTTTCACATAGGCGCTTGACCTCGTGCGGCCTTGAACCAGGAAGAAAGGCGAAGACTGGGCTTCCCCTCCTCTCAACGGGCTTTATGTTCTGGAGCTTATCAACCAAGGGATGCCCAACGAAAAGGGCATCCAAACCCTTTTCTCTGAAATACCTCTCCTCAAAAGGAAGTATGCAGATTAGCTTCTTGTAATAGCGAGAGAGCAGACCAATCCTGAACCCGCCCCACGCCCATGTCTGGGGGGGTATGTAATAGATTGCCTTGGGATGATTAACCTTGCTGGCGAGGTATAGGTGAAAGCCGGGATAGTCTATGGTTAACATAAGATCACTAGCCATTGCCTCCCTGGCCAGCTTCGCCACCAATTCCATTAGCGTTCCGATCCGGCCTAGGGCCTCCTGGACCCCAACCACTCCTCCGCCCCTTGTTATGTCTGCCGTGAGCTTGACTCCGGCCTCCGCCATCCTCGGCCCGCCCATGCCGACTATCTCAAGGTCCGGCTCAATCTTCAGGAGCTCCTTTACCACCTCCGCGCCGCGCTCGTCGCCCGAGGGTTCGCCGGCAGAAACGAATATCCTCCTCATCTACTCCCCCCAGAAAACCTGCGTCACATATATCCAGAGGACATCTCCCTCCTCCCTGAGCGCGATCCCAACGCCCAGCCTGCTAAACCTTCTGTTGAGTATGTTTTCCCTGTGCCCCGGGCTGGACATCAACGCCTTCACGCCCTCCTCGGCCGCCCACTGGTAGAAGAAAAACCTCGCTACCTCAGAAAATCCCTGTTGGGGCCGCAACCTCCCAAGCTTGACGATATTCTCGCCCGCTCCGTATCCACCAGTGGTGTCAAATCCAGCGTTCGCTATTCTCATCATAACGGTCCTGTTCTTCTTAACGGGCGATATGTGGGATTGGTAACCCAACCGAGCCATTTCCTCCGAGTGGGCCCTCGCGGCCTTGGAGAGAAGCGAGTCGTATTCAAGCGTATCCAGGCCCTCATCTGCCCTGGCCGCGTTCGTCTCGTGGAAGAAAATTCTTTCTGCCTCAGAGGCATTGAACCAATCAGTAGCGACCAGAAGCGCGAGGATCAACATATAAATCACCTTCTCTGCCCCGCGGTCCTCACCTCACCACCATGAGCTTCTTCACATCGTTGGATTTCTGCGTCCTGAAAACAACCAGGTAAAGCCCAGGCTGGACAGGCTGGCCCGAGCCGGTCCTCCCATCCCAGAAATAGGGTTTTTCTGAGCCGGGGGATTCCTGGCCGTGCGCCTCTGACCAGACGAGAAGCCCATCAAGGGTATAGACCCTCATCTCGCTGAATGACGAAACCCGGAGCATCCTGTATTCAAAGTTCACACCCCTCATCCTTTCCGGATTGAAGGGGTTCGGGTAGATCCTCGTTATAGCGTCCTGAGTTGAGCCAGGAACCTCAGGGGGCTCAAAGTTCAAAGCCTCCCAAGCGTTCAGCATCCCCCAGCCGGTAAGGTAGTTCCCCTCAGAGTATCCGGGGATATCTGATGCCGTTCGCAGGAGAACTGACCTTAGGCTATCAGCGCTCCAGGAAGGGTGAGCCTGCCACACGCAGGCGGCCGCCCCCGCCGCCAGAGCGGAGCTGAAGCTCGTTCCTGACCACAGTAGGTAGAAGGTTGTATCCTGATCCCCGAAGAAGACCGTGTCGGCCGCGGCGTATGCCCAGAAGGGTGCTACCAGCTCCGGCTTTATCCTGCCGTCAGCCGATGGGCCGTAGGCACTTGAATAGGAGGGGACCCAGGTTCCGTTCAGGGAATCATACTCAACCCCTCCAATAGCGCATATCCCGAAAGCGTCAGCTGGAGCCGAAAGGCTCGTATCCCCGACATTGGGCAGAGGCGGCGGGCCATACCTGCTCACATTCCCCATTGAATTGAATATAAGGATGTTCTCCGAGAGAGCCCTTCCCGCGGCCCTTGAACAGGGCGCCGTTTTCCCGTCCATGTCAGAATCAAAATACCAATCCCTGTATCCCAAGGAGCTGTTGACGATCTTCGCTCTGTGCCTGGCGGCCCATTCTAATGCCTCAACCCAGAAGTCCTCCTCCACAATGTTTTCAAAGCTTGTGCCGCCTGCTGTCACGACCTTCTCGCACTTCGCGAGCAGGAGGTCGCACCCTGGCGCCGTGCCGACGAGGGTTTTCTCGGAAAGGCCCGCTATCACGGATAGTATCTTGGTGCCGTGGTAGTGGCCGGGGCCGGAAATTGGGGTCTCGGCTACATTATCCCCCCTCCTGACCCAGAGGATGAGGCCCCCTGATAGCACTGGCTTCTCCGAGAACTCAGACCCTACTTTGGCGAGAGGAACGCCCGCCTTGCTGAAAATCGTTATGCTCCCAGTGCTATCCTCTGAGGCGACGGCCGCCTGGCCGGCGTAAAGCCCAACGGACGCAGGGCTTGGCATGGAACAAACGGTAATTCGCCTCATGGCAAACGCTCCCGATGGCCCCGGCGAGGAGCCCAAGATGAGCGTGTCCCCCCTCCAATAGGCGAGGTAAAGGCTATCATAGGCAAAGAGCGCTGGCATAATACCCTGATCAATAAACCTGACCTGCCAGGAGGAGCCGTCATACCAGGCGAGGTTCAAAGAGGCTCCGTCGCTCGCGATTACCGTTGGGGTATCGGAGAACATTGCGGCTGAGGCTCCCCAGTAGTCATCCATTGGGAGAACGGGGGCGCCGGAGGAGAAGCTCGTGCCGTAGTCAGATGAGTGGGACTCGTAAATCCCACTGCCATCAACATAATAGAATGCGAAGACCCTGGAACCCCGTGCGGCGAGCTTCGGATCCATGCCGCTTGCTATGCTGACAATGTCAAAGGCTGAGGAGTTATAGAGGAGCTTGGCGAACTTTACCTGCGGGCTAGTGCCCTCCTGCCAGGCAATGCCGAATGTATCCCCGGAAAGGAACGCTAATGAGGGTCTTATTGTGAAGTAGCCGGCGCCGAGCTTTGTCGGTGATGAAAAAGCGCCGGAGTTGTCACCGAAAGAAAGATACAGGTTCCAGCGGTTTGAACCGGAAGAGACCAGGGAATCCTCAGCGCTTGCGGCGAAAGCCGCCACGGCCATTGTGCCGTGAACGGCAAGGTCAAGGCTGTTCAGATACGCGGGCTTTCCTTCGGGAAAGGGCGGCAGATCAAGCCTTCCGGCCTGGCTGAATAGGCTGTCCCCGGAGTTGAAGTCATGTTGAGCCTTTAGTCTATCCGTCCCGAGGATGTGCCTGAGACAGGGGTGGTTGAGGTCAAACCCCGCATCCAGGACGGCGATGCGCACCCCGGAGCCAATGTAGCCCTGGTCGTGAACCCGATCCACGGATATGGCTTCAACCTGTTGCCTCCCGTAATCCCCGTAATCATACAGGTGTTCGTTGTCTTGGGTCTCCTCGTAACGGGCCTCTGCCACGAAAGTCTTACTCCCGCTCAGCCTATTTACGGCCAAAGCCGGAAGCCAAAAGGACGCGGCGCCGAGCCAACGGGACTCTGCCCTCTTCCGGGCGCCCAGGCACTCGGCCAAATAGGGGTTCAGGGAATCGCTAATCCATACCCTGCGAAACTCTCCCGGCTGAGCGGCGCGTGCCCACTGTGAGGGCGCAAGGAAAAGGAGGGGTAAAACCAGGCTCATTTTCCCTCTCCGGGAACCCACGGTTCCCCAGTTGTTATGGTGGATTCTGGCTCTATGAGAAGGACAATGGCGTCCCCGTAGTCAGCCCTTGAGCGGTGCCTTGTTCCTGCCTTGACCAGGTATGCCTGGCCCGGAGTAAGCCTGATCGTCCCCCTGTCCGTGTCTATCTCAACCGTCCCGGAGAGCACATAGAAAAGCTCATCCTCCTTCTTGTGCACGTGCCAGTGATACGATCCCCTGAGCCTGGCTATCCTTAAGGCTATGCCTGAAAACCTGACCAGGTCCTTGGGGGTCCATATGTCCTGTATGGCCTGGGCTTCCTTCAAAATGTCTATCGGTTTCATGCTGACGAATATATTAATCCACTGACGCGGTGGTTTTCAAGGATAAGCCGGAGGGCCAGCAATACCCGGGTTGAAGAGCTTCATTTTCCGCCCCCCTTCCTCCTCTTTCCCTTCTTGCCTTGCTTGAATTGGTCCTTGTAGAAAAGAGGGGTATCCTGCGGAACGGATGCCTTGAGCTCATCCACCTTTGACTCAAAGGACGCTAGCTCCCTCTCAAAGGGGCCCCAGAACTCAGCGAGAACATCCCGCCAGGATATCTCGCCCTCCTCTACCCTGTCCAGGTCCTCCTCCATCTTCGCGGTGAAATCCTCCCTGAAGACCTCAGGGAAATTAGGGGTGAGTATATCAGAGACTAAGATGCCCAGGGGTGTAGCAACGAGAGACTTCTTATCCCTCTGCGCGTAGCCGCGCAGGAAAAGCGTAGAGACGATGCTCGCGTATGTTGATGGCCTGCCTATGCCTTTTTCCTCAAGGGCCTTAATCAGGGATGCCTCTGTGAACCTTGGGGGCGGTTCGGTTTCCTTTTCTTCAATCTCCAGCTTGATAAGCTTCAGCTTTTCGCCAGGCTTCATGGCCGGAAGGGGCTCTGCCTTCACTTCCTCCCCGGTTATCCTGTAGAAACCCTCAAACAGGAGCTTTCTCCCAGAGGCCTGAAAGGGCACATCCGGCAAGCCATCGGGGTGAAGCTTCGCCAAGTGCGTCTCAAAAAGAGCGTCCTCAGCCTGACTCGCGACTGCCCTCCGCCAAATAATGCTGTATATCTTGAACTGCTCCTCGGAAAGGTATCCCCTGATGCTCTCAGGGGTGCGCCTGGGATTGGTCGGCCTTATGCACTCGTGCGCGGACTGGACCCCCTTTCCCTTGTCCTGATAAACCCTAGGTTTGCTGGAGAGAAATGACTCGCCCCATGTCTCGGAGATGAGCTCCCTTATCTCCCTAATTGCCTTCTCGGCCATCCTCACTGAATCGGTCCTCATGTAGGTTATCAGGCCTGTTCTCCCTTCTGGCAGATCAACCCCTTCATAAAGGCTCTGCGCTATGGTCATTGTCTTGGATGGGCTGAAGCCAAAAAGGTTGGAAGCCTCCTGCTGAAGGGTGCTTGTTTTGTGCGGTGGGGGCGGCGATGACCTTCTCTTTGAAACCTTAAACTCGTCCACAACGAAATCCTTATTTCCTATCCTGGCCGCCATCTCCCTCGCTATAGAGAAATTCTTTATGCGCTCGGGGTACCTCGCCTGGAATACGGAAGGCGCCTGAGCGCCTCGTCCGCCTTTTTTGTGCTCAAGCTCAGCGACCAGAACCCAGTATTTCTCAGGGACAAAATTCTTTATTTCCTTTTCCCTGTCCACAAGCATTTTCAGGGCAACGGTCTGAACCCTGCCGGCAGAAAGCCCGCCCCTTATTATCTTCCAGAGGAGAGGGGAAACCTTGTAGCCAACGAGCCTATCCAGGATTCGCCTGGCCTGCTGACTGTGGACCTTGCGGATATCTATGTCAGTTGGATTGGCGAGCGCGTTCGTGACCTCTTCCCTGGTTATCTCGTAAAAGAGGACCCTTTTTATCGGAACCTGGACGCACCTTGAGAGATCTTGGGCTATGTGAAACGCTATAGCCTCCCCCTCACGGTCAGGATCAGTCCCCAGGAATATCTGACTGGCGTTGGCCGCGGCCTCACGAAGGGCCTTGAGTATCCCAGCTTTGCCCCTGACCACTATGTATTTTGGCTCAAAATTGTTCTCTATGTCAACGCCCAGAGCGCTTTTCGGAAGGTCAACGAGATGGCCCTGAGAAGCCAGGACATTGTAATCCTTTCCTAGGTATCCCTTCAGGGTATGGGCCTTGGTGGGCGATTCAACTATGAGAAGCCTCTTCTTTTCGTCCTTTGCGGTCCCCCTTTGCTTCTTGATGCCAGTAGGAAGCCTGGGCGATGATTTTCTCCTTCTCCTTGGCGTGCCAGCCATAAGGGGCAAATGATAAAGGAAGGTTCATGCTGAGCGCAAGTGCCGCGAGAATGAAGAGGATTTCGCCGGCTGAGCATCCGGCCATATGATATTCACCCTTGTGCTTCTGAGAAAGGCGATCCACGCCCTGTCCGGCCTTCTTGGCATAGGGGCCTTGCTACTCTCGAAGCCCGCGATCGTCGCGGCCTGCTCGTTGGGCCTCGTGCTCTCGGGTATCATTGATATAATAAGGATCAAATGGGGATTCAGGGGCGCAGTAAGGGGACTTTCTCGGCTCTTTAAGGAGAAGGAGAGCCGAACCATATCGGGGGCAACCGCCCTGATGTCCAGCTACCTTTTCCTTCTGGCTATTTTCCCAGCCCCTATCGCGGCTTTCGCAATCCTTTTCTTCTCGTTGGGCGACCCCTCAGCCTCGCTTTTCGGAAAATACTTTCCCCTTTGGCGGTGGAAGGAAAAGAGCGTTGGTGGTGGGTTGGCTTTTATCCTGATTGGGGCAATCCTGAGCATAACTTTACCCGGCTTGACCTTTTGGATTAAAATATGCGCCTCGCTGGTTGGTGCCGTTGCAGAGTTCTCGGCCAGCGATGTGGACGATAACCTCACGGTGCCTCTTGCCGTGGGGATTGTGCTTTTGGTATTGGAGAAACTGATGCCTTGAGGAGGTTAAGAAGCATGAAGAAGGCGCTTATCGTCATAGCATGTGCTGGAATGGTGCTCGTCGGGTGCACGCCCGGCCTGGTCAGGAACCCTGACCTATCACCGAAGTATCCGGAGTTCTCACAGGCAAAGTCAAAGGAGATGAAGGGCGATTACCCCGGGGCCGAGAAGGCCTACGCAAGTCTTGCCAAAAAGAACCTTCCCGGCATAGAGAGGTTCTGGGTCCTTGTAGAAATGGCTGACCTTTACTATGATAAGCTCGGCCAGCCGGATAAGGCCGCGGCGGCCCTGGAGGAGGCGGGCAAGCTCCTGCCGGAGAAGAATCCCCTGCAGGACGAGGTCCTCTACAGGAAGGGCCTTTGCCTTGAGATGATGGGTAAAACCGTTGATGCCGCAAGGGCATACGAGCAGGTTGCTACCCAGTTCAGGCAGAGCCCGTGGTCCCAGGACGCGCTGGATGGAGTTGAGCGCGTTTTTGAGCGAAACTTCAAAGAATACGCGGCAATGCTTGTTGATCCCCGCACCGGCGACACCATATATGTGACCAAGCTTCAGGTGGACAAGGCCCTTGATCAGATACCACCGATGTATCGCCCCAGGTATGAGACCCCTGAGGGCAAGGTTGAGCTTGTGGAGCGGATCCTGGACGAAGAGCTTTCGCTTCTTGAGAGCGCTGACCTTAGGCTTGATACCCTTCCAGAGGTTATAAAGGAGCTGGAGCGGGCGAGGGTGAGCGCGCTCCAGAGGGTTTATTACACCGAGGAGATACAGAACAAGGTGGAGATCTCTGACAAGGAGATAAAGAAGTATTACACTGACCACATTGAGGAGTTCAAACAGCCCGGCCAGGCGAGGGTCAAGCGCGTGGTGGTGAAAACCCAAGAAGAAGCCCAGCAGGTTGTTCAGAGAATAAATGCTGGCGAGAGCGTTGATTCCATTGCCAAGGAGCTCACCCTATTCAAGCACGAGGCAGGGAGGGGAGGCGAGTTCATAGTCTACTCAACCCAGGATGCTTACAAGCGCTTCTACGATGGCGTTATGGCGCTCAAGGACTCCGTTGGCGTCGTCCAGGTTGACGATACCCTATGGGCCGCCGTGAAGGTTCTTGAGAAAAAGGAGCCCGGATACAGGAGCATGGACGAGGTAAAGTCCCAGATAATCAACTCGCTGAGAAGCGACAAGGAGCGCGCGGCCTGGGATGCCAGGAGGGCTGCGCTCAGGCAGAAGTATGGCGTCAAGGTGATGATAGACACCCTCACCGAGACCCTCCCTGAGACCCTGGCGGTCATATCGGCACTAGATAAGGCCATAACCAAGAAGGATTTTGAGGACAAGCTTTCAGAGATACCGCCCATGTTCAAGGCCAGGTATGAACAGCCCTCGGGCAGGGTTATGCTCTTGGACAACATGATAGATGAGCTTGTTATTACCACGGACGCTAACGCCAAGAAGCTCTTCCTCAAATCCTCGGTGGTGAGCGAAATGAACACCTCAAGGCGCAGGGCCTTGATGGACGGTTATTACTCTACCCAGATAAGGGCAAAGGTGAATGTTACCCAGGACGAGATAAGCAAATACTACCAGGAGCACAAGGAGGACTTCAGGGTCCCGGCGCAGGTGAAGTGCCAGCGCATAGTGGTCAAGGATAAGAAACAGGCGAACGAGGTCCTGGCCATGGTCAAGAAGGGAGACCTGCCCTTTGATTCCCTTGCCCAGAAGTTCTCCATCCTGCAGGGCGAGGCCCGGAGGGGCGGCAATGTTACGGTCTTTGAGAAGCAGGAACCGCTTAACTTCTATAAGGAAGTCTCAAAGAAGAAGCCGGGTTGGCTTGGCGTGGTCCCGTTCGCTGACACAGCCTGGGCCGTAGTGAAGGTGCAGGAAGTGCAGAAGGCATCCTACCGCCCCTTGGAGGAGGTTAACCCTCAGATAGAGAGAACGATAAGGGCGGAAAAAGAGAAGGACCTGGCTTTCAAGATAAAGGATGAGCTTAAGAAGAAATACAGCGTTGTCATCTACATTGAGCAAACTGAGCCTACTGAGGGTAACGAGGGTCAGCCGCCCGCTCCGCCTCAGGGTAGCCAGCCGCCCGCTCCGCCTCAATAAGGGGTGAAAAATGAGCATCCTTGTTGACGAGAACACGCATGTGGTTATCCAAGGGATAACCGGCAGGGACGGCAGTTTCCACGCGAAGGCCATGCTTGAGTATGGGACAAAGGTGGTCGCGGGGGTAACCCCCGGCAAGGGCGGACAGAAGGTAGAGGGTATCCCCGTTTTCAACACCGTAGCAGAGGCCGTCAGGGAGACCGGAGCGAATACCTCCTGCATATTTGTTCCGGCCGCGGCTGGATACGATGCCATACTTGAGGCCGCTGATGCCGGGGTGAAGCTGGTGGTCGCGGTGACCGAAGGCATCCCCACAAGTGATATGGAGAAGGCGGTTCGTTTCCTGGACGAGAGGGGTGTGAAGCTCATAGGCCCCAACTGTCCCGGAATAATATCCCCCGGAAAGGCAAAGGTGGGGATAATGCCCGGACGCATATTCGCGCCAGGGCCGGTCGGCCTCATCTCCAGGTCGGGGACCCTCACATACGAGGTCGTTTCCCACCTTACTGCCGCGGGCCTCGGCCAGACAACCGCTATAGGCATGGGTGGCGATCCCATAATAGGCCTAAAGTTCACGGACTACCTCGAGATGTTCGCCGAAGACCCCGAAACCGAGGCAGTGGTTCTCATAGGCGAGATAGGCGGGACGGACGAGCAGGATGCGGCCCGGTTCATAAAGGAGAGGTTTAGGAAACCTGTTGTCGCTTTCATCGCTGGGAGGACAGCGCCCCCCGAGAAGCGTATGGGCCACGCCGGAGCGATAATCTCAGGTTCCGAGGGCACCGCTGAGGAAAAGATAAGGGCCTTTGCTGAGGCCGGGGTTCCCACCGCGGCACTACCTGAGGAGGTTCCTCTTCTGCTCAAGGAGAAGATGAAGGCCGCTGGAGCGTGATCTGGCTCGTCGTTATCGCCGCTGACACCTTGGGGCCGTGGTCGCAGGTGCAGGCGAAATATAGGACGGTCAACTCCCTCACCGCCTTTTTCGTTGAATCCGTAACCTTCGCTGAAGGATACCAAGAGCGCTACTCCGGCAGGCTCTTCTTAGAGCGCCCGGACAAGGTTCGTCTTGAGGCCTATGAGCCGGACACCCAGCTAATAGTCTCGGATGGGAAAACAGCATGGCTTTACCTCCCCAAGGCCAAGGCCGCGCTTCGCCAACCTGTATCCGAGGTCTCAAAAGCCTGCGACCCCAGATTGTTCCTTCTAGAGCGCCCTCCGGGCTTCAAGCTCACCTACCAGCCAAGGGACTCCTCCCACACCTACACCTTCATTCCCCCGGATGGGGAGGCTTATCCCTACCAGCGGGTTGTCGTGGAGCTGGGGCCCAAGCTGGAGATCAGGGCCGTTTCGGTGGTTGATCCGCTCGGCAACACATACGCTTTCTCGCTCACGAACATCATGCTTAACCCAAGCCTTTCTCCGGACCTCTTCAAATTTGCCCCGCCTCCGGGGACAGAGATCTTCGGCCAGTGATGGCCCTTTTTGCCCTGGCCCTACTCTGTTCCAGCCCGAGGCTCGCGCAGGACCCGGCCGAGCTCTGCAACCCCATGCTGTTTTTTGGCCCGGAGCCTGATACCTTTGACCTTTCTGCTTTCATAGACCGGGAGCTCGCGTGGAGGCCGGGCTACTGGCGCAGGGCCCTGGATAACTCGCGGTTATACTGGCCGATGATCTCCCGCAAGGTTCGTGAAACCGGGCTTCCGCAGGAGCTCGTCTGGCTCCCCTTGATAGAAAGCGCTTTTGAATCCGACGCCATCTCCAGAAAGGGCGCTCTGGGCATATGGCAGTTCGTTCCTTCAACAGCCAAGGCCGAGGGCCTTGTCGTCAATATGTGGGTTGACGAGCGCCTTGACCCTGTGAAATCAACGGATGCCGCGCTCCGGCACCTAAGGAGCCTCTACGCTATATTCGGGGATTGGAACCTCGCGCTTGCCGCGTATAACGCCGGATCAGGAAGGGTCTGGTTCGCGATGTATCAGGCCTCTGTTGGAGGAAAGAAGAAAAGGCGCGTTCCGAGAAAGGCGAGGGAGATGTGGATCAAAAGTGGCGATGTCTGGGATTTTTGGGACGCGCAAGGGTATTTCCCCAAGGAGACGAGGAGATATGTCCCGCTTTTCTACGCCGCGCTCGCGGCCGTTGAGCGAGCTGGCGAGTTCGGGGTCAACCTCGCCGACACCTTGGCCTATCCTTTTGCATCGGACACGGTTTTCGTTGATTACCCTACTGATCTCGCGCTGGTATCGGAATTGCTTGGCGTTCCGCTTGACTCAGTGGTTTTGCGCAATCCAGAGCTGGCTTTGGGCCTCACGCCCCCGGATACCCTCTGGCCCCTCCGTGTGCCGCCAGGCAGGGCCCAGGGCCTTGATTCGCTTTTGAGGACAATTGAGCCCAGGGATGTAACCGTTTGGATAAGCTACAAGGCCCAGCGGGGGGACAACCTCTGGAAGCTCGCCAAGCGCTACGGCACAACCCCAGAGCACCTCGCGGAGGTTAACGGGCTTTCCCTGAAGAAAAAGCTCAGGCTCTACCAGAGGCTTAGAATACCCAAGAAGGTCAAGGCCAGGTCAAAGAGGGATGAGATATACATGGGGGCAAGGCCATAACTTTGGCCGAAATCCGGCCAAAAACGAACCCCCGAAATCCGCAAACCCTTATCAATCCGAAATTGTAAAGGCACCCCTTGCGCCTGGCCCATAAAATAGCCCATCAGAGCGATCGCAGTTCAAAAAAGCCTGATTTTATGCGCTCATTAAAGAGCTTGCATCTGTCTGTCTGTCTGTCTTAAAATTTGCGGCGCGATGAAAAGATGAAAAGGAGGTTGTAAAACATGAAAAGGATGATGGCAAGGATAGGAGTAGGGATAGGGATGTTGATGTTGGGAGCTTGTGAAGAAGGGGGCGGAGGCGGCGGCCCCGATACCCAGGCGCCAACGGTAGGAATAACTCAGCCTGTATCCGGAGACACTATATGGGGCGGAACAACTGTGAAGGCTAGTGCAAGCGATAATGTGGGTGTAGATCATGTTATCTTCTATGCCAACGGAACCCCTATAGGAACTGATGAGTCCGAGCCATACGAGGTATTCTGGACTACGAATTATCCAGGTGCCTACACCCTCACTGCTCAGGCCTACGATGCGGCAGGCAATGTCGGGAATTCTTCGCCAGTCTCGGTATTCCTGGGGCTCAAGGACACCTTATACGGAGATAACCAAACGAATGTGGGCATATACGACTCTACATGGTCTTGGAGCTCAATCGGGTGGACTGGCTCATCAGACTGGCGGGTTGAGAAAGTGGATGTTGAGATCTATCTGTATCACACCTACCCCAGTGACCTCTATATAGACCTAGAGAGCCCTGAGGGCACCTATGGGATCATTGTGGACCAGACCCTGCCTCCAGATCCCGATTGGGTCTATCTCACCAAAACCTTTGAGACCGAGTTTGATGGTGAGATGGCCTTCAATGATTATTGGAATCTTTGGATATACGACTGTGCCCCAGGAGATGAGGGCTATCTTGACTGGTGGGCAATAACCCTTTACTGTTACAACAAAGGTGGCCCGGCCGCGCTCGCTGGGCAGAAAGAGGAAAGGGTTATAAGGATAGTGGGCAGGCCTGGAAGAACCGGACATGGCGGAAGGTTCCCAATAAATCTGCCTTCAAAACCCGCAAAGAAAGGAAAAGCGAGATAAAAAGGAGGTTTCTGAGATGACTTACAGAATAGTGATTTTAGGGATGATGTTTTTATCTTCCCCGCTCCTGGCCGAGGATGCCGTGGAGCTTAATTTTGATAGGGATGCTCTCGTTTCAGATGTGGACAGCTCTCTTAAAGCTCTGGATAAACTTTCAAATGAGCTGGATGCCACCATAACTGTCCTAAGTGTGCTTAACCTCGGCCTAATCATAACTAATTACGAGAATAACCAGCATGTGTGCGCGGCTCTAACTGAACTAACGAACGCCCTCAACTCTATGAAGAAGGCTATACCAGGAATACGGACGAAAGTTATGAAAGCAAAGCTTAAGGTGAAAAACGCAAAGAGTGTGGACGATCTGTTAGAGGCTTACGAAACGCTTAGCGAAGTTGAATCAGAGATCAGCGGACTTGGAGAAGCACTGAATCTTGACAAAGAAACCCTGAAAGCTCTTGGCACAGGATCAGGGGCAATAACTGGCCTTAAGGAAGTAGTTAACTCTGCATCCAAAGCCATCGAGAAACCCATAGGGTCATTGTCAGAAGCTATGGGCGAATAGGGAGGTTTTTGAGATGAAAAAACCTGTATCTCTAATACTGTCCGCGAGTCTCCTTGCGATGCCATTACTGGCCCAACAAACCCAGCCTCAACCCGTTCAGGGCGTTGATGAGTATAACATGGGCCTCATGGATGGCCAGAACGCGGTCAATAATGATGGTGTTATGTATGGGGTTTATGCATGCCTTGGCCAGACTATCCTGCCACCCCTAGGTGTGATCCCCGTGGTTATGGCCATGTCCAGCGAACCAGGGGTTTCTGGTTATCCCAGAATGAATACCCCACTCTACATGCAGGGTTATTATCAGGGAACGCAAACCAAAAAAGCAAGCGTAAAATCAGCTCGCACCGGCTGTGCCATCGGAGGTTGTCTTCTGGGAAGCGCCATCAGTGCTGGAATTTGGACCCTCTATCTTGTGCTAGTATTATCAGGGGAATAGTGAGGTAATAACGGCGCAGAGGCAATTCCTGAATGGGCTCTGCCTCCATTTATTCGTTGTTCAATAACGGGTAGCCCTGGGTCTACTGACCCCGAAAACTGAGACCTGGCGCTTACCCCCTCCCTATCCTCTCGGCCAGCATCTCCTTCACCCTCTTCGGATCAGCCCTGCCGCCGGAGCGCTTCATTACCTGGCCAACGAGGAAACCGAGAACCCCCTCCTTTCCCCCGCGGAATTTCTCAACCTCGTCAGGGTGCGCGGCTATGACCTCCTCAACCCAAGCCGCAAGCTCATCCTCGGCCGAGCCGGAGAAAAGCCCCTCCTCGCCAGCAATTTCAACAGGTGGCCTTCCGGTCTCAAGGGCTTTGGCGAAAGCGGACTTTGCCCCTGATAGCGAAAGCCTGGCCTCATCAACAGCGAGTAGCAATTCAGCGAGATCCGCGGCCTTGATGGGGAAGGCTGATATATCGCACTTTATTGCCCTGAGCGCTCCCACGACCTCCACCGCGACGAAACTGCCCGCCCTCTTTTTGTCCTTGACACGGCCCGCGACGGCGTCAAAGTAATCCGAGAGCTCCCTCGTGGATATGAGCGCCCTTGCGATCTGGTCGGGAAGATCGTAATCCTTTGTGTATCTGCGGAAACGAGCCTCCGGCAGTTCGGGGACAGAGGCCCTTGCCTCCTCATAGAGCGCGTCGTCAAGAATCAAAGGCCTGAGGTCTGGTTCAGGGAAGAACCTGTAGTCCGAGGCGAGCTCCTTCATCCTCATGGGCACGCTCTCACCGAGGTATTCGTCCCAGGCCCTTGTTTCCCTGGCAACAGGTTTTCCCTCCGCCAAAAGCCTCCTCTGCCTTTCCGATTCATATAGAATAGCGTCCTGGACTGCCTTGAAGGTGTTTATGTTCTTTATCTCAACCCTACTGCCCTGAGTGCCCTCAAGAACATAGGAAACATTCGTATCAACCCGCATATGGCCTCGCTCCATGTCGCCCTCGGATATGCCGAGATACCTAACGATGAGCCTAAGGGCCTCAAGGAACGCTTTTGCCTCGGAAGCGCTCCGCAGGTCAGGCTCGGTGACCACTTCAAGGAGGGGGATTCCGGACCTGTTGAAGTCAATTAGCGCGAAACCATCCTCGGTATAGACCGTCCTCGCGGCCTCCTCCTCTATCGCTATTCCGGTTATCCTGACAGACTTCTCGCCATCGCTCACGAACTCAACTCGTCCGCCAAAGGCTATCTGTGAGATGTGCTGGGTTATCTGGTAGCCCTTTGCCAGGTCGGGGTAGAAGTAGTTCTTCCTGTAGAATGTGGTCTTTCGCCTTATCTCCGCACCAAGCGCAAGCCCGAGCATAACCCCTGCCTTCAGGGCCTCGCGATTCATCACGGGCAGGGAGCCCGGGTGGCCAAGGCAGACCGGACAGGTAAGGGTGTTGGGTTCAGCAGAAGGATCAATTGGGCAAGGGCAGAAGAGCTTGCTCTTTGTCCCAAGCTGTATGTGTATCTCAAGGCCTATTACAGGGCCCTCGTCCTTTCTCATTCAAAATTTCAGTAGATTACCACAGGAGCGAAATCCGACTTGCTGTAGATGATGAAACTGCCTGGGGTTGCTCCGACAAGGTCGGTTTCTATAACCAACGAGGATACGGAAACCGTTGCAAGGCCCGTCGTGTCTATCTTGTCAGAGGGTATCACGAATGAGGTGTTCTGTCCGCCGATGATCTTCGTGTAGGTCTCCCTGCCGGGTATCTTGAAGGTGATCATCACTGAGTCTGGAGTCCCTGAGCTGTATGACCAGCTAACATTCATGGCCGTGTTGGCCTGCTGGGAATCCGGGACAACGATGTTGACTATATCGGGGCACTGAGGGATTGTGCCTCTTACGGTATCGTAGGGCGAGTAAATGGTCACCGGGTCCCCAGCGGCGAGCTGGAGAAAAATGGGGAGGCCTGAGGTATCTATGGGGATATAGAGGCTAGTAGTTGAATCGTAGGGAAGGACAGTCCCAGCCACATTCACCGTCGCGGAGTCGCAAGGTAGTCCGTCAACCAGAACGCCAGCCATAGCGGTTTCCAGGCTGAGAGTATCCCAATCGGCGGGGGGGTTGATTTGAAACCCGTCAGGAAGGAGCTCAAGGAGAGCGTTCAACGCTGGGCCAGCCGAGCCGACCGAGACCACGACCGTGGTCCTCGGTATCCTCTCAATAGTTTCCTCACATGACACGAGGAGGAACGCCAACGCTATTGCAAGGGCAAACCTTCTCATAGGGCCAAATTATGGCACAAGCTTTGGGGAATTTCAACCAATGGGCCATATCAACGCGCGGTTGAAATACCCTCAGGTTGACCATTATGCTATCCTTCTATGAAATATTTGAGCATTTTTCCATTTTTGCCCGGAATATCCCTTGCCTATGTTGCGATTGTGACCGACTTTGACAACGGAAATCTGGAATACCCCGTTGCCTGCTCCGTGTTTGTGGCAAATGCCACAGCCTCAGCCTCAGCCGAATCCGGAGGAATGGGTTCGCTCTCCCTCCACGCGAAATACAACCTGGGTAGCCCTTCTGGTTACTTCTATCTGCGGGGAAGCTTCTCGCCCGGCCTTTTCCGCGGCAGGGGGCTTTTCTTCTACGCGAGGGGAAGGGGGATATGGGATATCGGCGCGGTTGTCCTCGGCGCTAAAACCCCAGCTTACTATAGGCTCGCGCTCTTGGACGATTGGGAGGCTTATTACATACCCTGGCGTGACTTCTTTTATGCCCCGGCTGAAAGCGTCCGTCCTGACTTGGATACAAACCTCCTGGTGATAATCAGCTTTACGCCGCAGGAGCGCCAGGGAGGTCAAATGGGGGAGATATGGATTGATTCGCTTGGTTACTACTACTCTGAGGGGCCACAGCCCTGGGATTACGACGGCGACGGGATTCCAGACGCCAGGGATCCGGATGCGGATTCCGATCGGTGGCCGCAGACACTTGAGGCAATAGCGGGCACAGACCCTCTGGACAGTCTGAGCCGCCCAACGGGCGAGCTCGGAATTCCAGACGGGTGCTATTTCGGCCTCTTTCCGATCCTGGGCCTCACGGACGAGCAGATGGTCTTCTCCGATATCACCGGGCTTAAACCCGCACTCGTAACGGTCTTCACGAACGGATGGGGGGATTCCACCTCTTTCTATCACTTTGACAGAACCGCGTGCGATTTTGTGGCAAGACAGGGCGCTATTCCGGTCTATCAGTGGCCTATGAGGAGATACCCTCCCAGGGTTCCCGGGGGATGGGAATGGCTGGGAAATTACCTTTTGGAGAACAGGTTCAGCCCCGAGAGCGTAGCCGCTGGGGTCTACGACGCTGAGCTGGCCATTTTCGCCGGAGAGGTAAGGGATTGGGGACTGCCTGTTTTCATAAATCCCTTTGTAGAATACAACGCCGGCTTGGTGCAATACTCCGGCCTTGCGAATTTCGGGCCTGATGCCTCCGATGTTCCGCCAAAAGACAGCATGGGAGTCTTTGGGATATGGTTCGGGGATACCCTGATTGATCTTTGCGGAGCTGTGCCAGGAGATTCTATGTGCAATTACTACGGAGACCCTTCCATTCCCGACGGCCCGGAGCGGGTTGCTGATGCCCTCGCGCGCATCCAGAGCGTCTTCGCGACGGCTGGCGCTGATAAGGTAATCTGGACCCTCCAGGCTCAGCCTGAGTTTGTACCGGATTCTGTCTGGGGAAGGTGGAACAAACCGGCATACTACTACCCTCAGGGGCATTATCCGCCCTGGCACGCGTCCTCAGCCCACCACGGAATGATCAAGGGACCAAACGACACCGTGAGGCTTACGGAGATCCTGTCAGATGCCTACGACACCCTCCTGAGCATATCACAGCTCCCAATACTGCTCATAGAGTTCGCTGTTCATACGGATTCGGCGACCGGTTCAATGGATATGTCATTCATGTTCTCCGAGGACTTCTGCGACCTCTTGAAGAACCGTTATCCCTATGTTAAAGGTTTCACATACGCTAACTCTGACGCATACGGAATGGACTACAGGCATGTGGGCTTGCAGATTGACTCCGCCAGGGCGCAGGCATTTCCCGGAGAGCCGGCGGCCTTTTCATCCTGCATCGGCGCTGACCCATATTATTACCAAGATCCCTTGCTCCCCGTGCTGGGAACGAATGAATGGCCTTACAAAAAGGAAACCCCTCTCACGGCCAGGCCAAACCCGTTCTCGGGAAGGACGGTCATAACCTGCCCCAGGGATGCTGTCCAGGTCTCGGTCTATGACCCCGCGGGCCGCTTACTTTGGCGGAGAGAAAGACCGGGAAGGGAAATAACCTGGCCAGAGGAGCCGGTCGCACCAGGAATCTATTTTGTGGTAGCTGAAACGAGAAGGGGCATCGCTGGCATCCTGAAGATAGTCAGGACAGGTAATTAAAACTTCGGTCTTTGCGCCGGCCGTAGTCGTGGATATATTAGGACTGAGCGTTTTTGCGGCTGGCCCATCGTGTAAGGCAGCCACAACCGCACAGGCAGAACCACAGGGTTCTCCCAGAACGACAGCTACCTGAAAAAACCCTTCCGACCGAGGACAGAAAACGCCTAGAATTCAACGGTTTTGTCATCGTTCCCACGGACCTCAAGGACATGTATGCCCTCTACGAGGACATAACCACGAAGGATCCGGAATACAAGTCAGCCATCGGCGGCCCCGCAGGAGAACGGGCCCTGTTTTCATAACCACTGACCTTACCCTACATACCCTTCACCTTTTGAGGGACTATTCCTTGCGCGCTATAGAGCTCAAGGGGAGCTCCTGCCACGCGCGGAATCCCTTACGCTGAGGGTGCTAACGGCCTCGCAGGAACAATACGCGGCTACAAAAGGCAGGGCAAAGGACGCGGACGGGCTGAACGCAGGATACTTCTGTGTCGCGGTAAGGCTCTGGAACGAAATTTACGAGGCAACCGCTTTATTCGTCGGGGAGTCGGACGATCTGACGCCCGCGGAATATTACGAGCTGGCAAAGGAGACATGGGGGCCATGTTCCTGAAACAAACGACCTCAACGACAATAAAGGCTTGCCCCTTTCAGAACAGCCGCACTTTCCCTCAGAAAACCACGGGTTCTATCGGGCCTCTCGGTTACAGGTGCACTAATCAATTACCGATTCATGGGGGGCCAGAGGTTCATCCCGGACGCCTATATGATGCAGGAGCTGATAGTCGGAAGGGTTGGACCCTACACGGGAAAAGGCAAACCTTTTACCCTTGTCCGGAGTCAGATGGGCCCCGCGAGAGGATTTGCTCTAGGCCTTGATGTAATGAGCATCCTGGGCTCAGGCCTGGCCGAGGGAATAATAAAGGCTCAGGGCGATCACGAATACGATGGATACTTACAGAAGGTTGATTCTCTGAGAAGGATGTGATACTCTACGCCAAACAGGCCTATGGCGTGAAGTACGCGGACGGGCACGCCGCCGCTAGCAAAAAGGATCTGGACGCGTGTGGGCCTTATCCGGAGGCATTCAAGGCCCTGGCGCAGGTTGCGATAACCCTCTCGGAATTCCTTGAGGAAGAATCTTGGCTACCAGAGGTTAGGGACGGGCTGGACAGCTACGCTATGGCCTGCAACGAGCTCGCCGAGATAGCTGAAAAGGAACGCGAGGGCAAAGCCCCGAACCAGAGGCTCTCTGACCCTGAGTGGCAGGAGATATTGAATAGAAAGAATCCAGCTATGCCGGGCTGGGTTGGGGAAATCATTGGAGGAGCGTCCAGATAAGGGCTTGGACGCTGGCGAGAACCGGATAACCTGGCCCATAGCGGCTATTCGCCCAAGAGTTAACCTGCTGGCAACCGTAAATCTCCAACCATTAAAATATTCCCCCATGACAACAATAGGTAATATCTTGCTCTGGCTCGGAATAGGTCTTGCCCTTGTCGCAACGGGGCTTCTTTTCATCTCAGCCATAACCAAAAATGGGGCAAGCGGCGGCCTCGGCAGGTTTCTATACACCCTGTTCTTCGCGGATATCGCAGTTCTATCCGGACTACTCCTCTACTTCGTGATAAGCGCGGACTATTCCCTATTATATGTCCAGCGGTATGTCGCGAACGACCTCAACCTGTTCTACAGGATCTCAGCTTTCTGGGCAGGCCAGTCGGGCAGTCTGATACTTTGGGTTCTCGTTCTCTCGCTTTACGGGTTCATCGTTTGCCTCACAGAGAAACAGGATGGGGTCTGGGCCCAGGCAACCATAGCCCTTATATCCGCCTTCTTCATCGTGCTCACCGTTGAATCAAACCCCTTCAGGCCCGCTGTGGCGCCGGCTTCTGACGGCGCCGGCCTGAACCCCTTCCTGAGAAACCTCTGGATGATATTCCATCCTCCGGCCATATATCTCGGATACGCTGGTTCAGCGGTTCCTTTCGCTTACATCATTGCCGCATACATAAACCCCGCCAGGATGGACGACTTCATAAAAAGGGCGCGGATATGGACGCTTTTCACCTGGGCGTTCCTTGGGCTTGGGATATTCCTCGGCGGACGCTGGGGCTATGTTGTGCTCGGATGGGGTGGATACTGGGGCTGGGATCCCGTTGAGAACGCCTCGCTCATCCCCTGGTTCTTCGGGACCGCTCTCGTCCACTCAATGGTTGTCGGGATGACGAGGAAGGAGGGCTTCCGGAGGTGGGCGCTCCTCTCGTCTTTCCTTTTTTTCTTCATGAGCCTCACCGGCACATTCATCACCAGATCTGGCGTCATACAGTCCGTCCACGCTTTCGCTTTCTCGCGAATAGCTTATTACTTCTATGTTTTCATGATCCTGATGTTGGGATACCTGATTCTCCTCTTGGCTATCCTGTGGCGCAGGATAAAATCTCCGGAGAAAACAGCAGGCATCTTCACCAGGGAGAACCTTCTTTCCCTGGCTAACTGGGTCCTTTTCATCCTGGGTTTTGGCATCCTGGCAATGACCCTCATCCCACCGCTGATAAAAAAGACCGGCCTTTTACCGGCCACATTTGACGCGGCGGCCGCTCCGTTTCTCATACTCCTTCTCGTATTGATGGCCCTCGCTTTGATAGCGCCCTGGGCAGGGGTGAAGCCAAACCTGAAGAAGCTCCTTTGGGTCATCGGGCTTTCGGTTGCCTCAATACCCCTCTGGTATCTCATAGGAATCCGGCACCCATACGGGCTTCTGGGCGCTTGGGCCGCCGGGCTTCTGGGATGGGCCGCGGCCTGGGAGCTCGTTCGCTCGCTCAGGAGGGCTTTCCTGCCAACTCTGGGCGCGCATCTCTCGCACCTGGGCATAGCCGTAGCGGCTTTGGGCATAGTGGGATCAAAGGGTGAGATACGGAACGAGTTCACCTATGAACCGGGCGCGAAAGCCAACATATCTGGCATCAACTTTGAGCCCGGAGAAGCGCGGGAATACACCGAGGCTGGCAAGCACATAGTCTTTGAGGTCCCGATGGCAGTGAGCACCGGCGAAAGGATAATAGGGATTATGAGCCTAAAATCGGTCCTCTATACGAAGTGGGAGAGGATGGGCTATTTCCCCGGCGTGGACATTGTGCCAAAACCTTGGGGGGATATCTATGCCGCCTTATACCAGGATGAGAATGGGAACTGGAAGATACTTGCCGCTCGTGTCCCGCTTATTCAGCTTCTCTGGATTGGATGCTGGATACTCTTTGCCGGCTGTATAATACCGGCCTTCGCGAGAAGGAGGAGAACATGATAGGCTACATTATCCTGGCAACGCTGGCGTCAGCCCCGCTGGACAAGGGGGTTGGCCTCGGTTTCATAGTCGGATTGCCCACGGGCGTTGACGCTAAGTTCTGGAACGGCTCAGGCATATCTCCAGTCCTTGTGGCTGGGGTCAACGAGGGCGACCACTTCCACTTCCACGGGGACATCAACTTGCACTACCCAATCCAGGCCCAGAGCGTGAACTTCCTCCTATACTATGGCGTTGGCATCAAGGCAGAGGAAGAAGGTAAAGACCGGTTCGTGTTCGGCCCGCGCCTGCCAGTCATAGGCTTTGAAATGACCCTATACGAGATTCCTCTTGACTTTTTCGTGGAAATGGCGCCCACGCTTGAATTCGGGGATGAGCCGGACGGCATTGACTTTGACTTTGAGGGCGGCCTGGGAATGAGGATAACCATAAAGTAGCTCGGCCCTATGGAGTGTGAGTTGAGGATCACCTCACCCACGCCAGCTTCTGGATGCGCTGTTCCTGGCCTACCCTGAGAACAACAAAGTAAAATCCTCCGGAGAGACTCTCTCCCGTGAACGGGACGGTGAAGATGCCAGCTTTTGCCCTCCCCTCAACGAGGCTCAGGCGCCTTCTCCCTGAGACATCGTAGACCCGCAGAGAAAGGGGCTGGCCCTCATACTGACCGGGGATGGCGTAGGATAGAGTCGCTTTGCCCTTCGCAGGGTTCGGATAGGGAGCGTTAAGCGAGAGAACTACGGGGAGGCCGGAAAACCCTCCCGTCAGGGCTGTGGCTTCCATCTTACCAGTGTGGGTTGTATAGACATATATCCCAGCGAGTGAAACCTCAGCACCTCCAATATTGCTCAGCGTTATGTCCAGGTTGTCGGCAAGCCCGGGCTCGCACCTCACCCACATGGCCTCTCCCTCTGGATACCAGAAGTTGCCAAAATCCTGGTCGTTGACCCTCAGGGAAACCCCTCGCCAATCTTCGTCCCCCTCGTAATAAAGCATGAGCCAGAGCTCGGACTCAGCGGGCTCAAACAGTGGAAAACCGTAGCTGAGATATGCCGAGTCCACATCAGCCCTCTTGCCGGAAGGATAAACCGCAAACCCTCCACGGTGTATTGTGTATGGCGTTGGCGTTTCATCCCCCAGCTCCACCCACCAGAAGGGGGGATTCTCCTGGGATAGGTTCTTCGTAGCCAGATAGAACCTGCCAAAGGGCCTGCTCCAGCTCGGGTTTGTCTCCCAGAACCCCTGGGACCAGGCCGCTGTGAGATTTTCTGGAGTTATCTCCAGCTGGGGATGATCAGCCCAAGGATAATCGCTGATGAGATTTCCATCGCCCCAGTCGCCCGTCTCGCGCTTATACTGGATGAGGCTAATTCCCCTGAAACACGCTCCCACGCTCGTGGTCGTCCAGGAGACCGCTCCTCCCTTGTCAATCACCGGATAGTTGAACCAGCCCGGAGTAAAGGCGATCTCCGCCACCGTGTCGGGCCTCGGGGACCAGAACCCACTTTCAACAAACCCGTATTTCCTCACCAGGACGCGCCTGTCCTCCTCCCATATAATATGAGCATTTCCGCCCTGAACATCAAGGCACGGGTCACCAGCCAGAACCCCTGAATCCGACACCTGGACGAGTGTCCAGCCCGTATCCGTTTCCCTGCCATACCATATCTCAGAGCCTCTATCCCAAACGACATGAAGCCTTCCGGTTATGTCTGTTGCAACCGAAGGCGAACCCTGGGGATTCAGAAGCACATAATAGACCGTGTCCTGGGCTTTCCGTTTCCCATCAATCGGAACCGCCACCACCTCAACGGGGCTGGCTGGGGTCTCTGACCAAGGGCCGGCCAAATTGGAGAATTGGACGAGCTGGCCCTCCTTCCTGATCTCCCACATGCCCAGGCGCGCTTGGGCGGAATTGTATGTCTCTGCAATCACATAGGCCCTGCCTCCCCTTACAGTTATTGCCGGGGAGCCATAGAGATTTGCGCTAACATTCAGAACAGTGGGCCTGCCGGGGTTCCCCGCTTTGTTTATGGGCCTGTAATAAAGGGTGTCCGCCCTGTCAGATAGATAAGCAATTCCCGCAGAGCCGTTGTCAAAGACCGCGATCGCGGGGTCACGGCCAGCCGAGACGAGCCGCGGGGGTTTCCAGCTCATACCCAGGTCTTCCGAGTAGGTGTAATATATGGAGCTCTGGATGTCCTCAAGGCCTGGGTTCATGGTGTCCCGGATTACCTTGCCCGTCGCGTAGGCCATGTGCAGGACCCCGTCCTCGCCGAGGGCGAGCTTGCGGCCGCCGTTTCCAGCCGTTATTCCGCCGACATCCGAGACAACCACAACAGCAGGGGCAATCTCGCATGAAGAGGAGTATTCGCCCGCTGTGTCATAGACCTCCATAAGCAGTCTTATCTTCCTTGAGGGAAAGTTCGGGGTGTTCCAGACCCAGCTCCCCTCGTATGTTGAGTCATCAACCAAGTTTCCAGGCGAGAGCCAGCCCGAGATGTCCTGGTAGCTCAGGGCGTTGTTCGTGGAGAGCTTGAACCTGAGCCTGCCAGCAGGCCCAACTATCCTCCACCCGACCTCAACCGGGGTAGACATCGGCACTATGCTCATCATGGGATACCATTGGGTGCCGTCGGGCTTTCTCATGTAGGTGAAGGTGGGATCGGTGGGGAGGCCGTGCATTATGGTTATTCTAACCCTGTCTTCCTTCTCCAATCCCTCGTTGGAAATGCCCTTCAGCAGGAGGGTGTATTTACCGGCTGGAAATGTGTCAGCTACAAGCCAACAGAGGGTATCCTCGTCATCAGTGGCGCCGGGAGCGCCTGCGAGAAAGGCAAATGTGCCAACGATATCCCAACCTGAGGCAATGTAAAGGACCCAGTATTTCACATAACCATAACCGGGATCAGGGTGAGATTTGCAGAAAACCTCTCCTTTGAGGGGAATGCTATCAGCCCGGATTATCTGCCTGTCCCTGGGGTCGGCAATGCGCACCGCGAGCATGCATGTGTCGCCAGCACAGCCATTGGTTATCCGGTATAGGGTGATGCCCTTGTCAGCCTCCCATCGCTGGGAAACAATAACCTCGTTGCCACGGACGAAAATGTCGTGAATCTCAGGGATGGGGCCGTAAGAAGAAATCTCATTGAGATCGGAATCATAAATGACTATTTGGTCCTGGCTCGTTGCAACAAGGATATTTCCACAAGCGTCGGCGTCTATTGAACGGAACCTCACATCTGGAGGAACGGGGCGAGTTTGCCAGAACTCCGGATCTGAGAGCTTTAGATGAACTATCCTATCGTTTCCTTCGTCCAAAACATAGATGTCATCCGTATTTGTCTCTGCTCCGTCGTCCACAGTCTTTCCCACAGCTAGATCAAGCGGGGCAAAGAACTGGCCCTTCCATCTCCCTGTTTTGCCAATTGTTTGGAGGAGATCCCCGGTTTTGGCGTTATACATGAAAACCCTGTCCAAAACAACATCACAGACCAAGATGAAATCATCATTGGGGTCCGAGGGGGTTCCGTTGTCTGAGTAAGCTATGCCCTTCGGCCATCTGAGGCCTTTCCGGATGGGCCGCACAGCTCCAGTGAGTCCCTCATAAACATAGACACAACCGTGGCCTTGATCAGTAACGAAAAGCTTGTCCCCCCATGCGGTCATATCCCAGGGCTGATACAACCTATCTTCCCATAGGCTCTTTACGCCCTTGAACCCCTGCTCGCCGTAAATGAGCCTGTGCCAGACGGGATCAGCCGCGTAAAACCTCCTTTTGCCCCCTGAGTAGGCTATTGCCACACCCCAAATATCCGAGAAGATGTTTCTATCAGAGCCAAAGTATTCGTGGGCCTCGTTCAGGGTGAACCGGTCTATCCGTAGCTCAGGCTCGTTAACAAGGGGTATTTGTTGAAGGTAATCGGCCAAGAGCAAAAGGGCAAGGAGATTT
>Ga0123519_10001990_pt1 | contig 34897 bp, 38 predicted proteins | sample YelNatPaOPRAMG02_FD_87396 | JGI IMG/M metagenome (GOLD analysis project Ga0123519, IMG submission 87396) | Hot spring microbial communities from Yellowstone National Park - Yellowstone National Park OP-RAMG-02 (version 2) | ecosystem: Environmental > Aquatic > Thermal springs > Hot (42-90C) ... | reverse complement strand
ATAATATCCTGCAAATCCTTGGGAATCTTATTCCATTTATCCAAATTGATCATTGTTGCAGGCTCCATCTGAAAAACACCTGGCAAAATCATATATTTTGTTACCTCCTGAAGCCCCCAACTTACCATACCAACCCTTGGCCACATAAATCCCTCAACCACCCCTCTTTCCATAGCCGTATAAATCTCAGGAGGGGGCATTGTAACAGGACTCGCCCCAAGAGCTTTTAAGAAAGGAATATAAAGGGGCATAACGCGAATCTTCATTCCTTTGAAATCTTCTATCTTCTCTATTTTTTTATTACAGAAAACATGAAATGTTACATCAGAATGAAGTCTTCCAAGATATTTGGCATTCACTCTCTTTGCAAATATCTCTGTCCATAATTCAAATAGACCACTTTTCCTTTCTTCCCATGCAGAAAGCTCAGAAAGACCCTGCGCTTCAGCTTCAGGCATAAGTGACTTCATATATGCCCATGGATAATATAAGTTCATATCAATTGTACCTGCTTTAATTGCATGTATCTGATCAAAGGCACCCATAACCTCAGGACCACCCAACCATTCAATCTTCAACCTTCCTGCAGCCCTTTTGTTCACTGCTTCAATAAACAAGGGAACAGGATCATTGTTTAAATGTGGTTTAGGAAAGGCTGTAATGGCTTTCAAAATAATCTGTTGAGAATAAACATCCGACTCCATAAAAAGAAAAAATGAAACTCCCATCAATAATAAACACAAATAAACTATTTTCTTCATATGGCACCTCCTTTTTTATTTTTTTTGTCAATGCTATTAAAAATAAAAATGTTTGTCAAGTCCTTTCTAAGAATTTTAGTTTTAATATTAACTAATATATTTATTGGTAATTTTGTCATCAAAAATTTACTTGCTATTTTTAAAAAAAAATTATAATAATAAGAATCAAATTTTAAAAAGAGGAGGGTATAGATATGGCAGGAAAAAAACCAATTACTAAGGCTCAAATTGTTGCTCATTTTGCAAAGAAATTTGATCTTTCTAAAAAAGTGGCTAACTCAATTATTGATGAGATGGCATCCCTTGCAATTGCTGAAACAAAAAGAGCAGGATCTTTCACATTTCCCGGCATTGGAAAGCTTGTTTTATCAAAACGTAAAGCTCGGGTTGGTAGAAATCCCGCAACCGGTGAACCCATCAATATTCCAGCCAAAACTGTTGTAAAGATGCGAATTGCGAAAGCCTGTAAAGATGCTATTGTTCCACCAAAAAAGTAAGAATTTAACTTATCGAAGAGACTAAAGAGTTGAAACCCATGCCTTTTTTACGGAATGGGTTTCAACTCTTTTTATTTAAGCGTTTTAATTTTCCATAGGCTTCTTATAATTTCATTCATGAGCATATCTCTTTTCTTTTCTGATTGTTTTAATAAAAATTTCATTTTTCTTAAAAAATTTTTCTCTTTAATAGACCTTAAATTTACATTGATATTTAATAACCCTCCCTTAAAAGCTGAATCAGCCAATAGAGCAGCTACTCCAACATCGCTTATTGCATTTTGATTTCCTCCATTAATCAGAATTTTTGAAAATTCCATCAATTTAATAGATTTTTCACAAACTAATCTTGGTATTAATGTAGCATTTTTATAGGCTTTCTCGATTGCTTTATTTCGACGCATAAGCTCTTCTTTGGATTCCTTTGAAAGCCGATAGGCTTCAATTACAGCATCAAACGATTTTGCATCCTCATCAATTGCTAAATATAATCTTTTTTGGATATATTTTGATTCTCTTATGATTTTTTTTAATTTCTCTTCTTTTATTTGACTTCTACGCATCGAAACTCCTGCAACCATCGAAATTAAAGAAGCAGATAAGGCTCCTACTAAGGCTATAACGCTTCCTCCTCCTGGCGTTGGAGTATCCTTAGAAACATCTTCTAAAAATTTTATAAGTTCCATTTTTACTCCTTAAATTATCAGCAATCTTATTTAAATACAATTTATTCAAATTCCAAGATTCTCTTTTCAATCACTTGACGGATTGAAAAATCAGGATATCCCAAATATGATTGTACGATATTTTCCAATGCGTCAAGTGGAATTAATCCAATGATTTCTGATCCAACAACTTCAATTCCTTTTTCATTTGCCTCTCTCTTAATAAATTCATATACCTTAGGTATATTGGTTACTTTATAATTAGTTAGATTCATTGAAACCTGAACTATCCCCTTCTCCTTAAGCTCGACTCCCATCGCCCTAACATGAGGAAATCCTCCATCTTTGAACCTCACCATTTTTGCAATCTCTCTGGCCACGTTTATATCTTTAGTTTTAAGATTGACGTTGTATGCAATCAACGGAAAACGTGCTCCTACAATGGTAGCTCCTGATTTTGGGTTGAAGGTTGAAGGTCCCTCATCGGGTCTCCAAGCCGGATCTTCTAATTTTGTCTTAAGACCTTCGTACTCCCCTTTGCGAATTATTGGGAGTTCTTTTCTTTCTGGTGAAGTAGCTGCTTCTTCATAAAAGTATACAGGTATTCCCTTTTTCCCCAACTCCTTCCCAAACTCTTTCGCAATTCTTATTGCTTCTCTCATATCAATTCCAATGATTGGAACAAAGGGAACCACATCTACTGCCCCTATCCTTGGATGACCTCCTTTATGTCTCCTCATGTCAATAAGCTCTATGGCTTTTAATGCCATTGATAGAGCAGCCTCCTTCACTAAATCTGGTTCACCAATAAAAGTTAAGACTGTTCTATGATGATCTATGTCGGATGAGATATCAAGAAGTTTTACACCAGGATGTTTTTTGATTTCATTTGCAATGATTCTAATTTTGTTTTGATCTCTTCCTTCACTTATGTTTGGAATACATTCAAGCAGTCTCATAACGATTTACTAAGAAAATACTTTTTAATTAATTTTTTGTTTTCTCAGGCTAAAGGCAGGAATAAAATTTTCGATTTTTAGAAAATTTAATTTTCGTTTTTTCTTAAACATTATACACGATCTTTCCTTTTTTGATAACCATTTCTACATGATCCACTCCAAAATGGTAAGGAAGATATTTATAATTCGGTATATCTAAAATAATTATATCAGCATTTTTTCCAATACTTAGCGATCCTATCTTTTTTTCTCTGTCTATTGACCTTGCAGCATTAATTGTAACTGCTTTTATTACTTCTTGAGGTGTCATACGAAACATAGTGCATCCCATCGTAACAATAAGTGGAAGCGATTCAGTCATTGATGAACCTGGATTTAAATCAGTCGCAAGTGCAACGCAAACTCCATGTTCTAACATCTTCCTTACAGGCGGGAACTTCTTCATGGAAAGAAAGAAAGTTGCGCCTGGTAAGAGAATGGCTGTAACCCCCTTTTCAGCCATCATTTCTATTCCCCTATCGCTTACATACTCAAGATGATCAGCAGAGAAGGCACCAACTTCTGCAGCAAGTTCGGCCCCTCCAGTAGGGCTCAATTGATCTGCATGGATCTTAGCTTTAAGACCATAATATTTTCCTGTTTCTAAAATCTTTTTTGATTCTTCTTTTGAAAAAGCCTCTTTTTCACAGAAGACATCACAAAATTCTGCCAAACCCTTTTCAGCTACCTTGGGAATCATCTCCTTCAAAATAAGCTCGATATATTGTTCTCTATTATTTCTATACTCCTTTGGTATATTATGGGCTCCTAAAAATGTAGGGACAATATCAATTGGATGAGATTTATCTAATGCTTTCATTACTTCAAGAATCTTTAATTCATCGTGGACTGTTAGTCCATAGCCACTTTTTGCTTCAACCGTTGTAATTCCTTTAGATAACATTCTGTTCAACCTTTTCTCTCCAAGTGTATAAAGTTCCTGAAAAGATGCTTTTCGAGTCGTTTCAACTGTAGATAAGATTCCTCCTCCCATTTCTAAAATCTCAAGATAGGATCGACCTTTAATTCTCAATTCAAATTCATACTCTCTTGAGCCAGCAAAGATAAGGTGGGTATGAGAATCAATCAAGCCTGGCATTACAACTTTTCCTGTTGCATCAATCACTGTTCCATTTTTAGAAGTAAAAAACTCATCTGGAATTTGATTACTTTCTCCCACCCAAGCTATTTTTTCGTCTTTTATTGCAATTGCTCCATTTGGAATAATTCCCAATCCTGATTCATCTTTAACTGTGTCTGTGAGAGTTAGTAACTCTTTAATATTTTTAATAAGGATGGTCTTTTGGTCTTTCATTTTTATTTTTTCATCAACTCCTCAAACCTATTCATTTATCCAACTCATCTTTGATAAATAGTTACACCAGGAATCTTAATCCCTTTATCTTTAGCAGTTTGAATAGCCTCCTCGTAACCCGCATCTGTATGCCGCATTACCCCAGTACCTGGATCTGTGGTTAAAACTCTTAATAGTCTTCTTTCAGCTTCTTTTGTTCCGTCAGCTACAACTACCATCCCAGCATGGATTGAATATCCAATACCTACTCCTCCTCCATGATGAACCGAAACCCACGTTGCTCCAGCAGCAACATTAATAAGAGCATTAAGAATCGGCCAATCAGCAATAGCATCACTTCCATCCTTCATTCCCTCTGTTTCTCGATATGGGGAGGCTACAGAACCACTATCGAGGTGATCCCTTCCTATAACAATTGGTGCTTTAAGTTCCCCTTTTGCAACCATATCATTGAATATCTTTCCAATTCTTGCCCTCTGACCATAACCTAACCAACAGATTCTTGCAGGAAGTCCCTGAAACTTTACCTTCTCTCTTGCCATTCGAATCCATCTAACTAAAGATGTATCTTCTGGAAATTCCCTTATGACAGCTTCATCTGTATTAAAGATATCTTCAGGATCTCCTGATAGGGCAGCCCATCTAAAAGGTCCTTTCCCCTCGCAGAATAATGGCCTTATAAAAGCTGGAACAAAACCAGGATAGCTAAAGGCTTCCTTAACTCCTGCCTCAAATGCCTGAGCACGGATGTTATTCCCATAATCAAAAACTATAGAACCTTTTTTCTGGAATTCAAGCATAGCCTTCACATGAATAGCTATTGATTCCATTGCCCTTCGAATATATTCTTTTGGATCTTTCCTCCTCAGCTCAAGAGCTTCCTCCAAAGTCAATCCTGCAGGGATATATCCATTTAATGCATCGTGGGCAGATGTCTGATCAGTAACAAGATCAGGAACAATTCCTCTTTTTACAATCTCTGGATGAATCTCGGCTGCATTTCCTATTATACCAATTGATTTGGGAACACCCCTTTCTTTTGCACTTAGTGCAAGGATCAAAGCATCTTCAAGATTATCTACCATAACATCGAGATAGCCTGTTTCGAGACGACGTTTAATCCTTGCTGGATCAACCTCCACACCTAAAAATACTCCTTCATTCATGGTAGCTGCAAGTGGTTGTGCACCTCCCATCCCTCCTAAACCAGCCGATAGGATAAGTCTACCTTTAAGAGAACCACCAAAATGTTTTCTCGCAGCTGAGGCAAATGTCTCATAGGTTCCCTGGAGGATCCCTTGTGTTCCAATGTATATCCAACTTCCTGCTGTCATCTGACCATACATCGTTAATCCTAATTCCTCTAACTCTCTAAATTTCTCCCAATTTGCCCATTTTGGAACGAGCATAGAATTGGAGATAAGTACTCGAGGGGCATCCTCATGTGTCTTAAAGATTCCAACCGGTTTACCAGATTGGACAAGCAGCGTTTCATCATTTTCCAAATTTTCTAAACACTTCACCATGAGATGATAAGCCTCCCAATTTCGGGCAGCCTTGCCAGAACCTCCATAAACTATCAATTCAGATGGTTTTTCGGCCACTTCTGGATCAAGATTATTCATAAGCATTCTCAATGCTGCTTCTGTTTGCCAATTTTTACATCTGAGCTTTGGACCTCTTGGGGCCCGAATCCCTACCTGAACCCCAGCAAGGGTTTCAATCTTTTTCTCTATTTTAACTTTTTTCTTTTCCATCCAATTCCCCCATCTTTATGACAAAATATACTCAAATTTTTCTTATAACGCTTTCCTCTTTTTGTCAAGAAAAATTTTCTTGACAAAATCTTTTAAATGGTATAATGGTTAAACCATTATGAAACGTTTTATTCTTAATTCAGTTAAACCACCTAAGAAGGAAAGGCTAAACGAAAAAATAATTTTTCAGATTAAAAATTTAATCCTTAATAAAAATTTTGAAATTGGCCAGAGATTACCCTCTGAAAGAGAAATGGCCAAAAATTTAAAAGTGAGTAGATCAGTAATAAGAGAAACTATTAGATCGTTAGAACAAGCTGGTCTGATAGAAGTTAAACCAGGAGCAAAGGGAGGGGCTTTTATCACAGAAAAATATCATCTCCCATTATATCGTTCGGTTTATGATCTTCTTCATAACAAGAGGATAAATTTATATCATTTGCTTGAGGCCAGAAAGGTTATCGAATGTAGTATTGTTAAAATGGTAATAAAAAGTGTGAAAAAAGAAGACATTCAAGATTTAGAATCGATTAATCAAAAAATGGTGAATACTTATCAGGATGGTGAAAAGATTCGTAAGATAAATGCTGATTTTCATATAAAACTTGCAGAAATTTCTGGAAATCCTTTGTTAAAATTAATAACCCAGGCTATTTTTGAAATTATCAACCAGTTACTTCCTGATTCTACTCGAACCCCACATTTCATAAGATACGCTTATGAGAAGCATAAGGCCATCATAGAGGCAATCAAGAAGAAGGATTTAAAACTATGTGAACAAACTATATCTAAAGATATAGATCATATGAAAAGGCTTAAAGGGTTTAAATTAAAATAGACTTTTATTAAATCCATTTAAGGAGGTAAGAAATGAGTGGTTATCATAAAAGGGATTTTGAACCATTTCCGATGCATAAGATAAAAAGGGTAGATAGACCAACCATAAAGATACTGGATGACCAAGTAAAAAGGGTTGATGAAAGAGAGAGCGGTTTTAATAAGGCTCGAAGAGGAGACTATGGAGCCTTTCTTCATAAGGAAGTCCAAAGATTCGTTCCAAAACATCCCATCTCTGCTTCATTGGTTTGGATGACTGCCCATATGAGAGATATTGTTGATGGTTTAGTTGCTAAACAAAAAGCTCCTATACCCGAAGATCCTGTGGTTTTATCTCGACACATCAAAGAATTAGCTTATTTTTTAAGAGCAGATGCTGTTGGAATTTGCCATCTACCTCCTTATGCCGTATATTCACATAGTTTTCCAGATGGAGCCCCAATAGAATTGAATCATAAATATGCTATTGGTATTCTGGTTGATCAAGATTGGAGAACGGCTGAAGCCTTTAATGGGCACGATTGGATTAGTAATTCAATGAGTTTCTTAGCTTATTCATCTTCGGCTTTTATTGCCTGTATCATAGCAGATTATATCCGGAGATTAGGATATCCTGCCAGGGCTCATCATGCAAGAAATTATCAGGTTGTTGTTCCCCCCATTCTTTTGTGGGCTGGGCTGGGAGAGATGTGTCGAATTGGTGATTGTGTACTTCATCCATTTTTAGGACCAAGATTTAAAGCCGCTGTTGTTACAACAGACCTTCCCCTTGCAGTGGATAAACCCATTGACTTTGGACTTCAGGATTTCTGTTCAAAATGTAAAAAATGTGCAAGAGAATGTCCATCAGGTGCTATTAGTTTTGGAGAAAAAGTCATGTATAATGGTTACGAACATTGGCAAACAGATATTGAGAAATGTACAGCTATGAGAGTAGGAAATCAAAGAGGATCTGGATGTGGGACGTGCATTAAGGTTTGCCCTGCCAATAAACCATATACCCTTTTTCATCGAGCAGTAGGTTGGGCAGTGAGACATTCCTCATTGGCAAGAAGTATAGCAGTATGGGCAGATGACCTCTTGGGTTATGGAAAACCAAAACCCGAAAAACAGTGGTGGTTTGATCTTGAAGAGGTCAATGGAATCATAAAAATCCCAGAAAGCAAAATTAAATAAAAGTGAAAAGAAAGGAGGAAAATATAAAATGAAAAAAATCTTTTTTTTAATTACGATTAGCTTCATTTTAAATTTTGGTTTCGTAATGGAAGAGAGTAAAGCTCAAATTATAGAGTTAAAAATGGCACATTTTATGTCACCTATTCATATCCAACATCAAAAAAGTTTTGTTCCTTTTGCTGAAAATGTTGATAAATTAACTGGTGGAAGAGTAAAAATAAAGATCTTTCCAGGAGGAGCTTTAGGAGCACCTACTCAACTTCCGGATGCAGTTAAAACTGGGATTACAGATATAGCTTTTATAATACCATCTTATACTACAGCGAGGTTTCCTCGAATCTCGGTTCTTGATCTACCATTTATCTGTGATGATGCAGTTCATGCCACTAAGATAATATATGATTTAAAAGACAAATATTTCTTAGAGGATTTTAAAGATTATAAAGTACTTTGGTTTTATTCTTGCGGAACCGGTCAGCTCATGTCTGCAACAAGACCTATACATAGCCTTGACGACTTAAAGGGTATGAAGATGAGAGCTCCTTCTGCCTATATGAGTAAGGCCTTAAGATTATTAGGTTCAAATCCTGTCGCAATGCCCATTTCTGAGCTAACTGTATCCCTTCAAAAAAAGGTGGTTGATGGAATTCTTACCCCTTGGAGTGCTATTGAAGATTTCAAACTTTGGGATTTAATTAAATATTTAACTGAAATAGATATGTACCTTTCACCAATGGCTGTAGTAATGAATAAAGATAAATATAATTCTCTTCCAGACTTTGCTAAAAAATCTATTGACGAAGCCACAGGAATGCAATGGGGACTACATGCCGCAAGAGTATATGAAGAACATGATAATAATACAATGAAGAAAAACAAGGATCTTAAAAAAATAGATGTCTTTAAACTACCTGATAGTGAAAAGGAAAAATTCATTAAAAAGGTAAAGATAATGGAAACCGAATGGGTAGATGAGCTCTCAAAATCAGGAATCTCCGCGACGAAAATATTAGAAGATGTTTACGCATCGGCAAAAAAATTCAGATAAGAAATATATTTAATTTAAGCAATCGTAAAATTGAAATTATTTTCATTTATGATAACACAAACACCAAAAATAAGGTTTCGAATTATATCAAAAATAACTTATATCTTTAATCGTTTGGCTTCCATCATTCTCTTTTTTATGATGTTTCTAACTATAGGGGATGTCCTTTTAAGAAAGATATTAAACAAATCGATATTGGGAACGGTTGAATTAAGTGAATTTATGATGGTTATTATTGTTTTCTTTAGCCTTTCTTGGACTGAATTATTAGATAGCCATATAAAAGTGGATTTAGTAATGAAGCATTTAGGTAAAGGGATTCAAACATCGACTGAGATATTTACACAACTTATTTGTTCCATCTTCTTCGGATTCGCTACATTCTCAACCTTAATATATTGTTTTTCGATGAAAATTTCTAAAGAGGTCTCACAAGATCTCTGGATTCCGAAATATCCTTTCATTCTTTTAGCAGCAATAGGGTTTGGCCTATTATCAATAGTATTATTTATTAAGTTTTTAATAGCGTTAAAAAAATGATAAGATTATGGATCCTAAAGTCGTAGGTATTATTGGAATTATCTTCCTTTTCATTTTGATGGCACTCCGAATGCAAATTGGTTTTAGTATGGCTCTTGTCGGATTTCTTGGATTTGTATATCTTGTATCCTTTAAATCAGGGTTTTCACTCTTAGGTATGGAACCATTTAAATCTGCTTCTTCTTATGGGTTAACTGTTATTCCATTGTTTATTTTAATGGGACAGTTTGCATTTCATTCTGGAATGGGAGTCGAAATTTATCAAACCATATATAAATGGATTGGTTTTTTACCGGGTGGATTGAGTATGGCTACGATTGTAGCATGCGCAGGATTTGCTGCAATTTCAGGTTCATCTCTTGCCACTGCTGCTACATTCGGTATGGTAGCATTGCCAGAAATGAAAAGATTCAAATATAAAGATTCTTTATCTACTGGGTGTATAGCTGCGGGAGGAACTCTCGGCATTTTAATTCCACCCAGCACCGTTATGATAATATATGGAATTTTAACTCAACAGCCTATAGCAACATTATTTATTGCAGGAATTTTACCAGGACTACTCCTTACAGGCCTCTTTATAATTACTATATTTATCATAACAAAAATCAATCCTCATTTAGCCCCTCCAGGACCAAAATTCGATATTAATGAAAAGATAATTTCTTTGAAGAATCCATGGGGAATTATTTGTCTTTTTCTCTTAGTAATTGGAGGGCTATATACTGGGTGGTTTTCACCAACGGAGGCAGCAGGAGTTGGTGCATTTGGTGCATTTATAATTACTTTGATAAAAAGGAAATTGACATGGAAAAATCTAAATGAATCATTATTAGAAACTACAAAAACTACTGCAATGGTCTTTGCCATTTTAATCGGCGCTAGTATATTTGGCTTCTTTCTAACAGTGAGTCAAATTCCTGAAAGTCTTTCAACCTGGATAATTGAGATAGGAGTAAATAAATATTTTGTTATCTCTTTGATTATCCTCCTATATATAATTCTGGGGTGTTTCATGGAAGGATTAGCAATTATGATTTTAACTATACCTGTGATCTATCCAGTAGTTTTGAAAATGGGATTTGATCCCATATGGTTTGGTATTATAATCACATTAGTTATGGAAATGAGTTTAATCACTCCGCCCGTTGGCGTAAATGTATTTATTATAAGCGGGATAGCTAAGGATGTGCCTATGTATACAATTTTCCGCGGGATCGTACCTTTCTTTTTTGCAATGTTAGTATGTATTATATTTTTAATCTTTTTTCCTGAAATTGCATTATTTTTGCCTAATACGATGGTAAAATAAAAATATTTAAGAAAAAATTAAGCTCCCCCTAAATAGGCTTTCTTTACTTTAGGGTTTTCAAATAAATTTTTACTTGTATCGCTCAAGACAATCTCTCCTGTCTCAAGTACATATCCTCTATCGGCTGCCTGTAAGGCCTTTCTTGCATTCTGCTCAACTAATAAGATTGTTACTCCCTGCTTATGAAGACCCTTTACGATGTTAAATGTCTCCTCTACATAAATTGGCATAAGGCCTAAAGAGACTTCATCCATTAGCATTAATTTGGGTTTGGACATTAAGGCTCGAGCAATGGCAAGCATTTGTTGTTCTCCACCACTTAAGGTTTTTCCCATCTGATGCTGCCGTTCCTTTAGGACTGGAAATATTTCAAAGACTTTTTCCATATTAATTTGTATCATTGATCGATTGTCAATTAGATAAGCTCCCATTAAAAGATTTTCTAATACTGTCAGCTCAGGGAAAATCCTTCGACCTTCAGGAACCATACTTATTCCTAATCGGGCCCTCTCATGAGGATAGGCCTCGGTTATATTCTTTCCATTGAATAAGATCTCTCCTTTTCTACATTTTACAAGACCCATGATTGCACGAAGAATCGTACTTTTACCAGCCCCATTAGCGCCAATTATAGTTACAAGCTCCCCTTCATTTACTGTAAATCTAACTCCTTTTACGGCTAAAAATTCTCCATAAGAAACTTCTATATCACGTACTTCTAACATCAAGCCTCCTTACCAAGGTATGCCTCAATCACTTTTGGATTACACTGTATTTCTGAAGGAGTCCCTTCAGCAATCTTTGAACCGTGATCGAGAACAACTATCCTTTTACAAAGATCCATAATCATCTGCATATTGTGCTCAATAATCAATACCCCAACACCTCTTGCTTCAACCTCTCGAATCAGTTCCATAAGTGCAATTGACTCTTCGAATCTAAGTCCGCCAGATGGCTCATCGAGAAGAAGAATCTTTGGATTAAGTGCTAATGCACGTGCTATTTCTAAACGTTTTTTAATCCCGAGCGGTAGATTTTTTGTAATTTGTTTTTTGTAAATGCTAAGTCCTGTCCTCTCTAATAAAGAGGATACATTTTCTATCACTTCTTTTTGATAAAATGGTTTAATTGAACTGAAGACACTTTTATAGAATTGGTGTCCATAAGCAATAAGAATATTTGTCTCTACATCCAAGTTCTGGAATGGCCGAACGATTTGAAAGGTTCTGCCTATTCCCAAACGGCTTATCTCATGAGGTTTAAGGTGAGAGATTGATTTCCCTTCAAAAATAATATCTCCTTTTGTTGGAGAATAGATTCCCGAAATAATATTGAAGAGGGTTGTTTTACCTGCTCCATTTGGACCTATGATTCCAAGTATTTCTCCTTCGTTGGCAAAAAAGCTTACACAATCAAGTGCTTTTAATCCTCCAAATTCTTTACTTAATTCTTTTACTTCTAAAATTGCCACCTTTTGTTTCACCTAATCAGTATTTGTTTAAATATTTTTCTCAAAATCGATTCGGATCCCAAAATCCCCTCAGGTTGAAAACGCATCATTGCTAAAAGTAAAAGGCCATAAACAAAAGTTCGATATTCCATAATTGGTCGCGAAATCTCTGGTAAAATTCCTAAAACAATTGCTCCCAAAATTGGCCCCCACCTTGTTCCTATTCCACCAAAAACAACCATGCATAGAATTAAGATTGATTGAGCAAAGCCAAAATTTTGAGGCATAATAAAAGTAAGAAAATGAGCATAAAAACTTCCTGCCAATCCTGCTATTGCACTTCCGAGTGTAAATGCCAAAACTTTAAAACGAACTATATCAACACCCATTGCATGAGCAGCTATTTCATCTTCACGGATTGAGGACCATGCTAATCCTACCCATGATCGTTCTAACCTTCGATCCAGAATTAGAAGAAAAATAAAAACAATTAAAATAAGAATTAAATATTCTGTTTTTTGCATTTCCCGACCAAACCATTGGGGTAAATCTATTCCTCCTATTCCCATTGCTCCTCCAAAGAAAGGAATATAAAGGAAGATTGCTTCAATGACAAAAACAATCCCCATAGTTGTAATGGCAAGAAAGTCATCGCGCACACGTAAACAAGGAATTCCTAAAAGGGCTCCAACAATCCCAGCTACAACAGCTGAAATGGGAAGAGAGATCCAAAAAGAAAAACCTGCCTTCGTATAAAGAAGAGCAGAAGTATAAGCTCCAATACCGAAAAAAGCAGAATGACCAAGTGATATCTGCCCGGCACGACCAGTAATGATGTTTAGGCTAAAGGCCAGCATAGCATAAATAATAACTGTTATGAAAATAGTGATTAAATACCCACTAACCATAATTAAAAACCTTGAAGATATACAGGCGAATCTAAAAATGTTTACCACATATTCTTTTGAATAAAATTATGCCTTCCCTAATAGCCCATAGGGTTTAAACATCAAAACAATAATCATTGCGATGAAAGCAACTGCATCTCTGGGAAATGGAATAGCTAAGACACCTATAAAAAATGTTTCGGCTAAACCTACGATAAGAGCAGCTAAAACCGTTCCTGGAATATTACCTAAGCCCCCAAGCACAACAATAGCCAAGGCTTTATAAGCAGGAATACTCCCCATGGTTGGCCATACTTGATTATCATAAACCCCAATTAAAACTCCTGCAGCACCAGCCATGGCTGAACCTATTAAAAAATTAAAAGCAATTATTGCTCTGACATTTACACCGAAGGAGGAAGTAATTTCAGCATCTTGTGCGCAGGCTCGCATTGCCAATCCTATGCGTGTTTTTGTAAGGAAAGTCCATAGAAATATCAGAATAATAAATGTTACGATGAGTATTAAAATCTGTGTTTCAGTTAGATGGAAAGAGCCTATAGAAAGATCTCCTATTCCAATACGTGCATTATAGGCCAATGTATGTGGCCCTGCAATAATTCGAAAGGCTTCCTCCATAGCAATAAATAATCCAATGGAGACAATGAGAGGAGCTATTCTTGGCATATGAAGAATAGGGGTATAGAGAAACCTCTCTACAAGATATCCTGAAAAGGATGCTCCTATCATTCCTATAAATAGTGAGAGCCAAAAATTACCTACTAATCGAAATGAAAACCATCCTACATAGGCTCCAAGGGTATATATACCTGCATGAGATATATGGAGGATTCTCAGAATACCATAAACCATTGTCAATCCCAGAGAAATAAGAGAATACACACTTCCAATTGCAATTCCGTTGGCAAGTTGTTGAATTAGCATATCTTTTAAGATAGTAGGGAATAGCTTTTAACTATTCCCTACTCATTTCATTATTTTTTTACGGGTGGGGTAATGACTTCAGGGTTGTCTACGACTGCGAGACGTCGGAATTTTCCACCCTTTACAATTTGAATCTGAACTGGTTTAACAACCTCACCTTGAACAAATCTGCTGATTTTACCTGTCAATCCATTATAATCTTTAGTCTCAAGAAGGGCCTTTTGAATGGCTTTTGGATCTGTTCCTGCTTTCTCAATAGCTTGAATTAAAATCATAAAGGCATCGTAACTTGATGCTCCTACCATATCTGCATCTTCATGATACATTTTTTTGTAATTTGCCAGAAAATTCTGGACAATAGGTCTTGGATCATCACGATCAAGATTAGTCGCAATGATCACACCTTCAGCAGAAGGTCCTGCAATCTCCAAAAATTTTGGAGAATCAAACCCTTCCTCACCAAGGATTTGCGCCTTGATACCTAACTCCTTAGCTTGTCTAACAATTGATGCAGCCTCGTTATAATACCCTGCAGCAAAGATCAAATCAGGATTTCCTTCTTTTATCCTCGTGAGATATGGTCGGAAATCCTTTTCTCCAGGAAATTTATACATTTGCTTAGTTAATATTGTTGCCCCAAGTTTTTCAGCCCTTTCTGCAAATCCAGAAGATATAGCTCGTCCAAAATCATTATCCATAAAAATCAATGAAATGCGCTTTGCATTAAGGTGCTTTACAGCAAACTCAGCCGCAGCAGCTCCTTCAATCTCTCCAAGGAACCCATTCCGAAAACAGAAATCATTTGGTCTTCTCTCTTTGGGGTCCCAGGTAACATCAGGATGAACTGCATATCCAGCTACCATTGGAATCTGAGCCTTCTGAAAAATAGGTGCAGTTACTCTCGTAGGTCCACTATATGAACCACTTACCACACCTATTACCTTATCCTTTTCTATTAGCTTATTGGCAATAGCCACAGCCTCTTGAGGATTAAGACGATCGTCATAGATTATAAGTTCTATCTTTTTACCTCGAACTCCTCCTGCCTCATTAACTTCCTTTAGGGCAAGTTCTACAGCATTTTTTGCACTCATCCCATCAGCCGCTGCTGGCCCTGTAATAGGTGCAAAGAAGCCTATCTTGATTTTATCTTGGGCATTAGCATAACTAATCCCTAAAAGAAGAATTCCCACTATTAATAACAAGCTTCCTTTCCAAATAAATCTTCCCATTTTAAATAACCTCCTTTCATAAATTTAAAATTTAATAAAAATTATAAAAAATGAATTAAAAGTGTCAAGTTTTTAATTTAAAAATTTAAGGGTTTTATACTTTATATAAAATATATTTGTGTTATAATATCAATAAAGGAAATTTTTTTCCAATTTGTGGCAATTTATAAAACAAATTTATAGTTTAGAATAAAAATTAAATTTGATTTACTCTTTAAAGTTAAATAGTTATAAAATTTATTAAAAAATTGATTAATTGGCAATAAAATTGCATAAAAATTTAAAAAAACTTTTAATATAAAAAATGAAGCTTACTAAAGAAAGTGCATTATATAGTTTACAATTACTTAAAATTCGGTTCCTTTTTTTTAAATTAATTATTTTAAAAGCGTTATACTCATTTATTACAAAAATTTTTCATTAAAACAAAAAGGAGGATTTATTTTATGAAAAAATGTAAAAAAGTCTCTCATATCTTTCTAATAACCTCTTTAATAATTGGAATTTTCTTCTCATATTCGTGGGCTCAGGATGAAACCCGAAGGGATGAATTAAATGTCCTCGATGTTATTTTAGCTCGTCCATTAGGGGTAGTTGCTGGAATTATAGGAACAGGGGTATTTATTGTTTCTCTACCCTTCACTATTCCTACAAAAAGCGTAGAAAAAGCAGCTAATATTTTTATCGTTGAGCCTTTTAAATTTTCTTTTGTTCGTGAATTCCCTGATGAAGAACTTTAATAAATAGTATTCTTATTAAGAATAATTTTTCGTTTAAACTTTTTCCTTTTGTATATCTTTAAGTTTTCGGTGGCAAAAGGGACAAGGCTTACCTTCTTGAATCAACATTTCTTTCATCATCTCAATTAATTCTTTATCATCTAAAATCTGCCTAACAATATAGGGGTGAGGTTTTCTATCATATTTTCTATAAGGGAAACTACTTTTTCCACCCATTGTTCTTTACCTCAACAGAATTATAAATCTAATATCATTTTTTTACAAGCCCATTATTTTTAATCAGATAGGCTTTTTAAGAAATTTTTTAATTTATTTAAATTTTCTTCAGAGATATCTATAAATTTAACTCCCGAGCGATAATCCTTCCAATCATCTTCTAAATGAATATCATTCCAAACTACTTCTGTAAGCATTTCGATTGAATTTAAAGTAGGACCTAAAGAGAAAAAAAGCCTCATTTTTAACTTTTTTCCTATATCAATCTTTTCTGGGAAATAGACCAATAACCCCCCTTCGCTGATATTTCCTATTCGTGCTGGATGATTTATAGATGAATCCTGGAAAGAATATTCTACGGGAAGATCAACTGAAAAACGTGGATAGCTTCTTCTCTCAAGATTAACTACTGCAATGTGAGATTTTTCTTCGTTCCCCACAAGCTCCCCAGCCTACTTTTACCAATTTCATTTTAATTAGAAATATATTAATTAATCTTTAAAATAACTTTTAAATATATTCCTCTTCAATTTTAAATTCTCCGTTTAGAAGCTTCTTGAGTTTATTCCGATCCTCTTCCATAATGTTTATAAATTTTAATCCATATTGATATCCTTCCCAATCCTCTTCCAAATGATAATCTTTCCATATAATTTCAGCCTCTACTTTAAAGTTTGAAAGTTCATACCCTTTCGGAAATAGAACCATTATATTTAACTTTGTTCCAATGGGCATGTTTTTAATAGAATTGATTAGAAGCCCTGCTTCACTTGCATTAACGACAATCCCTCCATGTGCATAAGGAATATCCATCACTTTATATTCAAGTGGTAAATCTAACAATAATCGCGGGAATCTTCGCCTCTCCTTATTAAAATTTGGATTCTTCAATAGAACCTCCTCTTTAAAAGACTTTAAACATCCCTTTTCCAGATGGATTGAAGGAAATATAAAGTTTTGGGCAATATTCTTCAAATAGGCAACCGCCACATTGCGGTTCAATTGGGTAACAAAATCCTACTTTTTCGTTTCCTACCCAATTCATGGGATCTTCAATCTTTATTGGATCCTGTGGAAAAACCTCTTTTGCAAACGATTGGATCTTGATATCACCCATTGAATTCTCACCTTGATAAGTATCGAATATTGGATTTACAACCCCTAAACGAGAGGCAACCCTGTAAAGTCTTTCTCCTATAAACACTTTTCCATTAGTAGAATCTATCTCAATATTGTTTTTTATTAACCTCTTCATCCATCCAATTGCTAATCTGCTATTTTGTTCACCCATATGGGGAATAACCTGAATCAATCTCTCTAAAGCTAAAATTTCCCATCTCTTTTTCTTAATTATTTCGTTAGCCACCTCTTTAAGCCTTGTTAAAGCTCGATAAAAAAGTTCCCTCCATTCCTCTGAAGAGAAAAATGTAGTTCCTTCAATCTGAGGAATATCATCTAAGAGTATGTTAGGTTTAAGGACTAATTTAAAAACCCTTTCTGTATTTTTTAATGCCGATTCTTGCTCTTCAGTTTGAACAAATCGCGCATGAATTAGAATTGTTAGAATGGAATGAAATTCATTTTCAAACTCTTTTTTCTCTCTTATCTCTTTGAACCAGGAGGAAAAAATATCATCGTTTTTTTTATAAAACTCTTCAATAGATTTTCTAAAATTTTCTATCCATGAGAAACGGTGATTAACTTCCTTTTCAATATTGCCTTCCTCATGCATTTTTTCACTTATTTCAAGAGAAAATTCTTCCTGGGTGCGATTATTTGTTTTCGGTTGATTATAAATTCCCTCTTCCAATTCAAGGTCCAATTTTAAATCAACTTGAAGATCCACAGATTTTTCTTCTCTTTCCACTTCCTTTTCTACTTCTTCTGCTTCCCTTTCTCCCCTTTGAATTAATTCATCACTACCTAATGAATTTTGCCCTTCAAACTCATTTTGATCTTGAGTAGTTGTTATATATGAATCCTGAATATAAATATCTCTAATAATCGAATTTTCAATCTTGCTCGATTGATTTTCCTCGATATTCTCATCAAACACTTCAATCCATTCTTTCTTCTTTCTATTATCAAATGAAGGTATTGGGAAACCTGAAGAATTCTTAAAAGCAATAGAGATTCTTTCAATTCTTAGAGTCCCTTCAAAAACAACTTTAAATGGAGAAATCTCTCCAGGAGGAAGGGGATTTATTGGAATTGGAACTTCTTCAAATGTTATAAATTCATCCTGTTCATTAAAAAGTTGAATTAATACCCATATATCATTTAAGCTTTCTTTGTAAATATTTTTTACCCTTCCCAATATATTCCAAGCCCCACTTGGAGTTTTTTTAAGATAGGCTGAATCCAATTGCAATCGTGGAGGTTTAAACTTTTGAAATTCAAGATAAATCTTGGGTGAATCTAATTTCTTTTCAATCAAAACCTTTGCCCCAAAGCTTTTTAAACTCTTTGCTAAAACCTCTGCCTTCTTCTTTGTAAGGTTCTTTTTTATGACTACTGGAAATTTATCTACAATTTTATCTAACTTTTCATATGGAATTCCATAAAGTCCTGCTATTTTTTTACAAAATGTCTCTTTATCTTCTAATGAATTGTTTCCAATGCCATTAAGAATTATTCTATATATTTCTCTCTGCTGTTCCATTTTATTTAAATATAAAATTTAAATTATATTTTATTAATAAAAATTTTAAAAAAAAAGTCAATAGGATGATTATGAAAAAAGACGGGAAATTGGAGTTTAAGATAAAATCTAAAAGGTTATAATTCAACTTCCTAATTCTTTTAATAGATTAATTAATTTTTCATAATCTCTTTCATCAATGGATTTAAACTCTAACCCATATCGATGTTCTCCGAATTCTTCTCGTGTTGCCAAATCAGACCAAACTACCTTCGCAATAGCATTAATCGTATTTAACTCTAACCCTTTTATATAAAATATTTCTATTTTTAACAAAGTTCCAACTTCAATCCTTTCAGGTAAATAAACCAAAATACCCCCTTGACTTGCATTAGCAACAATTCCACCATATTTTTCTTTTCCATCAACTCTTGAATAATTCAAAGGTAATTCAACACTAAATCTTGGATGTCTTCTCCTTTCAATTGCAAGTACACCTAATTTGGAATGTGTTGTAGAAAATTTATTTTCAATATCTTTCATATCAAAAATAAAATTTTGCATTTTATATGCCACTTTTAATTTTTGTCAAATTTTTTTAAAAAATGAATAATTTTTATACAATTTATTATTTTTTTAAATTTATGCAAAAAAAATACCAATCTTTAAAATTAAATATAATTAATTACAAAATGTCAGTATTTTATCTTTTTTATTTAAAATCAATTTTTATTTTAAAAATATTTTAATATTTCAAATGGTTATAATTAATTTCTTTAAATTTCTAAAAATTTTTACTTTATCCATTCGGGCTTAGCCTTATATAATTCTGCTTCTTCCGGTATTTTTTGATCTAAAGTAATTCTAACCTCTTCTAATTCCTTTTTATATTTTTCCATTTCATCTTTCACTGAATCTCTTTGTCTTCTTAAATTTGCCTTCTCAATCGAACTCTTGGATTCATTATATTTTTCTGTTAATTTATTATATTTTCCCCTTAAAAATTCAATTGTTTCTTGTACTTTTATTATCCTATTTCTTAATTCATTAACCCTATTTCTCCAATAATCCTCTCCTCTTCCTAATGTATCCTTGTATTGTTCAAAATTTTTCTTTTTAGATTCTCCCGAAAATTGTTTATCTTTATTAATTTCAGAATTATTAATAGAAACATCAATCTTTTCAACATTTTTAATATACTTTTTAGGGATATTGCTATAGTCATCTGTATAATTAACTACACCTTTCTCATCAACCCATTTGAATATTTGTGCATTTGCTATAATATTATAATTTACTAATATGAAAGATAAAATTAGAATTTTTTTAATCATACATTGAATTTTAAAGCAAATCTCATGCCATTTAAAAAAAATTTATTGATTTTTATTTACACTTATGTTATATTTTTATTGCCAGTATATCAACATATCACCTCCTTGTTTCACCCCCAAAAAGATATACTGGTTGGGATCAGTTATTACCCTCCTCTAACTGATCCCATTTTTTTAATAATTAGAAATGAAATTTAATGTTATACTTTAAATTATTTTAGTAATTTACTTTAATTCCAATAACTATTTCAGATGGAAATCCAAACTGAGAAACAAATTCCCTTTTTATTTTTTTGAAACCCATTTTTTCAAGAAAAGGTTTTAATAGAACTCCTCTACAACCCGCTAATAGAGGTGGCTTCAATTTATAAATTCCCTCATAAATTTGATTTATCCATTTTTCACCTTTTGTCATATTTACTAAAACAAGTCTTCCCCCATTTTTTAGAACTCTTTTATACTCCATCAATATTGGTATAAAATCTTTTACAGGAAGTATATCAAACATATATTGATTCATTAGGAGATCAAAAGAATTATCTTCAAAGGGTAAATTTCTACAATCACAAAGATAGAGATTATAGTTTTGAAAACCATTTTTTAATAACCTTTTTTTGGTTTTCTCAAGCATTTTAAAGGAAATATCAATTCCCTCTACCAACCCTGTTGGATTTCTCTTCAGTAATTCAACAAAATTTAATCCTGTTCCAAGAGCAACCTCAAGAATTTTTTCTCCATTATGAATCTCTGCTAATTCTAAGGCTCGGCTGCGTGCCTTAGATTCCATCAGAACTCCAAATATGTCATAAATTGAAGCAATTTTGTTATATTTTTGAACAATCTCATCATAAGTTAAACGAGCATCCAAGATTTCAGAATCCATCTATTCTCCTTCGGCTTAACATAAAAATTTTAACTATTATATTATAGGAGTTAAAATGGGAGAGTCAAGTATTTTTTAAATTAAAGATTAGAGTTCCAATATTCTCTTATGCTACCAAGGACAATGTGGGGAATGTCCTCCTTTCTCTTGACGGTGAAGATACTAATATTCTTTTTCTTCTCTACAGCCTTTTCAAATCTTGAGGCATATGGATTTTCTCCAATATGGACTACTGTAATTCTGTTTTGAATCTGACTTAAAAAACCTATTAAGGCCTCAAGATTAGTAATCTTCATATCTGTGATAATAAATAAGTCTACATTTTTCCTTCCATTCATGAGCGACATAATATCCTCTAAATCAAGGGCCGTTCCTCCACCAAAATATTTACACAAAGTCCTATAGATATCTTCTTTTTTATTAGTAAAATTAAGTATATCTTTGCCTCCCATTGGAGCATCACTAAAATTATAAACAGCAACTTTTGAATCATTTCTTAAATAGGCATTCGTGGCACATGCGGCCCCCAAAACAGCATATGAAAGACTTTTTCTCGGATTGATCATACTTCCCGAAGAATCTATAGCAATTAGGCAATCTGGAGTCCCCTCAAGTTTACCACGCCCTTTACCTTCCTTCTTCTTCCAAATCTGAGTAATACCGGGCATTATCTTACCGAAACTTGTCCATGGATCAACATCTTGGAAAGGTGAACCAATCTCCCATGGAGAATGGGAATGTGGGTGAAGGCTCCCTTTTTCTTCAGTCTTCACTTTTTTAATAGGTATTGAATAAGTTTCAGCAAGTTTCATATAAAAAAGAATGTCAGCATCAATTGGATTTCCTCTTCCTCTTCCCATTCCTCCTTCCATTCCATACCCCATCTCCTTTAGCTCTTCAGAGAAGTCTTCAACAATATCTCTAAACTCCGAAACAGCCATGGTTCTCTTTGCATAATCCCTAAGCCCTTGATCAATCTCTTCAAAAGAATAATTATCAAGATTATGGTCTCCTTGAGGATTACTTCCCCTGTTTCCCCCTCTTTTCCCCTCCTCTTCTTTCTCATATGTCAGTAGACTCTTGATAGAGCGAGCAAATTTTTGAATGCTCTCCGGCCAACGAGACCGATCAAGATAAGGTATTCTTGCTAATCTTCGCACAATTTCATCATGTCTTGATCCCGTATTACTTTCATTTGAAATTCCTAAATCAATTCCCCATATTTTTTGATAAAGTGAAGCAATTACCTCTTCCACTTTACTTTTTTTGAGATTCCGATGTAATTGTGGAATTTCTGTAGATTTTGTTTTAACACAATATGTATCCGTAATCACATCCATAAAGTAACCTGCAACTTGCTTTGCTAATTCTTTATCATTAACAACCCTTTTAGCCTCTGCATAAAGCAAAAGATGAGTCTGAAAATCCCATGGACAGAAGGTATAATGGGCAACCCCATGATCAAGAAGGGCCTCTATAACTTGCTCTTCTCTCATCTTATCCTTCATTTGATAAACAAAAGCTGGATTAATTGTAATCTGTTTCTGTTTAATCTCAATGCCTACAGCTTGTTCCTGATCCTTTTGAGCATTTTCCTCTATCTTTCCAACCTTAGGGATAGGAATTTCAGGATAAAGATGTTTTTTCTTCACCTTGGGCCAAATCTCTTCAATTATAAATTGGAGATTCCTTTGTTCCATATTTTTACCAAATTTTTAATAATATAGATTAGGATAACGAACCTTTCCTGGATAAATGAGTTTATCCCTCTCAAAAATCTTTCCTTCAACAATATTTCCAAGACCTCTTACCCTTCCCCCTACGTAAATTTCTCCGCCCATCATCCATTCCCCTGTATGAAGACCGATATTTTTTTTCACCAAAATCTTTCCACTCCTCATTCCTGCACCCGTCCAATTCTTTGCATTTCCTTCAACTACCAACTCTCCACCTTCAAGGCCAATGCCTGTGAAATCCCCAGTATCACCTTCTATCACGAGTCGTTTTCCTTTAGGAAGTCGAAAACCAATCAGATTGATCTCTGTTTTTAATTCTGAAAGTTTAAGCTTAATTTCTTCATCCTTAACACAATTGCATAAAGCTGAAATGTAAATACCTGCAGGGCCAGGAATAAGATAAGGAATTCTTTGTGTATTTTCCAAGGCAAAGCAGAAATCTTCTATATCCTCTGCAGTATAATCGATTTCTTTAACGTATTTTTCAGCAAGTTCGTATGCTTTAATAATAGTATTATATTGGACCATCCAAACCAGTTCTTTCGCTTCTTCTTCAAGAAGTTTCTCATATCCTATTCGAATCTTATCCATCACTACTTCAGTATCTTGAACTATCTTATCAAGTGGAATTTCCACTTTTTTAAATTGGAAATTATCAAACTCTCCAAATGGGTTTTTGACAGCCAGGCTTTCCTTTTTTGTTTGATTTTGAAGAACTTTTTTTGTTATCTCATTCATTTTTTTCTCATGAATCATTAATGGGATTTGTTTTCATTAATTTTTTCTAAACTGAACATCTTTCTTTATCTCTTCATAAAGAGGATGATCACCTTCTATAGGCTCTAATTGTTCACCCTGGAAGATTTTAGATCCTATGGCTAAGGCATCCTTTAAGTGATCGCTTTGTTCCCGATATCTTTGAGCAACTGTTTTAACTGCTTCTTTGGCTAAAAAGATTGCAAAAGGATCATTCCTCTTTGCCCTCTCCTTTTGTGAAAGAATCTCATCTTTCCATTGTATTCTGTGGGCAAGTGTATAAGGAACAATAGATTTTATATGTTCTATATCAATCTCGGAATCCTCAAGAAGCCATGCCAATCCTTGGGCATACTGTTTAATCGAAGTGGGCAACCTATTTGAGGCACAATTTTTTATTTGATAACAGAGATATCCTGTGTAATGACAACCTTCGTCGCAATTTTCCACAACCCTTTTCTGACCATACCGATCACAGAAGGATAATTCTGCAAGAAGCATTCTGACAAATGCACTTGCGTCCAAATCCATCTCTAATCCTTCCATTTCTGAGCGAATCTGCTCTCGGTCTTTTTTTGTCAGAGGCCTAATTCCTAAGGTCTCATAAATATATTCACCAAATGCATTACAAATCTCTTCCATCTTTAATATCTTCTTCTCATAAGAGATCTTAGATTTTAAAATTCGATTTAGATCCTTTTCGTATTTGGGATGTCTTAGGATATTATCTTTTCGGCTCGCTTTTCCAATCAGAAAAGAAAGATTTGGACCAGGATATCTTGATTCAACCATAGTATCAAATCGATCGATTAAAGGTGCAATTATAGTATTGGTTCCTCCGTCTTGATAATTTGCTGTAGCAAATAGGCAATATTCTTCGTTTATAATCATTTCATTAAGATACTCCCAGTTTCCTCGATCAACTCCATCAAGAATCATACTCTGTTTTGTTTCGGGAAGACGATTTATCTCGTCCACAATTTTTACAGGCACCTGAGAGAAATTTGTCCACACTACATCCTCTTCTCCCTGATTCAATTTTCCAAGGTCTGGTCTTCCAACTATTTTTTCTTCTGTTTGTTCAGGATGACCAGAAACTTCACTCCCCCAGATTACTCCTAAAGGGAATTGATAAATCAATGAACAAACAAATTCAGCAGATGTTGTTTTCCCTAATCCAGGTTCTCCGATAATGAGTTGCTTCCCTTTTTTTAGACCTGTTATAAGCCCCAAGAGAATGGCAGAATTATATTTTTCCCCTTTAATTTCAATATCAGGCCGATTAAAATAAAGGTGGTCACTAATAAATTGATAAATAGCCATCACTTGTTTTTGATAACAATTATTTTCCACTTTTTAATCCCTTTCTTTAAGATATCTTTTTTAATATAATAACACTCTCTTTTTACCAAAACAAGTTAAACCTATTTCCTCTTAATCAAAGGATCAAGTATTTTCCAACTGAGATGATTCATCTTGTTTCTTTTTTGTCTTTTTGTCTACAAATTTTACCTTCCCCGCAGCAACCTCTCGAAGGGCAGTAACGATTGGACGATTGTCTGATTCTACAAGTGGCTTTGCACCTTTCATCAGCATCTTTGCTCTTCTTGCTGCAAGCAAAACTAACTCAAATCTACTTTCAACCCTTCTTAAACAATCCTCAACAGTAATCCTTGCCATAATCACCCTCCCACATACGTTTCTTTTCTTCAATAATAAATTCTTTTTCCCACCGACACCTCTCTGCCACAATAATGGCTTTAAATTTCTCCACAGCATCCTCAATATTATCATTCACAATTACATAATGATACCATTTAGCTTCTTTAATTTCGTCTTTGGCATTTGCTAAGCGAAAACTGATCGTTTCTTTAGAATCGAGTCCTCTTTCCTCAAGCCTCTTTTTTAGAGATTCAGGAGAGGGCGGAAGGATATAAATCAAGATCGCATTATGAATTTTCTTTAGCACTCTTTTTGCTCCTTGGCTATCAATATCCAATATGAGATCCAATCCTTCTGATTCGAGTTTATCAAGATTGATCTTACCAGTACCATAAAGGTTCCCCAAAACTTCTGCCCATTCAAGAAACTCATCCCTTTCGATCTTTTTTTGAAATTCTTCATGTGAAATAAAATAATAGTCTTCACCATTTCTTTCATTCAATCTGGGATGACGAGTTGTATAGGAAACTGAAAATTTTAATCCAGATAGCTTTTCCATAACTCTTCTGATGAGAGTGGTCTTTCCAGCTCCTGATGGGGCTGATACTATAAATATAAGACCTCCTCTCCTTTTTTCCATTCTTTGTTTTAAATCCCCTTTTATTGAATATATTGTCGCTACATCCACTAAATTCCTATTCAATATTTTGAACCTGTTCGCGTATCTTTTCAAGTTCAGTTTTTATCTTAACCACTCTCTGTGAAATTTCGGCATCATTTATCTTTGAACTAATGGTATTGATTTCTCTATAAATTTCTTGAATAAGAAAATCCATTTTTCTTCCGACAGATTCACCACCTTCTAAAAGATTTAAGAACTGAGAGAGGTGACTCTCTGTCCTCACAATCTCTTCAGTTATATCCATCCTTTCAGCGAGAATGGCTACCTCTTGCTCAAATCGATATTTGTCTAATTCCAAATCATCTAAAAGTTTTTTAATTCTTTCCCGTAATCGATTTTGATAAGCTTCTATTCTAAAAGGAAATTGATTTTTTATGATTGATAACTCCCTTCCGATTTCCTCTAACCTTTTTTCTATATCCTTGGCAAGAAATTCTCCCTCCTTCTTTTTCATTATATCCATTTCCTCAATCGAGCGCTTAACAATAGGAATAATCTCCTCCCAATAAGGCTCCATATCTATAGTTTCCTCTTTTACTGTAATCAAATCTTTTGAGGCTAAAAACATCTGAAGATTTATATCATCCTTAAGATTAAACTTTTCCTTCAAGATCTGGAATGCCTTATAATATTCATCTGCAAGGAAAAGATCTACAAAAAGCTGAACCTTTTCTCCTGTGGTATTTTCAAACTTAAAAACAGCATCAATTCTTCCTCTTGATACAAAGGATCGAATAGTCTCTTTAATTCGATTTTCAAAAACCATTAAACTTTTTGGAAGTCTTAGATTAATATCACAGTAACGGTGGTTCACAGATCGTATTTCTACATATAATTTACCTAAACTTGTTTGACCCTCTGACTTTCCAAAACCTGTCATCGATTTTAACATTAGCCTTTCTTTTCCTCTTTTAAATTTTCAATATATACTTTACGAAATTGGTTAAAAAGTCCAATTATATCTTCTTTTCTATAATCAGGATAAGTCCATTCTAAGGGTTGAAATGATTTGTTCCTAAATATAAGTGTTAAATCTGCATAGATCCCTGCCCTTAAATAAGGTCTATGACTGAAACCTTTTGTTGTAGCTAAGATAACATGAGAAAGGCAAATATAACCTGGATCTATATTCAAACGTCTATTCCCATTTGGCAAGGAATACTTCATCTCCAGCATATTTGTCTCGTTTTTAATATCAGGAAGTCTTTCCATTAAAATAAGATTTTTAAATGTTATAAAATGCCTATATAGTTTTTCTCCCATTTCACGGGAATAATAGTCAGTAAAATCGAAAGCAAGTTTCTCACTTATAAAATCTATATCTCCATAAAGAGACTCAAGATCTTTTATAGCTTCTATAATCACAAGATCTTCTGAAAAGATTAAACTCATAAAAAGTTTTGCTGGTTTTGGCTCCTTAGGAACTCCCATATACAATATTTATAAATAGATTCAATGAGTTGTGTCTCTCTTTAAGTAGATAAAAAACTCTTTATTTCCTTTAGGACCTAATATAGGAGATTCAACTACTCCAATGACCTTTAATCCTAATTCCTCACTAAACTTTGAAATCCTATCAATCACTTTCCTATGTAAATTGGGATCTCTTACAACCCCTCCTTTACCGACCTCTCCCTTACCAACCTCAAATTGGGGTTTGATGAGACCTAAGATCTCCCCTTCATTTTTTAAAAATTGAAGAAGATTGGGAAGAAATTTCTCGATAGAGATAAAAGAAGTATCAATCAAGATTAGATCAATATCATCTTCAATCTCCTCTCTCTTTAGGTAACGAATATTTTTCCTCTCTAAATTTATCACCCTTGGATCTTTCCTAAGTTTCCAAGATAGTTGTCCATAACCAACATCTACTGCATACACCTTCTTTGCACCATTCTGAAGAATACAATCAGTAAACCCTCCAGTGGAGGCTCCAACATCGAGAACAATTTTATCTCTCGGATCAATTTCAAAGGCCTTTAATGCTCCCTCAAGTTTTAATCCCCCACGGCTTACGTATTTTAAATCCTCTCCTTGAACTTCAATTTTTGAATCAATGTCAATGCGCACGCCAGGTTTATCTATTAATTGTCCATCCACAAGAACCTTTCCTTCCATAATCATTGCTCTTGCCCTTTCACGGCTTAAGGCCATTCCTCTTTCAATAAGGATTTTATCAAGCCTCTCCTTTCTTTTCATTTGAATTCTCTAACATTCCTTTGGCAACTTTAAAAATTCCATTCTCATCAATTCCGTACTTTGCTCTAAGGATTGATTGCGAACCATGTTCAATAAACATATCAGGTATACCTATTCGTTTAACCCTAACCGAAAATAATCCTTTTTCTTCTAAAAGCTCGAGCACTGCGCTTCCAAAACCGCCTTGTATGACATTTTCTTCAACAGTCAATATTCGTCTTATTTTTTTTGCCCAATGACAAATAAGCTCAGCATCCATTGGTTTTAAGAATCTACTATTAATCACAGCAGCATTAATTCCTATTTCACTCAATTTCTGGGCTGCTTTAATTGAGGGATAAACAGTTTGCCCAATTGCTAAGATGAGAATATCTTCTCCTTCTCTTAAGAGTTCTGCTTTCCCAATTTCAATAGATCTAAGTATCTCATCTCTTTTAACTCCAACTCCTCTCCCTCGAGGATATCTAAAGGCCACTGGACCTGGCAATTCAATAGCGGTTTTAATCATATGTTGAAATTCATTTTCATCTTTTGGAACCATAATGGTAAGATTTGGTATATGTCTAAGATAAGAAAAATCAAAAACTCCATGATGGGTTGGCCCATCTTCTCCAACAATTCCTCCTCTGTCTAAAGCAAAAACTACTGGGAGATTCTGAAGACAAACATCCTGAACAATTTGGTCATAGGCTCTCTGGAGAAATGTTGAGTAAATAGCCACAACAGGTTTCATCCCTTCAATAGCAAGACCTGCTGCAAAGGTAACAGCATGTTGTTCTGCAATTCCTATATCATAAAAACGGTCAGGATACTTTCTTGAAAACTCTTCAAGGCCTGTTCCTGTTTGCATAGCAGCTGTAATGGCAATCAATCTTTTATTGTCTTTGGCAAGTCTGCAAAGTATTTCTCCAAATACCTCTGTATAAGTTGGAGGACTATTTTCAGAAGATTTTATAGGTTCTCCTGTCTCTATACGAAATGGTGAGATACTATGGAAAAAAGAAGGGTTTCTTTCAGCAGGTCCATATCCTTTACCCTTTTTTGTAATCACATGAACTAAAATTGGGCCACTCAATTTTTTAATATTTTGGAAATTTTCTATCAAATAGTCGAGCCTATGCCCATCAATTGGTCCAATATATTTTAATCCAAGTTCTTCAAAAAGAAGCCCAGGCATAAAAAGTCCTTTTAATGATTCCTCAGCTTGCTTTACAAATCGAAAGACCGATCTTCCAACACTCGGGAGTGTTTCTAAAAATGATTTGATCTCATTTCGAAATCGATTCACAAATTGACCGGTCATCAAACGATTTAAGTATGAGGAAATAGCCCCGACATTAGGAGAGATGGACATTTCATTATCGTTGAGTATAACAATCATGTCTCGTTCAAGATGACCAACCTGATTAAGCCCTTCATATGCAAGACCAGCAGTTAATGATCCATCTCCTATTACAGCAATCACTTTTCCCTCTTCACCCTTCTGCCTAAGGGCCTCAGCCATTCCAAGTGCTGATGATATTGAAGTGCCGCTATGTCCAGAATCGAACATATCGTATGGACTTTCTTCCCTTTTGGGAAATCCACTTAATCCTTCGAACTGCCTTAAGGTATAGAAATAATCTCTTCTCCCAGTCAACAATTTATGAGTATAACTCTGATGACCAACATCCCAAACCAATTTGTCCTTTGGGAGATCAAAGACATAGTGAATGGCTACTGTTAGTTCGACAACACCAAGATTTGATGAAAGATGGCCTCCATTTTTAGAAACTACATTTATGATTTCATTTCGAATCTCTTGGCAAAGTTTTTCAAGTTGATCAATGGTTAGCTTTTTTAAATCAAGAGGTGATTTGATTCGATCTAATATTCCTTCCATCCATCAATACTCTCTTGAAATCATAAACCATGCAATCTCCCTCAATGGGTCAACTTCAGGGCCAAACGAACTCAAGCAATGGATAGCCAGTTCTATTAATTCCTTTGCTTTTTTCTTCGACTCCTCAAGGCCGAATAGGCCAGGGAAGGTAACCTTTTTTTTGACAATATCTGTACCAACCGATTTTCCTAATTGGGAAAAATTCCCTTCGACATTAAGAATATCATCAATAATCTGAAAAGCAAGCCCAACCTTCTCTCCATAATGAGTAAACGCATTTAGAGTTTCTTGATCTGCTCCTCCTAATTTGGCTCCTACTCTAATTGATGTACGGATCAAAGCACCAGTTTTGTGAGTATGGATATAATTAAGAATAAGTGGGCTTACCTCTTTGCCTTCTGACTCAATATCAACGACTTGACCCCCAACCATCCCTGATATCCCTGAAGCATTTGCAATCTCATGTATTAGTTCAAGAATCAATGCCTCATTTCCATCATTCGGTGGTATACTCATCAATTTAAATGCCTCTGTCAAAAGGCCATCACCAGCCAAAATGCTAAGCGCCTCTCCAAATACTTTATGACAGGTCGGAACTCCTCTTCTATAATCATCATTATCAATGGCTGGAAGATCATCATGAATAAGGGAATATGTATGAATCATCTCTATAGCACATGCGAAGGGAATAATTTTTTCTCCCCTACCCCCTACTGCTTCATAAGCACTAATACATAGAATGGGACGAATTCTCTTACCTCCTGAAAAGAGACTGTGGTGAATAGCCTTCAATAAAGAAGGAGGAACTTCTTTTTGATCTTCATGTATGGAGAATTTAAGGAAATAACTTTCTAAGGCGATATCTATAATCTTCTTTTTCTCTTGAAGATATTGTTTTATATCCATCCTAACCTATTCTTCATGATATTCATTTTTAGAATCATCAGCTAATAATTGTTCTGAATTTACTGAGGGTTCAAAAAGATGAGGTTTGATCTCTCCATCCTTGTCCTTAAGTAGGATTTCAACTTTCTTTTCTGCTTCATCAAGCTTCTGATTACAAAATCTGGAAAGGCGAATCCCCTCCTCAAAAAGTTTTAATGATTCCTCAAGTGAAATCTCTCCGTCCTCCAATTTGGCAACAATCCTTTCTAATTTATTTAAAGCCTCTTCAAATTTACCTTTCTGTGGCATTTTGATCTCCTTTAAATTTATTTTATCTTGGTTTAGCCATTATCGTCAAGGTTTTTCGGTTTTTTCCACGATACAAAATAGTCTCCCTTGAAAAAGCTTAACCTCAACCTTTTCACCTTCTTTTACTTGATTAGCATTTGTTAAAATCTTTAAAGACGGAATTTTTCTTGTAATACTATAACCCCTTTGAAGAATAGATAAAGGATTCAGGGAATTTAATCTTCCCAATATACCATTTAACTCCTGCTTTTTTATTTCGAGGTAGTGTTTTAAATTCTGTTGTATCCTTTTATCTATCTCTAAAAGGTGCAATTTCAGATGCTCAATCTGCCTTTTAGGCGCACGGATAAAAAGTGTTTCTTTTAAATGGGTAAATCTCTCTTTTTTTCTATTAAAATTCCATCTGGTTAGAATCTTAGCACGATTAATTAAATCATCAATTCTTAAAAAATACTCTTCAATCCTCTTCCTCGGACTGATTAATCTTTTCTTTAAATGGTTAAGTTCTACACGATTTTCATCAATAATTTTAAATATTATTCCTTCTAACCTCTCTTCAAGATGATTAATAGTTTTTTTAATCTCACGCTTCTCCTTTACTACCAGTTCTGCAGCTGCTGAAGGAGTTGGAGCCCTTAAATCAGCTACAAAATCAGATATTGTATAATCGGTTTCATGGCCAACAGCTGAGATGATAGGGATCTTGGAACGAAATATTGCCCTTGCAACAATCTCTTCATTAAATGGAGCCAAATCTTCAAGTGATCCCCCTCCCCTCCCTAATATGATTACATCAACTTCTCCCTTTTTATTAAAATATTCTATCGCCTCTCGGATCTCCTGGGAAGCACCTTCTCCCTGTACCTTAACGGGATAAAGTAGAATTCTTATATTCTCAAATCTCCGATGGATGATTTGAATCATATCTCTGATTACAGCTCCAACAGGAGATGTAATAATTCCTATTGTCTGGGGAAGGAAAGGAAGAGGTTTTTTACGAGTGAGATCAAATAACCCCTCCTTTTGAAGTTTCTCCTTTAGTTGAAGGAAAGCAAGTTGAAGTGCTCCAATTCCTTTGGGCTCAATTAAGTCCAGAATTAATTGATATTCTCCCCTCTTATCATAAAGACTTATTCTCCCGTGGCAAATGACCTGTAAGCCATCCTCAAGATTAAACCTTATGGGTTTTACTTGTAGCCTAAATATAACCGCTCGAATCTGACTGTAATCATCTTTCAAAGTAAAATATATATGGCCTGAAGATGGAAAACGAAGATTTGAAATCTCACCTTCAACCCATAAATCAGGGAATTCCATTTCGAGGAGCTCTTTTATCTGATGAGTTAGCTCAGAAACGGTTAAAATATATTTAAAGGGAGCTTCTTTCATAAAAATAATATAACAGAATTTAATACATACAATCCAATCCTTTTAATCATGATTAAAAGATTAATTGACACATAGAGTTAGTTTAGTTATAAAATTCACAATAGCAGAATTAAAAATTTGAATACAAAGCATAACTTAAAATTGATTGACTTGAAAAATTTTTATTTTAAGTAGAGCAAATCCTATGAATCAAGAATTTTATTTTCATATCAATTAGTTAAAAAATTAATGGATGTTATAATTAAATTAAAAAGAAAGGGAATCTATGTTTGAGATTATGGTCCAATCACACTTTTCGGCTGCACATCAACTCAGAACTCTTCATGGGAAATGTGAACATCTTCATGGTCATAACTGGAGAGTTGATGTGGTATTAGAATCTAAGAAATTAAACTCTGAGGGAATTGTTATGGATTTTCAAATTTTAAAGGAAAAGCTCAATAAAATTTTAAAAGAGCTCGATCATAAGTATCTAAATGAGTTATCATATTTTATTAAAAAAGAGCCTTCTTCAGAAAATATTGCAAAATATATCTTTGAAAAACTAAAAAAGGATTTAAAACAATATCCTGTGCGATTAAAAAAGATCTCTGCATGGGAATCAGAAACCTCATGTGCAACTTATTATGGGAGGTAATATGAACGATATTCAAAATGAAAGGGACTTTAGAAAGATAGAGATTAACAAGGTTGGGGTGAAAAATATAAAGTATCCAATTACAGTATTAGACAAAGCTAAAGGGGTACAACATACAATAGCAAGTGTAAATATGTATGTTGATCTCCCCCATCGATTTAAAGGAACACATATGAGCCGATTCATAGAAATTTTGAATAAATATAAGGGAAATATTGCAATGAAAAACTTTTCAAAGATTTTAAAAGAGGTTAAAAAGAAACTTAAAGCCAAAACTGCACATATAGAGGTAGAATTTCCTTATTTTATTGAGAAGGAGGCTCCTGTAACTAAGGCTAAAAGTCTTATGGAATATATATGTCGTTTCTGCGGATCAAGCAATGAGTCTGAAGATTTCTATGTGGGTGTGGTTGTACCAATTACTACTGTTTGTCCATGCTCAAAAGAGATCAGCCAATTTGGAGCTCATAATCAAAGATCTATTGTTACAGTCAATCTTAGGTTTAAAAAATTTATATGGATCGAGGATATAATTCAACTTGTTGAAGAATGTGCCTCTTGCGATCTGTATTCTATTCTCAAGAGGCCTGATGAAAAATATGTTACTGAAAAAGCATATCAGAACCCAATGTTTGTAGAAGATGTGGTAAGAGAGGTTGCACAAAGATTAAAAAAAGACCCCAATATAACCTGGTTTACAGTGGAATCAGAAAATTTTGAATCTATTCATAATCATAGTGCCTATGCTTTTGTAGAACATAGACCAAAAATTTAAAATATTAATGAAAATCGGGGAGTAGCGCAGCCTGGTAGCGCGCTTGGTTCGGGACCAAGAGGTCGGGAGTTCAAATCTCCTCTCCCCGACCAATAATTTCAAGCACTTACAAGATTTAGGTTTTGTGGCTTTGAGGCAAATGTTTCCAAATTGTTTCTATAAATTGCATTAACTGGGCATATTCCATTGAGAATCTCTGCTGTCTTCCTTGCATATTCCTCGCTAAGATGGGTGTAATGTTCTGTCATATCCTCTGATGCATGGGCTACATAGTTGCGAACCATTGTCGTATCTGCTCCCCTTTCAGTTAGCAAAGAAATGCAGGTATGCCTTAAGGTATGGAAAACGACCTTCTGTCTACGATCATCACTTTGTTTGATCCCTGCCTCTTTTAATGCGGTCTGAAACGATCTTTTAACATCTTTAAAAGGCTTACCATCTTTACCAGGAAAGACATACTCTGATCTTACTGGAAGATTATGAAATAGAATTTTCATATCGTTATTCAAAACAATATTTCTTGTTCTGCCTGTCTTTTGTTCAGTAAGTCTGATAATACCCCTTTCGAGATCGATATCTCTCCATTTTAAATTGAGGATATCGCTTTTTCTAAGTCCAGTATAGATACCCAGAAATTCCGTAATAAGAGTGGGACCACAATGGCGAAATCGTGGAAATGGGGCATATATAGGGGTTAAATCAATTGAGATTGGTTCAAAAAGATAATAGGAGCATTTTCGCAATCGCCTTT
>Ga0123519_10001986_pt1 | contig 34932 bp, 27 predicted proteins | sample YelNatPaOPRAMG02_FD_87396 | JGI IMG/M metagenome (GOLD analysis project Ga0123519, IMG submission 87396) | Hot spring microbial communities from Yellowstone National Park - Yellowstone National Park OP-RAMG-02 (version 2) | ecosystem: Environmental > Aquatic > Thermal springs > Hot (42-90C) ... | reverse complement strand
GGCCTCCTCCATCCTGGATTTGATCGAGGCCCAAAGGACCGCCCGCCAGACCTTCCTCGACTACCAGCAGGCCCTGTACGAGCTGAAGGTGGCAGAGGCGGCGATGGAGAGGGTGGGAGGGGAGCTGGGGGAGTGAGGATGAGGGCATGGCGGAGGAAAGCGGGAGGCAGAAACAGATGAGAGGCGGGAAGGAGAAAGGGCTGAGGAGGAAGAAAGAGGGCGGCATCAGTCGGTGGCTGGCCTGGTTTCTGGCCTGTTGCCTGCTGCTGGCCTCTGGGATGGTAGGGTGCGGCCAGCCCAAAGAGGAGGCTAAATCTACTTCTTCGGCCGGGAAGGAGGAAGGGGAAAAGGGGGACGAACATGGCCACCATCATGAGCCGGCGGGTCTGATCCATGTGGATGAGGCGGCCCGGGCGATGATCGGGCTTTCCACGGAACAGGTGGCGGTGGCAGATATCCCGGTGGTGATCACCGCACCCGCTACCATCAGTCCCAATCTGAACCGGATCGCCAAGGTGGGTTCCAAGGTGAAGGGGAGGACGGTGAAGGTCTTCGTGAATCCGGGAGACCAGGTGCAGGCCGGACAGACCCTGGCCCTCCTCTCCAGCTCGGAGGTGGGGGAGGCCCGGGCCAACCTGATGCAGGCCCAAGCCCGGCTGGAGTTGGCCCGGGCCAATCTGGAACGCCAGAAGAGCCAACAAGCGCAGGCGGAGATCCTCCAGGCCAAGGCTCGGCTGGATCTTGCAGCCAAGGTGCTGGAAAGGCAACAGCGTCTCTACCAGAACAAGGTCGCCGCCCGGAAGGAGGTCGAGGCGGCGGAGGCGGAATACGAGCATGCCAAGGCCGCCTATGAGTATGCCAAGACCATCGATTACCAACGGGAGACCCAGGCCCGGGAGGCGGAGCTAGCGGCGGCGAGAGCGGATTACGAGCGCGCCCGGCAGGTCCTGCTCATCATGGGCGTGAATCCGGACGCAGATAGCGGGCAGGTCTCCTCTTCTTATTACATCCGTTCCCCTCTGCGAGGGGTGGTGGTGGATAGGAAGACCAATGTGGGGGAGCTGGTGGACGAGAATGCCGACCTGTTCACGGTGATGGATCTCTCCCGGGTATGGGTCTTTGCCGAGGTCCATCAGAACCTACTCCCGCAGCTCAAGCTGGGCCAGGAGGTGCGGCTCCAGGTCCCTTCCTATCCGGATCGAACCTTCCGCGGGCAACTCTCCTACATATCTCCGGTGATAGACCCTCATACCCGGACGGTAAAGGTGAGGGCGGAGCTGGATAATCCCTCCTTCCTGCTGAAACCGGATATGTTCGGGGAACTGCAGATCGTCACCGGCATCAAGAAGGGAGCACTGGTCGTTCCCCGGGAGGCGGTGCTGGACCAGGAGGGAAGCAAGGCCGTCTTCGTGAAGGTGGGGGATGGCTTCCTCCTGAGGCCGGTGGAGGTGGGGACCCGGTTCGGGGGAAAGGTGGAGATCGTGAGCGGCCTGGGAGAAGAGGAAGAGGTAGTGGTTGGCGGCGCCTTCCAGCTCCAGGCGCAGGCACTCAAGGGAACAGGGGTGGCGGGGACCCATGCCGAGCACGAGCATGCCGGGCATGAACACTGAGCGACCGGCCGTCCTTTGGGTTTGAAATGCGGGGGGCGGGATGCTGAAGCGAATCGTCGTCTTCTCCCTGGAGCACCGGGTCCTCATCTTGATGCTGGTGGGCCTGGCCTTCCTGATCGGCGTAGGGGCTTTTCTTTCCCTCTCTACCGACCTGCTCCCCGACCTCAGCTCCCCGGTCATCACGGTGATCGTGGAGAATCATGGTATGGCTCCTCAGGATATAGAGATGCTCATCACCCGCCCCTTGGAGAGCGCGCTCCGTTCCATGCCCAATGTCACCCGGGTCCGTTCCCACTCGGGTATCGAGCTCGCCACCGTAACCGCCGAGTTCAAATGGGGGACCGACTACTATCTGGCGCGACAATGGTTGGCCGAGAAGCTGGCCAGCGTCAGCCCTCTCTTTCCCATCGGCACCGAACCTCCGGTCATCGGCTCGGCCCAGTCCCGCCTCAGCGAGGTGCTCGAGTTCTACATCGAGGGTCCTCTCTCTCCCCGCGACAAACGGGAGCTGGCGGATTACCTGATCCGCTATCGCCTCCAGACCATACCGGGCGTATCCAAGCTGCTGAACTTCGGGGGAGAGATCCGGCAATTCCAGGTGCTGCTGGACCCGGACAAACTGAAGGCTCACGGGATCACGGTGGAACAGGTGGCTGCGGCCCTGCAGGAGAACAACCAGAATTTCTCCGGGGGGATCGTGGTGGACGGACCACTGGAATTCACGGTCCGCGGCCTGGGCCGCCTGATGCGCCTTTCCGATCTCAACCAGGTGGTGGTAGCCACCGAGCACTCCACCCCGGTCTATCTCCGGGATATAGCCGTTATCCAGGAAGGCGCCCAGATCCGGAGGGGAGTGGCGAGGGTGGGAGGGCAGGAAGTGGTGGCAGTCACGGTTTTCAAGCAGTACGGCCTGGACACCATGCCGGTGATCAAGGATATCAAGAGGGTCCTGGAAGAGACCCGTGGCTTTCTTCCTGCCGGGGTGGCCTTGAAGATCTTTTTCGATCAGTCGGCCCTGATCAATGTGGCCATCCGCAATTTGGTCGAGGCTCTGCTGGTGGGAAGCATCGCGGTCATCCTGATCATTTTGTTCTTCCTGGGCAGCATCCGCCCTACCTTTATACCCTCCATCACCATCCCGGTGGCGGTGGTCATTACCTTCATCTTCATGAAGCTTTTTCATCTCACCATCAACATCATGTCCCTGGGGGGGATCGCGGTGGTGCTGGGGATCATGGTGGACGACTCCATCGTGGTTACAGAGAACATCTTTCGTCATCTCCGCCTCCGCCACGAGGATCCCTACACCGCCACCATCGAGGGATCGGTGGAGGTAAGACGTCCCATCATCTACACCACCTTCATCATCATCTCCGTGTTCTTGCCCCTCCTTTTTCTGAGCGGACTGGAAGGGAAGATATTCGGTCCCTTCGCCTTTACCGTGGTGGTTTCCATGGTAATCGGGATGGTCCTTTCCCTGACCCTCACCCCGGTCCTCTGCTATCTCATCCTGGCCCGGGTTCCCCTCCACCGGCGCCAGGAAAACTGGCTTACCCGTGCCTGCCAGAGGGGCTACGATCCCCTTCTGCGCTTTTCCCTGCGCCATCCGCATAAGATTGCCCTGGCCGGATTTGCTCTCTTTCTGCTCACCCTTTTCCTGATCCCCTTCATCGGCAGCGAGCTTCTTCCCAGCATAGACGAGGGGGCGGTGATGGTGCAGGCGGTCATGCCTCCAGGAACATCGCTGGCGGAGATGGCAGCCGCAACCCACCAGGTGGCCCAGATCATGGCGCAGGCGCCGGACATGGAGATGGTGGTGGAGAGGACCGGGCGGGCAGAGCAGGCCGAGCACACCCACGGAGTGAATGTAGCCGAGATCCACGGGCAGCTGGTACCCTTTTCCCGTCGGACCCATTCCATGGCGGAGATAACGGACTGGATCCGCCAGCGGACCAAGGATCTTCCCGGAGTGGCGGTCTCCTTCACTCAACCTTTGGCCCTGCGGATCGAGGAAGCGATGGCCGGTGTCTCTGCTCCCCTGGCGATCAAGATCTTCGGAGCCGATATGAACATCCTCCGCCAAAAGGCCACCGAGGTGGAGGCATTGATCAAGACGGTAAGAGGGGTGGTGGATGCGCGCATCCAGCAGACCGCCGGGGCCCCCCAGATGACGATTCAGGTGGACCGAGATCAGGCCAGCCGCTACGGATTGAGTGTGGAGAGGATCAAGGAAGTGGTAGAGACCGCCCTGGAGGGAAGGACGGTGACCACCATATTGAAGGATCAGAAGGAGTACAAGGTCTTCGTCCGCTTGGAAGAGAGGTTCCGGGACAGCGTGGACAAGATCGGGTCGCTGCTTCTGGATACCCCCACCGGTGCCCGCATCCCCTTGAGCCTGGTGGCGCAGATCACCCGCACCGTGGGGCCTAGCGACATCCCCCGGGAGAACATGGTGCGCCTGTGCCAGGTCTTTTGCAGTGTCTCGGGTCGGGACATGGGCTCGGTGGTAAGGGAGATCAAGGAAAAGCTGAAACAGATCGAGTTCCCCCGCGACTACTTCGTGGTTTTCGGGGGCAAATACGAAAAGCAGGAAGCCCTGATGCGCCAGATGGCAATGGTATTCGGCATCTCCGCCCTCCTGGTTTTCATGCTTCTGTACATGGGCTTCAAATCCATCCGCCACGCCGTCCTCATCATCCTCACCATCCCCCTGGGATTGATGGGGGGGATCATGGCCCTCTTCCTCACCCGTCATACCTTCAATGTTTCCTCCCTGATCGGCCTGGTGGTCCACTTCGGCCTTTCGGTGCAGAAAGGGGTGATCCTGGTGGATTACCTGAACCACCTGCGCGATCAGGGGATGCCGCTGGAGGAGGTAACTCTGGAGGCAGGGAGGGTCAGGATGCGACCGGTCCTGATGACCGCATCATGTGCCTCCCTGGCCGTCTTGCCCTTGGCCATCGGCTGGGGGGCAGGGGCAGAGATGCAGCAGCCCATGGCCATCGTCCTCATTGGGGGCCTGATTACCTCCACCCTCCTCACCCTGATCATCCTGCCCAGCCTCTACGGTCTGGTGGAGCGCTATCGGGGCAACCTCCTGGCCTGGAGGCAGGGGCTGCGCGGCAAATCCTCCTCCGCAGAGGCCTGATTCGACCCGGGTTCGGCCTCCAGATCCACTTTCCCCTTGATCTAATCCTTCTTTTTGCTTGACCTCCCTCTTTATCAAATGTATCATTTATATCAAATATCATCTCCTTCGGAAGAGGAGGATGCGACCATGGGAAAGGAACGGCTGGATCCGGTCCTGGAAGACAAGTATCGGGCCCTACGGGGGATCATCGAAGGGCTAGGCTCGGCGCTCGTCGCCTTCTCGGGGGGCGTAGATAGCACCCTGCTGGCCAAGGTAGCAGCGGATTGCTTGGGGGATCGCGCCGTCGCCGTAACCGCGGTTTCCCCAACCTATCCGGTGGCCGAGCTGACAGAGGCCCGCAGGCTGGCGGAGGAGATCGGGATCCGCCAGATACTCATCCGCTCCGAGGAGCTGGAGATCCCCGGATTCACCCAAAATACCCCCGATCGCTGCTACCTCTGCAAGGCGGAGCTGATCGAGAAGATGTGGCAGATAGCTCGGCAAGAAGGGATGGATCATATCCTGCTGGGAATGAACTTCGACGATCGAGGCGACTTCCGACCGGGGACCAGGGCTGCCCGGGAGAAGGGAGTGAGGATGCCCTTGGAGGAGGCTGGCCTCACCAAGGAAGAGGTGAGGAGATTGGCCCGGAGCCTGGGGCTCTCCAACTGGGACAAGCCCTCCTTTGCCTGCCTCTCCTCCCGCTTTCCCTACGGGGAGGAGATAACCGCGGAAAAGCTGGCTCGGGTCGAGCAGGCGGAGGACTTGCTTCGATCCCTGGGGTTCCGCCAGTTTCGGGTCCGCCACCACCAGAACATCGCCCGCCTGGAGCTGGAGCCTTCGGATTTGGCCCGCTTCGCCCAGGAGGAGTTGCGGAGTCAGGTGACCAGGAGGCTGAAGGAGCTGGGCTTCGCCTATGTCACCCTGGATTTAGAGGGCTATCGCACCGGATCCTTGAACGAAGTCTTATGCGGTTCCTCCCCGAGAGAAAGAAGGCTAGCCAGCCGGACCGAGGGGGAGGGATGAGGGAGATGGCAGGACGGCCAAGGAGAGGAAGGAGGGCTGAGGGATCGGGATCCGCTCCGCCGGGATCGACCGCTCCCCGCCCTGGGAAGTTCTACACCACCACCCAAGTGGCCAGGCTCTGTGGCTTGAGCCACCGCACCATTGCCAAGCTTTTCGATGCGGGAGTCATCAGGGGGTATCGCCTCCCGGGCTCCGGATTCCGGCGCATCCCGGAAAAGGAGCTCCTATCCTTCCTCGCCGCCCTGGGAATGCCGATCGCGGGGCAGGAAGTGCCGGCAATGGGGAGCTGGCTTCATTGTTGGGAGTATCGGGATCTCAAAGGCAAGGGGAGGGATCGCTGTCAGGAGTGCGAGATTCGCCTCGGTCATGTCCGCTATTGCTGGAGGTTCTCGGGCTCGAAGCTCCCGGTTTGCCTCTATCGCGAGCGAGGCTGCGAGGGCTGCGAATACTTCCGCTGGGTCCAACCCCTGGTCCAGCCGCCCACGGTCCCGGACCCCCATCCGGTCCGGACTTGATCGTCCCAGGCAACATCGAGTGGAAGCGACTCGGAGGGAGAGGGAAATGTCCAAGATCTACCACGACATCACGGAAACTGTGGGCAGAACGCCCCTGGTTCGATTGGGTCGTCTCTTTGCTCAGGTGCCGGCCGTAGTCCTGGGGAAGCTGGAATCTTTCAATCCCCTCCACAGCGTGAAGGATAGGATCGGGGTAGCCATGATCGAAGCGGCGGAAAAGGCCGGCCTGCTCCGTCCCGGATCGGTGATCATCGAGCCCACCAGCGGCAACACTGGGATCGCCCTGGCCTTCGTCGCGGCCGCGCGGGGCTACCGCCTGATCCTCACCATGCCGGATACCATGAGCGTGGAGAGGAGGCTATTGCTGAAGGCCCTGGGGGCGGAGCTGGTTTTGACCCCGGGGGCCGAGGGAATGAAGGGGGCAGTGGCGAGGGCGGAGGAGCTGGCGGTCAGGACGCCCGGTTCCTTCCTTCCTCAGCAGTTCAAGAATCCCGCCAATCCGGAGGTCCATCGCCGTACCACGGCGGAGGAGATCTGGTCCGACACCGACGGGCAGGTGGATATCCTGGTGGCTGGGGTGGGAACCGGAGGGACCCTGACCGGGGTGGCGGAAGTGATCAAGGAACGCAAACCCTCCTTCCGGGCGATAGCGGTGGAGCCCGAGGATTCTCCCGTTCTCTCCGGTGGCCCGGCGGGTCCCCACCAGATCCAAGGAATCGGGGCGGGGTTCGTCCCCGAGGTGCTCAAAGTGGAACTCATCGACGAGATAGTTCGGGTGTCTCATGAAGAAGCGGGGGCCTTTGCCCGAAGGGTAGCGAGGGAGGAGGGGATCCTGGTCGGGATATCGGCGGGGGCGGCGCTGGCTGCCGCCGATCGGATAGCTAGCCGTCCCGAAAGCCAAGGGAAGATGATCGTGGTCATATTACCCGATACCGGGGAGAGGTACCTTAGCACCTGGCTTTTCCAGGATTCGGACCAACTCCCTGTTCTTTGATCACCGGCGGTGCGGAAATCGTGGAAATTGAAGGATGGGGCAAGGATAGGAACTCGAAGAAGGGAGGAGCAGGGATAGATGAAGGAGATGCACAGGCTAAAGCTAAAGATATGGCTGCTGTCTCTTTTGTTGGTGTCGATTCCGCTCGATCTGGCTGCCCAGCAGAGGGGGCAACGCCTCCCCCCAGGAGATGGTGGTTCTGGAGCGGCTGGCGCCCACTCGGGCCAGGGGGAGTATTACCTGCTCCCCGGCTCGGGCCATAATTGTTGGATCGGAGAGGAATACTATTTCACCTATCGCTTCGATAGGAGGCCCCAGATAGGTACGGCCATCCTGAAAATCCAGCTATTCCAGAGGTCTGGGAAGAGGACGACCGATCTTGAGATCCGCGGCGAGTACGGAATGCCCTCCATGAGGGGGGCCCACGATTCCGGCGATCAGCCCTTCCGGCTGAACAAGAAGGGAGATTATCTGCTTCCGGTTAACATCGCGATGGCCGGCGAATGGGAAGTGAAGTTGACCTTTTTGAAGGAAGGCAAGATCATCTATCGAGGAAGCTTCCGATTTACGGTCTAAGGACTCTTTCCCTGCTATCGGTCCTTCTTTCCTGCCTCGGCTGGACCGATCTCTCCTTTGCTGGGAGCTATCTCCTCTACCTGGAGGCCCAGGCGGTGGGTGGCTATTCCTGGCGGGAGGATCGGGCCATCTTCTATTCCCTTTCTCAGGAAGAGGCTATGCAGAAGCCCAGCCTCGGCTTTGATTATCTCCAGCGCTTCTCCACCGAGGCCGGCGATTTCGGAGCCTTGGCCATTCAGGGCCGCCTGGCCGTCAACGCCACCGGCAAGTCTACCCTCGAGCCCCAATTCTACAATGGATATTTCAAATACAAGGCGGGATTCGCTGATCTCTGGGCCGGCCACAATCGGCCGGCCCTGGGACTCTCTTCTTACTTCGATAGCCACGGCCTGCTGCTGCCCACTTTGGCCATGCTGGGATTCGGCTTCGACCGGGACTGGGGGGTGGGACTCTACCGCGATCTGGCCTGGGGGAATGCAGGTCTATCCTTCACCGCCGGCTCCGGGATGCCCATTCACCTCAAGGGCAATTCTCTTCTCTCCGGTCGCATCTCCAGGGGAATTTTGAGCCAGGACAATTACAACCTGGGGCTTTCCGCTGCCTATGGTGAGGTACTGGAGACCATGGGCTACCACCTCCTGGATCCCGATCCCTCGGAACTGATCCTGGGGGGGCTGGACTTCGCCTATCTTTGGGAAAATCTGGAGAACCGCTGCGAGGTCTTGCTGGGGAAACGTCGGGGGAAGGCGACCCACGCCCTGTTCTGGCGAGCCGGGATCAATCTCTGGGAGGAGGGTCGCCTCAGGTTGGAAATTCAGCCCATCTATTGGAAGATCGGGGGGGAGTGGAATTACCAGTTGTATGGAGGCATTTCCTTTCAGGCCACCGCGGATCTCGCCCTGAGGGCGTCTGTTCGATATGATCGACAAACCAACGACCAGCGACTGGTATTCCAGGTTTACTACTACAAGAGGCTATGATTTGTGGAGGATTCAGCATGAAGCGCGCGCTTCAAAGGAACAGGCTATGCGCATCATCTCTTTGACCATATGCTTCATCTTGGCGGCCGCTGTTTCCCTTTATGCGGCCGTGGGCTGCGATCTCAACGACCCCGACCGAGATGTAGCCCGGCTATTCCCTGGGTCCACCGGGTACAAGACCATTTATGTCTCCATCGACAAGAAAGGAGGAAAAGAGCTACTGCAGCGGATCGAACAGCGCCTGGGAGATTCCTTTCAAGGGATCTTCGAGACCATCGATGTGCCTTACACCCTGTATCAGGTCTATCGGAAGAAGGATCTGATCGGATACATCCATGGGGTCAATCAAAAGGGTCAATACGGAGGCATCCAGGTCTTTCTGGCGTTGGATTTGGAGGGCAACATAAAGGCCTTTTATTTCCAAAAGTTGACTTCCCGACACGCCAGCAAATTTCGAGATCACCAGTTCGGGGAGCAATTCATCGGACTGAACCTGAAGGATTTTAATTCCTACGATGTGCGTTCCGGTAAGATCACCGGCCCCAGCCGGGTGGAGAACATAAAGAACCCAGTCCCCGAGGCAGAGACAGATTTTCGGGCCTCTCTGCGGGCGACCAAGAAGAACTTGATCCTGGTGGATGAATTCCTCCTGGGAAACAAGTACTTGAAGCATTTCCGCACTGGGGGCGAAAGGTGATCCTTTAGTTGGGAGAAAAGACATGATCAGCCTCTCTCAAGTAGCCTACAAGAACCTTCTGCGCAAGAAGACTCGCAGCCTCCTCACCGTCATCGGGATCTCCCTCTCCACCTGGGTGCTGGTGAGCCTTTTGGGGTTCAACCGAGGCTACCAATCCTCCCTGAACCGGGATATCGATCAACTCGGCTTTCAGGTCCTGCTCACTGCGAAAGGATGTCCCTATGAGGCGGCTACCCTCATGCTGAAAGGCGGCACGGGGCTCCGCTATATGCAGGAGTCGGTCATGGATTCTCTCCGCAAGGAGCCCGAGGTGGAGGGGGTGACTCCCATGCTGATGCAGGCTCTCTTCGATCCCAACAAGGGCGAGAGCGGCGGGATCACCGCCTATCTGGGGGTGGATCCCCAGACCTTTCCCCGGATGAAGAGCCTGCTGCAGTTCAGACAAGGGGGATGGTTCACCGATCCGGATGCCAAAGAGGCGGTGATGGGATACGAAGCGGCGGAGTTGGAGCAGCGCGAGGTGGGGGATCTGCTCCTGATTCCGGAGAAGAATGTGGAGCTGAAGGTGGTAGGAGTCCTGAAGCGCACGGGTACCCAGGACGATGGCACCATCTTCGTCCCGCTCCGGGTGGTGCAGAAGGTATTCGCCAAGGAAAATCAGTTGACCGGGGTGGGGATCAAGGTCAAGAAGGAGGCCAGCATCGACCGGTTGGAGCAGAAGCTCTACGATCTGCCCGATGTCCAGGTCGTCTCCTTGGCCCAGGTGAAACAAACCATCATGAGCCTGGTCTCCAGCGCCAAGGTTTTGGTTTTTTCCATCGCCTTGGTCGCCATCCTGATCTCGGTGGTGGGGGTGGTCAATACCATCTTGATGTCGGTCCTGGAGAGACTGCAGGAGATTGGCATTCTCAAATCCATGGGGGCCATGGCCTGGGACATCGTGAAGCTCATCTGGCTGGAAACCCTTATCTTGTGCCTGGCGGGAGGAATGTTGGGGACCGGCCTGGCCATCGCCACCGCCCACTTAACCGACATCCTGATCAGACAGCTCCTGCCCTATGCGCCTACCGGGGGCCTGATCCATATCGATCTGGGCCTGATCTTTCTGACCCTGGCGGTAATGATCTTCATCGGGTTGGTGAGCGGCATCTATCCGGCCTGGAAGGCGGGAAGGGTGCGGCCCCTGGAAGCGATCCGGAGCGAGGTAGAATGAAAGAGAAGGGGAGGCAGATGATTCGGGCCAGAAACCTCAAAAAGATCTACCCCCGGGGCAGCGAGGAGGTCTATGCTATCGACGATGTCAGCCTGGGGGTAGGGGAAGGCGAGTTCATCTCCGTGATCGGCCCCTCCGGTTCCGGCAAGACCACCTTGATCAACATCTTAGGATGTCTGGAGAATCCCAGTTCGGGCCAGTTGGAGCTGGATGGAAAGAAGATCTTCGACGAGGGCAAGTTCCTCTCCGAGGCTGAGCTGACCCGCATTCGGCGAGAGATGTTCGGATACATCTTCCAGAAGTTCTACCTGATCCCCACCCTCACGGTCCTGGAGAATGTGATGCTTCCCTATCTCTTCTACAAGGCGCCGGGGGCAGAGGAACGGGTGCGAGGGGTCCTGAAACTTTTGGGGATAGAGCATCGGCGCCATCACTTGCCCGGTCAGATATCGGGCGGGGAGATGCAGAGGGTAGCCATCGCCCGGGCCCTGGTCAACGAACCTCGGATCTTGCTGGCGGACGAGCCCACGGGTAACCTGGACAGCAAACGGGCACAAGAGATCGGGCGGGTATTGCGGGAATTGAACGACAAGAAGGGACTGACCATCGTTCTGGTCACCCACAACGCCGAGTTGGCCGCAATCTCCCAGCGAACGATCGAACTACGGGACGGCAGGATCCACCGCGAAACGATCTCCGCTCTGCCTGGGCTACCTTCCGGATAACAGCTTTCCCCTCACCTCCGCATGGGCCCTGGTCCGTCCGGGCGAGGCTATATCGGGCCCCAGAAGGCCATAATGGTTTGCCCTTCCGCCTCGGCATCGTCCCCCTCTACCCTTCCCATAACGATCCCAGAAGATCATCATCGAAGGGACCTTCTCGCCGGATTACCCGCAGAACACTCCAGGGCAAGGAGATCAGCTTCGCCAATGGCGGGTGGTGGAGGGCCCGGATACGGGGGGTCCGGAAGGGACCCTTCGTCCTCCTCTTGTTCCCGAGCGCTCCTACCCTTCAGGAACCGTTCCTTCAGGAAATCCACCAGGTGGATCGGATCGTCCCAGGAATAGCAAGGAGATTCCCACCAGCAAAGGCGCATCGATGCCTACCGCCGCCAGCAGGTCCAGGTTGCAAAGGTATGGTCCCACCACCTCTTTTAGCGAAATTTGCCGGTTTCCGAGCTGAAACACGGCCAAGCCCCGGGCGTGGACAGAACCGCCACCTCCGCTCCCGCTCAGGCAGGGCGCTAGTATTCTTCCTTTCCTGAGCGAGGGATTTTTGGTGGGGGCATGCTACCGTTCCCACCCAGTAACCGCTTTTGCGAAACAAGGGGGTCAGAGACTACAGAAGGGTGGTCTTGTCGCTTCCTGAGTGACCCGCAAGGGAAAGGATGGAGATCATCTCACCTTCCTCCTTCATCCGGCGAGGACGATTGGCTGTGGCCTGGGTCTCCCCGATGGGGGTCCGTAGTCCGCAGGGCGTAGATGCGAATCACCGGATTGTGAAATCCGTAAGAGGAAAAGGGGGGGAGAAACTCTTTGCGGAGCCGCTCTCGGCGGAAAATCTCCACGTACATTCGCCCCTTCTCGGGTACATCTTCGGCGTTTTCTATATACCTTTGGTAGATAAAACTGCTTACCACCAAGAAGACGGGCTGCGCTGGGGGAAGCGTACGGAAATCGCGATAGGTCTTGGAATCAAGACTCACCTTTCGAAAGGCCTCGGAATCGACGGGGGGTAGATAGCAGGAAAGCCCGGAGGGGACCATGAGGATGGAGTTCCGGGGAAGGTTGTCTTCGATCCAGGACTTTGCGAGATCGCGAGTATCCGGGACCATGGTGGTTGCATACCGGAGAGACAGATAGGCAGGAAAAAAGAGGATCGCGATCAACAAGACCAGTGCAGCCCAGCGAACCAGCTTCGCTCCTCCCCTATCTCGTACTGCTCGAAAAAGGAATGTCCAGGCCCCAATCCCCGCCAGAGCACAGAGATGGGGAACCAAGGGCATGAGGTACCGGGCATAGAACGGATAGGGCTTGGAAGGGGTAAGCTCGGCCAAAAGGTAATAGCCTGCACACCAGGTTAAAAGAATCATGGCCACGGAACGCTTCCTCTTCCAGAGATGCCAGCCGCCCATCACCGCCCCGACCAGCACGGGGAGGCTGAGTCCGGGCAAAAGGGACTTGCGAAGATGAAAGCTGAGAAGCCCCTCCCTCACTCCCACCTTGATCCTGTCATGGTGTCCATGGACCAGATAGCTGCCTTGGTATAGAAGGCCTTTGAGCAGATGGCTCGGCCGCCCGATAAGGTAAGGAGACACCAGGGCCACACTCACCAGAAATGAAGCCCCAACGATCAAGAGCCATAGGTTGCTCTTCTTGGCTATTACTCTTTCATCAAAGTGAAGATCGTCGCTATCGGGGCGGCGCAGAAAGTGGGCCAAGGCGAGGAGGGGCAAGGTCGCCACCCCCGAGAACTTGGTACCGAAGGCGACGCCAGCTGCCAACCCTGACCGGACATAATCTCTCGCCCGTCCTTTCCGCAGGACAGATAGGCTCAGGAGGGTGGCGAGGCTCACCCACAGAGTCAGGGGGGTGTCCTCCTTGACATAGTGGGCCGAAATTACCGGCAACGGGCAAATAGCATAAAGGTAGGCGCCCACGATTCCCGCCTTCCTGCCCCCGATCCTCTTCCCCAGGCTATAGACCAAATAGATGGTGATTGTGTCCAGCACGGCCATCCAGCAGCGGCCGATCCAGTGAAAGTAGACCTCGGGACGGCTGGTAGCTGGGGATGAGTCGAGCCCTGATGCAGGCACCGCGAGCCTGAACCCTAACCATTTCGTCCCCTGAAACAGCAGATAAAGTGAATTGTAGAGAAAGGATGGCTGGGTTCGGGGATGGCGAAATTTCCGCTCTTTCAGGGTGAGGGCGATCTTTACCTTCTTGTCCTCGTCGGGGGCATAATGGTGAGGCAAGCCGAAGCTGTTTCCCCAGAGACGGAGGCTCAAACCGACGAAGAGGACGCCAGCCACCAGGGCGATCCTCACCAGGTCATGCGTCACTACTCCCCTCCCTTCCTGGTCCTTTCGCTGTTGGGTGACATAAAAGCTTGTCTTTGGCCTAGCCGGGGGTAGGAACTGGATCTTGGTTTTTCATCGGGGGTTTAACATGCTTCCCTTTCTTTTGTCAATCCAGCCTCCTTCTCAGTCCGGGGAGGGTCATGGGTCGGCTGGCCCAAGACTCGGAGCTGCTGACGATCCTTTGCCGGCGGTGGGGCGAGAAGAAACGCGTCTCCATCCATTCCATCCATGAGAGGATATGGCTCTTCGGACCCCATCGCTTGCAGGCCTTCCCCAGTCGGCTGCAGCACTTCAGGTTATGGATTCCCTCCCCCGCTCTCTGCCCTGACGGTCGGCTAAGACACGGATTTGGGGCGAGAAAGGGATCCCCCCACGGGACCTGGTCGGGCCTCGTCGCAACTCTATCCCCCTATGCCTCCGCCAAGCTCGTGTCGATATGGGAGGATACAAACTCTGCCCCCTACTCTGGGTCAAGATCTTCGTCCAGGGACGGGAAGATTCGCAGTTTAGAAGGTGCACAAACCGGCACCAGCTGCATTCGTGCTTGTACCAGTTGCCAGTTGTCCTTGTCCTCCCCATTCCAACTCGTTAGTTAGGTGAAATCCATGTTCGCTAGTTCCGACTCGATTCCCTTCCCTGGAAAGAAAGGCATCAAGGATTACCTGAGATCTGCCTTCTCGCTCCCTGCCATACCCAGCGAGGAGACGAAGGTACCCGTAGGGGACTCCTTAGCTATGTTCGCTAGGAGCGGATTTTTTGCATTGCCAAGGGGAGGGGGATTGAATATTTTACCGTAGAAATATTAACCGGCAGCTCTCTCCCGTGAAACAGGGGTCTTTCGCCGACAAAAAATCGGAGCCATAATTGCGAGCCGATTTGGCCCGATCTTATGGGAATGCTGAAACATAACCTTACCACGCCTCCAGCTTCTGCTTCCCTCCCAGCGAGCTGAAGAGGCTGCGGTAGGAAAGATATCTTGCATCCTTTTCGATCGACTTCTCCCAATCAACTGCTGCACGAGGCTCCGTCCGGGGCCCCTTCCATCTTCTTCCGAGATGTAACCTCTCGTCGTGCGCTCTGGACCTGGTTGGCGGCCAGTCTCCTCTTTGCATTGGTCTGCGGGATGCTGGGACTGCAGCAAGCCTTCAAAGCCCCCTATGTAGTCTCTGATGATGGTCGGCAACATCTATTCTGGATGCAGCGCTTCGTCGATCCGGATCTGTTTCCTGGGGATGTAACCGCCGATTATTTCCAGTCAGTTGCTCCCTATGGATATACAGCCCTTTACTGGGCGATGGCTCGCCTTGGCCTCTCTCCCCTCATCTTCAGCAAGCTCCTGCCGGTATTTTTGATCCTCATCGCCACCGGCTATTGCTATATTCTGGGTCTGGAGATCTTGCCCGTGCCTGCCGCAGGGTTCCTCGCCACCGTGCTGTTGAACCAGAGCCTCTGCCTGAGCGATGATCTGACCTCGGGCACGCCCCGGGCCTTTGCCTCTCCCCTGTTGCTGGCCTTCTTTTACTACCTGCTGCGCAAGTCTGTGCCATCCTGCCTGATTACCATCGCCCTGCAGGGGTTGTTTTATCCATCCCTGGTCGCCATCTCGGTGGGGGTCCTCTTGCTTCGGCTCCTCCGCTGGGAAGGAGGGCGTATTCATCTCTCTCCCCTCCGAGGAGATTACCTCTTCTTCCTGGGGGGGCTGGCAACGGGCCTGGCGGTCATCCTTCCCTTCTTGCTTCGCTCGTCCCAGTTCGGGCCGACCATCACCGCAGCCGAGGCAAGGGGGTTGGAGGAGCTGTGCTCGGGGGGGCGCGCTGAATTTTTTTTGCGGTCACCGAACAAGTACTGGATCACCGGGATGCGCAGCGGGCTGTTTCCTCGGTTCCTCCGTAGCCACGAGATCCTCTTTTTGGGCCTCCTCCTTCCCCTTCTGCTCCAATTCCGCCAGCGATTTCCGGTACTGAAAAAGGTAACCTCGGGGATACAGCTCTTCCCTCAGGTCCTACTTTCCTCTCTGGGCATGTTCTTCCTCGCCCATGCGCTGTTGTTCAAACTCCACCTCCCCAACCGCTATACCCAGCATACCTTCCGCATAATCCTATCTCTGGCAGCGGCTCTGGTCCTGGTGGCGATGCTCGAGAGCGCCCTCCGCTGGGGGGCTAAAGGCCCTCTCCTGCTCCGCCCTTTCCTGCTCTTGGGGCCGGTAGGCTTGTTGGGGATTGCACTGGTTCTCTACCCGGCGTTCGCCAAGAAGTTCCCCCATACCAATTACAAGGTGGGCGGGTATCCCGGCCTCTATCGCTTCTTCTCTCGCCAGCCCAAGGATATCCTGATCGCCTCGTTGTCCCAAGAGGCCAACAATCTGCCTACCTTCGCCCAGCGATCCGTCCTGGTATCGGCGGAAACCGTCATTCCTTACCATAAGGGATACTATACGATCATGCGGGAGCGGATCAGCGATTTGATCCGCGCTCAGTACAGTTGCGATGTTCACGAGTTGCGGCGATTCATTCGCAAATATGGGGTGGATTTCTGGCTGCTCGATAAAGATGCCTTCGATCCCCGCTATCTGTCCAGCAATAGGTGGATAAGGCAGTATCAGCCGGAAGCCAGAGAGGCGCAGCGGAGGCTGGAGCGAGGGGATATGCCAGCTCTATTAGGTTTTGTGGATACTTGCACCGCCTTTCGGGACGAAAGGCACCTGGTCCTGGCGACAGACTGCATACTGAAGCCCAGTCCCACTGGAGGGGAAAAGGTGGGGCGGGGCAGGCGAAATAGGGTAGATTCGAGATGACCACCAGGTGATGGCGCATTCGCCCAAGACATGGCTCTCTATGCCAGGAGGCCGAGCTTGCCATGAAGAAGCTGATCATTCAGATCCCCTGTTATAACGAAGAAGCGACCCTGGGGATTACCCTCTCCGCCCTACCTCGTCAGGTTCCCGGAATGGACTCTGTGGAGTGGCTGGTGATCGATGATGGCAGCACCGATGGGACCGTCCAGGTGGCCCGGGAGCATGGGGTCGAGCATCTGGTCCATTTCCCCCGCAGGCAGGGGTTGGCCAGGGCCTTCATGGCTGGCCTGGAGGCCTCGCTTCGGGCGGGCGCCGAGGTCATCGTCAACACCGATGCGGACAACCAGTACTGCGCCGAGGACATTCCCAAGCTGATCCAGCCCATATTGGCAAAAAAGGCGGAAATCGTCATCGGGCAACGGCCGATTGAGGAGATGCAGCATTTTTCCCGAAGCAAGAAATTCCTGCAAAGGTTGGGGAGCTGGGTGGTGCGGATCGTCAGCGGAACGGACATAGCCGATGCGCCCAGCGGCTTCCGGGCCATCAGCCGGGAGGCAGCCATCCGGCTCAATGTGTTCAGTGATTACACCTACACCCTGGAGATGATCATCCAGGCAGGATTGAAGGGCATGGCCATCACTTCGGTCCCGGTCCGGGTCAACCCCACCACCCGTCCCTCCCGACTGGTCAAGAGCATCCCTTCCTATGTCCAGAGGTCGCTCTTTACCATCCTGCGGATCTTTATGACCTATCAGCCGCTGCGTTTCTTTACCATCCTGGGGAGCATCCCCTTGGCCACCGGTTTCCTTTTGGATTTGCGCTGGTTGGCGCTGTTTCTCTCCGGAACCCCACGGACCCATCTGCCCAGCCTGATTTTGGCCTCCATCCTGGTCCTGGTTGGCTTCCAGATTTGGATCTTTGGCTTGATGGCAGACCTGATGTCGGTCAATCGCAAGTTGCTGGAAGAGATCCAGCTCAAGGTACGCCAGGCCGAGCTCGACCGACAAGGAAGTAGCGAGTCCTCATGAGCAGAGAGCTCTTCGCCCGCGAGGCCCTCTCTCACCTCCCCAAGATCCTGACCCTGCTGGATCGCAACCCTCACAGCCCTACCTACGGTTGCTTCGATCGCAATTTCTGGCACTACCGGATAATCGATTTTCCCAGCGGGATGGCCCAGGAGCTGGTCTGGCCCTTGGCCCTGGTCTACGACAGCGATATCCCCGGCAATCCCTATTACCGAAAGACCGTCCTTCGGCAATGGGTCGAGGCCGGTATCCTGTTCGCGGCGAGGAGTGCCCACCCCGATGGCTCCTGCGACGACTATTACCCGTTCGAACGGGCTGCGGGGGCGGCTGCCTTCTCCCTGTTGGCCTGCGTGGAGAGCTATCAGCTGCTGCAGCTGGATCATCCCTCCCTGCTTCCCTTTTTCGAGAAGCGGGCTGACTGGCTGGCCTCCCATCAGGAGAGCGGCCAGCTCACGAATCACCAGGCCCTCATCGTCCTCTGCCTGGAGCTTCTATCCCGGCTCTTGAAGACCGACAAATGGGATCGGGCAAAGGCCCAGCGCCTGGAACAGATATTGGCCTGGCAGAGTCCGGAGGGATGGTTCATGGAGTACCAGGGATGCGATCCCGGTTATCAGACCCTGACCATTTCCTGTCTGGCCCGCCTCTATGGGATGAGCCCCGAGGCCGGGCTGAGGGAGGCCATCGAGAAGGCGGTGGAACTAGCTGCCCATTTCATCCATCCGGATGGCTCTTACGGAGGAGAGTATGGGAGCCGCAATACCTATAGCTTCTTCCCTCATGGATTCGAGTTAGTCGGTCGGTGGATGCCGCAGGCCCTCCGCCTGAACGACCTTTTTCTGGTGGGGCTGGCCAATGGTCGGGCCCCCTGCTTCGCCGATGACCACATCCTGGGACATCATGTGTGGAATTATCTTTTGGCCTGGCGCGATTTCGTGCCCGATCGCCCTCCATCTTCTCCTCGTCCCCCGGGGAGGGTGGTGCTGCAGGAGGCCGGGATCCTGATCGATCGGCGGCAGGACACGGAACTTTATCTGGCCCTGAATAAAGGAGGGGTCTTCAAGCTCTTCCGGGGAGATCATCTGGTCGCCTCCGATACCCACATATCCCTCCAGGTCCGAAGGAGGGGTAGGGTTCGGAATGCGGTGGCCCACCTGGTGGACAAGTACTCGGTTGAAATAGGAGAAGACGAGATATGTATCGGTGGCACCCTGGGCTGGGCGAAGCACCGGCTGCTGTCGCCCTTTAACCTGATGGTATCTCGCCTGCTGATGCTCACTCTGGGAAGGTTCTTTCCCAATCTGGTCCGCCGGCTGCTACAGCGGATGTTGATCCTGGGAAAGAGGGATGCCCCCTTCCGGTTCACCCGCCGCTTCGAGTGGAGGGAGGGCAGATGGAGGGTGACCGATTCGCTCCGGGCCAGGTCATGGGAACAGGTCCTATCCGCCGGGATAGGGTGCGATCAGACCTCGATCTATGTGGCCATGAGCCGTACCTTTCAGGCGGGACAACTGCAACCCTGGCTCGATTTGACTCCCCGGACCAAGGGCCTTCCTGCCGGAGAAGCGCTTCACCTGGAACGGGAACTTTGAGATGGGACGTCGCCTGACCTCGATCGCAGTGAGTCTGGTCGTCCTAGGGGTCATCTATTGGAGGATCGATCTAGAAGGTCTCCTGCGGGTCCTCAAGGACTGCGATGGGAGCTGGATGCTGATCAGCCTGGGAATGGTGATTCCTCTCACCGGCATCACCGCCTGGCGGCTGCAACAGCTCATGCCCCGGGGAAGCCATCTCGGCTTCGGCGAGGCCAATCGCCTGATCTTGGTGGCAAGCGTGCTGAACATGGTCTTGCCTTCCAAGATGGGAGATTTGGTGAAGGCCTATTTCATGAAGGAAAAAGGTCCCCTCGATGGATCCTTGTCGTTGTCCTTGGTCCTGCTGGAAAAGACCTGGGACATGCTCTCTTTGTTGCTTTGGTGCGTCTTCGGGCTGGCTCTCTATCCAGAAAAGGGTCCCCTATTCTGGAGCATGACCCTCACCGTAACCTCGGGGCTGGGACTGGGCTTCCTTCTGATCGGATTTCCCGCTTTTGCTCACCTTTTCTTTCGCTGGGGCCAGAAGCTGGTCCCGCAGTCCCTTGGGGTAAAGATGGCAAGATTGGAGGCCTCCTGGGAGGAGATGCTGGACTTTTTCTGGAGCGATAAGATGAAGGCCCTGCAGGTGGCCTCTACCTCGGTCTTCCTCTGGTTCTTGCATTTGCTCCAGATCTGGCTCTTCATCCTTGCCCTGAAGGCCTGGACCCCATTCTGGGCTAACCTTGCTCTATCCCCCCTTGCCCTCTTGGCGGGACTCCTTCCCTTTACTTGCGCCGGCATCGGAACCCGGGATGCAGCCCTTATCGCCTTCTACAAGCCTTTCTTCGATGCCCCCACCGCTGCCGCCCTGGGACTGCTTTGCACCTCCCGTTATCTGCTGCCCGCCCTCAGCGGCCTTCCCTTCCTGGGGGAATATCTAGGTCTCCTTCGCCGCCAACCGCGGGCATTCGAGAAAAAAGGCACCGGGATCTTGGGATGACGGATCCAACGGTGCCTTTGGGGGGCGGGGATCGCTCCTGCTGCCCCGGTGGTCCCCGCGGAAAGATATGGCCTCAGCCCCTCAGCTCACTTCTTGGCCTGGGCGATGATGGGGCAGTCGTCGCAATAGGCGGCTACGGCGATCCAGGTCTGGTTTCCCACCACCTCGGGATAGTGTTCGCTGCCAGGAGGGATGGAGATGGCCTCCCCTGCGGATAGGAAATGGTCCTTGCCGTCGATGTGGACATTGGCCTTGCCGCTGATGGTGAAGAGGACCTCGTCTCCGGGATGGGTGTGGAGGGTACCCTTTGCCCCCGGCTGCCCCTCCAGGTAAGCCATGCGCTGGTAGGTGGCGTTGCCGACCTTGGGAGAGATCAGGAACCAGCGTGACACCGTTCCGAAAGCCTCTGCCTTCACCTCGCTGACCTTCACGATGAAGCCTTCCATATCTAACCTCCTTTTGGGCCGAATGAGACCCGGCTCCGGCCGGGCGAACCTCAATCCTTCTACCCCAGGGAGGCCGCCTGCGTCAACAAAAACTACCTCCTGCCCGCGGACGAACCGTAAACGTTTTGGGGCCTTGACAATATGAGCTGTTTATTGTTTACTCGGCCCGCGCTCAAGCGCACCACCCCGAATACCCGGCTTCAGGTTCGGAGCAGGTGACCATGACCTTTCAAGAATTGATCTTGGCCCTCGAGCGCTATTGGTCCAGCCACGGATGCCTGATCGTCCAGCCCTACGATGTGGAGGTAGGGGCGGGCACCATGAACCCCCATACCTTTCTGCGGGTCCTGGGGCCGGAGCCCTGGAATGTAGCCTATGTAGAGCCCTCCCGTCGGCCCGCGGATGGCCGCTACGGCGAGAATCCCAACCGCCTCCAGCACTATTATCAATATCAGGTGATAATGAAGCCCTCCCCTGACGACATCCAGGATATCTACCTGCGGAGCCTTTCCCACCTGGGGATAGACCCGCTGCAGCACGACATCCGCTTCGTGGAGGATGATTGGGAATCCCCTACCTTGGGAGCCTGGGGGCTGGGGTGGGAGGTTTGGCTGGACGGAATGGAGATCACCCAGTTCACCTACTTCCAGCAGGCGGGAGGATTCGACCTCAAGCCCATCCCTGCCGAGCTTACCTACGGCCTGGAACGGATTGCCATGTACCTGCAGGGCGTGGAGTCGGTGTACAATATCGTCTGGGCGGAGGGGATCACCTACGGGGATGTACACCACCGGGGGGAGGTGGAATGGTCCGTCCACAACTTCGAGGAGGCGGATGTAGCCATGCAGCGTTCCCTTTTCGAGAGCTACGAGAAAGAGTCCCTCCGGTTGGTGGAAAAGGGCCTGGTCCTACCTGCCTACGATTACTGCCTGAAGTGCTCCCACACCTTCAACCTCCTCGACTCCCGGGGGGCCCTATCGGTAACCGAAAGGGTAGCGCTAATCGGGAGAGTGCGTCGGCTGGCTCGTCGCTGTGCCGAGGCTTATCTCAAGCAGCGAGAGGAGATGGGCTTTCCCCTGCTCCAGGGAAAATTCAAGGGGGTGCGGTAGCCTCCATATGTCCTTGACAGGATGGGCAAAGGTAGCTTATCATGGCCGCTGGAAACGAAAGCCTCGGGCCTTCGGCAGTTGAGGGGCGAAAGGAGATTCGATCATGGCCAACACGCTGGAGATCTACTACCAGGGAAAGAAGGAGAAGGTCCACCTTCCTTCCCAATGGAAGCTTTTAGGCGTAGGAGAGCCCCGAGAGGTGGAACCCATCTCGGATATGGAGGCGGAGCTGCGGAGGGTGCTCGATTCTCCCCTGGGGCTGCCCCCCTTAGCCGAACTCTGTTCCCGGGCCAAGTCAGCGGCGGTCATAGTGGACGACCAGACCCGGCCTACCCCGGCCTACCTTATTCTACCCCAGCTCCTCAAGCAGATCGAGAGGGCGGGAGTCCCCCGCGATCGCATTACGGTGATCATCGGGCGGGGTACCCACCGCGTTCCCAACCAGGAAGAGATCAGAGCCAAGGTAGGGGCGGAGGTGGCTGCCAATTACCGGATCGTTATCCACGATCCGGACGACAAGGCCTCGCTGGTCCATCTGGGCCAGACCAGACGCGGCACCCCGGTGTGGATCAACAAGGTGGTGGCCGAGGCCGACTTCTCGGTAGGGATCGGGAATGTGGTGGCCCATTATCTCACCGGTTATGCGGGGGGCCCCAAGATAATCCTTCCTGGTGTCTCGGGGCGGGAGACCATCGTTCCCAATCACACCATGGTGAAGCTGCCCGAGGTTCGCCAGGGGAGGACCGAGGGCAATCCCCTGCACGAAGACCAAATGGAGGTGGCCCAGATCGCCCGTCTCACCATGAAGGTGGATGTGGTCCTCAACATGAACAACCAGATCGTCAGGATCGTGGCCGGCGAGGTCGCCACCGCCCACAAGGCAGCCATCCAGGCCTATAACGAAGTCTACGGTTATCGGGTTCCGGCGCTAGCTGATGTGACCATCGCCTCCGGCTATCCGCTGGAGGTGGAGCTCCTTCAGTCCTGCAAGGCCCTCCTCTCGGCGGATATCGCTACCAGGCCGGGAGGGACCATCCTGCTGGCCTCTCAGTGCAAAGACGGCCCCGGTCCTGGTTTCTACGAGGCCCTACGGGAGAAGGTGGAGCCGGCCCAGATATATCAGTGGATCTTCGAGGGAAAGGCGACCCCCACCGGGGGCCCCATCGCCGGCCGGGTGAAACAGCTGCTGAAGGACAAGAAGGTAGTGGTGGTTACCGAGAGGATCGCACCGCCACAGTTGGAGGAGATGGGGATGATCTATGCCGCCTCCCTGGACGAGGCCATTTCCCGGATTTCCTCGTGGGCCAAGCAGGCTCAGGTTTTGGCCTTTCCGGCCGGCTCTTCTTCCAACCCTATCGTGTGAGATCTGGATGGGCAGGTTGAGGCGGCCTCTCCCGTGCGGGGGAGGCCGCTTTTCATTGTGATTATGGTATCGTCCCCTGCGAGCAAGGACCTTCTGCTGGAAATCGGCACCGAGGAAATCCCCTCTTCCTTTCTCCCCGGGGCCATCTCCGATCTGGCCTCACGGGCGCGGGAGCTCCTGAGCGAGGCCCGTCTCGATTTTCAGGAGATAAGGAGCAACGGCACCCCTCGCCGCTTGCTCCTCCATGTACGGGGACTGGCAGGAGTCCAGCGTCCTTCCCGCCGGCAGGTGGTAGGCCCATCCGCCCGGGTGGCCTTCGATGCGGAGGGGAGACCTACTGCCGCCGCCTTGGGCTTTGCCCGGAGCCAGGGCGTCCCGTTGGAGTCCCTGGTGGTGAAGCCTCTGGAGAAGGGGGAATACCTGATCGCCTCCATCGAGGAACCAGGCCTCCCGGCTGCGGAGGTCCTTTCCTCCCTCCTCCCCCGCATCATCACCTCCCTTCCCCTGCCCAAGAGCATGCGCTGGGGGGAGGGCAATCTCCGTTTCCTGCGGCCTATTCGCTGGATCCTGGCCCTCTTTGGGGAGCAGGTCGTCGCCTTCGAGATGGACGGGATCCAAAGCGGGAATCTCACCTACGGGCACCGTTTCCTCAGTCCTAAGCCGGTTCGGGTACGGAGCTTCCGGGACTACCAGGCCAAGCTGAGGAGGAAGTTCGTCATCGTCGATCGCCAGGTGCGGCGGCAAATGATCCAGGAGGCGGCGGAGCAGGAGGCGAGCCGAGTTGGAGGCCAGGTGGAGTGGGACCCGGAACTGCTGCACACGGTGACCGATCTGGTGGAATATCCGGTGGCCCTCTGGGGCCGCTTCGACGAAGAATATCTGCAGCTCCCCCGCGAGGTGATCACCACTCCCATGAAGAAGCAGCAGCGCTATTTCCCGGTAGTGGACGAAAGCGGGAAGCTGCTACCCTATTTCATTGCTATCTCCAATCTGAAACCCAAGGACGAGACCCTCATCCGCCAGGGCAACGAGCGGGTGCTGGCGGCCCGCCTGGCCGATGCTCGTTTCTTCTTCCAGGAGGACCGCAAGGCTCCCTTAGCAAGCCGGATTCCCCAGCTCTCGCACATCCTCTATCAGGAGCATCTGGGCACCCTGTGCGAAAAGACCGAGCGCATCTCCTATCTTTGCGGATTTCTGGCCGATAGGCTGTGCCCGGAGGAAAGGGATCTGGCCCTCCGCGCCGCCCGTTTGGCCAAAGCGGATTTGCTGACCCTCATGGTCAAAGAATTCCCCGATCTGCAGGGCACGATGGGCCGTATTTACGCCAAGCTGGAGGGGGAGGACGAGAGGGTGGCCCAGGCCATCGAGGAGCACTATCTGCCGCGTTTTGCTGGTGATGGCCTTCCCCGGACCCTTCTGGGTGCCCTGGTGAGCTTGGCCGACAAGATGGACTCCATCTGCGCCTGCTTCGCCCTAGGTATCATCCCCACCGGATCCGAGGATCCCTATGCACTGCGACGGCAGGGGACCGGCCTCATCCTCACGGTCCTGGAACAGGGACTGCGCCTCTCCCTCTCCGCCTTCGTCGACCAGGCCCTGGGCCAGGTCCAGGCCCACCTTTCCCGCTTTTCGCCCTCTCTTGCCTTCTCCGAGGCAAAGGAGAAGGTGCGTGCCTTTCTGGGCCAGCGGCTGGAAGGGGTACTGGCGGATCGGGGCTTCGCGCCCGACCTGATCGAAGCCGTGCTGGCGGCTGGTTTCGACGACATGGTGGCAGCCCAAGGGAGGGTCGAGGCCCTGGCCGCGCTACGGCAGCGTCACGATTTCGAGAACCTGGCCATCGCCTTTCGCCGCCTGAAGAACATCCTCCCCCCGTCCTTCTCGGGATCGGTCCGACCCCAGCTCTTCCAGGAGGAGGCCGAACGCCGGCTGTGGGAGGAGACGGAGAAGCTGAGGGAGATGGTCGGCTCCTACCTCTGCCGGGAGGATTATCTGACCGCCCTGGAGGCGATCTCCTCCCTGCGCCCGGCGGTGGATCGGTTCTTCGAGGAGGTACTGGTCATGGTGAAGGAAGGTGAGATCAGGGAGAATCGCCTCTCCCTGGTAGCCGCCGTCCTGCGGCTGCTGGATGGCCTGGCGGATCTATCCCGATTGGCGGCGGAGGTTAGGCGGGCCGAGGCATCGATGGGCAAGGTAACTGCTTCTGGGAGCTGAGAAGGAGGAATTGGATGGCGAACGGGAAGAAGTATGTCTATCTCTTTGGAGGGGGCCAGGCCGAGGGCCGGGCCGATATGAAGGATCTCTTGGGTGGCAAGGGGGCCAATCTGGCCGAGATGACCAATGCCGGCCTGCCCGTCCCCCCTGGCTTCACCATTACCACCGAGGCCTGCAACGAGTATTATGCCCGGGGCAAACAGTTCCCTCCCGGCCTGTGGGAGCAGATCCTGGAGGCCTTGCGAAAGGTGGAAGAGCTCACCGCTAAGAAGTTCGGCGATGCCCAGAACCCGCTCTTGGTGTCGGTTCGCTCCGGGGCCAAATTCAGCATGCCGGGGATGATGGATACCGTGCTCAATCTGGGCCTCAACTCCGAGACCCTGAAGGGGATGATCGCCCTGACTGGCAACGAGCGTTTTGCTTACGATGCCTACCGTCGTCTCATTCAGATGTTCGGGCGGATCGTCATGGGCATAGATGGCCGCAAGTTCGACCAGATCTTGGATTCGTACAAGGCCAAGACCCAGGGAAAGAGGGATACCGATCTCACCCCCTCCATGCTTCAGGCCATCATCCGCGATTATCGCGAGCTCTACCGCAGGGAGATCGGGAAGGAGTTTCCCGAAGATCCCTACGAGCAGTTGCGGCTGGCCATCGAGGCGGTCTTCGGCTCCTGGTTCGGCAAGAGGGCGGTGGATTATCGGAACCTCAACAAGATCCCCCACGATCTGGGCACGGCGGTAAATGTGCAGGCCATGGTGTTTGGCAACATGGGGGAAGATTCGGGGACGGGGGTGGCCTTTACCCGCAATCCCAGCACGGGGGAGAAGGTCCTCTACGGGGAGTACTTGATCAACGCCCAGGGAGAGGATGTGGTAGCCGGGATCCGCACTCCCCAGAAGATCTCGGAACTGCAAAAGGATCTCCCCGAGGTGGGCAGGGAGTTCGAGAGGATCGCCCAGATGCTGGAGAGGCACTACCGCGATGTTCAGGACCTGGAGTTCACCGTGGAACGGGGAAGGCTGTACATGCTCCAGACCCGGACCGGCAAACGCACCGCCCGGGCCGCGGTCAAGATCGCGGTGGACATGGTCAAGGAAGGCCTGATCACCAAGGAAGAGGCCCTGCTGCGGGTGGAGCCCAACCACATCTACCAGCTGCTCCTTCCTCGATTCGACGAGGAGGCCAAGAAGAAGGCACACCAGACGGGGGCCTTTCTGGCCTCGGGCCTGAACGCCAGTCCTGGGGCGGCTTCCGGGATGGCGATCTTCGATCCCGACCAGGCCGAACATCTGGGCAAACAGGGGAAACCGGTGGTGCTGGTGCGTTACGAGACCTCGCCGGAAGATGTCCACGGCATGTATGCCAGCAAGGGGATCCTGACCCAGCACGGCGGTGCCACCTCCCATGCGGCGGTGGTGGCCCGCGGGGCTGGCCTTCCCTGCGTGGCCGGGTGCGAGGCGATCAAGGTGGATGAGCAGGCAAGGCAGTTCACGGTGGGCGATAGGATCATCAAGGAGGGGGACTATATCTCCATCGATGGGGGGACCGGTGAGGTCTTCGCCGGGACCATCCCCACCATCGAGCCCGACTTCGCCCAGGAGGTGGAGCTGGTCACCCTGTTGACATGGGCTGACGAGGTGCGCCGGCTGGGGGTATGGGCCAACGGCGATTACCCGCGGGATGCTATCAAGGCACGCCAGTTTGGGGCGGAGGGGATAGGCCTTTGCCGCACCGAGCACATGTTCTTCGAGACCGACCGTCTTCCCATCGTGCAGGAGATGATCCTGGTGGCCGCCGAGGCGACGGCGATCGAGAACCAGATCCAGGGCCTGAGGGAGCGATTGAAGGAGGAGGGGCTGGCGGAGAAGGAACGGCGGGAGATCCGCAAGAAGATCGGGGAACTGGAGAAACGGCCCGCCTATGTCACCTATCACGGCTGCCTGGCCAAGCTGCTGCGGATCCAGCGCGGGGACTTCGTGGGCATACTCCAGGCCATGGAGGGGTTACCGGTGATCATTCGCCTCCTGGATCCCCCTCTCCATGAATTCCTCCCCTCCTACGAGGAGCTGTTGGAAGAGGTTACCAAACTGAAGGCTGCCCTGCAGGTCTCCGATTCCAAGGAGATCGCCCAGCTCTTGGAGCAGAAGACTGCACTCCTCAAGGCAGTGGCGGGGATGAGGGAGGCGAACCCCATGCTGGGCCTGCGCGGCTGCCGGCTCGGCATTACCTACCCCGCCATCACCAAGATGCAGGTCCAGGCCATCTTCGAGGCGGCGTGCCAGCTCAAGAAGCAAGGGGTGGATGTCCATCCCGAGATCATGATCCCCCTGGTGGGCCATGTGAACGAGCTAAAGAACCAAAGGGAGGCCCTGGAGGCCGTAGCCCAGGAGGTGATGGAGCGGGAAAAGGTGAAGGTGGACTACAAATTCGGAACCATGATCGAGATACCTCGGGCCGCCATCACCGCCGACGAGATAGCCCAGTATGCCGAATTCTTCTCCTTCGGTACCAACGACCTGACCCAGACCACCTTCGGCTTCTCCCGGGACGATGCGGAGGGCAAGTTCCTGCTCCAGTACGTGGAGCGGAAGATCCTGCCCGAGAATCCCTTCCAGGTGCTGGACCGGAAAGGGGTCGGCGAGCTGGTGCGGATGGCGGTGGAGAAAGGGCGCGCCACCCGGTCCGACATCGAGATCGGAATCTGCGGCGAGCACGGCGGCGATCCCTCCTCCATCGAGTTCTGCCACCAGGTAGGCTTGAAATATGTTTCCTGTTCCCCCTTCCGGGTTCCCATCGCCCGCCTGGCGGCCGCCCACGCCGCCCTGCGGGAGAGGATGGAGGTGGGAGAGAAGGACAAGTAGGGCATCCAGGCGAGGGGTAGGCCGGGAGGAGAAGCAAGAGAATGGTCAATTTGGCCAGAGGTTGCCTACCGGACAAAAAGTGTTTACAGGGGAGGGAAAGATTGCTATAAGGATTGGCGATAGGATGTTGGCTATTCCGGGCGCTTAGCTCAGCGGTAGAGCACCGTCTTCACACGGCGGGGGTCACTGGTTCGAGCCCAGTAGCGCCCACCAAAAGCAAAGGGGCTGCCTGCGGCAGCCCCTTTTCGTATCTTCATCTCCCCATCCATCCGGGTAGGATCAGGACTTCACCGGAAGAGGGTGGCCCTGCCCTGGATGATCAGGGAAGGATGGCCAGCAAGCGCACCTGCCCTCCACTGGCTCCCTCCACCCGCAGGGGGCAGATGAGCAGGGTTGCCCCCTTGGGCGGGAGCTTGTCCAGGTTCTGGATCTGCTCCACGATCAGCTTCCCCGCCCCCAAGAGGACCTGGTGGGAGGGCCAGACATTGGCCGAAAAGTCCAGGCCGTAGTCAGGGCAGTAGACATCCGTGCCCACCCCGTTTATGTCTCGCTCCTTGACCAGGAACTCGCAGGCCTCCTTGGAAATGCCCGGAAAATGCATCCGGCCCTGCTCGTCTTTGTTGTTGTACTTCTCCGGAGCAAACCAGCGCTTGCCCCATCCGCTGTTCATCAGCACATAGGCCCCCTTGGGGATCCTTCCATACTTCTTTTCCCAAGCCTTGATGTCATCCACCGAGAGCCGATAATCGTTGTCCTTTTCCGCCTTGGCCGAGACATCGATCACCACAGCCGGGACGAACAGCAGCCGGCTGAGCGGTATGTCTTCCAGGAATCCTAGGTGCTTGCCCTCCACCCGATGGGTGGGGGCGTCGATGTGGGTGCCGTAGTGTTCCACCGCCTTCAAGACCCCCACATGGAAGCCGCCCTCGTAATTGGCGATGATCTTGTGGCTGAAGTACTCCTCCCGCGGTTCCCAGAAGCCAGGGATCTTATCGTTGAGGACATTGGTCAGATCCACGATCTTGTCCAAGGGTGGCTTCTGCCAGGCCGAGGCAGGGGAAGCGCCCAGCAACCACACAAATGCCAGTACTGCGGCTGCCGCTATCAGTGCCTTGGTTTTCCTCATTCCTTCGTTCCTCCTCCCTGCTTTGTTCGATCAGCTAGCTTGGACAAGAAGGGGGAGGGCGATCACCCTCCCCCTTTGGTTCCTTTCTACCAGCCCCAGACCTCGCCGAATGCCGCCGGGCCGTGCCCGGGAAGGGGCGCATACTGCTTCATCACCTGGTCGATGCGCTTTCCCACCACCTCGATGTCCTTGTAGGTTCCCAGGCCGATCTCCTGGGCAATCCGGAGGTAGCCGAATCGCTCCGGGGCCTCGCCCATGCAGGCGCTGCCCACATAGTCCACGGCCACCGGGTCCTTGCCGGCGATGATGATGCCGTGATAGATCCCGTGGCACATGGTGGGACCGGCTCCTTCACCCCCGTAGATGGCACCCAGGATATTGTAGTGGGAGCGGACGATGGAGCACACATCGCCCATGGTCTTGGCCAGCACATCGTGGCGCAGGCCCACCTTGGGGGCCCCGTAGACCTGGTTGGGGGGGACGCCGATGGCGATGTTCTTGAGCACCCCGGTGGTGCCTGCGAAGCCGTGGGTCTTCAGGTTGGCCACGCTGATCACCACATCGGCATTCAGGACCACTTCGGGGATGGCGTATTCCTTAGCCGCCAGGGCATAGGGGGCCTTGACCCACTTGTAGGGGACCCGATCCAGGTCCACCAGCTCGGCCCCGGCATCCTTCACCGCCAGCTCCGCCCCCCAAACCTTCATGGCCATAATGGCGTTGGTCAGGCCGGGGGCCTCCCCGATGATGATCTTCTTGGCCCCCGACTCCTTGCAGAGGAGGGCCACTGCCCTCACGATTCGCCCGTCGGTGTTGGTGGCGGCGAAATCCTCCGCCGTCCCGTGGCCGGTGGAGAGCAGATACCATTGATCGTTGTTCCCGTTGAACTTGATGAAAACCGTGTCCCCTTTCTTGACCGGCCATCCTCCCGCCAGCTTCACCGCCTGTCGCACCATCCGCTCCACTTCCTGGATGCTTTCCGGGGTATATTCCAGGGTCCAGTAAAGTCCCTCTCTCCCCCCTTCCGGGCGCTTGGGAAGGAACTTCACGAAACCCTCGGGAAGGATTACCGATCCCTTCAGGATCTTCTCGTCTCCCTGGACGATGGCCACCCGGGGGCCGGCCAGAGAGGGGCCGCACAGGGCCACCAGCAGCATAGCAGCCACGCACAGTGTAACCACCCACCAGTACTTCATCTGACTTCCTCCCTTCGGGGATAGGATCGAAGCTTCCTTTCAGGTAGTGAAAAGGGATTTCGGCCCCTTCCTTTGGTTGGGCTGAAAGATCCATCACCAGGTCGGGATCGCACCTCCGGGGAAAAGCATTGCTTTTCTCGCTGAAGGGATCCGAATGGACAAAAGCCTCCAAAGGGTCCCTGGTGAACCCCTTGGAGGCTTCCTATCGGCACCTTCTGGGGGCTGTACTTCCTCATCTCTGGATCGAAAAAGGGAAAGGCCTCAAGATTCGCCTTCTCCTGGCTATCTTTCCGATCCCGCGGCGCAATCGTCTTCTTCGCTTCCCTTCCGCCCCGGCGAGCGGGAAGGGATGATCCTCGCCGGTTTCCTCAGGTTCCAGGGGGGCCGGAGCGGGCCAAAGCTCGTGCCGGACCCAACACCATATTGGTCCCTCGGAGCCGAACCTGGTAGTAGTATGAGCGGTCGCGCTTCACCTTCCGGTCATAGAACACATAGTTTCCGGTGAGGGGATCCAAGAAATCGCGGTCCCCCCGCCTTATCTCCTGGATCAGGGTGAAAGGACCATTCTGCACCTCGCTGCGGTAGATCTGGAAGACGGCCTCATCCTCCTCCGGCCCCGCTGCCTTCCAGACCACCTTCACCGCCCCCAACCAGTCGAACACATAAAGGTCGTAGATGGAGACCCGAGACTGGGCCTCTGCCCTTTCCCCCTGGACCATGAGGGCCAGGATCGAGCAGAGGGTCACCCCCACCGCTGCTACCATCCTCCGTCCGCCCAATTCCTCCTCCCCCCGAGACGGCCCACTGCCGTGGGGCTACCTTATCAAAAGAAATAATACTACTCGCTCTGGGGTTGTCAAGCCCGCTATCTGCCAAGGGATGAGGTGATTTTCCCTCCTCGGCAACTCCTACTCTCCCTCCCTTCCCTGGCGCACCGATAAGAAGTCCCGATAGGTGAGATAGCCACCGGTGAGATTGCGGCAACGGAAGCCGTGCTGGCTGAGGATGCGGCAGGCGATGTAGCTGCGCAGGCCGCTGCGGCACATGACCAGCCACTCCCGGCTGGGGGAAAGCTCGGGTAGGCGCTGGCGCAGTTCGTCCAGGGGGATGTTCACCGCCCCCGGAACTCCTCCCGCCTTCACCTCGGCCGGGGTCCTCACATCCAGGACACCCTGGTCCTCTCCAAGCTGAAGCAGATCCTCGGCCTGGCACAGCGCCACCAGGCCGCGCAGGGCATTGGCGGCCACGAAGCCGGCGTAATTGACCGGATCCTTGGCCGAGCCGTAGGGAGGGGCGTAGCAAAGCTCCATCTCCTCCAGATCAAACACGGTGAGGCCGGCCCGCAGGGCCACTGCCAAGACATCGATCCGCTTGTCCACCCCCTCCCGGCCGACCGCCTGGGCCCCCAGTATCTTTCCGTTCTGGGGATGGAAGAGAAGCTTCAGGGAAATGGGGTGGGCGGTGGGATAGTAGCTAGCATGGCTGGGGGGGTGGAGGTAGATCTTTTGGTAGGGGAGTCCATCCTGGCGGAGGGCCTTCTCGCTCCTGCCGGTCATGGCGAAGGTCAGATCGAAGACCTTGCAGATGGCGGTACCTTGCGTCTTTTGATAAATCCGGTTTCCCCCCAGGGCGTTTTCCGCTGCCATCCTCCCCTGCCGGTTGGCCGGGCCGGCCAGCGGGATCAGGATGGGATTCCCCCCCACCAGGTCGGTCACCTCGATGGCATCGCCCACCGCCAGGATGCAAGGATCGCTGGTGCGCAGGTGCTGGTCCACCAGGATGCCGCCGGTCCTACCCAGGGCGAGGCCTGCCTCCCGGGCCAGGGTAACCTCGGGCCTGACCCCGGCGGCCACCACCACCAGATCGCAGAAGAGCACCTCTCCGCCCTCCAAAATGGCCAGGGTCCTCTCCCCTTCCTCCTGGAAGGACCTGACTGCCGTCCGCAGGCGGAGGTCGATCCCCTTATCCCTCAGCTCCCTATGGAGGGGAGCCACCATCTCGGGGTCGGCGGGGGGAAGGACCTGCTCCGCGATCTCCACCAATGTCACCTTCATTCCGCGCTTCTTGAGCGCCTCCGCCATCTCCAGGCCGATGTAGCCTCCTCCCAGGATCAGGGCCCGGCCGGATCCGACCTGCTCTGCCCTTTGCTCGATGGCATCCATGTCGGTGAGGTGGCGGAGGGTGAAGATCCGCTGGGACCCGATTCCGGGAATGGGCGGACGCACCGGTTCTGCCCCCGGGGCCAGGATGAGGACATCGTAAGGCTCCCTCATTTCCTCTCCGGTATCGAGGTTGCGCGCCCGCACCTCCTTGCGGACGCGATCTATGGCCACCACCTCGGTCCTAACTCGCACCTCGATCCGGAAGCGCCGGCGCATGGACTCTGGGGTTTGGACCAGGAGCTGTTTGCGCTCCTTTATGTCTCCCCCGATATGATAGGGCAAGCCGCAGTTGGCGAAGGAGATCTCTTTTCCTCGCTCGAACAGGACTATCTCAGCCTTCTCCGAGAGGCGGCGGGCCCGGGCGGCTGCCGAGGCCCCCCCTGCTACCCCGCCCACGATCACGATCCTCTTGCCACTTCCCATATAGCTCCTCCCAAAAAGTGAACGAGGCAGCACCTTCCTCCGGGAAGGTACTGCCTCTGAGGTTGGACGGAAATTTCCTTCAGTAGAGGGGAGGACGACCCCCCATTATTTGATGGATACTACCAGATACAGGCTCTCTTCTCCCCGGCGGACCAGAAAGAGAATGTCCTCCTCCGTGCCTGCCTGCTCCAGGGCGCGGTTGAACTCCTCCACTGATGAAACCGGCTGGCGGTTCACCTCCTGGATCACATCGCCCCGCCTGATCCCGGCAGAGTCGGCAGGACCCCGCGGCTCCACCCGCGACACCAGGACCCCACTGCCCTCCTCGATCCCCAAGCGGCGGGCCAGATCCGGGGTTATGTCCTGGACGGTGAGGCCCAGGGGCTTGCGAGAGGGGGCCTCCACCGCCTCCCCCTCTTCCTTCATCTCCGCTATCTTCGCGGTCAGGACCATCTCTTTGCCCTCCCGGACGATCTTGATCTCCACCAGCTTGCCCGGGGGGGTGGCGGCCACCAGGCGGGAGATCTCCAGGAAGTCCTTGATCGGCCGGCCCTCGAACTCCAGGATCACATCGCCGGCCCGGATCCCCGCCCGCTCCGCGGGAGAATCCTTGAACACCTGGGAGACCAAGGCCCCCCTCTCCTCCTTCAGCCCGAAGGATCGGGCTAACTGAGGGGTCAGGCGTTGGATGCCCACCCCCAGCCAGCCGCGGGTGACTCTCCCCTTCTCCTTGAGCTGGGGGAGGATCTCCTTGGCCATGTTGATGGGGATGGCGAAGCCGATCCCCTGGCCGGTGGCGACGATGGCGGTGTTGATCCCCACCACCTCCCCCCGGAAATTGAAGAGGGGGCCGCCGCTGTTGCCGGGGTTGATGGAGGCGTCGGTCTGGATGAAGTCGTCATAAGGGCCGGCCCCGATGACCCGTCCCTTGGCACTGACGATGCCCGCGGTCACCGTCTCCGCCAGGCCGAAGGGGTTGCCGATAGCCAGCACCCATTCCCCCACCTTCAGGCGATCCGAATCTCCCAGCGGCGCCACCGGCAACTGACCCGGGGCCTCGATCTTGATCAGGGCCAGATCGGTCTTCTTGTCCTTCCCCACCACCCTGGCCGGGTAGTCCTTTCCGTCGAAGAGGGTCACCGTGATCTCGGTGGCATTCTGGACTACATGGTAATTGGTGAGGATGTAGCCGTCGCGGTGGATGATGACCCCGGATCCCAGGGACTTGGTCTCGTATTCCTGGGGGATCTGCCCCCCGAAGAACTTCTCCCAGAATTCCCGGAAGGGATCCCTCTCCCCGAAAGGCGAGGGCTGGCCTCCGGGAACAGGGCTGCGCTTGACCACCATGGTGGTGCTGATGTTGACCACCGCCGGCCTCAGCCTCTCCGCCAGGCGGGAGAAGGTCTCGTTGGTGAGGGGGACCTCCCCTTCCCGGCCCTGGTTGTCCAGGGTGGTCCAGAGGGTCTCTGCCGCCCCCGCAGCGGCCAGGAAGAGCAGGCAGGCGGCCACCAGCAAGGTTAGAAGGTAGCCGCGGCGGCTCAGGGAGTGAAAAGCGTGGCTCATGAACGATCTCTCCTTTCGATTTTTGAAGCGGCGATCCTCGCTCCCAGCCCAGAGGCTCCCGCCCTCCGGCAGCAGAGGAGGACCGCCATGTTCCGGGCTAGGGCCTGATCGCCCCTCCCTCATGATAGCAGAAAGCAAATTACCACCCACCTAAGGGACCGCTCCTCAGCGCTGCTCCTATCCTCCCCCCGGCCCCGGGGCAGGGTCCTTCCCGCTCAGCACCCGGCTCACCTCCCGCAGCAGCCTCTCCACGGTG